>Ga0316204_10003116_pt1 | contig 34478 bp, 31 predicted proteins | sample 6monrhotite_MG_2_FD_205661 | JGI IMG/M metagenome (GOLD analysis project Ga0316204, IMG submission 205661) | Microbial mat bacterial communities from mineral coupon in-situ incubated in ocean water Damariscotta River, Maine, United States -... | ecosystem: Environmental > Aquatic > Marine >... | reverse complement strand
AGCCTTCCTCGCCCGCCGTTGGCCTGCCCCAAATGACAAAGCCCGTCGTACCGGCCTCGCTGCAAATATGCATATCCCGGTTCATATATGTACTGTGACCGCCCACCAGGGCATCGCCATCGAGCCTGTGATACGGCGACGTGCTGGCCATCTCGACCCAGCGCGTTGTATGCCCCGGTGTCGGTACCAGAAACTGTAAATCTGTTGTCTGCGCGCCTTCGACAGTTCCTGCATACCAGGCATTGCATCGCGTGCCATCAAACCAGCCGATCCACAAAGAGCCAAAACTGCCAGAGATTTCCCGACTGTCAGTCACACGGCAAAGCGGGCGCTGCGGCGCGCCGACAGCGTGCACGTAGTCGACCGGCGGCGTATCCTGACGCACCCAGATATATTCGTCTTGAGCGTCAGCGGCCGCGCTGAAGGTCGCGGTGCCGGTGGCCATCGCCGCAAGCGACAGGGCTCCGGTGCCCAGGCGGGCCATCCAGGACAGGGTCGATTTCATGGAGCGTCCTGACTTCGGTAAAACTAGGCGCGTAAAGTCCGATCCGCCACGCGAACCATCCCCTGCAGTAGGCCTAAAAAGGGACTATGGCCAACGAATTCGAAGCGATATTTAGCCATTTCACAATGACCCGCTCCTGTCAGGGGTGTTGTGAGAGGAAACCCGGCGTTAGCGGGTTAGGCGAGATTTTTGCCGGATGACCAACCCATTTCGCTATTTCAAAACGTCGCCAGAAGTGATCCGTTTGGCGGTGATGATGTACGTCCGTTTCCCGTTGTCGCTACGGAACGTCGAGGAGGTCTTGTCACAAAAATAAATGGTGACAGGCACTCATTTCCGCAAGCCAAGCCTTCATAGAATCGCCGGAATTTCCACCCCGCCCACGGCCCGCGCCGGGCAGAGCGATCCCTGAAACCCTTGCCAAGCAGGGCGCCAGACTGGACTTGTCTCGTCAAGGGTCATGACCGCGCAGCGGCGCTTCGCGCCCTTGACGAGACAAGTCCAGTCTGGCCGGATCCCGGCATGGTTTTCAGGGCGGGGTCTGGCCGCTCGGGCCGGGTTGTTGGACGGGGATGTTTTCAGCGAAAACTGGTGTCGCGGTTTTCCCCGCGCTTATCCACCTCCCCGCAGCGCCGGGCTATACTCCCGCCACGATCGCTCTTTGACATCGTTGGTTTGACCAGCCCCCCCACCGGACGGCATCCAGACATCCGGCATCAGGGCGTCACCCTCTACGCATCCGCGCTATAGTTGTTGTAGTAGTAAGAGCCCCTCCCCAAACCGATTCCAATTTTGCGAATTCGGCCCGGGCAAGCCCCGAACATTAAACATCCGACAGAAACTCATCCGTTCGCGTCGGGCTGACGTAACCCCGTTTGTCACATGCATGAGACCCAGTCCTCAAAACCGTCGGTGGCCACCGACGGTCCCCTTTGTCTCAAGAACGGGAGCGCAACCATGCGTCTCATTGCCCTGGCTGCCGTCGCAGCCGCCGCCTTCTCCGCCCCGGCTTTCGCCGGCACCCCGGCCTCGGCCAAGATGGATCATCATGGTCATCACGCCATGACCCAGGCCGATATCGTCGACACGGCGATTGCCGCCGGCCAGTTCGGCACGCTGGTCGCTGCCGTCCAGGCAGCCGGTCTGGTCGACACGCTCAAGGGCGAGGGACCGTTCACGGTGTTCGCACCGCTGGACTCGGCCTTCGCCGCCCTGCCCGAGGGCGAAGTTGAACGTCTGCTCCTGCCCGAGAACCAGGCCGAGCTTGCAAGCCTGCTGACCTATCACGTGGTCGCCGGCCGGGTGACGTCTGACCAGTTGGCAGGCCAAATCCTCATGGTTGAGACCGTTGAAGGCTCCTCGCTGGCCATTGATGCCACCGATGGCGTCCGGGTCGGTAATGCCCAGGTCGTTCAGGCCGATATCCTGACTTCGAATGGTGTCATCCACGTCGTCGACCAGGTCATCATCCCGGCCGGTTGATTGAAACGGGCAGGCCTGCCGCTCTCCCCCAAGGGCGGGCCTGCCCGACTTTCAGACCAGATTTCGCGGACCGCCCCCTCCCTGTCCGGCCCGCAATCAGCTGTTCAGGGCGCGGTGTCCGCCGCCGGCCTGGCCGCCACCGCCTTCTTGCGCCGCACCGTCTTGCGGGCGATCGGGCGGACATGGTCTTCGATATATTCCACAATCATGCCGGCGACATCCTTGCCCGATGTGCGTTCAACGCCCTCCAGGCCGGGCGAAGAATTCACTTCCAGGATTTTCGGGCCGACCGAGGAGCGCAGCAGATCCACTCCGGCGACGGAAAGCCCCAGCGCCTTGGCGGCGCGCAGCGCGGAGAGGCGTTCATCCTTGCTCACCTTGACCTTGGTCGCCGAGCCGCCGCGATGCAGATTGGAGCGGAACTCACCCGCCTCGCCCTGGCGCATCATCGTCGCGACCACCTTGCCGCCGACGATGAAGCAGCGGATATCGGCGCCGCCGGCCTCCTTGACGAATTCCTGGACGATGAAATTGGCCTCGAGACCGCGAAACGCATCGATCACCGATTCCGCCGCCTTCTTGGTCTCGGCCAGCACGACACCGCGGCCCTGCGTACTCTGCAACAGCTTCACCACCAGCGGCGCGCCGCCGACATGGGCGATCAGGTTATTCGTGTCCTTGGGCGAATGGGCAAAGGCCGTCACCGGCATGGCAATGCCCTCGCGCGCCAGCACCTGGTGCGCATAGAGCTTGTCGCGTGAGGCCCCGATCGCCTCGGCTGAGTTGAGGCAATAAGCGCCCATCATGGTGAATTGCCGCAGCACGGCCATGCCATAACCGGTCATGCTGGCACCGATGCGCGGAATGATGGCGTCATAGGCTGGCAGCGGTTTGCCATCATAGAATACCCGCGGATCGGCCGCATCAAGCGCCAGGGTACAGCGCGCCGTATTGATCATCTCGACGACATGGCCGCGCGTCTCGGCGGCGTCCTTCAGCCGTTGCGAGGAATAATTACCCGGCTCACGCGTCAGGATCGCGACACGCAAGGGCCGCTTGACCGGGCGGCGGCGCGGGAAATCCTTGTAGAGCTCATAATTCAGCGCGCCCTGGGCGCAGGACTGACCCGGATTGACCACCATATCCTCGCCGATCGCCTGGCGGCCGAGCAACATGCGATAAGTCATGGATTCGCGATTGGTCAACGTCAGCTCGACCGGCCAGGTCCGGTCGCCAATCTTCATCGGCGTCTCGATCACCCAGCGCAATTCACGCTCGCCATTCGAGGAGGTCACTTCGCGGCGATCGACAGCCGGGGCGGAACAAATCACTTCAATCTCCGGCTTGTCCGGCACCGGGTGCATGATGAAGCGCACTTGCGGCTTGTCTAGCGGGCCGAAGGGCTCGACCGAAACCGCATGCAATGCCGACGTCCGCGCCCCGGTATCAACCTTGGCCCGCACCGCCGGCAATCCCAATTTCGGAAACGCCGCCCACTCTTCCCAACCCAGCGCGAATGTCTTTTCCATTGGTGTCTCAACGATCATGGCAGGCCGGAAAAGCCGGCGCCGAATGTGGGGTGGTCTTAGCAGACTGGCGCAAACTGCCAAGCGCGAACGGGACATGCACCGGCTGGAGGCCGGAGCGTGTTGCGTGCGCTATTCGCTCGGCACAGCGACCCAGATCTTCATCGTCAATTGGCCGCTGGGCTCATCGGGATGCAGCGAGGTCTGGTGGGCGAGCTTGAGGCCGGCGCCCTCGATCCAGGCTTGCATCTCCTCGTCGGAAAAGCCGAGGCGGCGGTGGTAATGGTCCTCGCGCAGGGTTTCGAGCTGATGCGGGGCGAAGTCGACGATCAGGAGATGGCCGCCGGGCTTGAGCAGGCGGCCGCATTCGGCCACGGCGCCGGCGGGATCGTCGAGATAGTGCAGGACCTGGTGCACAGTGACCAGATCGGCAGCGCCGTTTTCAAACGGCAGTGCGCCGACATCGGCATGGCGCACCGAGCAATTATTGAGCCCGGCATTGGCCAGATTCAGCCGCGCAACATTGAGCATGGAGTGATTGATATCGACGCCAATACCGCGCTTGACCCGGTCGGCGAACAGCTCGAGCACGCGGCCGGTGCCAACACCGACATCGATCATCAGATCGAAGGGGCCGGGCCCGGCCAGCTTGCGCATGGCCTTCTCGACCTCGGCATCGGCGAGATGCAGGCGCCGGATCTGGTCCCAATCATCGGCGACGCTCTCGAAATAGGTCTGCGCTGCCAGGGCGCGGGCCTGTTTGATCGATTCAAGCCGCGCAATATCGCGGGTCAGGACCGGATCACTCTCGGGCAAAAGCTCGCCCAGAATTTCCGCCAGCCGCCGGCCACCGCCCGCTTCGGTCAGGCGGTAGAAAACATAGGCACCCTCCGGCAGGCGTTCGGCGAGGCGCGCATCGCTCAGGAGTTTGAGATGACGGCTCACGCGCGGCTGGCTCTGCCCGAGCACATGCACGAGTTCCGAGACGGTCAATTCACCGCGCGACAATAGCGAAACCACGCGCAAGCGCGTCGGCTCGGCAATTGCCTTAAGCTGTGTGACCAGTGCATCCATGGGAATCTTGCCTGTAAGTGCGGAATGTCCCTTGCTTTTATCCGCATCGCGGCGAAGTTCAAAGGCAAGCCTGTATGTCGGATTCTGGAGCGCAATGTGAGACGCCGCGAGATCATCATTATCGGAGCCGGGCTGGCCGGGGTTACCGCAGCCTGGACACTCGCCCGGCACGGCCATTCGGTGACGGTTCTCGACGCTCTGGCAGGGCCGGCGCTGGAGACCAGCTTCGCCAATGCCGGCGCGCTGACGCCGTCGGAGCCGGAGCCGTGGAACTCGCCCGGCATCGCCGGACAATTGATCACTTCGCTGTTTGATCCGCATGCGGCGATGAAGCTGCGCCTTCTGCCCCTGCCGGGACTTGTGCCGTGGGGCCTGCGCTTCCTGCGCAATTCCACCCGTGCGCGCCACGCCGCCGCCAGCGCGGCCAATTTCGCCCTCTCGCGCTACAGCCTCGCCGAAACCCAGGCCGTGCGCGACGAGCTTGGGCTGGAATTCGACAATCTCCGGCGCGGGACGCTGAAACTCTGCCGCAGCCAGGCCGGCCTCGACGCCGCCATTCTCTCGGCCGACAAGCTCGTGCCGCTCGGCCTGAATTATCGCGTCCTCGACCGCGCAGAGACGCTGCAGCTGGAACCGAGGCTGACGGCCATCGCCGACCAGATCACCGGCTCGATCCACTACCCCGACGATGAATCAGGCGATGCCCACAGCTTCACGGCCTCGCTGGCGCAGGCGGCAGAGCAAGCGGGCGTCGCCTTCGAATGGAATACCCGCGTGCTCGAACTGATCGAGCGCGGCGGCCGTGTTATCGGCGTGCGCACTGAAACAGAGGAAATCGAGACCGACACCATCATCCTGGCCGCCGGCCACACCGCCTGGTCGCTGATGAAACCGCTGGGCCTGCATCTGCCGGTGCGGCCGGTGAAAGGCTATTCGCTCACCCTCGACATGTCCGGTCTCAAGACCCGCCCGGGCGTGCCGGTGTTCGACGAGGCGCTGCATGCCATCGTCACACCGATGGGTGACCGCTTGCGCATCGCCGGCACGGCCGAGATCGCCGGCAATGACAAGCGTTTGCGGCCGGAACGGATCGAAAACCTCAAATCCCTTGTGCGTGCGCTCTACCCGCAATTTGCCGATCAATTGCTCGAGGGCGAGATCAATGCCTGGGCCGGATTGCGGCCGATGAGCGCCGATGGCCGCCCCTTCATCGGCGAGACCCGCGCCAGGGGGTTGTGGCTGAATACGGGCCACGGCCATCTCGGCTGGACCCAGGCGATGGGCTCGGCCGGATTACTGGCGGCCCTGATCGATGGCGAAACACCGCCGGTCGACCCGGCTCCCTTTGCGGCGAGCCGGGTCTAGGGCATTTCCTGCATCGCATTTTTGACCCGCAAAACCGGTTACCACTATTGCGACAAAGGCTTTGGCTCACGGCGTCAACCAGGCGGGCAGGCCACCGGCGGCCGCAGCGGCACCGAGCAAAACGCCGATTGCATTATTGGTGATATGCGCCGCAATCGCCGGTCAGATCGAGCCGGTGCGCCAGTAAAGCCAGCACAATACCAGTGCCATAAGGGCGGCAGAGATCGCCTGCGGCGGCAGAATATGGGCGATGCCGAACAGGATCGAACTGACCAGCGCGGCGAGCCAGACCGGGCGGTGCCCGTTCATCCATTTGAACATGAAGCCGCGAAAAAACACCTCCTCGACGAAGGGAGTGATGATGATGGTCATGACGAGAAATCCGGCAATGGCAGCAGCGCCGAGCCCGGGATCAAAGGCAAAGGGCGGCCTGACCATCTCCAGCCAGCCGGGCATGGCCAGGACGAAGAGTTTGGCGAGCCCCAGCCGCAGGAGAAAAGCGAGCACTCCGATGATGATCGCCAGCGCGATCCAGCGGCGCGATACGGACACAAGGCCGACCGCTTTCGGCGACAGGCGCAGGGTCGCCAGCCCGCCCAGCCACAACACCCCCATCAGCGCAATGGCCTTGTTGATCTGGCCGGCCAGCAGGACCGAGGGCGGCAAGCGCGGCCCGTCACCGAGATAGGCCTCGATGCCGACCGTCTGCTCGACAATCATCATATGGACCCAGCTGAGCGCCGCATAGGCGGTCATGGCGCCAACCAGAATGGCAGCACCGTGCCAGAAACCCCAGGGGCTGGTGAAGCTGGAAATACGTCTGGTCATGAGGCTCTCCCGTTTGTTTGGCGGCAGAGTGCGGTCTCGTGAACTGTGCTGGCTATCGACAGATGTTGGCAATCTGTCAGTCGACAAGTGTCAATCGGATCCGGTCAATCCAGCACCACGCCCAGAGCGTCAGCAAGGGCGCGTATCTGGCCCCGTCGCTGGATACCGAGTTTTTCGTACAGCGCCGAATTATAGGTCCGAACCGTGGTCGACGACAGATTGAGCTCGCGCGCTATATCCTTGTCGGTCAGCCCGCGGGCGATCAACCGGATCAACTCCCGCTCGCGCGTGCTCAGCGAGGCGGCCAGGGCCGGGTCGGCGGGTTCGACCGGCGGCGTTATGGCATCGGCGCTGATCGAGAGGATGACCCGGCTCAAGGGCGCATATCGCACCGTATAGCTCTGCCCGGGTATCAGCTCCGCTTCGCGCGATGGCGATAACTCGAACCGCTGCCCGGCAAGCCGCAGCTCGAATTTTTCCACCGCGATAATGCCAATTCCGCGCCGGGGCGAGATCCCGACCGGGCCACGAATCTCGGCCGTGAGCTGATCCCGTTGATCCCGCCGGGCCAAAGCCCATTGCTGTGGCGATCGGTGCAGCAACCACACCCACAGCAGGGCCACCGGCAGGAGCACCATCGCCGGCGATGCGAAGAAGACGTCCGGCATCAGGACCGCCATGGCGGCCAGGCCGAGACAGAGCGGTATGATGATTGCGATCAGGGCGACAGCAAGAAAGGCCTGGCGATCCCGCCAGGCCTTCAATGTATTTTGCTCGTCGTCAGACACCGGTAAACCTAGCGACCAAATTTCTGGAATTTGATCCGGTGCGGGATGTCGGCATCGGCACCGAGACGGCGCTTCTTGTCTTCGAGATAATCGGAGAAGGAGCCTTCAAACCATTCCACATGGCTATCGCCTTCAAAGGCGAGGATGTGGGTGGCGATGCGGTCGAGGAAAAAGCGGTCGTGGGAGATGACCACGGCGCAGCCGGGATACATTTCCAGGGCTTCTTCGAGGGCCGAGAGGGTTTCGACGTCGAGATCATTGGTTGGCTCATCGAGGAGGAGGAGATTGCCGCCCTCTTTCAGCATTTTGGCGAGGTGGACGCGATTGCGTTCACCGCCGGAGAGCAGGCCGACCTTCTTCTGCTGATCGCCGCCCTTGAAGTTGAAGGCACCGACATAGGCGCGGCTTGGCACTTCGCGATTGCCGAGCGTGAGGATGTCATTGCCCTCGGAGATTTCTTCCCAGACGGTTTTCTTCGGATCGAGCTTGTCACGCGACTGGTCGACATAGCCCAGCTTGACGGTCTCGCCGAGACGGATCGAGCCTTCATCGGGCTGTTCCTGGCCGATAATCATCCGGAACAAGGTCGATTTACCGGCACCATTGGGGCCGATCACGCCGACGACACCGCCCGGTGGAAGTTTGAATTCGAGCCCGTCGATCAGCAGCTTGTCGCCATAACCCTTTTTCAGGGCATCGACTTCAACCACCACGCCGCCGAGACGCGGGCCTGGCGGGATATTGATCGTGGCGTGCGAGACATCGGCGCGTTCAGCCGTCTCGCGCAATTGCTCATAGGAGCGGATACGCGCCTTGGACTTGGCCTGACGGGCTTTCGGCGAGGAGCGGATCCAGTCCAGCTCGCGGGCGAGTGCACGTTCCTTGGCGGATTTCTCACGGCCTTCCTGGCCCATGCGCTTGGTCTTCTGCTCCAGCCAGGACGAGTAACCGCCCTCATAGGGCACGCCGCGGCCACGATCGAGTTCGAGCGTCCAGGTGGTGATCGAGTCGAGGAAGTAACGGTCGTGGGTCACGACCAGAACAGCGCCAGCGAATTTTTCGAGATAATGCTGCAGCCAGGCGACCGACTCAGCGTCGAGGTGATTGGTTGGCTCATCGAGCAGAAGCATGTGCGGCTCAGACAGCAGCAGGCGGCACAAGGCAACGCGGCGGCGTTCACCACCGGAGAGATCCTTGACGCCCCAATCGGCCGGCGCGCAACGCAGCGCGTCCATTGCCATTTCGATCTTGGAATCAATGTCCCAGGCATCCGCTGCGTCGATCTTTTCCTGCAGCGTATTCATCTCTTCCATCAGCTCGTCGGAATAATCCTCCGCGAGCTTCATCGAGACGGCATTGAAATCATCGATCAGCTTCTTGGACGCCGAGCCTTCGATGACGTTCTCCCAGACGGTCTTGCTGTCGTCGAGATGCGGCTCCTGCGCCAGATAACCGACGCGCACGCCCTTCTCGGCCCAGGATTCGCCGCCGAATTCGGTATCCATCCCGGCCATGATCTTCAGCAGGGTGGATTTACCCGAACCATTGACGCCGACGACACCGATTTTGGCGTCGGGCAGGAAATGGAGCGAGATGTTTTCGAACACGGGCTTGGAGGCACCGGGATAGGTCTTGGACAGCTTGTCCATATGATAGACGTATTGATAGGCGGACATGGGCGGACGGTCTCTTCGGTAAAGGGGGTAAAAGCTGGCCTCCCTTTAACCGAGACGCGGGCATTGGGCAACGCGGCTGCAGCGCAAGGGGTCAGAGGGGAGAGGATCCAGCGGATCGTGTCTTGTTATCCAGATGGGGATGGTCCGGCGCGATTGCCATGGGATGGGTCCATTAATCATGGCGCGACCGGGACATGCTCCGGGGGAAATGGTATCAGAGCGAAAGGTTCACTCCACCCAATTGTTCTGGATGTCGTCACGATACCATTGTTGATGCATTGAATTGTGGTCTTCTAGCTGGCGGCTCACCACCCCAAGCAGCCCGCCGCTCCATTCCGAGAACGCCCGGCCTCCATCCAATGCCTCAACGTTTTCAGGTAAGGTTCTCACCAATACGATAGGGTTTTGCCAAGCGTACTCGCTTCCAATTCGACGGAAATAGGCGCCGTCGAGGCGGAATTTAGGTTCGCCTCGGAAAGCCAAAATCACCTTGTCGTAGGTGCGGTCGTGAAACCGCTCAGCGATTTGAAACACCATTCGATCAATATCGATTGCCGCAGCATCATCGTTGACGCTCCTTAAGTCCAAGACAATCGTTCGAGGCGACACCCCCCAACGGTGGTAGACTGCGATCTTGGCAACAGAATTGCGTGAATCCTCTGCGAGAACTTCGCGCGCAGGGATGTACGAGTCGCCCAGGTTGAATCCAACGATTGCGGTAAGAACAGCGATACACAAGCCTATCCAGGCAATGGGTTTGCGAAAATCGATCAATTTTCACCCACTCCGTTCAGCGTCCATCCGCATGTTTCCATCAGTGGAACGAGCGCTTCGGCCATCCCCGTCGTATCAAAAATTGCTGTAACAGGGCTCGCATTGTAGGGCGTAGTACGAGCAACGAGGGTATTGGCCCCTGCCATCTGCCGTAACAGGCTGCCAGCCCACCCGGGCGCAAACGTTGCCCGACTATCAGTGGAAACCCCCCACCGTTGCTGGATCGCGGCTTCATCGCCAATCCGAATGGTAACGTTTTTCCAATCCGAATATACGCTGGAACTGTCATCCCCGAGATAGTCATTCCAATTGATATAAGCTTCGGTGGTGTTGGACATGCATCGCGCAACGAAGATCGGGCGGTCACCCATTCTTGAGACTGTGCTGGTGAGCTCAGCCGGCAAAATCAAGGTAACCTGACGCGTGTCATCCATCGGATTGGTCGTCTCGCTTACGACCCACTTTCCCGATTGCCCAACAGCCGTTTGCGGGGGTCTGTAGCCTCGCTCAATCGCCAATTCGTCGTAGCAACCAAGTCGTGCGGTCGCCCCCGGCATTGCTGCACAATCATTCAGGCTCGCGTCACCGACACCGGGTGTCTGTGGCTCCTGCCCTTGAGTTGGCTCGACACGATCCGCGTTCGGAGCCGCCTCAGCTACCACGTCAGTACTATCTGAAATTTCCAGCGGATCCGGCGCCGCTGGAACACCACCACCAGTTTCCTGATTGCATGCCGCCAAGAGTCCCCCAACGCCCAAAACTATCAATCTTTTCATCGTGCCATTCCCCCCATTTCCGACCCACTATTCTCCCATCATCGCCAACGCGATGTAGCACACTAAAAAGTACCAGTTCGTGAAACTACATGCAAACGTTGAAACGCATCGGGGAACATCACTTCCGGGTGGCTCAAACGTCATCTCCGGCCAACAATTATCGTCACCCTGACCAAGGTCAGGGCCCGGGTCACAGTGCTGCAACGCGCCAGAATATGGCGCCAATTCATTTCCCGTTGTGTCTGAAACTGGGTCCTGACCTTCGTCAGGATGACGTTTGGAGGAGACGCGAGCCAGCCACCACCTCTGGCGCCGGACAGCAGCAGCATAGGCCCGCCTAACCCTTCAAATTCTGCCTTACCCAGCTGACGATCTGACCGGCATTCATGACGCCGGCCTGGCGAGCAATTTCCTTGCCCTTGTCGAACAGGATGATCAGCGGAATGCCGCGGATCTGGAAGCGGGCGCCGACGCTTTGATGCTGCTCCGTATCGAGCTTGGCAAAGCGCACGGCTGGCGAGATCTGCCTGGATGCTTCCGCGAACATCGGCCCCATCGTCTTGCAGGGGCCGCACCAGGGCGCCCAGAAATCCACCAGCAGCGGCACTTCGTCATTCCTCAGATGCTTGTTGAGCCTGGCTTCATCAAATTCGAACGGCGCGTTTGGAAACAGCGACGCCTTGCACACACCGCAGGTGGGCCCGGCGGAGAGCTTTGAGGCCGGGACGCGGTTTTTGGCCTGGCAGGACGGGCAGATGATGTGAAGCGTGTCGGTCATGGCAAGTTCAGTCCTGTACGGCTGACGCAACGTCGACGACGCCGTCTGTCGCGGGAGTGTAGGCGCGCCCTGCGAGCGAAGGAAGCGCGTGCAAGTGACGCATCGACGTTGTGAGGCGGAGGGGCACGAGAAAGGCCGCGACCTCGCAGGATTGAGGTGAAAACTGCGTAAAATCAGTAATTTGCCAGAAAACGAGACGCCTGTGATGCATCGTCTTGCCAAAATGGGGCTGTTCGCGGCCGCCGCCATTCTTCTGGCCGCACCGGGTTGAGCGTCGTCGTCTCCTGTTGGCTTTGGGTGGATTGCGTGAGGCGGCAAGGCCACCGCCATGTCAGTGCGGTTGGCAGGCTTCAGGTTTCGTGTGGATACTCACGCGATTTTGACTGATTGGCGTGCCCGTGTGAGGTGGACACCAGTCGCTATCCCGCATCATTGTCATCACTCTTCGCTCGCGCGGGGCGAGGGCAAATTCCAGCGAGTCATTCATCATCATGCGTCTGATCGCCCTCTCCCTCCTGCTCCCCCTGGCCATCGCACATGTTGGCGCAGCCCAGACCCCGTCCTCACCGATTGGTGTATCGATCGAACGGGTTAGCCCTGATGTGTGGACGGCGACGATCACCACCGACCATCCGGTGACCACCCTGGCCTTCGTGCGCAGCGGCGACGATAACCGGATCGGAAGCTGGCAGGTCATGACCGAGGGCGTCGCGCTAAGACGATTCGACCGAACCGACGCCCTGGTCTCGGATGTCGCTGTCAATGAAATCTCCATCCGTATCAACGCTACTGCAGTAGAGCGCGGTGACGACTACACGCCCTTCGTTGCAATCCCCAATGCTGCGAACCCCGGCCGCGCCATGGCGGTGTATTCGTATTACTTTCAAGTATCGCCGACCGACCTCCCAAGTCTGGAGAACGGTGTATTGTCTGACGATCTCATCGCGCCGGCACACCAGTTCCGCTTCGTGGATGGCGCCGGCAGTGACGTAGTTTTCGCCGGCGAGCCGGTGCAAGCCGATGACCGCATCACAATGACGGGCGGGGTGGGAGCCTATGCCGTCTTCGGCGCGCCACCGCGGCAATCCGGGGCGAATTTCAACAGTCTTGTCTCGGCAGGTTTACCGACGCGCATGATCGACCAGATCCTGAACACTGTGCCAGAGGCGATCAATGCCCTGCAGACGGCGCTGGAGGTGGAGCTGGATCACACTCCAAGCCTCATCATAACCCGCAGGCCGAGCGAGCGCGCAGGCATTTACTTCCGGGGCGGCGCAATGACCAGCGACATCGTCATGGAGCTGGAAGGCGATGCGTTGGATGATCCTGAGTTTGTCCGCAATAACCGGGGCAGGATTACCGCCCTGGTGATCCATGAACTCGCCCATCTTTGGAATGGCGGGCTAGTCCAGAATACCGACCCGAATGCCGCCTGGATTCATGAAGGCGGTGCCGAGGCTCTGAGCTGGGAAGCACTGACGACAGTCTTCTCAATGGATGCAAGCTACTCCATGTCAAACTACCAGTCGGCGATCGAGGGCTGCGCAGCTTACCTTTCGGAGGGTGGGCTGGCAGAGGCCATCGACCGCGGGCAACGGCGTGCCCATTATGAGTGCGGAGCAACCATCATGTTGGCCTTGTCCAGCGCTCTCTCCCCAGAGGACAGGGCGGCCGGACTGAGCATCTTATGGCCCACCTTCATCGAAAACAGCCAATCCCGGAATGCCGGCACCTATGACGCGGCACTTTTCCTCGCAACTTTCGCCGAACTAGGCGGCGCCGAACAAGTCCGCATTTGGGTGCGTGACATCGAAGCGGGTCAGTTCGAAGACCCGGCTGCCTTTCTGGTCCGCGGCCTCATGGCGGCTGGAATCGAAATCAGCCTGGTTGATGGCGTCCCGGTCTTGGGCGCCTGATCCGCCAGGCTGGACCGCGCCAACCGCATGCGTGAGCCGGACGGCCGTCACACTGCGACTGGCCAGCGGGCCCCGTCCACCTTAGAACAGCACCAACAACATGCTTGGAGAATTGTCATGGTTCTGCGGCTATCAACCATCTTCAGCGTCGCCGCGCTTGCCGTCGCCGCCACTGCCTGCCAACCGGTCGCCGAAACGGGAGCCGCACAGGCGACGCTCACCATCGAGCGCGTCTTCGCCAGCCCGTCGCTCAACGGTCCGGCGCCGCAAAGCCTCACCTTCTCGCCCGATGGCAGCCGCATCACCTTCCTGCGCGCCAAGCAAGACGACCTCTCAGTCCTCGATCTGTGGGCGATGGATGTGGCGGGCGGCGAGCCCTATCTGCTGGTCGATAGCGCCGTGCTGGCGCCGGACGAGCGCGCGCTGTCGGAATCCGAGCGGCAATTGCGCGAGCGTGCCCGCATCTCTTCCTCCGGCATTGTGCATTATGACTGGGACGCTCTGGGCGAGGCCATTCTGGTGCCGCTCGACGGCGATGTCTTCCGCGTTGACATCACCAGCGGCGAAGCGCGCCGCCTGACGCAGACCGAGGCCTATGAAACCGATGCGAGGATCTCGCCGCAGGGCCATTTCGTCTCCTTCATCCGTGACCAGAATCTGGTCGTGCTGGATCTGGCTACCGGCACCGAACGCACCGTCACCACGACCGGCGGGGGGCTGGTCTCCTGGGGCATGGCGGAATTCATCGCCCAGGAAGAACTCGACCGTTCGACAGGCTATTGGTGGTCGCCGGACGAGCGCTATATCGCCATCGCCCGCGTCGATGAGAGTCCCGTCGACAATGTCAACCGCCTCGAGGTCACCAGCGACGGATCCCCCATCATTGTCACACAGCGCTATCCACTGGCGGGCACGGACAATGCCATCGTCGAGCTTTTCCTTGCCGATCTGCAGACCGGGACGTTGACGCAAGTCGCCCTGCCCTATGACGACGATAATTATCTCGCCCGAGTCGACTGGTCCCCGTCGGGCGACCGCGTCTTCGCCCAGGTGCTCAACCGCCGGCAAAAACGCCTTCGCATCATCGCCGCCGAACCGGCTAGCGGCGAACGTTCGGTCTGGATGACCGAGCAATCGGATGTCTGGATCAATCTGACCGATGATTTCCGCGCCCTCGCCGATGGCAGCGCGATATGGACCAGCGAAGACACGCCCGGCGGCTTTCGCCACATCCAGCACCGCGGCGCCGATGGTTCGCTCATTTCGCAAATCACCTCGGGCGACTGGGTGGTCGACGGGATCGCTGCGGTCGATCAGGCGCAAGGCCTGATCTATTTTACGGGCTGGATGGAAACGCCGCTGACGCGCGATCTCTATGTCGTCCCGCTTGACGGCTCCTGGATCCCCACCCGGATTACCGGCGGCGATGGCCGGTGGGAGATTACCGTCAATCGCGACGCCACCACTTTCATCGGCACCTATTCCGATCCGGCGACGCCGTCGCAGACCGCGCTCTACAACATGGACGGCACGCGCCTGCGTTGGGTCGAGGAAAACCGCCTCGATGACAGCCATCCCTATGGCGCTTTTGCGAGCGGGCATATCGAGCCGCAATTCGGCACCATGGAAGCGGCCGATGGCACCACGCTGCACTATCAGATTTTCCTGCCGGCCGGCTTCGACCCGTCGCGCAGCTATCCGGCGGTGCAATACGTCTATGGCGGGCCGCATTCGCAGCGCGTCAGACGCGGTTGGCAGGACATCAAGGCGCAGCTCTTCGCCCGCAATGGCTATGTCTATTTCTCGATCGACAATCGCGGTTCGTCCAATCGCGGTCGCGATTTCGAGGCCCCACTCGAGCGCCGTATGGGCGCGGTCGAAGTGCGGGACCAGCTGGCGGGCCTCGCCTGGCTCAAGAACCAGTCCTTCGTCGACCCCGATCGTGTCGGGCTATGGGGCTGGTCCTATGGCGGCTATATGACGCTGATGACGACGTTGCAGGCGCCAGGCTCCTATGCCGCCGGCGTCGCCGGCGCGCCGGTGACCGACTGGGCGCTCTACGACACCGGCTATACCGAACGTTATATGGGCGATCCGCGCATCAATGGCCGCCATTACGAGCGATCATCGGTGTTCACCTACCTCGAAAATTACGAGACACCGCTATTGCTGATCCACGGCATGGCCGACGACAATGTCATCTTTGCCAATTCGGTGCGGTTGTATAACGAGCTTCAGGCTCAGGGCTCAAGCTTCGAAATGATGACCTATCCGGGTCAGCGTCACGGCGTGCGCGGCGAAGGCCGGCAAACGCACCTCTGGCACACGATTTTCGACTTCCTCGATCATGAGCTCAACCCCTAGCGCACAAACTCGGGCCGAGAGACAGGCGCGTCGGTCTACCCAGGGGTGCCCACATTGGTGCGCGACTGGATCGCTCCGCCAACCGGCGGCATGTCGCGCGCAACGAGCTGGGTTTCAAGCCAGGTCACGGCCAGTTCCGCCGACTCAAAAGCGCGGCTCGGCCGACCGGTTTCCTCAAGCCGCCGTGTCATATAGATGGCGCGCCCGACCTGGCTTTCCTTGTAGACGAAGGCAACCGGAAACGTTTCGGGGAATTCGGTGCAATACACATCCGCAATCTGTGAAAACTCATCCATTTCATAGGTCAGGGCATACCGGCTATAGTCAACCAGCAAGCCTTCAATCGGGTTGTTCATCAATGTTGTTGCGAGCGCATGTAGCGAGACCAGTGACGCCTCCAGATGACAGCCGCCATTGAGTTGTATCGACAACACCTTGTCATTCGAAACCATGCTGAGTGTGTAAGCAAAATCATCTGGCATTGGCCGCCCCCCCTGCTGCAGGTCTAGTTTCATGCACTAACCAGTTGGCTATCAAAGATGAACGAAAATACGACATCCAACACGCCCCATTTGCTGGCCTATGACCAGGTCCAAAGCTCGGCCGCCCGCCGCATCTCCGCCCGATGAACCCGCCAGTCGGGCATCAGACGCTCAACGGTCCGCCAGAATGCCGGTGAATGATTGGCCTCGACCAGATGCGCCGCCTCGTGGGCGCAGACATAATCCACCAGAATTTCGGGGAACCCCATCAAACGCCAATTGAGGCGGATTGTGCCGTCGGGCGCGCAGGATCCCCAGCGGCGCTTCTGGTCGCGAATGACGACCTTGCGCACCGACCGCTCGAGCCGGGCCGCAAAGGCCTCGACTCGGGGCCGCATGAAGCGTTCGCCCTCGCGCTTGTAGTGACGCGTCAGCGCCCCGGCGATGGCGCGCCGCCGCAACTCGCCGCCAGCCTCCGGATCAACCGTGACCAAAACCCGGTCGCCATCACGGCGCAGCGTCGTGCGAATACCGCGTGGCTCGACCTGAAGTCTGAGCTCACCACCCAGCCAGGGCAGGGTTTCTCCGGTTTCGAAGGCCAGTTCGCGCCGTTGCGGCCGCTCGGCCCAGGCTGCGAGCTTGCTCAGGATCCAGCGTGATTTTTCCTGTAGCGCGCCTTCGACTTCGCGCACTCCAACGCGTTGCGGCGCCGTCACGGTCAGACCATCCTTGTTGATCACAAAGCCGATCGTACGGCGGCTGCTGCGCAAGAGCGAATAGGCGATTTCATGGTCGTCGAGACGAATCCGGGCCTGCTGTGTCATGGCACCAAGCTGCCCGCTGCCGTCAGGGGCGGCAAGCTGCCATTGCCGTCAATCAGCGCCCCGGTACCTTCAATTCCAAAGCGCCGGACGATACAGAGCTGCTCGACCAGCTGATCGGGCGTGAACCGGTCGGGATTGTCGATCCACCAATCGAGTAAATGAAACACCGCACCGACCTCGCAACGTGCCGCCGCTTGCGGATCAAGGTCGCACCGCACCCAGCCTTCAGCCTTGCCCACAATGAGCTCGGCAACCCGCAATTCGGCAATAGCATCGACGACTTCGCGCTGCATCGGATCGCCGGATCCCCGCGAGAGCAGAAGCCGGAAAAGCGGCCCGTAGACCTGGGCGAAGCCGACCACGCCTTCCATAGCGGCGCGGTCGCGTCCGGCGCGTGTATTGGAGGACTGCCGGGCCTGGATGAGCCCCTCAATGACGCTGATCTTGCCGGCGCGCATCAATTCGGTGAACAGGGCGTCCTTGTCGGCAAAATGGGTGTAGAGCGTACCGATTGCGACACCCGCTTCGCGCGCGATATCCGCGATTCGCGCGCCCTGCACGCCATCGGCGGCAAAAACTTTCGCGCCCGCGCCGATCAGTTTCTGCCGCGTGGCCTCCTTCTTTTCCCTACGAGTGCTGGTCAAACCCGAACCTCAAATCACGCGAATCTCTTTTCTGAAACTATTTTCATTGAATTAATTTTCAACGAACATATCATGGAACGCTCAAGAACGGGAGAGCGTGATGCGATACGGTGCACTGGTGCTGATTTTGGTCCTCGCGACCAGCTTCACTTCGGCTGCGGAAGCGAATTGCCGCTGGGAGGTTCATGGCCGCCTGGAAGGCGTGTTGCACGGAGTTGGGACTTTACCAGGCCAAACCTGGCCCGCCGCCAATCTCGACGTCCGCGTCCAGGCGCGCACTCAGGGCGGATGGTGGAATCAGCCCAACTGGCCCGCCACGCGAAGCAACGCGCAGGGCCGTTGGTCGGTCACATCAATCCCCGCCTTCGCTGACCCCGACTGCCAGAGCAATCGCGAATTCCGCGTCCAGTTCCGTGGCTATACAACCGCCAACCAATGGCGCACCATCCACCAGCAAAGTGTTTCAGGCCCTGCCGGCATGACCGGAATCATGATTCCCGCACCGGTTCATTCCAACCCCGTCGGCCTGCTGATCCTCTACGATGATGGCGGTTCCGAAAACGGCGTCATCCAGATCGAGGGCCTCGATCCACCGCCGGTGGAATTGGCTCCCCCTGCTGAAGATGATGGCACCTCCGATGCCGGTGACGAAGTGATCGATGAGGTTCCACCACGGCGCGGCGATCTGCCGGACACCGATCTCGAGGACCGGGAAATCACCATTGCGGAAGCACCCTGTGGGTTGATGACCCAGGCCTTGTCCGGTCGCGTTGAATTCCGCTTCGGGCAGATGCCGCCCACACCCGGCCCGCTCAGCTTCGACCAAGCCTTGCGTACGGAGAACCGGGCCAATGGTGCCGGAACGCTGACCCTGAACAGGTTGCGCAATCATATTCTCGTCGAGAATGCCGGCTCGCGCGACTATCGCGCCCGGAAGGATTGTCCCGCCACTGTCGAGTTCCGGATCAATGAAGGCCCGGGTCGGCGCGGCAGTGGCGAAGACGCCTGGTCAAACCCGGCCATCATTGAAATCCCCGACATCGCCATTAATGCCACCGCGGCGCTCAACCGGAATGCCAATCTGCTCGGTGCCGGCGACGTCTTTGCGGGCGAATGGGCGGAGCAATGGAATGACGGCCCGGACAATGACGGCTTTTACGAATATGCGCTGATCGAAGTGAAGCTGGACGCCAGCAATGCCGTGTTCGAGGCTGCCGAGACAGATAATGTCATCAGCCATTGCTACCATGCACCGGCGCAGGAATTCGTCGATATCAGTCTGTGTCAGACGCCCTAGCCCAACAGGAGATGGTTGTGAAAACCCTTGCCCTTTCAGCCATGATTTTCGCGCTCGCCTGCACCGCGCAGGCTGCGGCGCAAACCGAAGTGACGGGCCACCCGCTGGTCACGCCCTATGAAGGCTCCAGCCTGGACGGCGGCGAGTACGCCGATTATGACCGCTATATGATGATAACCGGCTTCGATTTCGACACGCGCACGACGATCACCGAGCCGGTCGAGGGCCGGGTCACGCGGTTGTATTATGACAATCCCGACGAACGCTCGGAGCTGGAAATCTACGCCAATTACCGGCAAGCCCTCGATGCGGCCGGATTTGAAGAGATCTGGAGCTGTGCCGGCGATGGCGAATGTTTCACCGGTTCAACGCGCAATGCCTACAATAACGCCAATGGCATGACCGCGATCAATGGCGGCAATTCACGCTATGCGGTCGGGCGTCTGAGCTATGATGGCCGGACGGCCTATCTCGCTCTTGGCGTCGGCCGCCACGGCACCTCGATCGATATCGTCGAAACCAATGAGATGGACACAGGGCTGGTTGCGATCACTGCTGAGGCGCTGGCTTCCGGCCTTGATGCAGACGGCCATGTTCGCGTTGACGGGCTGCTCTTCGCCCATAATGACGATGAACTCCTGCCGGAGTCGGTGGATGCGCTGATTGCGCTGCGCGACCTGCTGCTCGCCCGTCCGGACCTGTCACTCTATGTCGTCGGACACACCGACATGACCGGCGCCCTGGCCTATAATCTCTCGCTGTCGGAACGGCGTGCCGCCTCTGTGGTCCGCGCCCTCGTCGAGAACCATCAGGTCGATGCAGGCCGGTTACAAGCTCGAGGGGTCGGCCCTCTGGCACCGGAGGCGACCAATGCCTCAGACGCCGGCCGCGCCGTCAACCGACGTGTCGAAATCGTCGCTCGCTAGCCGCGACGCAACATAATCCCGCTCCCCAATAGCGGGTCGGGTGGCGGCCCCCTTGCCCCAAGCTACAGGAGCCGCCACCCATTTTCTTCCGCTGGACAATCCCCTGCTACCAGTGATTGATACGTTCTGAGCTTTGCGGTGAACAATCGGGGACGCACATGAATAATCTGGTGAAATACATGGTCGCACTGGCCTGCGGGTTTCTGGCCGCATGCAGCGCGGATGACCGGTCCGATTTGATCACGGTCCAGGGCTCCGGTTCCGTTGAAGCCATGCCCGATGCCTTTGCCCTTACCTTCCAAGTCGTGGTGAACGGGGAGGACCGGGGCCTCGTGATGCAGCAGGCCGCAGATCTGTTGAGCAGCGTCAACACATCGCTGCCCGCCTTGGACGGGCTGAGCTGGACCGAGCTCACCACCTCCGAATTGCAAGTTGTGCCGACCTATTCCGGTTCGAATTGCACAGGATACCGAAATCAACGTTCCGAATGCGTGATATCCGGCTACCGGATCAATATTGTTGGACAATTCCAAGGCTCTCCTGCCGAGCTCGCGGGCAATGCGGTCAGTCTTGCGAGTGAGCTGGGTGCGACGGAAGTTCTCATCAACCGCTTCTATATTCGCGACACTCGTGCGGCGGAACAACTGGCGATGGCCCGCGCGGTTGCCGCAGCCCGAGAGCAGGCAGATGCGATCGCGGCGTCATTGGATATGCGCGTCTCCAGCGTTCATGCCGTGGTGGCCGGTGAGACCGCGGATTATTTCCCCGACTTGGCAATCCTGGAATCAGACCAGTTTCGCGGGCCCGCGGCCCTCATGTCCAATGCCCCCATGATCGAGTTCGATTTGGCGGTGGAATCGATTGAAATTACGCAATATCTCAGAATTCAGTTCGAGGTGGAGAACCTCGCCGCAGCGACTGATAACGAGATCGCGAACTAGCTTGAACGCCATCGCGCGACACACGACTCAATTCGTCGAAGCGCTTTCACGCGTCGGTCAGACCGTCAGCAAATCGCCGCAAATCGCCTCAAGACCCGCCTGGTCCTCAAGATCGAACGCGCCGAAATCCGTTGAGTCGATATCGAGAACGGCGGCGAGTGCGCCATCGCGATCAAACACCGGCACGACGATTTCCGAGTTCGAGCGGCTGTCGCAGGCGATATGGCCGGGAAAGGCGTGGACGTCGGCGACCAGCTGTGTCTCGCCTGTCGCGGCAGCGGCACCGCAGACGCCGCGACCAAAGGGAATGCGCAAACAGCCCAGCGTGCCCTGATAGGGTCCAACCACCAGCTCGGTCGGCTTGAGCGGGTCGACGACGTAAAAGCCGGTCCAGAAAAAGCGCGTCCCGAAGGCCTCACGCAGCAGGCAGGACGCCGTCGCATACCGCGCGGTCACGCTGGTCTCGCCGGCGACCACCGCGGCGATCTGCTTGCGGACATCCGCGTAAAGTTCGGACTTGTCTGTCATGACGATCATCCCTGGCTGAGACGGTTCTAATCGGGTGCCGGCGGTGCCGGATCAAGTCCCGGTGACAGCGGCCGTTCCTCAGATACGGATTTCGCCGCGCATGCCTTCGCGGATCGCGCGCTCGATCGACTTTTCTCCGTCCTCGCCCTCTCCTGCCGGCGGCGCGTCGGGATTGGCGCTGCGCCGTTCCTCGAATTCCAGCCGGGTATGAATCATGCGGATACGCGCATCGACCAGGCCGTAGATTTCCGGTGGGATCTTGGTGGTGACATGGATGCCTAGTTCCTTGGCCGCTTCAGGCGAGATCGCTTCGCTGTGCGAAAGTTTCCCGGCCGACAGGTAATCGGCGAGGAAGTTTCCGTCCTTCTCCTTGTCATCTGACTTGTGGTTGGGGTGGACGATCTCGCGGGCGACGCGTTCGGCGTATTTCTCATATTTCTCGGCCTCATGCCCGACCATCACCAGAAAATCCTGAGTCGCCATCGTCCCTTTCTCGGTCAGGAGGTAGCGATAAGTCTCGGTCGGGAAGCCGGCATAAACCGTGTCGATCGGGCCGAGTGAGGCGATCGGATCCATCACCACCTGCTCGGCGGCCAGGGCGATCATCGCCCCCCCGGACATCGCGACATAAGGGATATAGGCGGTCACGTGCGGATCGCGCTTCGAATTGTGCCTGGCCTTGCTGAGATGCTGTTTGATCGCCAGCGCGATCATGTGTGCCGGCCGCGCATAACCGCCGAGCGTGTGCAAAACGATGACAATTTTCGACCGTGGATTGGTCTGGCGGATCGAGGCTACGGCCTCGAAAGCCTCGTCGAACACGATCTGTTGCTGAGCGCTGTCACGGCCAATGAATTCATCGCCGAGATCGTGAATGAACTCGATCAGCAGGGTATTGGTGGTCTCAACTTTCTTGCGGAACTTGTCGTAATCGCGCTTCGCATCCTCATAACGCGCCACCCGCTTGCGGCGGAGCTTGGCAACCTGCTGTTCGTCCGAGACGAGTTGGCGGCTCGACGCGAACATCGCGACGATCACCCCCAACAACACCACGATCAGGGCCGCCATGACGACGCCAATGACTATGGTCTGGTCGCTGAAATCCAACACATCTCCCCCCGGAGGCTGCGGCCCTTCTGAAGGAGCTCGCCGGGAGGCATGTTAACCATTGTGAATACACTGCGACAAGCGGCAACAGAGCAGCGACCGGAAAAATCGCTGTGGCGTCGCCGGCAACAGGTCCGGCCTAGTCGTCGAGCGCGACCGGCACCGCCCCACCAGCCAGGGCCGCGAGCTGGCGTTCGGCGACCAGATCATTGAGCAGGCCGGCAAGGCGAACGCCGCCCTGTTTCAATTCCTGGCGGCTGATGCGCAAGCCGCGCTGGTAATAGGCATCGCCCGGCGCAATCGGCTGCTCGGCGCGGGCCCAGTAATAGGCAAAATCGCGTGAGCGGACGATATCATGGCTTTCCTGTGCCCAGGCAATCGGGTCGAGCGGGGTGATAATCTCGACCCCATTGAGCGGGATTTCCGAGGCCAGCTCGTCAGCGAAATAGGACCAGCGCGTCGCTTCCGGCGCCCAGCCCCATTGCTCGCTCATATAGTCGAGAATGATTTCGCTATCCCAGACGCGGTGAAGATTGGTGTGACGTTCGCCGCGCCACAGCACGTCGATATCATTACCGCCGCGATCGCCCTCGATCGAGACATGCATCGGCTGGTGAATATCGCCGAGCCAGTGGGCGAGGAATTTAAGCGCTTCGAGGCGCTCATCATCACTGCGGGCCCGATCCAGGAAGACGCCGGCATGCAGGCTGATCGCCTCGGTGATGCAGCCATCCTCGGCGCAATCCTCGGCATCGACTTGCGGGTCATTGCGGCTCTGATTGATATAGTGCCAGGGGCGGGTGAATTGATGGGTCGTGCCGCGCACTTCGTCTGCCCAGGAACAGACATCGCGGAAATGCTCGAATTGCGGATCCAGCGCGATCAGCCGGTCGACTTCGACGCGCGCATCATCGCTGAGATAGCGATAGGCGAGGTCGCAGACAATGCGGTGGCCCTCGGGGCCGTAAGCTGCCGCCGGAGCGACGCTGAACATCGCCGCCGCAAGGCCGCCCGCCACGAAAATACGCAGGAATGACATTGAATACCGCCCTGGAGATTGCGCGGCCGCCCGCCGCCTGTATGGCTCATCTCTAGGTCAGTCGGCGCCATGCCTCCACTATGCCAGACGGGCGTTACCTGCGAATGAAACCGGGGATTTCAATTCGGGTCCCGGCCGAACCCGGGTATCTGCGTCATCGCGTCGCTTGACCGCGCGCCCGGTGAAGGCAAGGCTCAATCCATGACCGGTCTCAATTCCGTCCACAATATCGACGATTTGCGCGCGCTTGCGAAAAAGCGCCTGCCGCGCATGGTGTTCGACTATATTGATGGCGGCGCCGATGACGAGGTGACGCTGCGGGCCAATTGCTCGCGCTATGACGCCTATGCACTGAACTGGAAAGCCCTGGTCGATATATCCAGCATCGACATGACAACCACGGTGATGGGTTCGCCCTGCGCCGCGCCGATCATCGTCACACCCACCGCTGCCCAGCGCCTCTTCCATCCGCGCGGCGGCGAGACCGCCGTGGCGCGTGCCGCCGATGCCAGCGGCCTGATCTATTGCCTCTCGACGCTCGGCTCGACCTCCATCGAGGCCATCGCGGCGGAAACGCCCGGCCCGAAATGGTTCCAGGTCTATGTCTGGAAAGACCGCGCCATCGTCGAAGCCTCGCTCGAACGCGCAAAGGCGGCCGGGTTTACCGGCTTGATCCTGACCGTTGATGTGCCCATTGCCGGCAATCGCGAGCGCGATCTGCGCAATGCCTTCACCGTGCCGCCCAAAGTCAATGCGAAAACGGTTGCCCAGGTTCTGGCTCGCCCCGGCTATCTGTTCGACATGCTGACCACGCCGAAGATCACGCCGGCCAATTTCGCCGATTTCAATCCCGGCGGCGACGGCATCATGGGCTATATCAACCGTCAGTTTGACCAGACGGTCAGCTGGGATGATGCGCGCTGGATGAAACAGATCTGGGGCGGCCCCTTTGCGATCAAGGGTATTGTCCGTCCCGATGATGCGCGCCGCTGCGTCGATATCGGCGCCGATGCGGTCTGGGTCTCAAATCATGGCGGACGCCAGCTCGACGGCTCGACCGCGACGATTGATGCCCTGCCCGACATCGTCAATGCCGTCGGTCGCCAGGCCGAGGTGATCCTCGATGGCGGCATTCGCCGCGGCACCGACATCGTCAAGGCGCTGGCGCTCGGGGCGCGCGCCGTCGCCATCGGCCGACCCTATCTTTACGGCCTCGGGGCCGCCGGTGAAGCCGGTGTGCGCCATGCCCTGGAATTCCTCACGACCAGCCTGCAGCGCGATCTGGCCCTGACCGGGGTGGCGCGTCTGAGCGAGCTGGGTCCCGACTTCGTCCGCCGCCCGCCTCTCTGATCCCTCTCAAGCGAAAGATTCCACCATGTTTGCTGCCGAAAGCCTGGTCCGCACCCTGATCAATCAGGGCGTCGAGGTCTGTTTCACCAATCCGGGGACTTCGGAAATGCACATGGTCGCGGCGCTCGACCGCGTCGAAGGCATGAAATCCGTGCTGTGCCTGTTTGAGGGCGTCGCGACCGGGGCGGCCGATGGTTATGCCCGAATGGCCGGCAAGCCCGCCTGCACCCTGCTGCATCTCGGCCCTGGCGTCGGCAATGGCCTCGCCAATCTGCACAATGCGCGGCGCGCCTTTGCGCCGGTGGTCAATATCGTCGGCGATCATGCCGTCGCCCACGCCGCACTCGATGCCCCTCTGACCAGTGATGTCGCCGGCGTGTGTGCGCCCATGTCGCGCTGGGTTGGCACAGTAAAGCTCGCATCCGAAGTATCGAGCATGGCGGTCGAGGCTGTACGCCAGTCCTATGGACCCGAGCGCGGCGTCGCCAGCCTGATCCTGCCCGCCGATTGCGCCTGGTCGGATCAGGAGCCGGACGTAATCGAGGCGGTCGCCCTGCCGCCACTGCGCCCGGTCGGCGATGCGGCCATCGACGCGGCGGTGACGGCGTTGCGCGGCGCGAAGTCACCAATATTGTTTCTTGGCAATGAAGCCTGTCTGGAGGGCGGCCTCGAGGCGGCCTCGCGCATCGCGGCGGCCAGTGGTGCCCGGCTCTTCATGGATACATTCGTGCCCCGGATCGCGCGCGGTCATGGCCGTGTCTCGCCAAAGCGCCTGAGCTATCTCGGCGGCGAGGCAATCCAGGAATTGGCCGATTGCGATCTATTGCTGATCGCCGGCACCAAGGCCCCCGTGGCCTTCTTCGCCTATCCTGGCGATCCCGGTCAGTTCGCCCCCGAAGGCGCGCAAACCCTGACCCTGGGCGGGCCGGCTGACGACATCATTGCAGCGATGAATGCGCTCGCCGACCGTCTTGGCCCGGCCGCGCCCATGCCCGCGCCGGAACGCGCGCAAATGCCGAAAATCTTCCCCGATGAGCCCCTCAATCCCGGTTATGTCGGCATCTCCATGGCGCGCCACATGCCGGAGAATTCAGTGTTGTGCGACGACGCCACGACCTCGGGCATGGGCGTGTTTCCGTGGACGGATAACGGTCCCAAGCACGACTGGCTCTGCCTGACCGGCGGTGCGATCGGTGCCGGCATGCCGCAAGCAGTCGGCGCGGCGCTCGCCTGCCCGGAGCGCCAGGTCTTCGCCCTGTGCGGCGATGGTGCCGCGGCCTACACGCTTCAGGCCCTGTGGACGCAGGCGCGCGAGAAGCTGAACGTGATCAATATCGTCTTCGCCAATCATTCCTATCTGGTGCTCAATTTCGAACTGGCCCGCGTCGGCGCCGGCGAGCCAGGGCCGGCGGCACAGCAAATGCTCTCGCTCGACAATCCGAAAATGAACTGGGTCAAGCTGGCGGAGGGTTTCGGCGTGCCCGGCTGCCGCGCCCGGACCGCAGGCGAATTCGACGCCGCGCTTATTGCTGCGATCAAGGCCGGTGGGCCGCAAATCATCGTCGCGGAAATCTGACGGCGCGCTGGCGGCTAGTGCCCGCCGGCAGCCAGGCGCTTGTCAGGCTCGGTCCCGGTCGGTCCGAGATGCGGCGCCAGGGCCTGGCGCAACGTGGCAAGCTCGTACGGCTTGGCGAGATAGTCGCAAAATCCGGCGGCGGCGATCTTGCGGCGATCGAGCCCGGAAGTCAGCGCTGTCACGGCGATGACCGGCACCATCGCCATCGCCGGATTCTCACGCAGCCGGCGGAGTGCCATATAGCCGTCCATCTCCGGCATCTGAATGTCCATCAGGATGACGTCATAGCTTTTCACCGTCGTCGCGGCGAGCGCTTCGGCACCGCTGCTGGCGCAATCAATTGTGATCTCCTCGCCGAGCACGGCCTGGCCAAGCATGGCCGCCAGGACCAGCTGATTGGTTCGCACATCATCGACCGCCAGGATTGCGACCGGCCGACCCGGCCGCAAGGGCAGCGCGATGGTTTCAACCTTGGCACGCATGCTGCCATCACCGGGCTGCGAGCGCAGTGCAAACGTAAAGCGCGAACCGATTCCGGCCTGGCTTTCGACGCTGAGCCGGCCGCCCATGCGGTCGGCGAGCTTGCGGCAGATCGCCAGCCCCAGCCCGGTCCCGCCAAATTTTCGGGTGGTCGAACTGTCAGCCTGGCTGAAGGCATTGAAAATGGTTGCGAGCTTGTCGTCGGCAATGCCCTCGCCGGTATCGGTCACCGCCACCACTGTCTCTATGCGCCCGTCGGCGTCCGCCGGGGATTGCGACAGCTCAACTGAAATTTGCCCGGAACTGGTGAATTTGACAGCGTTTCCAAGCAGATTATTGAGAATTTGCCGGATCCGGATCGGATCGCCGAGCAGAAGGGGGACCGCAATGTCATGCACGGCGAGGGTGAGGGTCAGCCCCTTGGCTTCGCTCTGCAATTGCCAGTGACCGGTGACGCTGGCGGCCAGCGCCACGATATCCAGCTCGATCGCCTCGATCGCCACCGCATCGGCCTCGATCTTTGACAGGTCGAGTATGTCATTGAGCAATTCCAACAGATTTTCCCCGGACTCATTGATCACGGCGAGGCTGTGAGACTGCCGCTCGGTCAGGGCTCCATCGCCCTGCATGACCCGGGTCATGCCCAACACCCCATTGAGTGGCGTGCGGATTTCATGACTCATCATGGCGAGAAATTCGGATTTTGAGTGATTGGCAACCTCGGCGGCGATCAAGGCACTCTCCAGACGTTCATTGGCGTTTTCAAGATCAGCATTGGCCGCATGCATCGCTGATCGGAAGGTCGAGCCGAGGAAGACGACCCACAAGCTGGCGAAGCCGGTAACAATGGCCAGCACCATCACAAGCTCGACCGGGATGAGCTCAAGCGGCGTGCCGGCGAGCCGCTGGCTGGCGATCACGACCATGACCAGTAGCGAGACGAGGACAGCGCCCGCAGCCGCCGCCGCCCGAACACCCCAGGCGACATAGACGCTCAATGCAATGCTGGGCAGGTAGATCATGGCGGGCGGAAATCCGCCCCGATTGCCCCAGACAGCGCCGATCAGCGTCATCAGTGTCGCTGCCAGCACCAGCGCAATGGTCAAGTTCGGGCGGCGCAGTTTCAGTCCGATCACACCGATCGCCACATAAACAAGGCCCGAGGCCAGCCCAAGGGTGGCCATGCCGGGCCTGCCCTCGCCGGACAGGGCGAGAATGGCGACATTGATCAGCGCGGTCGCGACCATGGTGACGGTGAACGCCAGGGCGACGCGATACCGGATCATGCGGTCGAAGCCGGTCGTGGCATCGACGCCGATCATCCTGTCGAGGCGGTTCCAAAGAATGGCGAATTCTCCCTTGTCGTGCGACGATTAAGCCCGAGGAGCCGTTAAATTTCGATGAGTTGAATTAATCATGACTCACACGCTCGCGCAGAGGGGTGGACCGGAGCAGCCTCGACCGACCTCATGAGCGCGATTGTGGTCTGCCCCCGGATCGTGCCAAACGGGAATCAATGCCCGTCCCCGATCCCGGTGAGGCAGCGAACCAGGGCAATGCGCGCAAGGAGCCGCTGGCGATGACTGCACCGAGCGAAGACAGAAATCTGATCGACGAATATCGCAATATCACGGCGATTGTTGCAGCCTTGACGCTGTTGCAGGCCGCGACAGGTGCCATCTCCGTGGTCGGCCCACTGACCCTGCTTGCCCAGGGGGCTCCGACCTGGATAATCGGCGCCATCGCCTCCAGCTACGCCCTCGGTTTCGTGGTCGGTGCCCGGATCGCACCGGCAGAAATTCGCCAGATCGGCCATATCCGGGCGTTCGCGGCCTTCGCCGCCGGCGGCTCGCTGGCGGCGGCGGCGCTTTATATCAGCGCCCACCCCGCCTGGTGGATGTTGATGCAGGCCCTGATTGGCCTGTGCGCTGCCGGCCTGCTGGCCTCCGGTGAAAGCTGGATCGCCGGCGCTGCGCCGGCCGCGCGCCGCGGCGCCGTACTCGGCTTCTATCTGGTCACCTCGAAACTGGGCTTCATGGCCGGCCCCTTTCTCGCCGCCCTTGCCACACCCGGCAGTGCCGCCGCCTTCCTGATCGTCAGCGCCCTGTTCACCGCCAGCCTGATCCCCGTCTCCGCGACGCGCCGGGCCGAACCACCCGCGCCCAGCGCCGAGCCCTTCGGGCCAATGCGGCTGTGGGACACGGCGCCTTCGGCGGTGATTGCCGGCTTCATCGCCGGCATCGTCAATGGTGCGGTCTTGCAGCTCTACGCCGTCTTTGTCACCGATCTGTCGCCGGGTTCAGCAGCCGGCATGGCGGCCATGTTCAATGCCGCAATGATCGGCGGTGCGGTGTTGTCGCAATGGCCGGCCGGCATTGTCTCCGACCATATGGACCGACGCATCGTCATCGCCGTGCTGGCGGCCGTCAGCGGCCTGGCTGCCGTTCTGTTGGCGCTGTTTGGATTGCAGCTGCCCTTGCCGGCAGTGTTCGCCCTGGCCGCCGTCTGGGGCGCCGGATCGTTGTCCTTTTACGGCGTTGCCGTCGCCCACGCCGCAGACAGGGCCGAGCCGGGCCAGTCCGCCAATATGATGTCTGGAATCTTGATGCTCTGGGCCACCGGCTCCATGCTTGGCCCGACGCTGGCGGGCGGCGTGATGAGCCTCACCGGGGTGAGCGGATTGTTCACCTTCGCGGCCGTCGGCCTGTTCATCCTCGCGGCGGCAATGCTCTACCGGCGCGCCGGCATGCGCCAGGTGCCGGATGTCGACAAGGGTGATTTCGCGCCCAGCAATGCGACCAGCATGGCCGCCGCCGATCTCAACCCGATGAGCGATCAGGATAGTGATCCCGATATCGAGCGCGATACGTGATTTTTAGCGGGAAACGGGCGAGAATCGACGGGCGCGTCTCAAGACCAGCCTGCGTGCTGCTGCGCGTTATGCTGCCGCCTCTTCGAAGCAATTGAAAACACACTCCCGACGTCGATTGAAAAACACTGGAGAACTGCAAATCGAGATCACCGATGCCTCGCTGAATTCATGCGGTGAATTTGAATAAGCTTCAGTATTATTTCCCGACTTTCGGTCGAAGATTATTTTAAACACACCTGGATCTCTTGCTTTTTCTCGCAAATTCTTTATTCAATCGCGTTGATTTTCCACTCATTCCGCCCACCGGACTCAACCGTCACGAGGAGATTGTTCCACTTATGAATCATGGCCAACGCCCCAACCGCATCGCCGCTTTCGCCGCCGAAAAAGTCAATATCCAGCAATTGCAGGACGCCTCGGAAACGTTCGGACGCCACAACCGGCGCCTGACACTTGTCTCCGACCAGCAAGCCGCATTGCGTGGCTATAATGGCCCGTCCGAACTGAATTTTGCCATCACCGAAACCACGGCAGAGCTGGATGCGGGCGATTATGAAGCGCTGGTCCTGCTCGAAGGGGCCATGCTGCTCGACGCCAGTGCCCACGCACTGATCAAGCTCTTCCTGGCCGCGGAAAAGCCGGTCATTGCCCTGGCCGGCAGTGCCAGCCTGCTGTCCGACCACACCACGACTGCGATCGACGCGCCGGAATCGGCTGCGGCCATCCTCGGCGGCAATCTCTACGTCAATGCCGATGAGGATTGCGATCTGAAGATCGTCGAAGCCATTGCCAAGCATTTGCTGGCGACCAATGGCGGTGCCGCACCGGAAACCAAGCGTCGCGCCGGCGGCCGCTACTAGCAAGACCCGCAGTCATTTCGATCATACCGGAGGCCCGCCCGCTCCTCATGCCAGAGGAGGGGGCGGGCCTCCGGCGTTTCGGGCCCGGCCGGCCCCCTAGCCCCCCAGCAATCGGTCGGCAAAACAGACAGTGACGGGATGCGTCGCGACGCGGGGCGCCGACCGCACTTGAACCCGACCACAGTTGAACATGACCACAGTTGAAGACGGCCTGCATGCCCAAATACAGCCCTGCCGGACAGGCTTGCGACAGAATTTCAATCGCTGCACGTATAGACTCCAATCGCCGCATCGCCCGGAGCCGAGCTTGTCCTTTCGCCGTATCATTTTCTGGTCCCATCTCAGCGTCGGCGTCACTGCCGGCCTGATCATCTTCCTGTTGTCAGCCACCGGCGTCCTGCTGACCTATGAACGGCAAATGCTGGGAATGGCCGAGGCCCGGCTGAGCCCCGCCTCAATCAGCGGCGACCAGCTGACGGCGGATGAACTGGCCTTGATGGCCAGGGAAAGTGCAAGCCAGGCGCGACTGTCTCTGGTCTATCACCGCGACCCCGCCCGCCCGGTCGAGCTCAATGCCGGCCGCGGGCGCACGACACTGATCGACCCCTATAGCGGCGAAACGATTGAAAGCGCCGCCGGCCCGGCGCGCGATTTCTTCCGCGCCATCACCAGCCTGCACCGCTATCTGGCGATGAGCGGCGAGGCGCGCGAGACCGGCGCGGCGATCACCGGCGCCGCCAATCTCGCCTTCCTCTTCATCCTGGTCAGTGGATTTTATCTGTGGTGGCCCAAGGCGTGGCGCTGGTCCTTCGTCAAACTCAATCTGTTGTTCCGCGGCAATCTGCCCAGCGCCAAGGCCCGCGATTACAACTGGCACCATGTATTCGGCATCTGGGCCCTGATACCGCTGCTGGCAGTGGTGATCTCCGGCGTCGTGATTTCCTACCCATGGGCGGCGAGCCTGGTTGAACGCGCCTATGGCGACGGCCCGGCGGCGCTGGCCGGCCCTTCGGGTCGCAGCGAAGCCGACGCCGCCAGCCAGGAAATCGTGGCACCCGACCAGACCGCAAATCTACAGCTCATGCTCGATACTGCCCGCCTGGTCGACGATAATTGGCGGACCATCTCCATTGCCCTGCCCGCAACGCCGCAGGCGCCGCTGGTCGAGTTGACCGTCGACACCGGCAATGGCGCGCAATATGACCGCAAGCGCCTGCTCACCTTCGATCACCGCGATGGCAGCCTGCTGACCGATGTCATGACGGCGCAAACCCAGACTCCGGCCCGCCGGGCCCGGATCTATCTGCGCTTCCTGCACACCGGAGAGGTCTATGGCTGGTGGGGACAGACCCTCGCCGGGCTGGGATCCCTGGCCGCGCTCTTCCTGGTCTGGACCGGGCTCGCCCTCGCCTGGCGGCGGCTGGTCCTGCCGGCCTGGCATCGGCGTGGGCAATAGGCAGGGCAGGCGAATTTTCGCCTCGTTTCGAATCCATACTCCGTCACGCCCCCCCCCGATCAGACCGGAGCATCCATGGACGTCATTCGCATCATCCTCTCTATCCTGCTGCCGCCGCTTGGCGTCTTTCTCCAGGTCGGGATTGGCCTGCAATTCTGGATCAATATACTGCTGACCCTGCTGGGTTATGTCCCGGGCGTGCTGCACGCCGTATGGATTATCGCCAGACGATGAAGCGGACACCGTTCGATGCAGAATGACGAGAATGAACGCCCCGGAGCAACCGGGAACGAGGATGGCGACCGCGAACTGGCCCGCCTGGAATCGCTCGCCGACTGGCTCGACACCCGGTTTCGCATTCCGGGCACCTCGATCCGTTTCGGGATTGACGGACTGGTCGGTCTCGTCCCCGGCCTCGGCGATCTGGCAATGCTGGCACCGGCCTTCTATCTGATCGCACGCGCCGCCGGGCTCGGCGCACCGGTGCATGTGCTCGCTCGAATGCTGATCAATACCACGCTCGACCTGGTGATCGGCGCCATCCCGCTTGTCGGCGACATCTTCGACGTCGCCTTCAAGGCCAATCGCCGCAATACCGCGCTGCTGGCGCGCTTTCTCGAGCGCAAGAAGGCCCGGCGCATCCGGTAGCCAAACAGCCCGCCGGCGAGCGCTAATGGGCGCCCGCGCCGTGCTGGCAGACCCAGCGCTCCGATTGTCTGGCCTGAGACTGTCCGCTAAAAGGCCGGATGACAAACAACCCTCCAATAGCTCTGGAAGCCTATGAAGCGCTTGCCGAAGCCTATGCGGCCAAGGCCGAGACCAAGGCTGAAAACGGCTATAATGAGCATCCGGCCATTCGCTCCGTCATAGGTTCGGCGCAGGGCCTGCGGGTCCTTGATGCCGGATGTGGTCCCGGATTTCTCTCCCGTGACCTGCTTGAGGGCGGCGCGGCCTCCGTCTCGGCTTTCGATCTCAGCCCCGCCATGCTTCGCATCGCTTCGGAACGGCTGGGGAATCGGGCCAATCTCTTCGTGGCCGATATGGGCGAGCCGCTCCCCATGCTGGATGATGAAAGCTTCGACCTGGTGGTCGCGTCGCTCGCCCTCGATTATGTGCGGGACTGGAGCATTCCACTCGCCGAATTCAGGCGCGTCCTGACCGGCCGGGGCCGCCTGGTCATCTCCGTGCAACATCCGATGGGGTCTTACCAATGGTTCAAGCCAGAGACGGCATTCGGCGTGCAGTATTGCGAGGCATCATGGCGGGGTTTCACAAGTGAGCCCGTGATCGTGCCGGATTATTACAGATCATTCGAAGAGATCATCAACCCGATCCTCGCCGCCGGTTTTTCGCTGCAAGGTCTGCACGAGACCCGGCCAATTGAGTCCCTCAAGGCCGTCAACCCCAGGAAATACACCCAAGGCATGACGCATCCGACCTTCATGGTGATTGATGCGAGGCTGGGGTGAGCCTTCGACGGCGCGCTGTCGCCGCATTATCCCCGCCCTCTGCCAATTATCCCACGTCATCCTGACGCAAGTCAGGACCCGGACGTGACAAGGTCGGAGCCCACGATATCGAGGTCCCGACTTTCGTCGGGATGACGAATTTTGGGTGATGTTATCCCCACCCCCTCGGGCCTGGCGCATACTTCAGCCGTTCCGGTCGCACGGGAGGCGTGAGCTCAGTCACTGGCGGCGATCGGGAGCGTGGAGCTCATCCGCACGAAGGTTTGACAGCCTTTAGTTCCGGTGAGGCCATGATCGGGGAAGAGCGGCATTAGGGTTCGACCGTGCATCCCCGGTCATTTCGAAGCGGAGGCCGCAAGGCGTTCGACCAAAACTCCACGTGTGGGACGTCACGAATGTCACCCCACTCATCTACCTCAACTCCGGCATTCGCCGGCGTCCCACACACCTCCCACTTGAGGTGATCCACTCAAACCTCCAGCGGCGAGCCGCGTGGAGATTTTGGTGTACCGAAAAAGGGAATGGCAGGCTTGGAGGTTCGGCAACAAATCCACAAAATCAATATGTTGGCAAGGCGGTCCAGTGTCGAATTGGTCGTTATTGTTCTATAGCGTTCGCAGAAAGTTTCTTCACCGAGGACTGATAGACGTCCAGCGTGTCAGGTGTTTCCGTACACACGCCACACAACAATACGAATACGGCCAAAGCTGAAACTTCATTGCGCATGATTGAAACCTCCTTTGTCGAAAGGAGATTGGCGATCGCCGTTCTTAAT
>Ga0316204_10003115_pt1 | contig 34483 bp, 35 predicted proteins | sample 6monrhotite_MG_2_FD_205661 | JGI IMG/M metagenome (GOLD analysis project Ga0316204, IMG submission 205661) | Microbial mat bacterial communities from mineral coupon in-situ incubated in ocean water Damariscotta River, Maine, United States -... | ecosystem: Environmental > Aquatic > Marine >... | reverse complement strand
ACCTTTTGGTGCAAGACGGGCATTCTTGTGGCTGTTCATTCGGTTCTCCCTGATGGCTTCTGTTTTTGCAAACTTCAGCTTCTCAGAGATGGATCGAATGAACAACGTCCTGAGAACTCACAGCTAGTCCAGAAGCTGTACTACTCGCTACAGTTCCATAACTAGATGCAGGCTGAAAAGTAAGGCGTCTTTGGCGACAAGGTGCGGCCACAGTGGCCTGCCTATAACTGGGAGAACGAAAATGAGCGTTTACCTTATCGCCGACATCAAAATTACCAACGACAATTGGGTTCCGGACTATGCCGGCAACGTGCACAAACTGGTGGAAAAACATGGCGGTCGCTATTTGTCGCGCAGCGGAAATATTGACACCGTCGAAGGCGAAGCCAAGGACAGCACCCTGATCGCCATTCTTGAATTTCCGACACGCGCGGCGCTGGACGGGTTTACGGGGGATCCGGCTTATGCCCCTTACGGCAAGGCGCGGCAAGCAGGTAGTGTGTCGAATTTCTGGGTGATCGACGATACCGACATTGCCGGTGCCATACCCTACCTGAAAGCGGGATAACCGCGGTATTTACAAGCCTGTTTTTGACAGTGTTACCCGACGGGTTTGACAGGTTGGATAGGGCGGTATTTGGCTATTCAACCCCCCGAATATCCGGGCTTTGCCACGCCAGATGCTGCCCGCCATCCACGGCAATAACCTGCCCCGTTAGGGCGGCGTTGTTCAGGATATAGGAAACCGTTGCTACGATGTCGGCGGGGTTCGAGCCGCGTTGCAAAAGGGTATTTTCGCGCTGGCCTTCAAAATGGTCATCCGATTGCCGCACACCTTTGACGGTGGTGCCCGGCGCAATCGCGTTGACCCGGATATCGGGTGCCAAGGCGCGGGCGGATGTTTGCGTCAGCGCCCACAACCCCATCTTGGCCAACGTATAGGTCATAAATTCCGGCGTCAGTTTTTTGACCCGTTGATCAACCATGTTGATGATCACCGCTTGTGCCCGCATCGCCCCATCCGGGTCACGGATCGCCTTGGGCGCTTGGGCGGCAAACTGTTGGGTCAGTACAAATGGCGCACGCAAATTGCTGTCCATGTGTCTGTCCCAGCTTTCGCGGGTGGCGCTGTGGATCGTGTCATACTCGAACACCGAGGCGTTGTTGACCAATACAGACAACGGGCCGCCAAGGGCAACAGACGCCGCCCCGACCAATTCCGCCAGTCGGATTTCTTCAAAGAAATCCGCCCGCAATGCGACCGCATTGCGCCCCATCGCCTTAATCTCGCTTACGACAGATGCCGCGCCTTCTGCGGACCGGCTGTAATGCACCGCCACATCATAGCCGTCGCGGGCCAGTCCAAGGGCGATTTCACGGCCCAGTCGAATACCCGCGCCCGTGACAAGTGCATTTTTGGCCATATCCGCCTCCTATTTCAGCAGGATCAACAAATAGCTGACATAGATCAAGGTTAATGCCGCACCCCAGATGCGATTGATGTCTTGTTTGAAATAAACAAACGGGATCAAAATCAAGGCAGCACCGGCCATGATCCACATGTCAAAGGCCACAAGGGCAGGTGGCACCGCCATCGGGCCGACAAAGCTGGAAATCCCGACGATGGCCAACAAATTGAACATGTTGGATCCGATGACACTGCCCAACACGATGTCTGCCTGCCGTCGGATCGCGGCCATTACGGTGGTGGCCAGTTCCGGCGCCGAAGTGCCGATTGACACCAATGTCAGGCCAATCACGGTTTCACTCACCCCGATGCTGCGGGCAATAATGATGCTGTTGTCGACCAATATCTGCGCCCCCAGCGGCAGACCGATCAGCCCGGCCAGCAGATAGAGGGTAATCCAGCGTCCGGGCATTTTGGGATCGGCGCTTTCGACCGCCTCAAAATCCCGCCGATGGCCGCGTGCGTCCTTGATGGCAATGCCAAGGATAAACGCCAGTGTTGCCAGCAAAACGGCCCCGTGTATCCATGTGATCGGCCCAAGGAACATTGCCCCCATGAACAAAAGCGTGGCCAGCAACATCAGCGCATAGTTTTTGCGGGTATTGATTTCACTGGTATGCAATCCTGCCATCAGGGCGGGCACGCCAAGCACCAACAATGTATTGGCGGTGTTGGACCCGACCACATTACCCAGCGCAAGCCCCGGTTGATCGTGCAATATTGCGGAAACAGAAATCAACAATTCCGGTGCTGAGGTGCCAAAAGCCACGATTGTCAGGCTGACGATGAAGGCCGGAATGCCAAGGCGCAGCGACAGGTTAACCGCCCCGCGCACCAAAAAATCACCTGCCGAGATCAGGATGATCAGGCCAACAACCGCCAAAATATACGCCATGGATTATGTGCCCTTGGTACAATCACAAGGGCCGCGGCCCAGTTTATAACGCCCACATTTGTTGCATTTGCGCACGGGTTTGCGCAGGTTTTTCAGCTTGTCCGCCCCGGGCACCCGCAGGCGGCCAAACATTGCCAGCACCATCATGACGACCAGAAACAGGGTGACAATTTTGAATATCATCTAAAGACCGAACCGCGCGCGCAAGCTGCGTTCTTCGACCCCCATCAGGGTTTCATCAATCAGCGACAAGCCAAACCGCGACAGCGCCGATTTTTTCGGTCCATAGTCGCGAAAGCGGGTTTTTTTGCCCAGCAATTCTTTCATTTTTGGCAATACATGCGCGATGCCATCGGCGATGCCCACGTCCAGCGCTTGGCTGCCAACCCAGATTTCGCCACCGAATAATTCAGCCGTTTCATCCAGACGCGTGCCGCGACGGGTTTTGACATGGTCGATAAATGCCTGATGAATCGGCTCTTGCAGGGCCTTGATCCGTTTCACATCCGCCGTCTTTTGCGGCGAAAAGGGATCCATAAAGCTTTTGGATTTTCCAGCGGTATGAATGCGGCGTTCAACGCCGTAATTTGCCATCGCCTTGTCAAAACCAAAGCTGGCGGAAATCACGCCGATTGATCCGATAATCGATGTGGCATCCAGAAAAATCTGATCCGCCGCACAGGCCAGCCAATAACCACCAGAGGCGGCGACATCCTCGATAAAGGCATAAACCGGCACTTCTTTTTCGGCCGACAGTCGCCGGATGCGGGCGGCGATCATGCTGGATTGCACCGGCGAGCCCCCCGGTGAATTGATCACCAAGGCCACGGCGGCCGGTTTGCCTTTGGCAAATGCGCGCTCGATTATCGGAGCCAGCGCTTGATCGTTCAATCCACCACGGCCGGTGCTGATGATGCCTGACAATCGGATCACCGACACCAAGGGCGGGCTTTTTATAAAGGGTATAAAACGTTTCATGATGATCACATAAAGCGCTGGTGCCGCCCGAACAAGGGCAGCGGCCTAAAAGACTTGGGTTCCCGCGATGGCGCGTTCCCAAAGCGCCAGTTTTTGGGCGCGTGTTGCCTCATTCATCGTGGGTTCAAACGAACGGTCCAGCGCCCAGTTGGCGGCAAATCCGGCCTGATCCGGGTAAATCCCCGCCTGTGATCCCGCCACCCAAGCCACGCCCAATGCGGTGGTTTCCAAAATCGTCGGGCGATCGACGCGGGCGTTCAGGATGTCGGCCAAAAATTGCATCGTCCAATTGCTGGCCGTCATGCCGCCATCCACCCGCAACACCGCGCCCAGACCGGCGCCGCCGTCCGCCCGCATGGCACGGATCAAATCATAGGTTTGATAGCCGACACTTTCCAAGGCCGCGCGCGCCAGTTCGGCGGGGCCTGTGTTGCGGGTCATGCCAAATAACGCACCGCGGCTGTCGGCATTCCAGTATGGCGCGCCCAGTCCAGTGAAGGCGGGCACCAAAACCACCTGTTGGTTGGGGTCGGCTTTTGTCGCCATCTCGCCTGTTTCGGTGGCATTTTTGATGGTGCCGATCCCGTCGCGCAGCCATTGAACCGCCGCCCCTGCCACAAATATCGACCCTTCCAAGGCATAGGTGACCTTGCCGCCAAATTGATACGCAATGGTGCCCAGCAATTTGTTCTGGCTTTCAATCAGGGTGTCACCGGTGTTCAACAGCGCAAAACAACCGGTGCCGTAGGTGGATTTCATCATGCCTGCCTCAAAACAGGCCTGCCCGATGGTGGCGGCTTGTTGATCGCCCGCCACGGCCAGAATCGGCGTGCTGCCGCCCAGTATTTCAGTGTCGCCAAAATGTGCATCGCAATCGCGCACCTCGGGCAACATCGCCATGGGAATGCCTAGCAGGTCGCAAATCCGGTCATCCCAGTGACCATCGCGGATGTTATACAAAAGCGTGCGCGCGGCGTTGGTGGCGTCGGTGGCATGCACCCGCCCGCCCGTCAGCCGCCAGATCAAAAAACTGTCGATGGTGCCAAATAACAAAGCCCCTGCCTCGGCCTTGGCGCGGGCACCGCTGACGGTATCCAACAGCCATTTCACCTTGGTGCCGGAAAAATACGGATCCAACAACAGGCCGGTTTTATGGGTTATTTCAGCCTCAAGCCCTGCATCGCGCAAGTCTTCGCAAATCGATGCGGTGCGGCGATCCTGCCAGACGATTGCGTTGTGAATGGCGCGGCCGGTGTTTTTATCCCAAATCACCGTGGTTTCGCGCTGATTTGTGATGCCGATGGCGGCGACATCCGCCGCCGTTGCGCCCGCTTTTTGCAGAACCTGCCGACAGGTTGCCTCGGTCGTGGCCCAGATTTGTTCAGGGTCGTGTTCAACCCAGCCGGATTGCGGAAAATGCTGGTCAAATTCCTGTTGCGCGGTGTGGGCAATCTGCATGTTGGCGTCAAACAAAATGGCGCGGCTTGACGTTGTGCCCTGATCAATTGCCATAATAAAGGTCATGCGATTTCCTTTGCCTGTTGCGTCATCCATTCATCCAAAGCCACCGTTTGCGCCGCGCTCAACCGAAGGCCAAGTTTGGATCGCCGCCACAAAACATCGGCTGCTGTGCGGGCGTATTCATGGGTCATCAGCCACAAAACCTCGGTTTCATAAAGATTGGCCCCAAAATGCCGGCCCAAATCCGCGGGATACTTGGCCAAAAGCAAAACCAGCCAGGCATCCAGCCCATAGGCGCGGAACAGGCGCTCGGCCCACGGCGCATCCAGAAATGGAAAATCCTCACGCAGGCTGGCAATTTTTGGGGCCACATCGGCCACCGCAAAATCACCGCCGGGCAGCGGGCCTTGTTGGGTCCATTCTTTGTTGGCGACATCCAGATGATCACCAAGCCTGGCCAAAACCTGTTCGGCCAGTTTGCGATAGGTGGTGATTTTGCCGCCAAAAACATTCAACAAAGGCGCGCCGTTTTGATCATCCAGCGTCAGCACATATTCGCGCGTTGCGGCCGTGGCTGAACTGGCGCCATCATCATACAAGGGGCGCACGCCGGAATAGGTCCAGACGATGTCGTCGCGTGTGACGGGTTTGGCGAAATATTTCGAGGCGAAATCGCACAGATAATCCTGTTCTTGGGGTGTGCAAACCGGTGCAATGTCGGCGTCAGAATGATCTTGATCCGTGGTGCCGATTAGGGTGAAATCTTGCTCATAAGGTATGGCAAAAATAATCCGGCCATCTTCGCCCTGAAAAAAATACGCGCGGTCATGGTCAAAAAGGCGGCGGGTCACGATATGGCTGCCGCGCACCAAACGGATGGATTCGCGGGAATTTTGGCGCAAGGTGGCGGACAGCACGTCTTTCACCCAAGGACCGGCGGCATTCACCACCACGCGGGCGCGGTGTTCGGTCACCGTATCGTTTTGCGCGACTTTGATTACCCAATGATCGGCATGGCGTTCGGCCCCGACAACTTTGGCGCGGGTCAGAATACTGGCCCCTTTGGCCGCCGCGTCACGCGCATTCAACACCACAAGCCGCGCGTCATCGACCCAGCAATCGGAATATTCAAACGCCTTTTGAAACTTGGCGTTCAAAACTTTGCCCGCCGGATCATTGGCCAAGCGCAGGCTGCGCGATGCCGGTAAAATCTCGCGCCCGCCCATGGTGTCATATAAAAACAGGCCCAGCCGGATGATCCAGTTGGGGCGCCGCCCCCGCAGCCACGGCATGAAAAAACCCAACAGGCGCGAGGTGGGCGTGGCATTTTCAAACCGCATATCGCGTGACAAAGGCAGCACAAACCGCATTGGTCGGCTGATGTGCGGCATGTTTTTCAGCAAAACCTCGCGTTCAATCAACGCCTTGCGCACCAGACTAAACTCGAAATATTCCAGATAACGCAGACCGCCGTGAAATAATTTGGTCGATTGTGATGATGTCGCCGAGGCCAAATCATCCATTTCCGCCAAGGTCACACTCAGCCCGCGCCCCGCCGCATCACGGGCCACACCAACACCATTGATACCGCCACCAATGACAAACAGATCGACAATTTCAGAGGTCATGATTTTCGGTCCGGAAAATACGCAGTTCACTATAGCGTTGCTGGCCAGGCGGGGAAAGGCTTAGCCCGTCAATTCAGTGATTTTTTGCACCGCTGCACGGATCAAATCATCCAGCACCCACCGCATTTGATCGGCAAATGTAACCCAGATGCTAACGTAAGGCTCGGACATCGGCACAGCCTCGACGATTTGCGGCGCCATGACATAAACCATACCCAAAACAATGGCGGCAAATATCATCAGATAAAAACCGGTACGGAAACCGGCGCGGCGAGAGCGCGATTTTTGGGCCGGTTCAGTGGCGGCGGCGGCAGTTTCCCGTTTGCGATCCGTCGTGGCGCGCAGCGTGGAATTGATGTCTTCAATATCCGGCAGCGCGTTGCGTCGTGACGCTTTGCCGGGCTGAAGATCGCCCTCGCCTTCGTCATCATCGTTGAACTGTGATAAACGGCGGCGTGCTTTTCTGGCCCTTTGATCGTCATCATCACCGGGCCGATCAAGACCCAAATCGGATTGCGTTTCCAATTCTCCTTTTGGTTCGTTTGATCTTGCTTCGCTTTCGCGCTGGGCCTCGGCCCGCAAAATTTCGGTGATGTCATCGGGTAATTCGCGCCGTACTGCACGGGCGGCGGCGGCGGCGGCGGTTACAGGCGCGGTGATATCGGCATCATCATCTTCGATGTCATCTTTGGCAAAGGGATCGTGCTCTGGCTGCGCTGGATCATCGATCTGGCGGTCATCGCCTGTTGGCACATCATCGGGCATAGACATTTCAGACGCGGCGTCTGCGTGTTCGGCATTTTCATCAAGCGCGGCGCGCAGGGAGGTTTCAAAATCATCCTCTTCAGCCTCGGTAAAATGGTCCTGTGCTTGGGTGGTAAGGGCGCGATCATCTTCCAGTTCTTCAACCGGGCGATCATCATAGCCATCAGGATATTGAAACCAAGTGTGGCCACAATTTGAACATTGCACATCCCGACCCTCTGCCGGAATGACACCTTCGCCCACTTCATACTGAGCGTCGCAATTTGGGCAGATCAGCCGCATATAGCCCCACGTTCCACTTTTCTTCGGCCTTACGGCCATTCTTAGCTATCTTATCCTCTATCAATGACTTGCCCTCGTGCCAAGTATTTGTCGCGCAAGCAATTGAATCTATGGGGCGGTTGCGGCACACTTGCCGCAAAATTGGCCGGAGCAGTGCGTTGATCGAGCTAGAAAATGTCGCCTACAGCTATGGGGGTGGGGAACTTTTGAGCGATGTTTCATTGAAACTTGCTGCGGGGTCGTTCCATTTCTTGACGGGCCCTTCCGGGGCCGGCAAAACCACACTTTTGAAATTATGTTATGGTGAATTGGTGGCAACTGCCGGAAATGTAAAGGTTTTTGGCAAGGATACGCGTAACATGATGCGTGATGACATTGCCGATATGCGCCAGAATATCGGTGTCGTGCATCAGGATTGTCAGTTTTTGGATCACCTTTCGGTCACTGAAAATGTGACCTTGCCTTTGTTGGTCAGCCCAAAAGCAGCCGTCTATAACCCGGACGATTTGATTGCCTTGATAAATTGGGTTGGTCTTGGGAAAAGGGCAAATGCCACCCCGCCAGAGCTGTCGGGTGGTGAACGGCAACGCGCCGCGCTGGCCCGTGCCGTGGTTACATCGCCCGAAATCATCTTGGCGGATGAACCAACCGGCAACATTGATTGGGAAATGTCACAGCGGCTTTTGTCGCTGTTGGTCGAGTTGAACAAATCCGGCAAGACGATTTTGGTGGCGACCCATGATTTAAACCTGATCCGGGCCGCAAAATCGCAAGTCCAGGCGCGGGTGTTGCGCATCGCAAATCGGCGATTGCAATTGGCCGGAGCAGAACTGTGAGGGCGTTTTGGGCGGCTTTTCTGGTGCTTTTGCGCGGCGATCAATCCAGCGATCGTGTGGTGCCCCCCAGCGGGTTCACCTTTACACTGACGGCGGTTAGCGCGGGCATTATGGCGTTTTTGGCGGTTTTTGCCATGGCGTTTTCCATGGCGGCAGGGCGGCTGGCGGATCGTTGGGGAAACGAGCTGGCGCGATCCTCGACGATCCGAATTTCCGCACCCGCCGATCAAATGGCAGCACAAACCAGCGCCGTGATGCGGGTTTTGGAAACCACGTCGGGCATTGCCTTTGCCCGCCAGTTGACCGCCGCCGAACAACAAGCCCTGCTGGAACCCTTTTTTGGCCCCGACGTGCCGGTTGCTGATTTGCCGGTGCCACAATTGATCGATGTGACCGAAGACAGCACAGGTTATGACCCCATCGGGTTACGTCAGCGGCTGGCCGCCGAGGCACCGGGTGCGATTCTTGACGATCACACCCGCTGGCGTCGCCCCTTGGTGCGTGCGGCGTCGCGACTGCGCAATCTGGGGGCCTTTTCGTTTGTATTGATCGGGGCGGCATTGGCTGCGATGGTCACATTGGCCGCCACGGCGGCATTGTCGGCCAATTTTCAGGTCATCAAAGTATTGCGCCTTGTGGGCGCACGTGACGTGTTTATCGCCGGGGCCTTTGTGCGCCGATTTGCACTTCGGGCAGTCATGGGCGCGGCGGCGGGCACGATCCTTGGTATGGGCGTATTGGCATTGTTACCCAGCACCGAAGGCGCGGGTGATTTCCTGACAAATCTGGGTTTTGTCGGGGTGCAATGGTTGTGGCCCTTGTTTATTCCTATATTGGCCGGTGGTGTTGGATATATCGCCACGCGCATGGCCGCCCTGCGAATGTTACGGAGATTGAACTAAGATGGCCCATAAAATTCAATGGCTTAAAAGCCTTCTGTTCAATTTTCAGATGTATGTGATGTTGTTCGTCATTGGCATCGCTTTTTTGCCACTGGCGGCGTTCAATCGCAAATACGCCTATATGGCCTGTCGTACGTATTGCCGGTGGGTGGTTTGGACGGCCAGTTGGATGGTCGGCCTGAAATCGGAAATTCGCGGCGAATTTCCCACGGACGAGGTGATTATCGCCTCCAAACACCAATCATTTTTCGACATTATCATGATCGTTTCGGTGGTGCCAAAGCCAAAATTCATCATGAAAAAATCCCTGAAATGGGCGCCTGTCGTGGGGTGGTATGGCAAACTGATCGGCTGTGTTCCGGTGGATCGTGGTAAAAGATCCGAGGCGATCCGTGGCATGTTGGCGGCGATAAAATCAGGGAACGCGCCGCGTGGCCAGTTTATCATTTATCCGCAAGGCACCCGTGTTGCGCCCGGCGCGCCGCGAAAATACCGGGTTGGTGCGGCGGTTTTATACGAGGAAACCGGGCAGGAATGTGTACCTGCGGCCACCAATGTCGGGGTATTTTGGCCACGTCAGGCGGTGTTGCGCAAGCCGGGGGTGGCGGTGGTTGAATTTCTGCCGCGAATCAAAGCGGGCATTCCGCCGCAGGAATTCTTGCCGATGCTGGAGACAGTCATCGAGACGGCCTCGGATAAACTGATGGCAGAGGCAGGGTTTATCGTTGGAAAAAATTAAAAATATCGCCGAGCTTGAGGAAATTTACGGCCAGCCGGGGGCGGCGTCTTTGCGCAAAGTGGCGGCGCGGCTGACGCCTGAATATGCCGAATGGATCGAGCGCGCTCATTTTTGTGCCTTGGCCAGCGTCGGGCCAGAGGGCACCGATTGCACCCCGCGCGGCGATGATGGCCCTGTCGTGCAAATCGCCGATCCCGGCACGATCCTGATGCCCGATTGGCGCGGCAACAACCGCATGGATACATTGCGCAATATCGTGGCTGACGGGCGGGTATCGCTGATGTTCATGGTTCAGGGGTCAACAACGGTGATGCGGGTGAACGGGCGTGCAGTTCTGACGGTGTCACCGGAAATTACCCAGCGGTTTGAACGCGATGGGAAAACCCCCAGATCGGTGATTGTGATTGATATTCAGGAAACCTATTTTCAATGCGCCCGCGCCGTGATGCGGGCCGATCTTTGGTCCGGCCAAGACAGATCAGAAGGTTTACCCACAGCGGGTGAATTTCTGGCTGAAATGACGGCTGGTGAAGTTGGCGGGGCGGATTACGACAAAACCTGGCCTGCGCGGGCGGCCAAATCAATGTGGTAGGATCGCCGTGGCGGGTTTAGCCCGCCAAACCCTTGTTGCCCATTTCCAAATATTTTTTCCGGCGCTCGCTGATCAGGGCGGCGCGGGATTTGCCGCCTAGGTCGGTCAGCATTTTTGCCAGTGCCTTGGACACGTTTTCAATGGCGGCGGCCTTGTTGCGTTGCGCGCCGCCGCGTGGTTCTTTGATCACAACGTCGGCCACATTCAGCTTTTTCAAATCACCGCTGGTCAGGCGCAAAGCCTCGGCGGCCTCTTCCATTTTACCGGGGTCTTTCCACAAAATGGCGGCACAGCCCTCGGGGCTGATCACCGAATAAACCGAATGTTCGAGCATCGCCAATTTGTTGCCCGTTGCAAAGGCAACCGCGCCGCCGGATCCGCCTTCGCCGATGATGATGGAAACCAGCGGCACACCGATTTGCAAACATTTTTCGGTGGATCGCGCGATGGCTTCGGATTGGCCGCGTTCCTCGGCGCCCTTGCCGGGATAGGCGCCGGGCGTGTCAATCAGGGTTATGACCGGAATGTTGAACTTGTCCGCCAGTTCCATCAGGCGGATGGCTTTGCGATACCCCTCGGGGCGGGCCATGCCAAAATTGCGCTCGATCCGCGATTTGGTGTCATTGCCTTTTTCGTGGCCGATCACCATCACCGGTTGTCCGTCAAATCGCGCCAAGCCCCCCATGACGGCGTGGTCGTCGGCAAAATTGCGATCCCCGGCCAAGGGCGTGTATTCGGTGAACAACGCCTGGATATAATCCCGGCAATGTGGGCGATTTGGATGGCGTGCGATCTGGCATTTTTGCCAGGCCGACAGGTTTGCATAAAGATTTTCAAGCATGGCGTTGGCTTTTTCATCCAGCGCCTTGGCCTCGGATTCCATATCCATTTCAGCATTGCCACGGGCAAGCGCGCGCAATTCTTCGGCCTTGCCTTCGATGGCGGCCAATGGTTTTTCAAATTCAAGATAATTGTGCATCGGTTAAATCCTGATCCTGTTTAACGGGCTATATGACGATGCCCGGCGGCTTTTGCAATGTCTGTCACATCGGGAAAGCCAACCATCATCTGGCCAACAGCTTTAGGCCCTGGGATACATCGGCGCGCACGGCAAGGCGCAGGGACGGCTCGTCACCGGCCCGTAGCGCGCTCAGAATCAGCAAATGATTTCGCGGCGCTTCGGTACGTTGCAACCGACCATAAAGCGCGCGCATCGTCGGGCCGAGTTGCAGCCAGATTTGTTCGGCCAAGGCCAGCATGGCCGGTGCTTGGGCGCGCAGGTACAGCATGCGGTGAAATTCCAGATTGGTGCGGATATAGGCAACGGCGTCCTGTTTTACGACGGCCTCGGAAACGCCGGAATGGATAAGTTGCAATCGGTCGATCAGGGCCAAATGCGCGCGTGGCAGGGCGCGGGCCGCCAGTTCCGGTTCGATCAACCCGCGCAAGGCGGCCAGTTCCTCGATGCGGTCTGTGGTCAATTCGGGTGTCGATATTCGGCCTGATGACGACAGGGAAAGCGCCCCCTCGGCGGCCAAACGGCGCACCGCCTCGCGTGCCGGGGTCATTGAAACCTTGAATTCCGCCGCCACCCCGCGCAACGTCAGCGCCGCGCCGGGGCTGATTTGGCCATAAAGGATACGGCTGCGCAACGCGCGATAAACGACCTCATGTGCCGGATTGGGCGCATCGCGGGGGCTGGTGGTTAGGGGCTGTGTTGTCATTGGCGACAGTTTGAGGGCATCGGGCGCGGTGGTCAATTGTTATAACTGCCACTGATGCAATGTGCTGCCATTTGCCCGCAACCACAAACGCGGCGCCTCATAGCCCGGATGGATACGATCGACCACGGCCCAGTATTTGGCCGAATGGTTCATTTCCCTCAAATGCGCGATTTCATGGGCGGCGACATAATCCAGCACATCCCTTGGGGCCATGGCCAGACGCCATGAAAACATCAAATTGCCCTCGGTGGTGCAGGAACCCCACCGCGAACGGGTGTCCCGCAGGGTGATCTTGGAAAACGGCAGGCCCAGCCGGTTGGCGTAAAAATCACAGGCCGCGATCAACCGATCCCGCGCGCGCGCCTTTAGAAACGCCCGCAATCGCGCCACCAGAACCTCGGGGTTTTCTGGCAACAACAAATCATTGCCGTTGATCCGCGCCGAGCGAACCTTGGCGGGCGTCAAACACAGCAATTCATCGGCGACAGGAAACATATCCCCGAAAACCGGTGTGCGCGTTGCAACCGCGTTGCCCAAATGCTTGCGTATCCAATCCGCCTTGTCGTTCAAAAATGCCTCTGCCACCCTCAGGCGCGTGGATTTGGGCAAACTTAACGTCACCTGCCCATTCAACTGCGCCACCCGCAACGACAGCCGCCGCGAACTTTTCGACCGCTTTAGGGTGACCTGAACAGGGGGGTGACCCGGCAGAACCAGAATTTCCGTCATTTTTCGCACTTCTCCCTGTTGAATTGCAGCTTAACCAAGGCTAAATCACAGTTCCATAGCCTGATTGGTAAATTAGCGCTGTTTTGCCTTTGACTCCTGTCCAAGGCTGTGGCAGTTGACGCCGACTTTCGAGATATATGACCACCTGAAGGGGGTTCAGTTATGCCCAAAGAAGAATGGGGCGTTAAGCGCCTTTGCCCGGAAACCGGAAAACGGTTTTTTGATATGAATCGCGACCCGATCATCAGCCCCTATACCGGCGATGTGGTTAACCCGGAAACCGGCAAATCGCGCACGATGACCGCCGACAAAGCCGAGGCCAAGACCGAAGACGAAGATCAGTTGGTCGATGACGCCGATGTAAGTCTGGATGACGACGCCACAGACGTAGATTTGGGCGACGATGTTCTGGATGACGACGATGACGAGGATACCGTTCCCTTGGACGATATCGCCGACGTTGCCGCCCCCGACGACGACTCTTAAAAAGCTTCGGCAAAATCCGGAAATTGCTCTTGATCTCTGGGTTTTGCTTAAATAGATACACCCGAGTGGATCGGTTGATCCACCACCCTTGATGGGGCCTTAGCTCAGCTGGGAGAGCGCTTCGCTGGCAGCGAAGAGGTCAGGAGTTCGATCCTCCTAGGCTCCACCAAAATTTCCATGGTACCGAAAATTGCGCAGCGTTTCGCAAATCACGATACTTTTGTATCAAAACCTGTTGCGTGGCTTCTACATTTTTGTCCGTCATGATAAAGAATTGGCAATATTTTGGCACGAAAGGCGCGTAAAATGATCGTGGTCGGTGGTGATAATCTTATTGATTTAATCCAGAGCGGGCAAAGCGATACGGTGATTTCTTTTGACGGGGCGCGTGGCGGGTCGGCCTTTAATACGGCTGTGGCCATCGGGCGTCAGGAAAGGGCGGTTGGTTTTATCACGCCGGTATCCAATGATTCGCTGGGCGATTTTTTGGCGTCGGAGTTTGCCAATAGTGCGGTGCAAATGCTGTCGGCGCGCCATGACGCGCCGACCTCGCTGGCGGTTGTCACCCTGAATGACGGCCAGCCGGGGTATCAGTTTTATCGTCAGGGCACGGCGGAACGCCAAATCAATACCGCGCATTTACAGGCGCAATTCCCCAAGAATGCCAAGGTTTTTCATCTGGCGTCGCTGGCGATCATCGACGGCCAGGATGCTGATGATTGGGCGGCATTTTTCAACGGGCTTGATGGCACGGATGTTTTGACCACGCTTGATCCCAACGTGCGGGCGATGCTGATCAAGGATCGCGACGGTTATTTGCGCCGCTTGATGACGCTTTTCAAAACCGTTGATTTGCTGAAACTCAGCGACGAAGATTTGACATGGATTTTTCCGGGTGTTTCGCTGGATGCCGCCTTTGACGAACTGTTGAAAGTGAGTGATGCTGCGATGGTCATTTTGACGATGGGGGAAAAAGGCGCACGTGGGGTTATCGGGGATATTTCGGTGCATGTGCCCGCCAGCAAGGTTGATAAAATTGTCGATACCGTGGGGGCGGGTGATACGTTCATGGGGACGATTTTGGCAACTCTTTGCGGCCAGAACGCCCTTAGCCGTACGGCAATCGATGCGATGGATCGCGAGACGCTGACCGCCTTGTTGATGCGCGCCGGCGCGGCGGCGGCGATCAACTGTACGCGCAAAGGCTGTAATCCACCGCGATTGGCTGAATTGGAGTGACAGATGTTTCTGTATCTGGACAGTGCAAAAGTTTCAGATTGGGCAGAACTGATGCCCGTTGGCATATTCAAGGGCATCACCACGAACCCGCTTTTGGCGGATCGCGCGGGTCTGGATTATGCGCGCATTGACTGGCCTGCGTTATTCGCACAGGCCCATGCGGTGGGGGCGGCGGAACTGCATGCGCAGGTTTATGGCGACCCCTCTGGCTATGCTGCATGGGCGGAAAACCTATATACCGCCGGGCGCGACAACGGGGTGACGGCGGTTGTCAAAGTGCCGCTGGTTGAACCTGCGTTGCGACAGTTTTCAACGATCAAAGCACTGGGCGGTAAAACATTGTTAACGGCCTGTTATGATGCAAAGCAGGCGTTACTGGCGACGGCATTGGGGGCGGATTATCTGGCCCCGTATCTGGGCCGTATGGCGGATCAGGGCGTGGACGCATTTGAACATTTGACGCAGATGAATGCGATAACCAAACAGGGTACCTGTCAAGTTTTGGCCGCCTCGATCAGGTCGGCCACTGATTTGGTGCGCATCGCGGCCTTGGGCACGCCCGCCGCCACATTTGGCGCAAAAGTCGCGCACGAATTATTGGCAGATGAAAATTCCATTACCGCCTGGCGGGATTTTGAGGCGACGATCAGATAATATCCGCCCTTTCCGAAAAATTGCCCGAAAAAAGTCACATTTCGATTATTACCGCCATTCACGGTTCAAAATATTCTGGATGGCTTTGCCGTGCATTTTCAATCGTGGCATCGAGATGCGTAAGGTGGATGCGCGTATTTTCAACGGCCTGTATTTCATCGCGGGCTTTGAGTGCGATCAAGATGTTTTGATGACCTTCCAAAATTTCCGACAGCCCGGCAGTGCTGGCAAGTTCAAGCGTGCAGACCCGATCGGTATGCGCCTTGTTTTCAGCGATTGCGCCAAAAGCGCGGGAACGATTGGCGGCCTGACAAATCAACCGGTGAAATTCATAATCCAACGCGCGGATCGCTGATCCGTCAGTCGCGTCTACCGCCGCTTTTTGCAGCGCCAAATTTTGTTCGATTTTTTGAAAACCTTCCTTGGTGGCGTGTTTACACGCATCGCGGATCACTTCAACTTCGATTGCGGCCCGTAAAAAACGGGTGTCCTCAAGGTGTTGAGTGGATATTTTTCGCACCAACGTCGCCCGTTGTGGCCGAATTTGCAAAAGGTTCAAATCGCCGAGTCGCATAAAGGCCTCGCGCACCGGTTGTCGGGAAACCTTATAGTATTTGGCGATTTCCGCTTCGGACAGTTTCGCACCAGGCGCAAACTGAAGCGAGATTATGTCAGCTTTCAGGTTCGCATATATTTCTTCTGCTGTTGTCTGGCGTGTTTTGATTTCGCCTGCTGCCGTCAGAATATTCATGTATAAATCCAGTTAAGTTGCGCCATGGTGAATCTCGTCGTTTACTGCACCAAAAAAGCGAGTTTGGTTCTGTTCCTAGTCTTTTTTTTCATAAATATCCAGTCTCGAGGCGGAAGTACGGCTACAGGGCATTATGCAAAATCTATGATATTCGGGCGTAAAATCAATAAAAACACAAAATTATAGCAGTTAACATACTAGTATTCAAATAAGGTTGACTAGTATGGTACTTTGTTTAATACTTTTGCATAGATTTCTAAAATCTGAACACAAAAAATAATTTTTGTGCAGAAACGACGATAACCGGGAGAGTTAAGATGACAGTATTTGACAGTGCAAAAAGAAAGACACTGGGCCTGACACTGGGTGTTGCGATGGGGGCACTTGCGGCAACCGCAAGCTTTGCGCAGGAAACGACCCTGCGTGGTGCCAGCATGTTTGACGAAAATCATGCCTTCACCAAGACAATGCGCAAATTCGAAGAACTGGTGGACGAATATTACGACGGCGACGTCACCTTTGATCTGCGGTTGAACGGCGAATTGGGCGTTGAAAAGGACTATGTGAACTTTCTTCAGCAAGGTGTCGCCATCGATTATACGATCATGGCGCCGTCAAACATGGCAAAATTCGCGCCTTCCATTCCGCTGATGGACATGCCTTTCTTGTTCCGCGATCTGGACCATTGGAACAAAGTATTGTCCAGCGATGCCTTCGCCCCACTCGAGGCCGAATTGCTGGCGAACGCTGACATCATGGTGGTTGGCTATACAGGTGGCGGTGTGCGCAACCTGGTTTCAAGCAAGCCAATTGGCAACCTTGATGAACTTGCAGGCCACAAAATGCGGGTGATGGGCGCACCAATTCAGGCGCAAATCTTTGCGGCATTGACCGCCGCACCGTCGGCGATTGCCTATAACGAGGTGTATAATGCCATTCAATCTGGTGTGATCGCCGGGTTTGAAAACGAAGCCGCCAGCATTCAAAACCTCAAATTCTATGAGGTGGCCCCGAATGTCACGCTGACAAAACATACAATCACCGTGCGCCCGATCGTCTTCAGTGGCAAAACTTTCCGCAACTTGCCTGCGGCGCTTCAGGATGCCATCAAAAAGGCTGGCGCCGAGGCCGGTGCCTTTGGCCGTGCGCTTGAATCCAGCGAAGATGGTATCAAGCTTCAGGAAATGATCGACGCTGGTCAGATCAAGGTTCAGGAATTTGCGGGCCGTGAAAAGCTGCTTGAAATGGTCATTCCAGTACAAGACGCCTTCGCCGCTGACATCGGCGCCACAGAATTGTTGCAGGCCGTTCGCGGAATGTAATTTTTCCCGAGGTGCCCGATTGATTTTCGGGCGCCTCACTCTCTTTTTGGGTCCTGGCCCGAACACGACTGGAAAACATCATGGTTGGGCGCACGCTGGAAAATCTTTGTCAATTTCTGAGGATATTGCTCGGGTTTATGATGGCGTTTCTGGCGATCCCGGTCGGCATGCAAGTGATTTCGCGGTATTCCGGCATTATCCCGACCTATCTTTGGACCGAAGAGCTTTCGACATTTATATTTGTCTGGATCGTGATGATTGGGTCGATGGTTGCGGTTTGGGAAGGCACCCATTTCGACGTTGTTATCACACGGGATTTTGAACGCCCTTTGCCGGTATTGCTTCAAAATGGCGTTGTTGTTGTCTGTGTTCTGATTTTCGCCCTGCTGTTTGCCTTTTACGGGGTGGAATACGCCAAAATCGGTTTTATCCAAAGCTCGGTCATGTTGCGGGCAAATCTTTTGTGGATTTATATCTCGGTGCCGATCGCCGGAGCAGTCTGGACCTTGTTTTCGCTCTATCGTCTGTACGAATTGTTTTCCACTTATTTTGAAACAAAAAACGCACTTAGGGGCACAGAAAAATGATACTCTCCACAGGCATCGCCGTTGCCATTCTTGTTGGCCTTTTTTTGTTTCTCATTCTTATTCGCGTGCCGGTCGCATTCGCGCTTGGGGTCGCAACAATTCCGATTGTTGTTCTTGATATCCGGTTGACGCCATTCATCATTCTGGACCGGATGTTCCAATCCTATAATTCGTTCATTTTACTCGCGGTGCCGTTTTTTCTGTTGGCGGCCAATTTGATGAATTCCGGGCAAATCACCGACAAACTTATCGCCCTTGCAAGGGTGATGACCGGCTGGATGCCCGGGGGGCTGGGGCATGTGAATGTTGCGGTTTCAATGCTTTTTGCCGGCATATCCGGGTCATCAACCGCCGATGCGGCTGGCTGTGGCAGAATTTTGATCCCGGCAATGGTAAAAGAGGGGTACGACACCCGTTTCGCCGTCGCATTGACCGCCTGTTCATCGGTGATGGGGGTTATCATCCCGCCCAGCATCCTGATGGTGGTCTGGGGCGGCGTGATGCAAATTTCGGTGGGGGCCTTGTTTTTGGCCGGGGCGATTCCGGGGGTGATGATCGGTTTTGCCCTGATGGCAACGGTCTACAGCTATGCCAAGATTTACAATTATCCGATTGTTGGAAAACCAAGCTTTGGCGAGTTTTTTACGGCCTTCAGGGGTGCGGTGCTCGCGCTTTTGACGCCCATTCTGGTCATTGGGGGCATTGTCGGCGGTCTGGTGACCCCAACCGAAAGTGCGATCATCGCGGCGGCATATTCGTTGATTTTGGGCGTATTTGTGTATCGTACGGTAACGGTCAAGGATCTTGGCGCGATCTTTTACGACACCGGTCGCTTTGCATCGATTTCCCTGTTTGCCATTGGCACGGCATCCGCTTTTGGCTGGATGCTGTCGTTTTACAACGCGCCACGTTTGATTGTCGATTTTATGGTCGCGATGGAATTTGGCCCCTTCGGCACGGCGGTGCTGATTGCCGCGCTTTTCCTATTCTTCGGGCTTTTTATCGACGCGATCCCGACGATCATTATTCTGGGATCGGTTTTGATGCCGGTTGCCACAACAGCGGGCATTGACCCGATTGTATTCGCCATTATCGGCATCATTTCCTTGGCTTTTGGTCTGGTGACGCCGCCTTATGGGCTGTGTTTGCTGATATCGGCGGCCATTGGCGGCATCGGTGTTGTTCAAGTCATGCGCGATGTTCTGATCATATTGGCGCCAATGTTGTTAATTTTGCTGCTGGTCATTCTGTTTCCAGAGATTGCACTTTGGCTGCCTAAAACGTTGATGCCGAACACTTTTAATTAACCGCGCGCGCCCTTTGCGGGGTGCTCGCGCGGGGGCGGCGGGCAATAAAAATGCCATCTTCAAAATTTTACCATTTGATAAAAAAAATTTCTGTGCCATGGTTATCCCCAAATCGACCGATGGAGAAGACATGACCAGTCCAATGACCCCAGGTATCGCCGCAAACCGTCTGAGCAAAGACGAGCTGGCCCAGAATTTCACGGATTTGCACGCGCCATTGCAACCCCATGAGGCGGCGGTGGCGGCGGATCGCTGTTATTTTTGCCATGATGCGCCCTGCGTAACCGCATGTCCGACGGACATCGATATTCCGTTATTCATTCGCCAGATAAGCACCGGCACGCCCGAGGCCGCCGCGAAAACCATCTTTGATATGAATATTCTTGGCGGTATGTGCGCCCGGGTTTGCCCGACCGAAGATTTGTGCGAACAGGTCTGCGTGCGCGAAGTTGCCGAGGGCAAACCGGTTGAAATCGGTCGCCTGCAACGCCATGCAACCGACACCCTGATGGCCCAAGGTAAACATCCCTATGCACGGGCGGCATCAACCGGTAAAACCGTCGCCGTTGTTGGCGCAGGCCCCGCTGGCCTGTCCTGTGCGCACCGTTTGGCGATGCTGGGCTCTGATGTCACCATATTTGAGGCGCGGCCCAAAGCGGGCGGTTTGAACGAATACGGCATCGCCGCCTATAAATCGACCAATGATTTTGCCGCGCGCGAGGTTGACTGGTTGCTGTCCATTGGCGGTATCACGATTGAAACCGGCAAAGCACTGGGCGACAACATCACCCTTGATGATTTGGCCCGCGATTATGAAGCGGTTTTCCTTGGTGTCGGGCTGGGTGGTGTCAATGCGCTGGGCTGTGATGGCGCCGATAAAGACGGCGTTGCGGATGCCGTCGATTTCATTGAAAACTTGCGCCAGGCGTCTGATCTGGCCACGCTGCCTGTGGGCCGCAATGTTGTGGTGATTGGCGGCGGCATGACGGCGATTGATGCTGCTGTGCAATCAAAATTGCTGGGGGCAGAGCAGGTGACAATCGCCTATCGTCGCGGTCGTGACGCGATGGGTGCCAGCCGCTATGAACAAGATCTTGCCGCCTCGCAGGGGGTGAAGCTGCTGTTCAACGTCCAGCCAAAAGCGATGCACGGCGATGGGGCCGTTACCGAAATCGAGATTGAGTATACCGCCACCAATAACGGCACACTTGCGGGTACCGGCGAAACAATGCGTGTGCCCGCAGACCAGGTTTTCAGTGCAATCGGTCAAACCCTAAGCACAGATGGTGGGTTGACACTGGAAGGCCGCAAAATCGCGGTAACCGGCGCTGGTCGCACCAGCCGGGATGGCATTTGGGCCGGGGGCGATTGTGCCGCGGGCGGTGATGATCTGACGGTAACGGCCGTGGCCGAAGGGCGCGACGCGGCGATGGATATTCATGCAACCTTGCTGGGAGGCGCATAACAATGGCTGATCTGACAACTGACTTTCTGGGCATCAAAAGCCCCAACCCATTCTGGCTGGCATCCGCGCCACCAACGGACAAGGAATACAATGTCCGCCGCGCCTTTGACGCTGGCTGGGGCGGGGTCGTGTGGAAAACGCTGGGTGCCGAAGGCCCGCCTGTGGTGAACGTCAACGGGCCACGCTACGGCGTGATCCATGGTGCCGACCGTCGCGTGCTGGGGCTGAACAACATCGAGCTGATCACCGATCGCCCGCTAGAGGTGAACCTGGAAGAGATCACCCGCGTCAAAAAGGATTACCCCGATCATGCGTTGATCGTGTCGATCATGGTGCCCTGCGAAGAACAGGCATGGAAAGACATTCTGCCAAAGGTCGAGGCCACTGGTGCCGACGGAATCGAGCTGAATTTCGGCTGTCCGCACGGCATGTCTGAACGGGGCATGGGGGCCGCTGTCGGGCAGGTGCCTGAATACATCGAAATGGTGACGCGCTGGTGTAAAAAATACTATTCCAAACCGGTAATTGTAAAACTGACGCCGAATATCACCGACGTCCGCCTGCCTGCGGCGGCGGCGCGGCGCGGTGGCGCCGATGCGGTATCCCTGATCAATACGATCAATTCCATTGTTTCGGTTGATCTGGACAGCATGAGCCCCGAACCATCGATTGACGGCAAAGGCACCCATGGCGGGTATTGCGGCCCTGCGGTCAAACCGATTGCAATGTCGATGGTGTCCGAAATTGCCCGCGCACCGGCCACGGCGGGCATGCCGATTTCGGGCATTGGCGGGGTGACAACATGGCGCGATGCGGCGGAATTTATCACGCTGGGTTGTGGCAATGTGCAGGTTTGCACCGCCGCCATGACCTATGGTTTTAAGGTCGTTGAGGAAATGATCAGCGGGCTGTCGCAGTGGATGGATGAAAAGGGTCACACGTCGATCCAGGATTTCATGGGCGCTGCGGTGCCAAACACCACCGACTGGCAATATCTGAACCTGAACTATGTCGCCAAGGCGGTGATCAATCAGGACGATTGCATCAGTTGCGGCCGCTGTTTTGCCGCCTGCGAAGACACGTCGCACCAAGCGATTTCCATGTCGGATGATCGCAAATTTTCGGTCATCGATGAGGAATGCGTGGCCTGTAACCTGTGTGTCGAGGTTTGCCCGGTTGAAAATTGCATCACCATGGTTGAACAGGCGGCCGGCACCGTTGATCCGCGCACCGGTGATACCGTCAAGGACGCCTATGCCAACTGGACAACACATCCCAACAATCCGGGTGCGGTTGCGGCTGAATAAACGTGCATATTGTGGCGCGTCGCTGGGCGCGTCACTGGGTGCACCACTGGGCGTGCCACATTTTAAACTAAACGGTCAACATGCGCCGCAAGATGTCTTCCAGATATTTTTCGGCGTCCGGAAAATGATCGCCATCCCCCAGAACCGCCTGCACTTGCACATCAAAATCGGCATAATGCTGCGTCATCGCCCAGATCGAAAAAATCAGGTGATTTGGATTGATTGCACGGATCAATCCGGCGTCCGCCCATTTGTTGATCAAACTTGCAAAATTGGCGACGACCTCGCGCAAATCACCACTTAAGGCATCGCCAATGCGCGGCGCGCCCTGAATGATTTCGTTGACATACAGGCGGCTTTCACGCGGATAAAGCCTGCTCATCGTCATTTTGTGCATGGCATATCCCAAGATCTCTTCCACGGGGTCGCCGTCAGGATTGATATCATGAATGGGTTGCAGCCAATCGGTCAAAAGCTGTGCCAGCAGGGCCTCGTAAATGGCGTCCTTGGAGGCAAAATAATACAGGATATTGGGTTTAGACAGCCCGGATTCGGCGGCGATCTGGTCAAGTGTCGAGCCACGAAAGCCGAACTGTGAAAAGACCTTCAAACCGGCAACCAGAATGGCAGATTGGTTTTTCTTTTGGATACGGGTTTCGGTTTTGACCATTGTTTATCATTCCATGGAAAACCCGAGCGAGTAAATGACTAATTATCGGGCGCAAACAAAATCATTCGGTGAATTATCAAAGCAACTCCTTGACTCGTGTTGGTCCTCTGCTAGCGTTCTTTTTACCAGTTGGTCAAAATCTATGAGTGACCGTAAATCGCAGCGAATGAGGGTAGGGTCCATGTCAGGCATCGGCGAAAATCTAAAGATCAACAGTGAACGTCTTTGGGACAGTCTGATGGAGATGGCCAAGATCGGCCCCGGCATCGCCGGTGGCAACAACCGCCAGACCGTGACGGATGAAGACAGCGAGGGGCGGCATTTGTTTGCGCGCTGGTGCAAGGCCGCAGGTTGTTCCATGGGTGTCGATCAGATGGGCAATATGTTCGCGCGGCGCGAGGGGGCGGACCCTGACGCGCTGCCGGTTTATGTGGGTTCGCATTTGGATACACAGCCAACGGGCGGCAAATATGACGGGGTGCTGGGGGTGCTTGGGGGCCTTGAAATCATTCGCACGCTGAATGATCTGGATATCCGCACAAAACACCCAATCGTAGTCACGAATTTCACCAATGAGGAAGGCACGCGGTATGCGCCCGCGATGCTGTCGTCCGGCGTGTTCGCCGGTCTGCATACGCAAGACTGGGCGTATGATCGCGTTGATGCCGAGGGCAAGAAATTTGGCGATGAACTGGCGCGCATTGGCTGGCGCGGCGATGAAGAAACCGGTGCCCGCAAGATGCATGCGTTTTTTGAGCTGCACATCGAACAGGGGCCGATTCTAGAGGCTGAAGGCAAAGAAATCGGCGTTGTCACCCATGGGCAGGGTCTGTCGTGGACGCAAATCACCGTGCATGGCAAAGACAGCCACACTGGGTCAACGCCAATGCCGATGCGCAAAAATGCGGGGCTGGCGATGGCGCGGATTTTGGAAAAAGTTGATGAAATCGCCATGTCACACGCGCCGCACGCGGTTGGCGCGGCGGGGCATATCGATGTCTACCCCAACTCGCGCAATGTCATTCCCGGCAAGGTGGTGTTCACCGTCGATTTCCGCTCGCCCGATTTAAGTGTGATCGAGGATATGGAGGCGCGGTTGCGTGTTGAAGGCCAAGCCATTGCCGACGCCATGGGCATGCAGATCGAATTTGAAAAGGTCGGCGGTTTTGATCCGGTGACCTTTGATGAAGGCTGTGTAACCGCCGTGCGCAACGCTGCTGAACGGCTGGGATACAGCCACATGAACCTGATTTCCGGCGCGGGGCACGATGCCTGCTGGATCAACCGCGTGGCCCCAACGGCCATGGTGATGTGCCCCTGTGTTGACGGGCTGTCGCATAACGAGGCCGAAGATATTAGCCCCGAATGGGCGGCGGCAGGCACGGATGTTTTGTTGCACGCGGTCGTTGAGACGGCGGAGATTGTGGGGTGAGGTTATCTGGGAAGCAAGTAATCAATCGTGAGTGTGGAACTTCTGCCACTCGGAGTTTCGCGGATTACTTTGTCGGTGCTCTTGCAAAACTCATGCATAATATTACAAACACTTGGCATTTGGTGGGGATGCGTTTCTTTGTTGAATTGAACGTCCTTGTGAAGATCACCAGAAATCACCCGTATCTTGTCGCGACCCAATCTAGTTTGTTGAGCAAACAATTCGGTGAGGTGATCGCGAATAATGGCAGTATTCGTAGCCATTTGAATCCCCTTGAGCAAAAATTTGTGAGTTGCATTGCAGCACTTCGAATTGGTTCAGTCAATTGTCAAAATAGGATAGCACCATGACCACAGTCATCAAAAACGGCACCATCGTCACCCATGATCTGACCTATAAGGCGGATGTGTTGATCGAGGGTGGCAAGATCATCGAAATCGGCAAAAACCTGTCTGGCGACGATCAGCTCGACGCGACGGGCTGTTATGTCATGCCCGGCGGCATTGATCCGCATACCCATCTGGAAATGCCCTTCATGGGCACCTATTCCACCGATGATTTTGAAAGCGGCACGCGGGCGGCCTTGGCGGGCGGCACCACGATGGTGGTCGATTTTGCCCTGCCCAGCCCCGGTCAGGGTCTGCATGATGCGCTCAAGATGTGGGACAACAAATCAACGCGGGCCAACTGCGATTATTCCTTTCACATGGCCGTTACATGGTGGGGCGAGCAGGTTTTTGACGAAATGGAAAGCGTGATCAAGGATCGCGGCATCAATACGTTCAAGCATTTCCTCGCCTACAAAGGCGCGTTGATGGTCAATGATGATGAACTTTTCGCCAGTTTTAACCGCCTGTCCGAACTGGGAGGCATTGCCATGGTTCACGCCGAAAACGGTGATGTTGTGGCCGAACTTCAGGCCAAGCTTTTGGCCGAGGGCAATACCGGCCCCGAGGCGCACGCTTATTCCCGCCCGACGCAAGTCGAGGGCGAAGCCACAAACCGCGCCATCATGATTGCCGATATGGCCGGCGTGCCGCTTTATGTGGTGCATACATCCTGCGAGGAATCCCACGAGGCCATCCGCCGCGCCCGCCAGCAAGGCAAACGGGTTTGGGGCGAGCCGTTAATTCAGCACCTGACACTGGATGAAAGCGAATATTTCAACAAAGACTGGGATCACGCCGCACGGCGCGTGATGTCGCCGCCGTTTCGCAATAAACAGCATCAAGACAGCCTTTGGGCGGGGCTTCAGGCAGGTTCGCTTTCGGTGGTGGCCACGGATCATTGCGCCTTTACCACCGAACAAAAACGCTATGGTCTGGGCGATTTTACAAAAATCCCCAACGGCACCGGCGGGCTAGAGGATCGGATGCCGATGCTCTGGACCCACGGGGTGGCAACAGGGCGGTTGACGCCAAATGAATTTGTCGCCGTGACCTCGACCAATATCGCGAAAATCCTGAACTGTTATCCGCGCAAGGGCGCCATTCTGGTGGGGTCCGATGCCGATATTGTTGTCTGGGATCCGGAAAAGGAAAAAACCATCACCGCAGGCAGCCAACAATCGGCGATTGATTATAACGTGTTTGAGGGCAAGCAAGTTAAAGGCCTGCCGCGCTTTACACTGTCACGGGGCCATGTTGCGATCTATGATGGCGAGGTTCGCACGCAATCGGGCCACGGTGAATTTATCAAGCGCGAGGGCAATACCGCCACCAACAAGGCGCTGTCGTCATGGAAAGCGCTCACGTCGCCGCGCCCGGTTGAACGGACCGGCATTCCGGCCAGCGGCGTTTGACACGGTGAACCATATGTCGACACCCCGCGATCAGGAGACAGCAGTGACGCAAAATACCACGATCAAGGCCGAAGGGCTGCACCTGACGTTTGACACCAACGACGGGCCTGTTCACGCGCTTCAGGATGTGAATCTTGAGGTTGAAAAAGGCGACTTTGTCAGTTTCATTGGCCCCTCGGGCTGTGGTAAAACCACGTTTCTGCGCTGTATTGCGGGGCTGGAAACGCCAACCTCTGGCAATATTTCGGTGAATGGCATGACGCCGGATGAGGCGCGGCGAGCGCGGGCTTATGGCTATGTTTTTCAGGCCGCGGGGCTGTATCCGTGGCGCACAATTGGCGGCAATATCCGTTTGCCGCTGGAAATCATGGGATTTTCAAAATCCGAAATGGCCGAGCGTATCGCCCGTGTTCTTGAACTGGTCGATCTGTCCGGCTTTGATAAAAAATTCCCCTGGCAATTATCCGGTGGCATGCAGCAAAGGGCCAGCATCGCGCGCGCGCTTGCGTTTGATGCCGAGATTTTGCTGATGGATGAACCCTTTGGGGCTTTGGATGAAATTGTGCGCGATCACCTGAACGAGCAGTTGTTGCAGCTTTGGGCGCGGACGGAAAAGACGATCTGCTTTGTGACGCACTCAATTCCCGAGGCGGTGTATCTGTCGACAAAAATCGTCGTGATGAGCCCGCGACCGGGCCGTATTTCAGATGTGATCGAAAGCACCCTGCCAAAAGAACGCCCCCTGGAAATCCGCGACAGCCCGGAATTTATCGCCATCGCACAGCGCGTGCGCGACGGGCTGCGGGCGGGGCATGGCTATGACTAAGGTACAGACCAGCAAGGAGCAAACCGCGTGAAATCGATATTGCCTGTGCTTACCGTCATTCTTGCCGTGCTTTTGATCTGGGTGGTGGCGGTCGTGCCGATGAACATCCATCTGACCGCAGACCAAGCCCAACGCGACGGGTTGGTGGTTACGCCTGACACAGCCATTGCGCGACAGGAATTTTCCGGGATTGGCCTGGCGATCAAAAACCCGCGTCTGATCCCGCTGACCTATGTGGGCAAACGGCCAAACCTGCCGTCGCCGCACCAGATTGCCACAGAAATCTATGACACGGTTTTTGGCAAGAAAATCACCTCTAAGCGCAGCCTTGTTTATCACGGCTGGGTCACATTGGCGCCGACACTGTTGGGGTTTGTGATCGGCACTGTGCTGGGCATTATATTGGCCGTCGGCATCGTCTTTAGCCGGGTGATGGATAAATCCGTGATGCCCTGGGCAATCGTCAGCCAGACAATTCCGATTCTGGCGCTCGCGCCGATGATAATTGTGGTTCTGGGGGCCGCTGGGGTTCAGGGCGTTTTGCCAAAATCCATCATCGCGGCCTATCTATCGTTCTTTCCTGTGGTTGTGGGCATGGTCAAAGGATTGCGCAGCCCTGATGCGATGCAGCTTGACCTTTTGCGCACCTATAACGCCAGCAACAACCAAGGCTATTGGAAACTGCGGCTGCCGTCATCGACCCCCTATCTGTTTGCGTCATTGAAAATCGGCATATCGGCGTCTTTGATCGGCACCATCGTGGCCGAGTTACCCACAGGGGCCAAAGCCGGTTTCGGGGCGCGAATGCTGGTTGGTGATCAATATGGACAACCGATTTTGGCATGGGCGGCATTGTTTGCAGCGGCCATCACAGCGGCGGCACTGGTCGGTATAATATCGATGATTGAACGCGGCACGCTGCGTCAAATGGGGATGAAATCCACATGATCTATGTTGTATTTGGTTTCCTTGTCTGGGCTGCGGGTTGGGTGTTGAATGTTTATCTGGCAAACGGCAAACATGCCGACCGCTTGACGATGCAAATTGCCATTCCCCTGATTTTTGGGGTGACAATCCTGTTGACGTGGGAATTTTTTGTGATCGGGTTTCAGGTCAATCCGGTTTTCCTGCCACGTCCGACGGACATCGTTGTGCGCATGGCGGAGGAGTTGCCGCGCCTTTGGGCAGATTTCTTTCAAACCATCGTTAAGGGCGCGTTGACCGGCTATGTTCTGGGCGGGTTGGCGGCATTTGCCGTGGCGATCCTTGCGGACCGGTCAGAATTTCTGACCCGTGGTGTTCTGCCTGTCGGCAGTTTTATGGCCGCCCTGCCCATCGTCGGGATTGCCCCGATTTTTGTGAAATGGTTCGGCAGTGATTGGGAATCCAAGGCCGCCGTGGTGGCGGTGATGGTGTTTTTTCCCATCCTTGTGAATATCGTCGCTGGCCTGCGTGATACAACCACCATGCAGCGCGACCTGATGCGCACTTACGGGGCCGGTTATTGGCCGACGCTGATAAAACTTCGCCTGCCCGCCGCGATGCCATTCATTTTGAACGGCATGAAAATCGCCACGACACTGGCGTTGATCGGGGCAATCGTTGCCGAATTTTTCGGATCCCCCACCGTTGGCATGGGGTTCCGGATTTCAACCAGCTTTGGCCAACTTGCGCTGGATATGGTCTGGGCCGAGATCGTTGTGGCCGCCATCGCGGGATCGGCCTTTTATGGTATCGTTACTTTAATCGAACGGGGTGTTACGTTCTGGCATCCCTCACAACGCTGACAAGCCCATGAGGGTTGCAGCAAACCAACAGACTTGGAGGTCTAACAATGAAAAAATTGATCATAGCTGCCGCACTTGCAGCGGGAATGGGCGGCACGGGCGCCGTTGCTGATGGCGATGCAAATTCGGTGAAACTGCAATTGCAGTGGGTCACGCAGGCACAGTTTGCCGGCTATTATGTTGCCTTGGACAAAGGGTTTTACGAGGCAGAGGGTCTTGATGTGACCGTGCTTGCCGGTGGCCCTGATATTGCCCCGCCACAGGTTTTGGCAGGCGGCGGTGCGGACGCCATGCTGAACTGGATGCCGTCTGCTTTAGCTGCGCGTGAAAAGGGCTTGCCGGTTGTGAACATCGCACAGCCGTTCAAAACATCCGGCCTGATGCTGACCTGCTGGAAAGACACTGGTATCACCAGCGTTGAAGATTTCCGCGGCAAAACAATTGGCGTTTGGTTCTTTGGCAACGAATACCCGTTCCTTAGCTGGATGAGCCAGGTTGGCATTTCCACGGATGGCGGCGATGATGGCGTTACTGTTCTGAAGCAAGGCTTTAACGTTGACCCATTGCTGAACCGCGAGGCTGATTGCATCTCCACCATGACCTATAATGAATATGGTCAGGTAATCGATGCAGGCGTGAACCCGGATGAATTGGTGACGTTCAAATACGAAGAGCAGGGCGTGGCAACTTTGGAAGACGGCATTTATGTGCTGGAAGACAATCTGGCCGATCCGGTGTTTGTCGACAAAATGGTGCGCTTTGTACGGGCCTCGATGGAAGGCTGGAAATACGCCGAAGCCAACCCCGTTGAGGCGGCAGGTATCATCCTTGATAACGATGAAACTGGTGCGCAAACCGAGGCCGCGCAAGTCCGTATGATGGGTGAGATCGCCAAGCTGACAGCGGGTTCAAACGGCACACTGGACGTGGCCGATTATGAACGCACGGTGGCAACATTGCTGTCTGGCGGGTCTGATCCGGTGATTTCAGCCGCGCCAACAGGTGCCTGGACACATGCGATTACCGACGCCGCGCTGAAGTAAAGCAACGCGGTTAAAAATCAAAACCGCCTCGCAAATTGCGGGGCGGTTTTTTGCGGATCATATTGTAAATTTGGCAACACAGTGGGCGCGCTGTTTGCCACCTTGATCTTGCCTCATGACCAACACCACGCGGATGCCAGCACAGCGTGCGATACGTGCAATGCGGTTAAATACCGAATTTGAGCGCATTTTTAAGCAAAACTCTCAATGTAACCATATACCATTTAATGATTTCATCGGGTTTTGGTGGCGGTGCAGGGACTTGAACCCCGGACACGCGGATTATGATTCCGCTGCTCTAACCAACTGAGCTACACCGCCGAAAACGTAGGGGTGCTTACGGCTCGTGTGCGATCCCGTCAAGGGCAGAATCAGGAAAAACTTCATTTCCCGTCGCTATTTCATCCAATCGAAAAAACCTTCGGGTGCGCGGGCCAATAAATCGTCGGCAACAGCGCGCCCGATTGTGGCACCATCGTGAATTTCGCCATTTGCAAAGCCGGTCATTGCCTCGCTGCCGTCGGGGCGCAAAATTTCGGCGCGGAAGTGCAGTTTGCCGTCGATGATTTCTGCAAGCCCTGCAATCGGCGTTTGGCAAGACCCCTCGACACGCGCCAAAAACGCCCGTTCGGCGGCCAGCAGATCGCCGGTTTGCTGATCATGGATCGCGGCCAGCATGGTGCCGACAACCGCGTCATCGACCCGCTGTTCAATGCCAATTGCCCCTTGCGCAACGGCGGGCAGGAATGTGTCCACCGACAAAGGCGCCTGCGCGACATCAGCCATGCCAAGCCGGTTCAACCCTGCCATGGCCAGAAACGTGGCGTCCGCGACGCCTTCGCCCAATTTGCGCATGCGGGTTTGCACATTGCCGCGAAATTCCACCAATTTCAGATCAGGGCGCCGATGCGCCAATTGCGCGCGGCGACGCAGGCTGGAACTGCCGACGGTGGCCCCTTGGGGAAGGTCGTCAAAACTGGCGGCTGACAGCGATACAAAGGCGTCACGCACGTCTTCGCGCGGCAGATAACAGGTGATCGCCAGCCCCTCAGGCTGGGCCACGGGCATATCTTTCATCGAGTGGACGGCGATGTCGATGCCGCCGTTCAACAGGGACTCTTCGATTTCTTTGGTAAACAGCCCCTTGCCGCCGATTTCCTTCAGCGGGCGATCCTGAACCCTGTCACCGGTGGTTTGGATCACCACAATTTCAAAGGCCGCTGGGTCCAGATTAAAAGCGGCTGACAGGCGATCACGGGTCTCATGGGCCTGTGCCAAGGCAAGGGGGGAACCACGGGTGCCGATCTTGAGCGGGGTGAGGGGGGTAAATTTTTTCATGCTGCTTTCATATGCCGGTCGATTTGCACTCACAACCCAAATGAAATTGAAATATAGGGGTGCGGCAATAGATATGAGGATCAGGCACAGATGGCACAGTTGGCACAGGGCAAAACGATTTTGCGGGTACTGGCGGGGGAAACGTTGGCCACGCCACCGATCTGGATGATGCGTCAGGCGGGGCGCTATTTGCCCGAATACCGCGCCACCCGTGCCCAGGCGGGTGATTTTCTGTCGCTGTGTTACAATCCTGAACTGGCGGCCGAGGTCACGTTGCAACCCATTCGTCGTTACGGGTTTGATGCGGCAATCCTGTTTGCCGACATTTTGCTGGTGCCACAGGCGCTGGGGGCGGATGTTTGGTTTGTGACGGGCGAGGGGCCGCGCCTGTCAACCATCACCACCGCGGATGATCTGGCCAAGCTTGGCCCGGTGGACGAGGTGGACGCAACCCTGTCACCGATTTATGAAACCGTGAAAATTCTGGCCGCCGAATTGCCACGCGAAACCACGCTGATCGGGTTTGCAGGCGCGCCCTGGACCGTGGCCACCTATATGATTGCCGGTCGTGGCACGCCCGATCAGGGGCCGGCCCATGCGTTGATGGCGCAAAATCCGGCGGTGTTTGATGCTTTGATGGATCGCATAACCGAGGCGACCATTCACTATCTGTCCGCCCAGATCATGGCGGGGGCCGAGGTGGTGAAATTGTTTGACAGCTGGGCCGGTTCTTTATCTGGCGAGGCGTTCCAAAAATACAGCCTTGCCCCGATCAAACGCATCATTGCGGCCCTTAAGGCGAAACATCCAACCACGCCGATCATCGCGTTTCCCCGCGGTGCAGGGCAGGCCTATATCGGATTTGCACAGGAAACGGGGGCCGATTGTGTGGCCATAGATCAGTTTACCGATGCTGAGTGGGCCGCCAAAAATGTGCAATGCGACGGGCCGGTTCAGGGCAATATGGCACCGGAACATATGGTGACGGGGGGGCAGGCGTTGACGGATGAGGTGCGCCGGATCAAAGCGGCCTTTGCCGGTGGGCCGCATATTTTCAATCTGGGTCACGGTATTACGCCGGATGCCGATCCTGACAATGTGCAACGAATGGTTGACGCGCTGCGCGGCTAGCGGATCAGGGTTTCCAGCGGGTCATATATCGGTTCATTCCCCCAAGCCGCCTTGATCAGGCTGTCGGGTTTGAACCGGATTTTCGCCATTTCCGAGCGGCTGAAAAACCGTGATTGATTGACCACGCCTTCGGGATCGCGCCAATCAGGATCAAGCTCGCCTTTTTCAATGGTGCATCGGAAAAACAGATCGATTTGGTGAAAATTTCGATCCGGCAGGTGAAATTCGTTGATCATTGCCGGGGCACCGACAGTAATTGTCAGCCCGGTTTCCTCATAGATTTCACGCGCTAGGTTTTCGACCAAGGATTGGTGTTTTTCGACCCCACCACCGGGCGCGCACCAAAGATCAAGCCGCCGATCCGCATAGGCGTTGACCAGCAACAGGCGGTTATCCTTCATAATCAATGCGCGGGCGGCAATCCTCATGCAACCTTTCCTTGGGTCAAGATTTGGAATTTTTTACTGTAATCCCCTAATAATTTTAAAGATTACAGCTTATACTAAGGGTATGCGACCGTTCATTTTGCTTTTCCTCGCGCTTTTCCCGACGGCTGTTCAGGCCGATTGTGTGGTATTGTTGCACGGGTTGGCGCGTTCTGATGCCTCACTGTTGGTGATGCAAGAGGCGCTGGAACGTGGCGGGTATCAGGTGGAAAACGCCAGTTTCGCGTCCACATCCGAGGAAATTCAACAATTGTCAGCATCCGCGATTGATCCGGCTGTTGCCGCTTGCGGCGATCAACCGGTGAAATTTGTCACCCACTCGATGGGCGCGATTTTGCTGCGGTATTGGGCCACGCAGAACCCGGAAGTGAAAATCGCCAATTCGGTCATGTTGGCCCCGCCCAACCACGGGTCGGAAATCGTCGATAAACTCAGTATTTTTGCCCCGTTTAAATGGATGAACGGCCCGTCGGGCATGCAGTTGAAAACGGGTAAAGACGGCCTGCCCGATCAATTGGGCCCTGTTACGTTTCCGGTTGGGGTGATCGCGGGTACAAGATCGCTGAACCCGATGTTTTCGCGCCTGATTCCGGGGAAAGATGACGGAAAAGTTTCGGTTGCATCCACGCGTGTTGCGGGCATGCGGGCGCATTTGACCCTGCCTGTGACGCATACTTTTATGATGAACAATCCGACTGTCATTGCCCAGACCATGTGGTTTCTGAAAAATGGCGCGTTTGAGGCGGATCTTTCTTTTGGCTCGGCGCTGCGACGGTTGGCCCTAGCGAACTGAGGTAATCCGGTTCACGTGGCCCATCTTGCGGCCCTTGCGCACCTCGGCCTTGCCATACAAATGGATCGACGTGTGCGTCGCAATCGCCAAATCGGGTAATTTTTCGACGTCTTCCCCAATCAGGTTCAGCATTTCCACATCGGCCAAGCGCTGGCCATCGCCCAAGGGCCAACCGGCGATGGCACGAATGTGCTGTTCAAATTGATCGACGGCACAGCCCTGTTGTGTCCAGTGGCCCGAATTATGCACACGTGGTGCGATTTCATTGATGATCAGGCCGGATTTTGTAACGAATAATTCAACCCCCATTACCCCGACATAATCCAGCGTTGTCAGTATTTTACTGGCGATCAGCACCGCATCCATACGCTGGCTGCCGCTGATTTGTGCGGGCACATTTGTGGTGTGAAGAATGCCGTTCTGGTGGACGTTTTCACCTGGGTCAAAACAGGAAACCTGACCATCCGCTGCGCGCGCACCGATGACCGAAATCTCGCGTTCAAAATCAACAAAACCCTCTAGTACAGCAGGCGCATCCGCCAATGCCGCCATGGCTTTTGCCGGATCGCTGTCGGCGGTCAGCCGAACCTGACCCTTGCCGTCATAGCCAAAGCGACGGGTTTTCAAAATGCTGGGCGTGCCGATTTTGGCCATTGCCGCCACCAGATCATCGACCGAGTTCACCTCGGCAAAGGGTGCCACTGTCAGGCCGCTGGTTTGCAGGAAATGCTTTTCTGCCAATCGATCCTGTGACACCGCCAAGGCTTGGCGACCCGGATGTATTGGGCGCAGTTTTTCCAGCACATCCAGCGCGGCGGTCGGGATGTTTTCAAACTCATAGGTGATGACATCAACGCCCGCTGCAAAGGCGCGCAAGGCGGTCTCGTCATCATAAGGTGCGCGGGTCAACCGATCCGCAACCTGCGCCGCCGGTGCATCCGCGCCCGGTTCATAAATATGGCTGCGATAACCCAGACGCGCCGCCGCAACCGACAGCATACGCCCCAGCTGCCCGCCGCCCAAAATACCGATGACGGACCCTGCCGGCAGTTGATCAGCCATTTGATGGCTCCTCTGGAATAGAGGCCGACAAGGCCGC
>Ga0316204_10003114_pt1 | contig 34506 bp, 61 predicted proteins | sample 6monrhotite_MG_2_FD_205661 | JGI IMG/M metagenome (GOLD analysis project Ga0316204, IMG submission 205661) | Microbial mat bacterial communities from mineral coupon in-situ incubated in ocean water Damariscotta River, Maine, United States -... | ecosystem: Environmental > Aquatic > Marine >... | reverse complement strand
ATCATCAAATAAATATTTTTTCTACAAAATCAAGTGGACCAAATGACGGTCTCAAAAATTTAAAATCTTTTCCTCCCTTAAATATTTGAGCATTTTTGGAGTCAGATAATCCTGAAAATTAGCTCGAAACAAAGCTGGAGTCAGTCCTGTCAGTTGTAAAACACCATCATAAACACCAATATTCTCAATCTGTTTTGACGTCCAGCAGATATTATATTGCCCAGTATAATTCCAGAGGATTCTGAATTGAGAGTCCCTAATGACTCCCTCCAGTATTTTTCCATTCAATCCAAACGGGGATTTGTTTTTAATTTCAACCCAGTCTGTCCTTGGTCTGTAAGTGTATGGGTCCAATCTCCTACCAACTAAAATGTCATCATGGTTCTTTTCTACGCTAAAGCCAGCAGCCTCCAGCTCATTTATGATTTTTGGCTCAATGGTGTCTGTTGAGGGCTGATATCCTTTTTTATGTTTACTCATTGTTATCCTCCAGTAGTTTAGACTTGAAAGTATTTTTTAATAATTCATGTTCTTTTTTATATTTATATCTTTTACAATCCAGCACCTCAATAACGTCATTCTCTATTTTTGCAGTTAATTCAACAGTAAAATCACCGCCTTCCTTGCCAATATCAAAAAATGTTAATAATCCATTCATGATTTATTCTCTGGTTTTGATAAATGACCGTTAAGCAATGAAACAATATCTTGATAAAGTTTCTCTTGCTGGACATTCTCAATTGTAAAGACGTTAATTGCCTCAATCAAAAGCTCATTTCTTTTTTTGATTTCCGATTTTAATTTTCTAACGGTGTTTTTTTTGACTGATTTGTCTTTTATTTTGCGGAGAGATTTTTTCCAGTTTTTGCAATAACCATCTTTAGATGGGCAAGACTGCCAATTATTTGAACAACCGAGACCAATATCTCTATGTAAAACTGGCTCATTTTTAAATCTTGACGTATAAGCATAACCATGTGAATTAAGTACCAACCAAATTGCGTCAACGGGCATTTCTTTAGCTCTGTTAATTGTTTTCATGACAACTCCTGACATCTGATAAAATACTGCTGCATAAAAAAGGCAAGTATTGGCAATCTCTTGGCTGCTTTTAAGTCCCCTGATATGGCTGCATTAGTGGCAGCCATAAACATTGATTCATATTTCATATATTTTTGATAATAATCAACCATCAGAGGCTCTCAGTTTCAGAATCTCCTCACAGGTAAAACCTGCATTTTTTAACTTGATGACAGCGTCAATGTCACTGGTTTGGCTTTCCTGTTGTTCTGACTCAACTGGTACAAGACCCAAATAACATCCAACATGAATGCCATTTTTATCAGTGACATTCCCAGTAGACTGTTCATAATTTAAATTTATTGTTTTACTCATTCAAAATCTCCTTTGAAAATTATGTCAGGCTGATAGCTGACTTTTATGGTCCTGTTCTGGATGTCATCCACAACAGGAGCGTTGATTTTTCCAACATAAACCCCGTTAAGTTCAAGATTATAGTTGCCCAATACTGTTAACATTAATATTAATATATTCATTCGTTTTTAATCTCCTGTTGCGCCTCAAGTATTGGGAGATTTGCCTCTGTAGGAATGTATATTTTTGAGCCACTCATTTTGTCAATGTTTCTGACCCATAAATATTTTATATATAATTCTGTCAACTTGCCGTCCTCAATCTGAATGGACTCAGCCATCCCTTTGGCTCTTTCAACCTCGGCTTTGGAGTTGAGTTTTTGAGCCTCCAGATTAGCTTTTGCCTCCTCAATTAATATCTGTCGGTTTTGCTCTGCCTCAGCCATTGCAGCTCTCCCATAATTTTCAGCCTTTTCAATAGCAACGTATGACCTCCAGACATTGTACTTAGGGACCCCAAATGCAGCAGCTGCTATAAATAATAATACAAATATAACCCCAGCCAAATCCAATAAATTCTCTTTTGTTTTGTGTTTCATGTTGTTCTCCAATTTAATAATTATAATTTTCTAATAGTTTTTCACAAATTTGATAATACTTTTCAAATATCTCTGCTGTTATCACCTCCTCATTAAATGCTTTTTCTAGTGTGTCCATGATATACCATGGTTGTGGTTGCCATTGTTTTTCCCAGCGTTTGTGTCCCCTGTGGACTCCTCCATCTCCTGTGTGGTAGTAATTAGACAAAGGGAAAGCCAGATAGTCATCTGACTTCATTGCCAGTCCTCCAGTCCCATATCCAATCAAATGGTGGGCTGTTGCTGGTCCTCCAATAATGACACACTCTTGTTTTTTAATCCATTTGATATAATCATCATCAACGACTCTTTTGGTTTTTGGAATTTCTATCACCAGACAACTCCTATTTGTTTGAGGTCTGTCATATCCTCTAATGATTGCAAGTCAGAATGATTCAAATTTGCTCCTGTTTCTATATAATGCAACATTCCATTTTTGTCGCTGTATATGGTACCCACTAATTTAGCATAGACTTGATTAATAAGACTATCAACAACAACCTCTCCTTTTCTGGGATTATTTATCGCTATTCTCTCAAAAACTCTTAACCTTGTTAATTCTGAAAACTGGTTTGATATTTGCTCAGATTGAGCAGTGTTTTCTTTTTTTAATTTTGTGATTTCAGCTCTCAATTTTTCCAGTTGATTATAAAACTCTGTTTGTGATAATATAACTGCCATTTTATTTCTCCAATTTACAAGGGAATGGAATATTAATTCCAAATTTATTGACCAGCCTTTTGGCTATGTATTCGTATATCATGTAATACTCATCTTTTGTCGGTTCTGTTGTGGATAATTTTCCCGTCAGTTTGACCTGACACCTCCTCCAAATTATCATCATGACAAAATCAGGGTCCCACAGGAGCGTCTTGGACCAACCAACAACCTTGTTGACCGTGAAACCCTTTTCATTCAAAGCACTGGCAACCAGTCCAAGATAAACCCTTAAGGCTTTGTTTTGAGCTGTGGTCCTTGCCTTAGGCAGCTTTTTAATTTGGACCTCATAGGCTCCATTGGTTTCAAGGCTCTGGATTTGCTCAATTGCCTCCTGTTGTTTTTCTGGGGATGAGATGTGAATTTTCATAATTTGTTGCTCCAGTGTGGTTTTCCGTCTTTTGTGGCAGTGTGTACAATGTTTAATTTATCCCAATCATCTGGATAATTTACACGACTTTCATCAAACTCAACAACAATCCATTTATGGTGACTGTCGCAATCCTTGGCTGCCAGCTTATTGCATTTTTTGACTGCTTTTTTTAGGTCTGTAGTAATATAAAAAACACCATGACCGTAAACTGCTATTAACTCAATATAATATGTGTTATTTGTCAGTTCTGTTTGCTTGACAACAGCAGGGAGATTGTTGCCACAAAGCTGACAATATTTATTGATGAGTTTTTGATGTTTTTGATTATTTTTGATGTATGTCTCACAAACTGGACAACCCTTTTTTTTATCTCCCAGTGTTACCTTGGTCAGCGAGGGAGGCACAGGCAAAACAGCAGAGCATTGAGGGCAGTGCCTGTTGACAATTTCTCCGTGGGTTTCATTGTTGTAATAATAGATATTGCAGTCTGGGCAATTAAATTCAATCTTTTTCATGAGTGTCTCCGATTGCGTCACAGTTTGATTTTTTGGAGGTATTAAAACAATATGATGAACTGAGGTTTGTAGAGTTGCAGATTTCCAGTTCTTTTTTAACCATTTCCAACTGCTGCTCTGTACAGCGATAATCTGACAATAACATTGAGCCTTGTTGTTTTTGTTTTTCTGTTCTGTAGTCGCAAGCTGCAAGGCTGACACATAGCAATATTAATATAATTGTTTTCATTTTATTTCCTCGACTTGTAAACTAAATAAACAATGATTGCTGATTGACTCTGTACGACTTTTAAAAATTCTGCCAGTGAATTTTTGGACCTGATAATCAGCAACAACAAAAACCTTAATTATTAAACCATATTCAAAATGATGAGCTATTTTTTTTATCAACTTTTCATCTGTGACCAGAATATCAATCTCAATATTTTTCTCTGGTCTGCCATGGTATTTTTCTATTTTTTGATATTCTACAGTAAAGCTCTTTATTTCAGATTTTGTCAAATATAATTTCATGTTGTTTCTCCGTTGGTAAGTTTTCGTTTTGCTCGTCTGACTCTGGCTCTGTGGTTTTGTTTGTGTGTGACCATTTCCAAATGAGCAGGATTGCAGCAAATGCGATTATTGCACTTGTGGTCAATTTGTTTCTTTGCAGGGAGGTATCCGTTGACCATGGACCACATGACCCTATGGACAGCAGCTGTGGCTCCATAGATTGACATTCTGCCATATCCCCTGCCAGCTCCATTTCCCTCTCCACTGTTGGCGCCTTGCCATTCCCAGCATCCTGTCAATTCTGAGATTTTAACATTGTCTTTTATTCTTTGTATTACTTCATTCATTCAAAATCTCCCTTGTATATTCTATACTTTATTATGTTTAAGTTTTCTGTGTATTCTCTCTGACACCATAAATGGATTTTATCCATGGCTCTGTCGTGGTCGTTTTGATATTTATATGCTTGAGTCTCAAAAGCAATTGACATCGTTATGACTAACCCAATTAAATAAGCCATAAACAAACAGATTGTAATTTTTGCAAATATTATTTGAGCTGTTTTCATTATTTATCCTCTAGTGGTTTAGGTTTTAACAATATTTATTGTACATTGCAGTTAAAAATTTAGATGAAGATATTAATGTTTTACCTTGTTCAGAATTCCAATTATTATTATCTTGAAATCCGTATTTAATTATACCAATCATTATATTTTTAGCGGTTGTTTTTGTAGGTTTTAAAAATAATACTACTTCTGGCAATTCGCTTTGTATTACCCCTGTATAATCATAGACCTGCCCAAATTCTTCAATCAATTTAAAATAATCCTGTACAACTTCTTCGTATCTCATGATTTAACCTCTGGTGGTTTAGGTAGTGAATGGCAATCTTTACAAAAACCGCCTAAACCACATGGGGTGCCGTCTTTACATTTACCTAGTTTATTCTGTTTAAGTTTTAAAAGTCTTATTATGTTTTTATGTTCTCTCTCACCTGATTCTAATATTAAGATTCTATCTTGTTGTTGTTCTAGTGCTTTTATATTTAAATCAATAAATTCACCTATTGAAAACTGACCATATTCACCCGTTTTAACTTTGTGTAAAAAACATATATGTTTATCAATATCTATCATTTCAATAGCTCCCATTTCATTATATTTTCTTTTGGAGTGGTTATACTTGTACACGCCTCTCTATGTTGAAAAAATGCCATTGCGTCCTCTTCTGGCATCCTCACATTAACAAACTTCTCAGGCTTAATACTAAAAAACTCTAAGCCTATTTTTTTGTTTGGGTTTTTATAAAACAATAAGTCACCCCCATGTGTGATGGACTTGTCTTCATATAAGAATAAAAACTTAATCTTATTGTTTGTGTCATCATTGTTATATTCCCATTCATATCCTAATTTCTTTGCATGTTTCTGCACCATCTCACTCATTTGCTCTTGAGTTAATCTAGCATTATGACAATTAATAAATCTATCAACTTCACCAATATTAATTGTATTATTAAAATCTCTTGTCATTTCTTTAATATCTAATTTGTAATTTTTCATTTTATTAATCTCAATTTTTCCTGTTTTTCCTGATTTTTTCTTTCTCTGTTCGCTTCATCCATTCTGTTAAATGTACTTGGATTCATGGTTTTTTCTCCGTTGTTTTTGGTTTTCTACCAAATCCATTGTCGTCTCTCAATGGACAATCTGGCTGGCTTATATAATCCGACAAATTAAATGGCTTTGTTTTCGGAGTGTTTCTTTTGTGGGTTTCTTTCCAGTTTTTTAAGTCCTTCATACATTTTTTGCAGTTTATTAAATAGCAGTTTTTTTTACCAAATGTAAAATATTTATTCAGCTGCGTCTTTTTACAGGTCCTGCACTCTCTCTCCAAATAATTGTCTTGATGGACTTTCAATGTCCTTGGAGTCTCCTCCAGATAATAATTTGAGTCGCACCAATATTGAATCCTTACAGGCTTGATGTTTTTCCCTGTTGATGTCAGATATATTTTTGAAAAGTCTCCAGCTGTTATGTCCCACTTTTTGAGAATGTCTTTCAGTAAGGTTAATTTTTTATTAGTTCTCATCGTTCGCCTCCAATGCCTTTTTAAGGTCATCAGTGTCAGCCTCAAGCATCTCCAATAATATTTTGTTTGTCTCAACGCTAAGTCCTAAAAATGGAGCTGCTTTGATAAGTTCTTTATTGAATGCAATTGCCTCCAGTTTTTTTGCTAGGATATCAATGATTTTATTAGTCAGTAAATCAGATTTGTGTTTTGTTTTGTTGAGTTGCTTTTCTTGCTCTTCAATATAATCCAGTAACTCCTGACAATTTGAGTCACACTGAGTAGTATATGCCTCTCTGGTGATTTGCATTATTTTGAGTGTTGCTTGTTCTAAGCTGTTAATCATTTTAAACTCCATTTTGTGGACAGTGTGTCTAGTTGGTTTATTCTGTGAGTTGCTCTAAATCTCTCTTTTTCTCTTAAATACTCAATATTTTCATTAAGCAGCATTTTACAGATTGTTTTCAGCTCTTTCATGTCATCAACTTGAGACAGGCTTTGTTTTTGGAGAGTCTGATTTCTTGAGAATAAAGATTTGTTGTGAGTCTCCAGCTTATTGTTGGTTTCCTGTAGTTCATTTATATTTTTTTCAAGGTCCTTCATGGTTTTAAATATGTTATTAAAGTTTTCCTCTAATATTTTGACTTTGACTGTTTTTTCTGTCCGCTCCAAAAGAGCAAACTGATTTATAAATTGTTGTATGTTGATTTTCATGATTTTTCTCCTCTGTATGATTCCCAATTAAATCCAACTGTGACTCCGTCAGACTCCTTAAATCTATCAATGACCCTCTCTCCCAGATATTCTGTCAAATCGTCCTCAGCAAGATTTGAGACTATAATGGTGGGTTTTAAATCCTCATATCTTGCATTCAATATTCTAAACAGTATCAACTGTTCTGACTCGCTGCCATATTGGACCCCAATCTCATCAATAACCAACAAATCTGGCTCAGTGTATTGGATTATTATTTCAGCCTCTGTGACGCTCCTATCTGACCATGTGTTTTTTATTCTCTGGATGATGTCATACACTTTTGAGACTTTTGCTTGGTATCCAGAAAAAGCGACAGCACTGGCAACAGCACAGGCAAGATGGGTTTTTCCCGTTCCACAAGTTCCATGCAATATGAGACAGCCTCCAACCTTGAGTCTGCCTTTAAACTCTTGAGCGTATTTTCTGCAAACTCTCAAAGCCAATCCTTGAGCTTGATTTCCTGCTTTGACTCTATAGGTATCAAATGAGCAGTCTTTGAATCTCAAAGGCAATGAGACAGACTGTGGAGCGCGTTCTGTCCCGTCTGCAATTGCTTTGCATTTGGAGCATTTTCCTCCCATCCATTTTCCTGTCATTGGGGACTTTGTCAAAAATGCTGATTGCTTTCCATGGATACCGCATTCAATTATTTGTTTTTTGGTTTCAGGGATTAAGTCTTTTATTTCATCCATGGGATATCCTCCAGTTTGGTTGATTTATAATTTTGTTCTTTAAATGGTTTTCTAGGTTCTGACATATTAAGCCTTTTTCTTATCCAGTTGGGTTTTCCAATTCCAATCCAACCAGCGTCCATGGATTCTGTGATTATGTCATCAACATCCATGTTTAACTCTTTGGCTGTTTTTATACATTGAATCAAAGCTCTTTTGTAAGCCTCTTGTGAAAGTGGGCGCTTGACCTTGATTCTATAATCAATAAATTCTTTCATGATGTCCAGAGTGATTCTGTGGTCATGGTCATTGAAATCAATTCCTTTATAAATGAACTTTTTTACAGATTCTTTTTTTGTTGTTTTTTTCTTTGTATTTGTATCTGTATATGTATCTGTATAGTCTTTTTTGCGTTTCTCAGCGTTACCAACAGCGTTACATTTTTTTAAGCTGTTGTTTTTATTGGAAATTACTTTTTGCGCTCTGTGGTTTTGGACCCTTTTTCTGGTCTGTTCTCTCACAGTTTCAGCCTTTGCAATATTTCTATATTTGTTGTGGTTGACAATATACCATCCCCAAGGTTTGTGAGCGTCAATGAGTCCAATCCTGCGTCCATTCTCGTTGTGGGTTCTGGAGTGCTTGTCCTCTTTTTCCAGCAACGTCAATCCCTTGATAATTATCTCTTTAGGGATTCCAGTCCTCCGTGCGATTGCAGCTGGAGTCATGTCAATAAATCCCTCAGGGTCTGACAGGACAATCAGTTGCTGAAAAGTGACTAGAGCCTCCCAGTTATCAGCCAAGGTCCCGTCATACATTGAAGTGAATATTTTCCCGTACATTAAGAACTCTCTCTCAGAGTTAGCTGTCCTTTTGTTTTTGTTAATACTAAAGCCTTATCAACAAGGCTTTGTTTATATTCAAGAGTTGCATTGCCATCCATTGCCCTAACAAACATCATTAATAATCTATCTTTTGCGAGGTTGGATTCCTTTAGCTGGTCGTTTTCCTGAGCCATTAGAAAAATTGGATGAGGAGGCTCAAACTCAGCGTCATCTCCAGCGTTGTCAAAATCCTCATATGCTTTCAATTTTTGCTCAAGGTCTGTGATGGTTTCTAATATTTTTTTAATGGCATCCTCGCACGATTGCCACATAAATGGATTTTTTACCATTTCATTTAAAATCTCTTTTGCTAATTCTGTTTTCATTTCATTTCTCTGTTTTAATTATTGGATTTAGTGAGTTAACAAATTATTGTAATAATCCTCATAATATTTCTTTTTACTCAATAGATTTTTATTCTCAAGTTTTCTCTTGGCTGCTCTTAGTTTGTGCTTATCAATTAATATCTGGCAAGCTGACTCTGGGCTGCATTCTGCCAACCATCTACCATGGAGATAAACAATCCAGCACCTGTCTCTCTCGCTGTAATGATGCCAGTATCCACATTTTTTATTTTTGTTGCGTCTCATCTATGTTCTCCGCTTTTTGTTGAATTTCTGATAATAAGGTTGTCTTTGTTTATGAGTCAATGCTGGTTGTGCGTTGATACACTCATCATGGAACCTCTTAAACTTGCAAATAGTGTCATTGATAGAATCATCAATCAAAATCCCTCTGAGCTGCATTCCTTGGATTCTCTCTGCGTTTCTTTGCTCCCCGATTAATGACTGATAAACCTTATTTAATGTCATACGTCTGGAGCTGGTGAAAACTTGCAGCAATCTGTCAGGGTCAATCCCTCTGATTTCAAGTTTGATTTGTAGCTCTGAGATTAATGAGAATATTTTTGTCAGATGCTCAACATGAGTCAAAACAGTTGCAGTTGCAGTACCATCAATTATAAATACTCTTGCGTTTGATTTTTTCATTTTAATATCCAGTTTTTTTATTCCGTTTGTGCTTGGGGATTTTAAAATTTGGCTTTGGTAGGTTCTTTTGTTTTTTAGCCATGATTTTATCACTTGGACAGGAGTTGGTCCCTCCTGACATTAATCCCATGCTTAAAAGCATTGCTATGACTACTGATTCTTTTTTTGGGTTTCTCATTTTAATCCTCTGCTATATTCTGACATTAAGACTTTTAACAATTCAGAGTCATTTATATTAAAATAATCCTCACTAGTTTGTATTTTGTTATTCAGTTTAAAAAATCTAGTGACCGTGTATTTCTGATTTTGATTTTTATGGACCACAATCCAAGTGGGAGACACAGATTTTGAATCATAATAAGTATTATGTATTAAAACTATCGCACCATTGACCCAGTCATTAAAACTGCGACTTTTGATTAATTCTTTTTTTGTAAACATTTTTATCTCCTTACAACCTAATTGGCATGATGACCAGTCTGCAATCGTTGCTGTCTGATTCTGTGATTAAACAGCTGCTCGTTGCATCTTTAAAACTGAGTTTGATTTTCTGTGATTTTATAACACTGATTGCGTCCAAAAGGTATGAGCTATTAAATCCAATTTTTAAGTTTGAAATGTCGGAGTTGACCTCAATGACATCCTGAGAGTTTTCTCCCTCTGGGTTCTGGCTGCTCAAAACTATTTGATGAGTTGAAAACTCCAAATTGATTCCCTTAAATTGTACATTTGATAATATTTGGACCCGTTGAATTGCTGATTTTAAAAACTCTTTTTTTATCAAAATTGAGCGCTCAAGATTCTCAGGGATAACTGTTTTATAATCTGGGAAAGTTCCATCAATCAACTTGGACACAATACTGACTCCAGAGCAGCTGACTTTTATATGGTTTTTTCCAATGCTCATGTGGACAGTTGAATCTGTGTTTTTAATCAGTTTTAAAATCTCAAGGATTCCTTTTCTGGGGACAATCACTTTGTCAGACAGATTGTCTGGATTGTCAATTTTAGCCTCACACAGAGCTAGTCTGTGACCGTCAGCAGCAACACAAGTCATTTTGTCTGAGTCAGTCTTAATTAAGAGACCGTTTAAAAAATATCTAATGTCCTGCACTGCCATACAAAATCCAGTTTGCTCAATCAATATCCTGAGGGATTTTGCTGGGATTTCATAATCATTGTAGTTTTCTGAGGCATTTAAAAGCGGATAATCATCTCCAGATAAAATGGACAGAGTGAATTTGCTTTTACCTGTTTTTATAATGCAGCGATTGTCTGTGGTTGAGATATTTAAGACGGACCCGTCTGGCAATAATGAGAGAATGCTGTGGAGCTTTTTGGCAGGGACAGCAGCAGAGCCGTCTTGTTTGATTTCGTTGCTCAAAATAGTAGTTGATTCAACCTCTGTGTCACTCCCTGTCAGTGTAATGACTCCAGCTGCTGCATGAATATAAAAGTTTTGCAATATTGGGAGAGTGGATTTTGCAGCCACAACACTGATGATACTGCTCAAGGGACCGAATAGAACCTCTCTGATGATTTTTAATTTCATTGTTTGTTCACCTTTACGTCATCCAACAGCTCAGCCTCAGTCATGATTGAATTTGGATATTTTGAAAGCTTTTCTATAAATGGAGGACTTGCGAATCCTTGTCTTTTCCATGTGTATAGCGTCTGAATACTACAGCCAACAAATTTGGAAATATTTTCCATTCCGTGGGCATATAAATACTTTTTAATATTGGATTGTGGATTCATTTATTAATACTCTGGTTATTGATTGAGGACAACTATAAACCAACTTTTTGAAAAAAGATAGTTTTTTTATACTTTTGCTTTAAAATAGGTTTACTTTTGCTTTGTTATGGCTATAATTAAATCAAGTTGAATAATTCAACTACTACTTAAACAACAACAAATAGGTTAAAAATTATGATAAACCATGACGAGCAAAGAGCTAAAGAATTGAGCAAATTATACAACTCAAAAACAATCACATTAAAAACCCCTGTAAAAACATATGTCAATGACTGGAATGAATGGAAGTTTGACAAACCAGCCACAATCCAAAAAGCCAAAATGATGGACATTTTATTGAATAACAATTATTTAGTTGATGCTATTTTGACGGATGATGAGAGCGCTGCAATCGCAAGCTTGAGGACGGATTTGCATAATCTTATTTACAGGACCTCAGCAATTGTTGAGCATGCTGAATCTTGTAAAATCCCAAGAAAAATCAAAAGCCTAAAAAATAGCATTAAACATCTTAAAGCTAATATTTCAGATTTACAGTCAGCAATTTCTGTAAACACGAAAAAACAAAAAAATGTTTCTCGTTTGGAATACAAATTAAAAAACCTGCCAACATATTTGGAGCAATACGAAACAGAATTAGAGTCATTAATCAGCGGAGAAAAATCATGAAAATATTAATCAAGCAACTGGAAAAACAACTGGAAAAAATCGAGGAAAAAATTGACAAAAGAGAGGACACATTCTGGGACAGGTCCGACAATTGGCAAGAGTCGGACAAGGGAGTTGATTTTGAATGCCAGACAAATGACCTTGAAAATATCAGGGATGAGATTGCAGCTTTGATTGATTCCGCTGAGGACTTTGTCTCGAATTGGAGCAAATCATGAAAACACTATCAGAAATGAAGTTCAACAGCAACTCAGAACATACCGTTATAATTAACGAGGGAGCGCTTGACGCTTATTATATTGTTATCAGTTATCAAACAAAAGGATTAGAAACGGGACTCTATAAAATAAGGATTTGGCAAAGAGGTCAATTGTGGATTAGTGGAGACAACAAAACAGCGGTCCAAATTGAAAAGCAAATCAGGAGTCTTAAATCATGAAAACAGTTACCAGAGAAATTGACGGAAAAATCCAGAAGTTCAACAAAGTAATGCTGGATGATAAAACGGTCCTTTTGTTACCTGTAGCACAGGCAGCAAAACAGGTTAAAAAACCCAGAAAAATCAGCACTAAAGCAAAGCAGATTTTAAATCAGGCTTATGGCAAAATATGCCTCACAGCCCCAGCCAAGAAAAACTCTTTTGATAAATTTGGGAGGGCTGTTTGTAAAGCCTATCATTTTGGGATTATCTCAGAGTTTCAATTAATGACGTTATTTATACAAGGAGACAAATCATGAGCGAATATATATTAAACAGCTATAATGAGGGACAATTTTTGGTCTTGGAAACCACTATCAAAGGAGAGAGGTTCCAGTGGAGATACAATGGAATTTCAATTGATAAAGCCAAAACCCATTTTAATAAATATCTACAAGAGCAATTATTAATCAAAAACCAAATAATCGAATTAAAGGATAAAATCGAGGACTATCAATTTGCAATCGCTCAAGCAGGTAAAAAAGCTAAGAGCTGTCAGAATAAAATTGAGGCTTTAAAGGAGCTTTTAAAATGAGCGATTATCTAATTTTTAGCGGAGACACAATCACAACAGTCTCTCCAGCCATTGAGGGCAGCCCCAGCGGGACAGAGATGAGAGCCAAGGCGCTTGACGTTCTTTTAAATGGTCAGAGGTCCATTGATTCCAAACTGATAAACTCTGACCAGTTAGCTCTCGGAGAACTACAAAGGCAGTTCAGACGCTTAATTGGAAAAACAGAGCTAATGATTAAAACCACAGAGCGGAGCAAGATTGACAATGAGGTCCTTTACTGGGAGCAGTCAATGAAAACCAACAGAGTCCGCTGGTCCAATGCAAACAACAAAGGCAGAAAAAAGGAGCTTGACGCTGCTTATCAGAGTTTTAATCTGATGTACAAAGCAGCTCTTGAAACTAAAGAAAATAAAAACAATAGTTAAGTGGTCAGCAGTAACCTCCCCCAACGGGTCATGTCCAACGGGATAAATGAGTTAATCACTTAATTACAATGGTTTTAATGTCACAGTCCAGAGTCCACTTTCATGCTCTAGACAATGTGGGAAAAGAGTCTGCTGTAAAATTTGCTCTAAATTATAACAACGATTATGGGAGGCATTATTATTAAATTATGCCTCTCATCTACTAACCAAAACAACAGGAATTAAAATGAATAAATCATATAAAATCGGGATTATTGGAAACCCTGCAAAATGCAAAACACCAAAGGAGACAATTGAGTTAACTCGACAGCGTCACAAAATTGTCAAAGCAATATCAAAAGCAAATCTCTGGTCTGAATATCACAAAGAATTTACAACAAGCCCAGAGGCTGAAAACCATTTAACCAATCATTTTAATTGGATAGCTGAACACCTTGAAGTCTACAAAAAAAGGGAGTCATCATGAAATATCAAGCAGTTTACACTTCTGTCAAAAATCGGAGACTGAGAACAAAATCAAATATTGAATATTTTGTAATAATATCAGCATTAACAGCAATGAATTTTATTTTATGGGGTCAGATATGATTAATTATATAAAAGAGAGTCACGGGGATTTTAAAATCCTCGCTCGGGACCACATAACAGAGAGTGAAAGGAAAAGCATTGAAAGTCAAAATAGTTTGATTTTTCAGGAACTCATGAAAGGTCGAAAATTAAAATTATTTGATGTGATTGTCAGCCCAATTTTTTGCTCAAAGCTAGGGACCAGAATCAGCGACATTAGAAAAGCGCTGGCAGTCTACGGAATAGAAATCAAACACACTAAACACAAAAACCACAGAGGGTCTTATTTTTATATTTATTTCTTAGACCCAAAAGACATCAAAACACTGGAGAAAATATCATGAGCTTTTTTTACACATTAGCAAAGGAGGCTTATGGTCCTGCTTTATACAGTCGATTAAAAAAAAATGAGGAGCTTAAAACAGTAATTATCAGCAGCTCCCATAAATATTTGGATGATAAAAAATCCTGTCCTTTGCTGCAACAGCCAAAAATTAAATAAGTTTATAAATAAATGTTGTCCAATAATGGACGGCTGTTGCATCATTTACAATAGAGAAAAATTATGAAAAATAAAATATTAAAAAGAATTAAAAAACTTTTATCCATGGCAACTCATGAGAGGTCCACTCCAGAGGAGGCATTAATTGCATCAAAAATGGCTCGGAAACTAATGGACCAACATCAAGTCAAAATCAGTGATTTAAAGGAGGACAGCTCATTTGGCACACAGACAGCCAATGGAGCGCTTAAAAGGCGTCAAAAGTGGCAGGATTGGCTCTGCTGCTCTGTTGCTGATTGGAATGATTGTCACTCTGACCAATGGTGGGACAATGGTCAATATAACTATAGGTTTAAAGGCTTTAAGGCTGATGCGATTATTGCTGCTTATATGTTTGAATATTTAAGGGACACAATCCTCAAACTATGCAAAGAAAAAGGATTCTCAGAGAGGGGAGCATCTTATCAATATAAACTTTCAATTACTATGACCATCAAATCACGAATAAGGGAGCTTATAACTGTCCGTGAACGGGAGTCAAAGACAGGGGACGGCAAAGGTCTGGTTGTAATTAAAAAGGCGCTTGTTGAGGCTGAATTTGGAATCTGCAATTATGAGAATTCAAAAGCGAGAGAGCCAACACTTGACGAGATTGACGCCATAATCATGGGGAGAAATGATGGGAAAAAAGTTGGACTCAATCCTCATTTAGACAACAAAAAAACTGGAGAAAAATCATGAGCGAAAAAAAAGAGCCTAAATTCACTTTTTTAAAATTTTTAATATTGTTTTTGTGTTTAATTAGCACTCAAATAAACGCTGGTAAATTAATCATAACCACCCACGAGGGGGACAGCTCATTCAATAACTGCACAATGAAAAAAATGATTTTCTCAGATGAGTCTTTTGTGAATCAGTATCACATCAAATGTCCCAATAAAATTGGGAGGTTTACCAGCTCCCCATTGTTTGACAACAATTATGTCTCTGCTCTTTTTTATGAGGATGAGGAGTTGATTTGTCCTGTTAGATATAGCAGAATTAAATCCAAAAAAAGATTTGTCATTATCTTTGATTGTCGAATCTGGTTATAGCTCTTCCTCAATATTAAAAACAGCGTTCCAATACCAGTCATCTGAGTCTTTTTTCAACATAGGTGTCAAAACAGCAAGAGTTTTCTGTGTGCCATATACAGAAATATTTTGAGTATTTGATGGAATAAAAATCAGAGGCTGGTCCAATCCTGCAATCAAGTTGATATCATTGACACTAACCCCACCAGCGTTCCAAGCCTTGGACTGAGTCAGAGCGACAGCTGTTGCTTTAACATTATTATACATGACCCCAGTCCTGACATAAGCTTGACGCCCGTTGCTGTAGTCTTTTTGGCTTGTATCAACTGGAGTATAAATCAAATTGCTTGGCTTGAAATCAAACTCAACAGCAACTCCGCTCAGTATCTTACTTAAGCAACCATCATCTCCACTCACATCAGAGTATTTTATTTCGATACTATCAAAAGTATAATAAGCGTTAAATATAAAATGCTCATCCAAAATGTACTCCCCGTCAACATAGCGAGATTTAAAAATTGGGTCTGGAGTGTCATTCCCTTGGTCCACTCCTCCATTTTTTAGAGTTATACTCTGGACCACAATTCCAGTGTTGTTATTTCCTAATATTGACAAGCTGTTTGTTGACTCATCTTGAGCCAAGGTCAGTGTGATTGTTATTTGACCAAGTCCTGATTTTGTATATTGATATTTGTCAGCCAATGCTCTGGTCAAAAGCTTATCTGAGTCAGTCACGTCAACAATACTACCACTGGAGACAGTCACAGCTGTTGTGACTGTTGAATCCAGTATATTACCATATATTATATATCCCATTTTAACCCCACATTGTGTATGTTATTTTATTTGTTTTTGTTGATTTCTTTTTAGAAACCACAACCAGATTTTTGCCGGAGCTAAGTCCTTTTTGTACATGCGTTACATTGACAATATCATTCAAATCAAAAACCCTGTAAGTTGAGATTGTATAAAAATACCGAATCACAGACCATAGGTCAATAATATTCTGGAGAATTATTTCTCCATTAACTATCCCGCCCAAAGATTGTGACTTCATATCCACATTGTTTTTATCAATATAAAAAGGATGTAAGCCAGTTAAAACAGCTGTCCTTTTGTATTCTTTGATTAGATTTATTTTATCAGACTCAGTGGCTGCGAATGCAATCTCATCCTCAGTGTATGGGTTATAATTCCGACTATTCTGGAGCCTCTCACTTAACCCTTGAGCCGTGTCTCTGAATGCTTTTATATCTCCTATAATCTCACGCTCAACAAGTGTCAAAATTGAGGCTGTCGGAGCCGTCAATGTTCCAAACCTCAGCTCTCCAGAGCTGTCTGAATACATGTAAGCTATAAAACCATCTAGCAACTCATTGACAGCGGTCAAGACAGTCTCGTCTTTGCCCGCCCAGCTACTCGTGATTCCATGTGCTGTCCATAAAGCATCAAGGTCCGTTTGATTGTATTCTATATTAATTTTTTCCAGCAGTCTGGGAATATGCTCACTGATTCTCTCCTCATATGTGGATGTGTGTCCTGTGGCGTCAGCTGCTGTCAATCCGTCAACTGTTGCCAGTATCCTGCCAGCTGGATTATTAACCAATGTAAAACCATCAGAGGTCTCCAAAAATCCCGTTGTTAAAGCCAGCTGGATTCCATTATCATAAACCACAAAAGTTCCATCAAGATTATCACTTATAAAGTATTTATTTGTTGCAACATCCAGCAGGATTGGCTGAGCTAAATTGACCCTCCCTAAATTCATAGGTTTTTTATCATTTTCCAATTCTGTATTATCTGAGGCTGTAAAGCGTCCAGTTGGAAGTTCAACATTGAGCTTGTCAATTACAGATTTTATTGTGATTCTGATTCTGCCTTTTTCAATAAAGGCAATGTTTTTTATCTCTCCTCTGCCAAACTCTGTGAGGGTCGAATTATCATATTGATAAATGTCGATTAAATTATAATTTGTCGAGACTATTTCATCATAAACGCTGTCAATATTAACGATATCAATATTCCCAAAACCTCCCTGAGAAACGCTTTTCCATGGTGCAACTTTTATTGATTCCGTGAAATTAATATCACCAACCAAGCGTCCGTTTGCCTCATATCCATTTGACAAAATAACTGGAGTATCTGAAAAATATATAAAATCATCCTCATTAACTAAAGCCGTATTAAAGCGAATTTTCAAAAGATTGCTGATTATTGCCTGAGTATCTGCGTCAATATCATTTAATGAGATTGCAAAACATTGGACACTCCCACTGAAAGGACTGGAGCCTGTCCCTCTCGCTCCCAAAACCATATTTGTCGGAGCATTAAAATCAGAGTTATCGTCAGCAGCTGTTTTGTCCAAAACTCCATCAAGATAAGTGTTGATTGTGGTCCTGTTAGCCGTGGTTCCTATCACATGTGTCCCAGTCATTGAGGTCAGTCCAGAGGCTGTGGATGTTCCTCCTGTTCTATATGTTAATTGAGCAGCTTTGTCTCCTGAGTTTTGAATCACAGCCACTCCTCTGCCCGTCCCATTAGTCCCAAGTATCCAGTCATTTGCTCCCGTTGAGTCTGGAGTGCATAATGTAATAGTTGAGACGTTTGCCTCATCATCAGCATAAGGCATCCCAGTTGTCTCATAATGGTTATCAATATTATCATAAACCGCGCACGGATAACCGTTTTCTGTGTTTATGGTTTCCGTGGCAGTTGCGACAATGGTTGCTCTGTGTCCTGTGTCAGATTGAGTAAAATCATCAAGTTCGAGCTGGTCATACCAAATCGAAATTTGAGCAAACTCAACCCCACAAAAATCAAGGATAGTCTGTTGGTCAAGGGTTCCGTCGGGCATTGGATAAATATCAAGGGTTCCTCCTCCCTTTGTAGCGACTTGAATCAATGGTCCTGAGTATCCCTCAACCTCCAGCATAAGTGAATATATACCAGCAAACTCAATCACATCATTTAGTTTTGTATATGGTTTAGTTAGTCTTATAACTGTATTAACATTACTCATGATGCAAGCTCTGCCAGCATGTTTCTTATTTGCTCGTTTTGCTCTTTTGTTTCAGTCAATAAACTAATTAAAACGGCTCGAGTTGCATCATCTCCAGTCAATGTCTCCAGTCTTAATCCGTTTATATCATCAGCCATGACTCTACTGGTTGAGTTTAAAGTGTCCATTTGGCTGATTTGTTGTTGTGCCTCTGAGATTGGGTCAATCTGGTCAAAGAATGGAGCCAAAAGGTCCCTCTGTGACTCTGGGAGATTGTCAGCAATCTCTATAAATTCAGCAAGTAACTCCTCTCTTAATTTTGGATTTGTTGAGGTTTCAATTGCCTCAAGTAATGGCTCCAGCAGCCCTTGGATTCCCTCAGGGAGATTGTCAATTGTATTTTGCAAAGCATCATTCAAAAGAGACTCACTGTTTGCTAAATCTCCCAGAGAAATCCCAACACTCTCAGCCAATTCTGAAAGCTCAACTCCTAACAATTGAGCGACCTCAGCCAAAGCTGTTGCTGTGTCTGCTGTTAAGTCATCCAGATTTATTCCTAAATCAGAAATGAATTGCTCAATAGGCAATCCAAGCCTTTCAGCTAATTGAGCAAGAGACTCCTCTGTCACACTGGTCAGAGCTGCAATTTGCTCAGCCAATGCCATGACTGACTCAAATCGCTCTCCGTTTGCAATTTCCTCCTGTAAGACTCTTTGTTGTTCCAGTAACTCCAACAATCTTGGGTCCGCAACACTGACAGGAGGTCCAACAGATGAGGACCCTGTGTCAAGTCCAAGAGACTCCAGTTGTCTGGTGATTGTGTCAAATAATTCTGTATAAGGGGACCCACTGGCAAAAACATCCCGACCAAGTCCAAGCAATGTGTTGACAATTGCTGGGAGTGCATTAATTGCCTCAGCGTCACCACCCTGAGCAGCAGCAAAAAGCTCATCAAATTGAGCCTGAGCCTCATTCAATCTGTCCAATGGGTTAAGAGTGGACAAAGTCTCATTTAAAAACAAAGAGTCAACAAAATCCCTGAGATTTTTAATTGCTGCAAGCTCTGCCTCATATCTTTGTCGGTTTGCGTCCGCTATTTGCTGACCAAGTGACTGCTGCTCCTCGAGTGCTGTGATTTGCTCCTCAATCAACTCCAGAGCATTGCCTCCATATAAATCATTAATGGCTCCAGAAATCTCTCCCTCTAGAGCATCTATTGCGTTTTGGATTTGTCTGGTCGCAAAGGCTTGAATCATTGCCAGCTCTTTTTCTGTTGCTCCAAGTTTTCGAGCTGCTGCAATCTGGTCATTGAATGCTTTTCTTATGTCTTTTAAGGTTTTTTCAAAAGTGGACAAATCCATGTCCTCCATTTGACTGGCAATATTGTCCATCATATCAGCAAGGTCCTGTTGAGCGTTGGCTGCCTCCTGTTGACTGTCCTCTAAATTATTATAATAAGAATCCATTTGACCAGATAAAGAGATAAGAACCCCAAACGCCTCCTGTCCTGCTGCTGTGGTTAAATCCAAAGATTGAATCAACTCAGTAAATCCAGCTCTTGTGTCAGGCAATTTCAAATCTATATTTGAAAAAACTCCAGTGATTCTCTCAGCTAAAATCTCCAGTTGTTCTGACTCGGAAAGGAAATTATTTACATAATTTGTATATCCATCAATGAAAGATTCCATCCCACCAGCAAAGTCTGAGATTGCAACAGCAGCCTGAGCAAACAACTCTGGATTTAATTCCTTAGCAATGAAATCCAGACCCATTGACTGGATTGCCTCCTCAAAGACCAGCACTGTTGTTGATACTCTAGCAAGGGTCTCTCCAAGCCCCTCTCCAGCTTGCTGAAATTGAGTTATAAATGGCAGGGAAACACTCACAAGCCCGTCAAAGATACTGGAGAAAACAGCCTCCAGAGCTGCCCTTTGCTCATCTGCGTTTAAATCCAGTAAACTGATTCTTTGCTCCTCAATTCTGTAGGCGTCCAACGCGTTTCTTACTTCGTCAAGATTAACGCCCAACGCCTCAGCTCCTGCCATGACTGCGTCTCTCATTGAGGCAAATATCAATCCAATTTGATTGGAGATTCCTTCCTCCAAATCAGCTGTATTTGAGGTCCTACTGGAGCCAAATAAACCACTCCTTGTCGCATCTTCATACGCTCTGAATATATCTCCATTGATTGCGTCTGAGATACCTCCAGACAAAACACTAATACCTCTGTCTGTTATTTCCGAACTTCCAAAAAGAAAATTCCCTATCGAGCTAAAAAGTCCACCCAGCACTCCTCCCAGCAAACCTCCAGAATTACCAGCGACAGTCCCTAAATCTCCTATCTCACCAGTCTGAGCGATTTGGTTGGCTGTTCCAGAGATTGCGCTATTCATTGCATTGAGTGACCTTAGCATTTTACTATTAATACCAACAATTTTATTGGCTGCGTCTGAGATTAAATCAAGCGCATTTATTATACTTTCAGATTTTGCGCTACTATCTCCCAAAACAGTTCCTGTCCCTTGAGATTGTTGACGTTGCTCAGCACTGGCAGCGCCTCCCCCTCCTCCAAAAGCTCCAGCAATTTGCACTCCCATACTGGCAACCATTGCAGCCATGGCAGCCATCCGAGCAAAGGCTGTGTATGGGTCGCCTTTTCCCTGCTCTAAAATTGCAGATATTCCAAGGATTGTGTTGGTTATCGCGGCAGCTGCTTGGAGTTTCTTTTGTGCGTCAGAACCCTCTTGAGCCATGGACGCCATAGAGCTTAAGGCAAACTCAGCAGCCACTCCAGTTGAATAAAATGACTTTTCTCCATTCGACAAGTCCATTTCAGAAATTTGAGTCAGCTCATCTTTTAAACCTTGCAAAGCGCTGATTGCAGGATTGAGACCACTGGCAAAACTGTCAAACATTCCAGCAAAATCAACTTTTTCAACCTCGTCACTGAGGTCCTCCAGAGCTTTTTTGTTTTTAATATACTCCTCAGTGGCTTTCTCTGTTGTGATTCTCGCCAGCTCTTGAGCGTCCGAGCTTTCAGAATTGGCAAGCATATATTTTCCAATGATTTTTATCTGGTCAGCAAACTCTCTGTTTAATTTTTCCAGAGGTGTTTCCAATGATTTAACAACCTTATTAAAATCAGTCAATATTTTTAAACTTTTCTTGAATGCGTCTTTGACTAATTTGCTCATTTGTTTTTCAGTTAATTTTAATGTTTTATTAACTTTAGCAAATGAATCGTTTAAACCATCATCAACAACTTTTGAGAGGCTGGCTGTTGAGTGCTTAACAGCGCTTATTCTGTCAAATATTTCTTTTAATCTATCAGCAGAATCCTGCAAGACAGTATCTTTGTTATCAATTGTAAATGATTTTGCAAGGTCAAAAGCTGCTGTCTCTATACGTCTAATTTCATCATGCAACTCTGAGGCTGACTCCGAGATATTACTGTCGGCCACAAAGTCAGGCAACAAATCAGTTGCTCCCAATTTAGCAGCTTTTTCTTGGAGGTCATTAATAATTGACTCCCCAATTGTCAAAGCGCCCAACTTCAAACGCTTTCCAAAAGCGTTGGCAAGGTCATCCAGTACAGTGAAAGCTTGGACCATTTGAGCTGTAAAAACTCCAATTGCAGTCCCTAGCAATTCAAAACCCTCTTTAATTAATAGAACGGAACCATAAACAGTGGCGATTGTAGTCCTCAATCCCTGCCAGTCATCATTTGCTTTGTCAACTGCTCCAGAATTAAACTGCTGCATGATTTCAGTTAAAGCTGGATATAATGACCCACTCAACTGCTCAGCCCAACCTTTTGTCCTGTTTGCCAGTCTTGTCAGTTCGTCATTGAAGTCAGCTGCTGCGTTGGCTGCCTCTTGAGTGATTGTCAACCCAAAATTTTCAGCCTCCATCCTCATGGCTTTGATTGCGTCTCCTCCTGCATTTAAAACAGTTAAAAGCTCACTCCCTGAGCGTCCAAAGATATCCATTGATGCTCCAGCTTTTACGCTTTGAGATTCAACCTTTGAGATTTTATCTGCAATCAGCTCAAATTGTTTCTCTGGAGATAATGAGTTGATTTGGTCAAGAGATATCCCAAGAGACTCAAAAGCCCGTTTTGCTGTTGAAAGTCCATTGTTGGCATCATTGATACTCTTGGACATTTTGCGGACCCCGTCTCCAATCTTTTCCATTGAGGTCCCAGACAATTCAGCGACATGTCTATACTCAGACAGGAACTTTGTGGAGACTCCCAGACGAATGCTCATTTTTTGAATATTGTCTGCAACATTAGCAGAGACTTTAACCATGGCAGCCAAAGCCCCTCCAGCTGAGACAGCTGCTGCTGTTATAGCAGCAAAGGACACTTTAAAAGCCTTTTTCATCTCTCCAGAGCGTTTCTTTGCCAGTCTTGAGGCTCGACCCATGTCGTTCTCAAAATCAACCATATTAGCGCTGAGTTTGATTGCTATATTTGCCAACTCTTGAGCTGCCATTATTTTTTTACTCCAAACATTTTTTTGATTGTGTCAACATCCTGCTCAATTTCAGTTTTCCAAAATGATTTTAAAATAAAATCAGCTGGGTCTTTATCTGGCAGTCCTTTTCTTTTATGGCTATTAATATAAATAGACATCATTTGAGCCATCATAAACTCTAGTTTTTGAGATTCTGACGGCTCTTTTGCTGTGTATACTTGCCAGTGTTTTAATTCACTGAGGCTGTATTCGTTGAGGATTCTTTCAACTGAGCTGTTTTGCCTGTCTGCGAATCTGAAAAGCCAGCGGAACCATTCAGACTCTTTGAGTTTTTTTCAGCTGTCTCTATTGTTGTTTGTGGCATTGCCTTAGATGCTAAGTCCAAAATTTTAACTGGGATTGTGGCTTTCATAGCGTCAACGTCATCAAAGGAGCGTTTTCCATCCTCATCACAAAGCTGCAACCACAAAGTCAGGTCTCTCATGTTGTTCATTGCTTTTAAGTCCTCAGAAGTTGGGACATAATCTTTTGAACTCTTTTGATTTTTGACCATTGTCATGACGTCAGACAATTTCTCCGTGATAAGCTCTCCCTCAGTCCCTGTTAAATCCTTGTAAAAAAATTCAAGCTCTTGTCCTTCATAATTAAAAATTGCTGTTTTTACATGTGTTCTGGACACATAATCCAATAAATTTATTTTACTCATTTTCTTTCCTGTTAGTTTTTAAATAAAGGACCAGCTGAGAGTCAGCAGGTCCTTTGTTATCTGTTTAATTAAATTTAAACAGCCTCTTGAGTTGTGATAACTCCCGACACTCTGAGAGAGATGGTTCCTCTCCAAACATCATTCACAGACGCGCCTTTTGGGGTGCCTTGGACGCTTGCTTGAAAATCAAAAGTTGTCCTGTCTGTTGGAATGTCAAAAATTGATGAGTATGTCACATCAGTGGCAGCCTCTGAGCAAGCAATGACAAACCTTTTGTTTGTCCCTCCAGCCAAAGCTGTCAATTGTTGCTGGGTCAGATTTTGAGGGTCATAATTGAAACCCACAGTCACTGTCCCATTATCAACCAGCCCTGAAAAAAACTCAAACGCTCCTGAGTCCATGTTGGTGACATCAATATCCCCAGCGGTTGGACCAAATTCCCCAACGTCTGTGATATTTCCGAATTTAAGCACTTCAGACCCGCTGTTGGTATCATCCAACAAATAAATCTCTGTGCCTTGTGTTTTTAAGCCTAAAGCCATTTTGGTTCTCCTAAAATTTGCGCATTATTGCGCGGTTAAAAATCGTTATCTATTTGCCCAATATGAAAAATCAAAAAGGGACCTGAAAAATTTTGTTTCTTTGTCCTGTTGTCCATTTATCAACAGCCCTCCCTCATAACCAACTGGAGCAAGAGCGTCTCTGCATGCCTTATATAAATCAATACAGGAGCGCTGGTCCAATCCAATGCAGTCAATGGACCAGTTTTGACTCTCCATGTTCGGAACCTCAGCCAATAAGTTTTCTGGGTTTCCATTAATCAACTCAATCACCACATAAGGAGGAGTTTTATTTTGTGCCTGAGTCACAAAAATTTGTGTTGTTATTGCTATGACTCCAGCGTCATTTTTTAAGGTTGAATATACACTCATTTTTTAAGTCTCTTGGTCTCTCTTATTATCATTTTTCCTAGAGTATCTTTGAACACAGTCACAGCAATCATTTTATGCGTGGAATGCGCTCTCGTCAAAAACCTCTGTCCTCTCTGGTTGACTGTCCCCAGCTCAACAAATCTCCAGTAATAAGTTGATAAATCATTTTTTTGTTTGCGCCTCTGTCCTTTAACTCGTTTTTTTCTAGGCTTTGAGAATGGCTTGACATACATTATCTCATTTTGTCCTTTTGCCTTTGGGTTTGAATCCCGTCTCACTTTTATATCTTCTTTAACATGGACACCATCTGGAGTCGAGTCAACTGGGACATTGTTTCTGGCTTGGTCCCTTATTACGTTTGCAGCTTTCCTCAAAGCTGGAGCCAGAAAGTTTTTTCCAGTGGCTTGGGTCAACTTCCTGATTGCCAAGTCCATTTCTTTCAAACCCAAAACCTCAACAGTTTCCTTAGCCATTTGTGAAACCCGTCCGAGACATAATTGATTGATAAAGCTCATTTGTAGGGTCTGGAATTATGTCAATAATGTCATATATACGACCATCAAAAACAATTCTCATAGACTCGTCAATGTCGGTCCTTTTATAAATGGTTATTCTAGCATTATACTGAGACCCAAGCTGTCCAACTGCGTCCAACTCTCTGCCAGATAATCCAATGACTCCAGCTGGTAAATCATCAACTAGCGTCAGCCAAGTGGTTGTCTCTATTCCCTCAGCGTCTTGAGATGTTGACTCATACTCAATTTTAATTCTAAACCTCATTAATGCTGGACTGATTGCAATTTGTTTCATAAAACCTCTTTAAGCTCTTTTCTTTCAAAACACTCAAGAGCTGTTTGTCTGGAGCAGTTAAAAACTTTTATCCCTTTTTGTTTTAAGTTCTGCGATAAAATATAAAAATGACCAATCCAAACCTTAAAATTGGACTGGTTGCTCAGGTTCCTGACGTGGTCCCCGTGCCAATGTCCTTTCCCTTGGGTTCTTTGCATGTCAAAGCCCAATAAAACAATCTCTTTGGCTCCTAATAAATAAGCCAGATTAATGGCTTGATAACCAGAGTTGCCTCCTGTGTGGATGATATCCTCTCCCAGTCCATTGAGGCAGCTGTTGCTCTCCCATTTTTCAACATTCTCATTGTCAAATTGTATGGATATTTTTCTGCCTTTAAAATCCAAAGCTTCTGGATATGCTTTCCACCATTTCTGGTCGCAACCATAGAGAATATTTGCCCATGGCGCTAGTTGATAAGTGTTATTAATTACAATTACAACTCCCTTGTCTCTCACAGCATTAATGTCCTGCTGAGTCAGACTTGGTCCACTTGCACAAATAAAATATTTAGTATCTTTTTTCATTTTCACCCAGTAAAGATTTTAAATATACTCTTTTTGGGTCTGGATTGCCAGTCATGGAGTGACCGACTCCAATCCCTTTTCTGCCATCCATCCCCTTTATCCCTACGCAATATTTTGAATCAAACAAAGTCCCTCCATGTCTCCACAAAGCAGAATCAAGATTTGTTTTGCACTCTGAGCAAATCCTTTTTAGAGCGTGAATCATTTTTCCTTTTATTCCTGTACTGCATAGACTGGAGTGATGGTTGCTTTTAAATATCTTGTAAGTATTATTTTTAACATTGTAATAAATAGGATTTTTAATCCCAATCAAATCATCAGATGACAACTGGGTCCTCATTTTAAAAACATAATTTTTATGATAGAAATCATCATCCTCACAAATCAAAACTTGGTCATTTTCATTGACCTCTTGCAACAACCTCAGCATTGATTTTGCTTGAGTATTTTCTCCAGTCCATTTCCAGTCTGGAAAAATCATTTTGTCACATCTACTAGGGACAGGACCATCAGAATCGCAATCATTCAGGACAATCCATTCAAATCCTTGGTCCGTCTGGTTTGTTAAATAATGATTCAAATTATTGAGAGCGTTTGGACGTCCTCCAGTTGGTGTGATAATTTTTAACATTTTATTAACTCTGATTTTAATTGCCCTGAATCATAACTAAATTTAATAATATATTCTGGAATCCTATGACCCACCTCAACAACCTCAAACTGCTCTGAGTAGCACCTGAAAACTTTAACACCCAAGCATTTATCATCATAAATATGCAAAGTAAAAATTTTGTGTTTTGCAAAAGCATCAGCTAATTTGTCAAGTGACAAATTCAACAAATCAGTTGTTATTTTAATTCTACCTAGTTTATTAATATTCATTTTATAAGCTCCTTAACTATTTTTTTAGAATCATGATGATATTTTATCCAGTTACGTTTTGAGCCTGCTTTAATACAATGCTCAACCCTCTCTTGTAACTGTTCTTTTGTTGGTGTTATGCCTCCGCGTCCAGAATAACTGTGATTCATTTGCTGGAGGTAACTTGTCCCCATGAGTGGCTCTTGATATGCTTTTCTGTGGTCATAAATAACAACAGGGACTCCGCAAGCCATAGACTCCAAAGCAGCTCGACCAGTAGCAAAAACAACAGCTGACTGTCTGATAAATTTCCGAGCGTTTTCTGGAGTGTGGTTTTTAATATGAGCGTATGTCATCCCCATGGCAGCAGCAACAGATTGGCAATGGGTTTCTCCTTGTCGATAGCTAAACCTTGAGACAAGGGATTTGACATTGTTTTTAGGTTTCCAGAAATCCAAATCAATTGGCTGTCTGATAATCCCTCCTTTCATTTTCCAGTGGTCCCTGACTCCCTCACTGACAAACAACAATTTGTCACAGCTGTTGTCTGGTTTTTCTGCTGGGATAATCCCATGACTGATAAGAGTTGTTTTGTTGCAAAGCGCTCTCAAGTGATTAGTGATTTCTATGTTTGATAATATCCCCAAATCAAATCTCTCACTCTTTGCAATGCCATCTCCCTGCTGCCACAAATAAACCTCATGACCGAGCCTCTCAAGTTCTTTTTTAATAGTCCTAATCCATGATTGAAGTCCTCCAATTGGATTATGACCATTTGGTTTGTATTTTCCTGCAATTAATATTTTAAGCATAATAAGTCATTCCAATTATAAAGCTCAGCTCCAAAGTCTGATTTGATGTGGATTGCCTTGCCTTTTCTGCGTTCCCATTTTTCAGCCCACTGAGGAAAATATCTGGAGTAAAAATCACAAGTCTCCTCCCAGTGTTCAACGCTCAAGCACTTTCCAAAATGCTTGATTTTAACATGAGTTTTTTTAATTTTTCCAGAATAACTCGGCTCTCTCTGACCAGCTTTGTCATATTTTGCTTTGGTCGGGTCAAAAAATACAAGTATCTCTCTGCACTCAGGACCCCACATTCTCGAAAGCTGAGACAGTCTGCCTGACTTATATGGTTTATTGAGGTCCTTAGTCAGATATCCGTCAAAAAGGTCCACAGAGTATCCTCCTGTCGTTTTTGGGAGTTTCCCCATTAACCTCTCATCAGCATCAAAACAGAGACACATTTCATATTTTTTGGATTTTTTAACTATATCAAGCAACAATCCTCTGTGTTTTGTCTCCTCCTGCCACTGGTTTTGACTCCATTCTTTGCCTTTTATGATTGTAACATTTTTAAACTGCTGCATGATTTTGACACTGTCATCAGTTGAGCAGTCATCATAAATGAAAATATGGTCACAATGTTTTGAAAAATGCTCCAGAGTGTCTTTTAAAATCAGAGATTCATTTCTGACTCTTGATATTCCAGCAATCAAATTCCTATCACTCTATAGTGGTGGAGCATGTTTCTAAATGTTGTCAAAGCCGCGTCTGACAACTCTCCTCTGGTTAAAAAAGATTGATACACATGAAAAATGATTGCTTGTTTTATATCATCTGGAATGAGGTCAGCGTCAACTGGAGAACTGGCTGATGGATAACCGACTGACAAAGTAAATTTTAAGGACTTCAAAGAGTTGTCAGGGGACGGAAACGAGACAAATCTGACCAACGGAGGCTCATCGTCCAAGTCCTGCTCAAAGTCAGTAAAAGCTGTGTATGAGGCGTCCAAAAGGTATTCAAAAGAATCAATTGACCTGATTGGATAGACTGGCAACCTGTAAAAAGTTTTTAAAGTGTCATAATATAAAATCACGGTCCTTTGTGCAAAAAAAGCTCCAGTGTATTTCTCAGCTGCTTTGGTTGCTGCTTTTAACATTATCAAAAGCTTAGCATCATGAGCAGTCTCTGACGCTGCAATCTCAAGATTATCCTTACATTCTGCGACAGTCGCTGGATAATAACTTGGCTCTGTGGCGCTGATGCTATACCTGACTTTATTTGTGACATTTATTTCCATTATTTATCTCATTTTTTTGAGGTTTTTTTCTTAGTTGTTTTTTTGGTTGTCTTCTTTGAGGCTTTCGGAGGGTCTTTTGGCTCTTGAGGTTCTGGGTCAGACACCTTTTCTGGCTTTGGATTAACAACTTTTGTTTTGTAAAGTGGATTAACTCTCAAATAACCAATTGCAGCAAGGTCGCGAGCGTCTTGGCAATCGTCAACTCCCTCTCCTTTTTCTTTTCTGCCTATTTTCTGATTGTGAAATCCAGCTTTTGCAATATATTTTTTTTCTATTTTTTTTGTCATTTTAATAATGGGCTGGCTATTAACCAGCCCACTCCTTTTTTTATAAAATTAAACTACAATTACACCAACAAAGAACCGTATTGGATTGGACCATTTGCATAAACTGCAAAGGCTGCTCTCAATTCAGCTCTTATTGTCAATAAGTTCTTTTGGACGTTGTCCTCATCTTGGTCAAATATTTCTATTTTCAAAGAATCTCTCATGAACAACTGGACAGCAAATCTATCCATCAAAATAAACTTGCCAGCAGTAACGTCATTACTTAAAACAACAGGCAGTCCCCAAATAAGAGCTTGCATGCCATTATTAATGTAAGTAAGTGCAGAGCCTCCGCTGAAAGCATAGCTGTTGTCAGTAGTGTTTGTTTTAAGGCGCTCTATCGCTCCAAAATCAGCTGGATTCATAAGGATAACATTACCCTCATAATCATCCCCAATGATTTCATATTTTGCCTTGTTCAAAGAGTCAGTTGCTAAATCTCCAGAGGCTGGAGTGAATGCAGTATGATTCCCAACTGTCATCAATCCAGAAATATTGGGACTTGTCCCGTTGCCTGTAATGATTTGAGTCTGCAATCTGTGTTTAACCATGTGAGCAAGTCGGGCATTGATTGAGGACTCCAGCATTGGAGCATCATCAAGAGCTTGTTTGCTCACCTTGATAAATGTCGGAATAGTTCTGACAAAATCCTCTTGAGATGTGTATTCAATAACAGACTCAGGTTTTTGCTCACCTTGAGCAGTCTCAGCAGCGTTATTTGTGAAAGTTGACTCTTTGCCATATTTAATGGTGTCAGATGTGGTTGTCCCTAATGGAATGATATCAAGGACATTTAATCCTCTCATTGCCAAAGGCACAATCCCAGCAAGTCTGTCCTCAGCAACCAGATTATGGTCTGGGTCCTGTGGAGAGCCTGACTCTGTCAAAATTGTATTTTTGACGCTCAGGGTCATCTTGTTAATATTGCCTTTCTGATACTGCTCAAAATTGTCTGAGTCCAGAATGGTCCGTCCAATTGATTTGACTTTTTTGCCAGCAGCATCAAAACCCTCTGAGAGTTTCTGAGCCAGCTCATTAATCTCAATTTTCAGACTGTCATTTGAGTCAGCCATCTCAGCAAATTCATCAGTCAACTTGACTAATGATTCTCTGGTATCTTTTGAGGCTTTTCCTGTCGCTGTGACTTCATCCTCATATTTTTTGTGGACCTCAGCAACTTTCTCAAGTACAACCTTTTTGACTGCGTTGACAAGTTGGTCAGGATTTTCGATTTTTATATCTTCGTTTGGTTTACTCATTTTAATTCTCTAAGTTAGTTTTTTTAAATGTCCAAAATTATTTTTGAACAGTCGATTATCCCAACGTCACGCTGGTTTTTTATACGGCTGACAAGCGCCTTGGCTGCCGTATGTGATAGCCTGCATTCATCACGAATGAAAGCCTCAATTTGTTTCAATGACTCAAGCTCGTCAATCATTGACTTTAATCCATTGATGGACGCTCCAAGATTTGCAGCCTCCTCGACAATTGATATCTCAATTAATTCCAATTCTATAATATCAACCCCTCCAAATTTGTTTTTTTCAACTCTTTTCTCAATATAACCAATTGACATCCCGTCAATTGACTCATGTTCGATTGACGCCTTAACATCATTTGCAATTGAATGATTGGGAGTTAAAGAACCCTCAACAGCCAGCCCAAAATCATCAACTCCAATGTCCAACCATTTTCCAATGATAGGTCCATAATGATTCCATCTCATTTTTATTTTACGCTCTCTATCTTTTAAGGTTTTCTCATATGCCTCAGGGAAAACCCTGTCACCATACGCATCCACATTCATAAACTGTGACCCGTAACCTGTCAGGATTCCAGATTTTTCCTCATTCATTTTGACAGAGTTGGTTTTAAAATCTTTTATTTTCATTTTATTTTTCATCGTTGGACCCTCTCGCCCTTTCCAGTTCTTGCAGATACTGTTCAATTGGTTGTAATGCTGTATTAATTAACAGCTCGTCTCCTCCCTCCTTAGGTGGTCTGCCTTCAATGGCTCTCGCCTCATTTGGTGTCATAGTGGCTGAATTAACCTCCTTTTGATTTGCCTCAACTCTGTCCTTTCTGGAAAGCTGGAGAAGTTGGTCATAATCATGTTTAATTCTGGTTTTTGTTCGCTTATTCGGCAGCACTAATCTGACCAACATTGACTCAGCAATATACAGACACAAAGGTCTTAAGCTTAACTTATGCCAGCCGTCAATTATCTCAGTAATTCCTGACCCAAATGCTGAATCAGTTGAATCATTCAATAATATGCTTGGAACGTCCATAAACCTCCCAATGTCCTCAATTGTGAATCTCCGAGATTCAAAAAGCTGAATGTCATTAGGATTGAGTCCAATTTGCTGATAATCCCAGCCAGACTCAAGAGTCATCAAGACGTTATCAGTCCCCTCCTTGAGTGATTTAAACTCCTCTTTGAGCTGCTGCCTTTGTTTATCTGTCAACTTTAGAGCTGAATCAAAAGTCAATATCCCTGACGGCTTTGCAGCGTTGTCCAATGTCTGTGTGACCCTCTCATCAGCTGACAATCCAACCCCAATCGCGTTGGCTCCGTATGCCATTGGAGACATCCCAACAACATTATTACCAAATAACATCATATGCCAGACGTTTTCCTCTGCCAAAACAACAATTTTGTTGTTGGTTTCATAAACATAAACCCTATTTCCATTGTCCAAAATCTTAACTGTGACCTGTGTTGATGACAAAGGCAATAAAGAAATAATTTTATTATTAACTCGAGTTATAAAAGCATAACAATTCCCAGCTGTCATCAGATTTAAAATCAACTCCTTAAAAAATTCTGTTCTGGTTTGATATCTGTTGACTTTTCCACTGAATAAAAAGGAAAGAGTTGAGTTTGGGTCAGTAACCCAAAGACCTTTATTGTCCAGTGTCTCGAATATCAAAGGCAATGACGCGACAGTCTTTGACCACCTGTCCACAGCAGCCCAAAAAGAAGACAGCTGGAGTGCTTGGTCAAGTGTTGGCTTTTTTGACCGTGCAAACGCTTTTTTGTGTGGTCTTACCTCTTGCAGTCCTTTCTCGTTCCTTGTTGAGCTAGTTCCAAACAACATTCTAAAAATATTAAAATTCATAATTTTATTGATACTCTGTTATTAAGCACTTCATCAAATGTCGTGCTTGGTTCGTAGTTTTTAGACAGCCCAAAACACATCAACAAAGTGACAATGTCATCAATTTTGTTTGCGCTTTTGCCTTTATCTGGTGACTGATTCATATTTGCATTGTATCTCATTACTAAATTGCCAGCGCACCACTCCAAAATTGGGTCCTGTCCATGGTGCAATTTTTCACTGTAATATGTTTCATCAAACAATTTGATTGCTGGATGATACGTCTCAGCGCCCTGTCTGAATATCTCAACTTCAATCGCATGGTCAGCACTTAAAACCCTGACAACCTCAGTGGCGTTCCATGGGTCAGAGCAAATTGCAATTGGTTGAAACCTCTCATTGAGTTCCACAATTTTCTCTGTTATGGTTGCGTGATTGATTGTTGCTCCCTCGGTTTCTATTAATAAACCTTGTTCAATCCAGCCAGCATAAATATTCCCGCCCTCAGCTGTTTTTTGATGGATTCCCCCTTTGGGAATAAATCTCCATCCATGCGTATGATACTGACCGTCAACATACCACAGCCCCCGAACGGATGTCAAATCTCGAGTGGCTGACAAATCCAAAGCAAACCAACATGGATAACCTTGCAACTCATCCAGACATAGGACATCTTTGACAGCATTAAATTTGTGTAAATCAATATGCGAGTCAGCTGCTGCACTTGGTCGATTTAACCTTTTTATTCTAAACTCAGGCATATTGGCAGCAATCATCTTGGCGTCTGCTGCGTCCAGCCTGATAGCTTTCAACAATAAAGGATTAACTTCAATCAATGGGTTTGCTTTGACCCAACATGACTCGTCAAACTCGTCGTCATCCTCGTCAATTGAGAATATAATTCCAAAAAAATGGTCCGCTTCAACTGCTCCAGATAAAATCTGTTGTATATACATTCTAAGGGGCGCCCATGGGGAGTCTCCTCTGATATAACCCTCGGTAGTAACATACAAAAACAAAGGATTTGCTCTTGTCCCTGTTGCTGATTTTAAAACATTGATGAGATTTCCGTCCCTGTGAGCATGGACCTCGTCAATAATAACACAATGAGGATTCAATCCATCCAGAGTGTCAGCCTTTGCGTTGACTGGTTTAAATGAGGACCCGTTGTCCATCCCAGCAATTGAGTCAGCATAAGGCTCTATGTTGTACCAGTCTGCCAAATCCTTTTCAGCTTTGACCATTTTTTTGGCGTATTCAAAAACAATACGAGCCTGTTTTCCTGTTGGCGCTGCACTGATAACTTGTGGACCTTGTTCATTTTCCTCAAACTGGCAATATAATCCTATTGGAGCAGCGAGGGTCGACTTGCCATTTTTCCGACCAGACGCCCAGAGAGCATTTGAAAAGCGTCTGACGTTGCATTGATAAGGTCTTTGTCTGTCTGTAGCCCTTGCTCTAAATCCAAAGACGTTGACCAAGAAAAAAACTTGGCTGTCATGGAGTTTTAATTCTCTGGTTTCCCAGTTGCCCTCAACATGTGGGATTTTTTCTATAAACTCACAGACGTCCGTTGCATGCCACTCTGAAAACTCAAATCCACAGCTCTCCTTTTTTGTTCTTTCGAGGTCGTTTAAAAATCTTTTGCAAGCGAGTCTCCCCCACTTGCCTTGAGTCTTTGATGTTTGAGCATCCTTGGCATAATCAACAGCTCTCTCAAAAAATGTTTTCATTATTTGCTGAATTTATTTCCTTTTTTTCCTGACTTTGGGGCAATAAATTTCTGGCGTCCAATTGGATTGAGTCCGAGATGTGCTGACAGAGAATTGGCTTGAGTATACATTGCCATTGGAGGAGTCTCCTCAGCTTTCCAGAGCTTGTCGATTTTAACAGCCAACAAACAAAACCAACCCAGATATTCAATATCTAAAATTGAGAGCATTCCGTGAGCAATCAGCTGAGCGCCTTTTTTATCATAAAGCTGAACAACTTCTATAGACCACCACTGAGGAGGGTCAGGTAGCTCCTGCAATAAATCAATGTTAATCCCCTCAGGCAAAAAACGCCTCTTGTCCTTTTCTCCCTTGAGGATTTTGATTTGATTTGAGTCTGGGATTCTGCTCATTTTAGCCTCCGTAATATTAATTTAATTTCAAAAATGAAATTGTGCGAAAAGAAAAATTTGAC
>Ga0316204_10003113_pt1 | contig 34533 bp, 35 predicted proteins | sample 6monrhotite_MG_2_FD_205661 | JGI IMG/M metagenome (GOLD analysis project Ga0316204, IMG submission 205661) | Microbial mat bacterial communities from mineral coupon in-situ incubated in ocean water Damariscotta River, Maine, United States -... | ecosystem: Environmental > Aquatic > Marine >... | reverse complement strand
GGCACCGGCCACCAGACCTTGTCGACTTGACGCTGACGGCTCGTCCGGGGATTCGTTAGCGCAGCGAGCACACGTCGAATCTCCCAAGGGGCACCGCGCCACCAAAGACGGTCGGGAAGTCCAACAACCCAACAGGCAGAACGACGGCGCCTCGACGGGACGCTCAAACAACGAGCCCGCGACTGCCGAGACCGCTCTCGCCAGTCCCATCAACCTCCGTCAAACAAAGCCGAACCCCAGACCCGCCGACCCGCCGACCTGACAACCGACCCGCCAACCCGACAACCGACCCGACAACCGACCCGAATCGACCGATCAAAACAAAAATCAATCATGTCCTTGAGCCCTGGCCGCCTCAAGCTCAGCCTCCCGCAACGAACCAATGTAGGCGTAAGCAGCCAACAGATTCTCCTCAGAGAGACTCCGCGCCATAGGAGGCATCGCCGTCCCGGGACTACCCCCCCGAATGATGGCCATCTGCGCGGTGTCCGAGAAGAAGTGTGAGGTCGTCGGATCCACGATGTTGGGCGGCATCGGTGGATCGACCCGTCGCAGGCGGGGACCGTCGCCGCGGGCGTAGGCGCCGTGGCAGCCGCTGCAGCTCTTGGCGAACACCTCCTGGCCCCAGACCCGATCGGCGCCCGCGAGGCCGGCGACCGGGGCGTCGTAGGCGTCGCCCATTGCGGCCTTCAGGCCGTCTCGGTAGGCCGCTCGGCGCTCCGCGTTCACGACTGGATCGATGGGGGGGGCGGGCGGCTCCAGGTAGGGGCAGCCCATGAGCAGGGAGAGAGCGAGCGTGAACATGCGGTGGGTTTATCGTGCCCGGGCCGTCATTTCGCGTCGAAGGTGATGTCGCTGCCGCTGACGGCGACCTGGATCACCGGGGGGGCGCCCTCGAAGACCTGGAAGGTGAAGTCCTTGGCGGTCGGCGGCTGCTCGGCGCGGAGCGTGTGCTCGCCTTCGGAGAGCTGGACGATCGCCGTCTCCACGTCGGGGGCGCGGTCGAGCGGGGTGTCGTCGATCCACAGGGACATCGAGGTCGGCGCGGTGATCATCACCGGGATCTCCCCCCACTGCTCCAGGGTGGCTCTGTCGAGGCTGCCGACCTCGCCTTTGAGGGCCAGCACCATCGCGCCGAGCGCCGCCAGCAGCCCGATCGCGAGCAAAGTGATGAGTGTACGCAGCTTCATCTCTACTGACCTTTACCCGAGGGGTTGCCCTGTGCAATCCTCCGACCGCCTATCAGACGCCGAGAATCACCGTGGATCAACCGTTTCAGACACCCGCCGATCTCGCCGAGCCGTCGAGCGTGGAGCTGTCGCTGCTCAACCAGGTCGACATCTTCGAGCCGCTGCCCATCGAGGTGAAGCAGCAGCTCGCGATGCGGCTGATTCCAAAGAGCCTTGAGCCTGGCGAGCTCCTCTTCCGGGAGGGCGCCGAGGGGGACGCGCTCTACGTCGTCCAGCGCGGGACGATGTTGGTCTACACGACCGACAAGACCTTTGGCCTCACCTGTGAGCTGGCGCGGCTCTCGGCGGGGCAGGCCGTCGGTGAGATGGCGCTGGTGAGCGACGCCCCCCGCTCCGCGACGGTCAAGGCGGTGGAGAAGGCTGAGCTGCTCGTGCTCAGCAAGACCGAGTTCTTGCGGCTCGTCGGGGACAACCCGATGGTCGGGTTGTTGGTGGCCGGGGTGCTGGCCGAGCGCCTGAAGCAGCTGAACAATGCCCAGGGCGTTCAGTTCGGCAGCCTCCGCAATGAGAAGCCGAGCGAGGAGCTGCGCCTGCTCATCCCCGAGGGGCTGATCAAGCGTCACCGCATGTTCCCCATCAAGCGCGTGGGCCGCACCGTCACTCTGGCGACCCCCGACCCCGGCAACCTGCTCGGGCTGGACGATGTCCGGCGCGTCCTGCGGGGCATGGAGGTTCGCCTGATGGCCGTCTCCGAGGCGGACTGGGCCACCTTCATCAAGGGACAGTTCGGGGACACCGCGCGCGCCGCGCGACCTGCGCCGCGCGGGTCGACGACCCGGGCTGGCTCTACGTCCCGTCCCGGAGGTCGCCCTCCGACCGGCGCCACCATCCGACCGGGGGGCCGCCCCGCCGGCGCCCGCCCTGGCAGCGGGCCGGCCCGTCGGGACGCCAGCGTCGCTGGTCGCCTGCGCTACCGCCGGCAGCAGAAGCTCCAGATCGATGACCGCCGCCAGTCGACCGCCTCTCGCGGAACCGACGTCAGCGAGCTGGTCACCCGCATCTTCCTGGAGTCCGTCGATATGGCCGCCTCCGACATCCTCATCGAGCCCGAGGCCCACGGCGTCACGGTGCGCTACCGCGTCAACGGGGAGCTGAGGTACCGCCAGGGCGAGATCGCCGTCAACATGCTGGCGCCCATGATCGCCCGCCTCAAGGTGCTGGCCAACCTCGACATCACCGAGCGCCGCCTCCCTCAGGACGGCCGCATCGGCATCGCCATCGACGGCCAGAACTACGATCTCCGCCTCTCGACGATCAACACCCACTACGGCGAGCGTGTCGGCATCCGCGTGCTCGACTCCAGCAAGCTGGGTGATGGGCTGGACTCCCTGATCCTGGCGCGCAACGTCGCCTACGCCGTGCGAAACCTCATCCATCAGCCCAACGGTCTGGTGCTCATCACCGGCCCCACCGGCTCCGGAAAGACGACGACGCTCTACTCCTCGCTGCGGGAGCGGAACGTGCCCGAGCTGAGCATCTGCACGGTCGAGGATCCGATCGAGTACGACCTCGCGGGTATCTCGCAGGTTCAGATCCATGAGGACATCGGGCTCGACTGGACCTCGGTCCTGAAGACCTTCCTGCGTCAGAACCCGGACATCATCCTGGTGGGCGAGACCCGCGACGCCTCCACCGCCAAGATGGCCTGCAACGCGGCGCTCACGGGGCACCTGGTGCTGACCTCCTTCCACACCAACGACGCGCTGAGCGCGGTGGTGCGGCTCATGGGGATGGGCGTCGAGCCCTACGTGCTGGCGACCTGCCTCCAGGGCGTCGTCAACCAGCGGCTCGTGCTGCGCCTCTGCCCGGAGTGCAGCAAGCCGCACAGCTACCCGGACGTGGTCTACCGCAACCTGAAGAACGCGGGCGTCGAGCTGGAGGAGGGCAGCGCCCTCTACCGGAGCCCGGGCTGCGAGGCCTGCGGCGGCAGCGGCTACTCGGGTCGGATCGCGGCCTACGAGGTGCTGCTCAGCTCCCAGGAGCTGCGCGCGGCCGTCGGTCGTCAGGCCAACGTGGCCGAGCTGCAGGCCGCCGTGCCGGAGGGAACCTACATGTCCCTGGCCCGCTACTCCGCCTTCTTGCTGGCGAAGGGGCTCACCATCCCCGAGGAGATCATCCGGATCATGCCCGGCGAGGAAGAGGACCGCTAGCGGTCGGTGAGAGGAGACAGGCGGGTCAGGCGGCCCAGGAGGCCTGGTTGTTGCCGCTCTGTCGGGAGGCCTTCAGGGCCTTCAGGGCGAAGCAGTGCAGCCGCTCGTGATCGTCGGCCACGGTCGAGGGGACTGTGTCGAGTGAGACCCCGATCACCGTGCCCGAGAGTCGGATGCGGCGGTCTTTGCGGTTGAGCTTCAGCGACTCCAGCGCCGCGCGCACGCGCTCGGCGTAGACGCGGCCGCCCTGGCCGTTGACCTCGGGGAGCATCAGCGCGAAGGAGTCAGCGCCGACGCGGGAGACCGCCTCGGAGTCGCGGATCACCCGGCAGAGGATCTCCGCGACCTTCTGGAGCGCCTCATCGCCGACGGCCTCGCCGTAGCGCTCGTTGATGTCCGTGAAGTTGTCGAGGTCCACCAGCATCAGGGACATGGGGCGCTCGCGGCGGCGGGCGCGGCCGAGCTCGCGGCGCAGCGTCTCCAGGTAGCGCTTGCGGTTGGGCAGCCCGGTGAGCTTGTCGAAGTTGCCGAGGCGGATGATCTCCGCGCGGAGGGTGTCGTTCTCGATCTCCAGCTGGCCGCGGCTCTCGCGGAGGACCCGGGCCAGCTCCAGGAGCTCGTGCTGGCTCATCTCCTCGACCGGCTTGGCGGACTGACAGCGCTTCTGCACGGCCTCCCACTTCTCGAGCTTCGGCAGGGGCACGCCCAGCATCCGGCCGGCGAGCAGCATCTTCTGATCGATGTCCGAGAGGAGCTCGTTGACGTCCTGGCTGGTCATGCCGGCCTCGACGCTCAGGATGTCCAGCGCGGCGTTCAGGGCCTCCAGCGGCTCGCTGGCGGTGAAGACCTGAGCGAGGCGATCGGCCCAGCCGGCGATGCGATCTTCGGTGGAGTCGCGGAGGCTGTGCCCGCTCACCGCGCGCAGCACCTTGGGCGGGAGGTTCCAGCCAGCGGCCTCGTCGGCGAAGGCGGATTCGTGCGTGAGGCCGTAGAGATCGAGCTCGCGCTCGACGCGGTTCTCGCCCCATGCGCTGCGGAGCTCGCGGGGGATGAAGGGGGCGCCCGAGTTGTCCAGCGCCAGCATCAGGCTGCCGAACTCCAGGCTCAGCCCGACCACGAAGGCGAACTCGGGGCTCACCTGGGAGTAGCGGGTGCTGAGCTTGCGGGCGATCACCGCCCGACGGACGGCGTCCTCCCAGAAGGTGTCCAGCACCCCGTCGCGCTCTTCGCCGCGCGAGACGGCGCGCACGAGCGCGTGGCAGGCGACGAGGTTGCCGATTGTGGAGGCACCGAGCAGCAGCAGCGCGCGCTTGGTGTCTGGTATCTCCCGCCCGAACCCAAGCACGCTCGAGTTGGAGTAGCGCAGCAGATCCTCACTCAGCTCAGCGTTCTCGGCGATGAGCTGGCCGATCTTGTTGATCGACGTGTCCGAGGTCGTGATGCTCTGGAGGATGTGGCGGGTCTGGGCGGAGGGCGTTTGCAGCATCTTGGGGTGATCCGGGCTGGCGTTCACGGCCCCGGAGATCGGTCACAGGGCCCGTTGCTTTAGCAGAAGATCTGTATCTAAAGAACTCCGGGGAGGGGCCGATGGAGCGGCACCGTCAGAGCCCCATGGAGAGGGATGTTCAACCGCCTGCGAGCTAACAGCGACATCTTGATGGCAGCGGCCGTGTTCGGCCTGCTCGCGATCATGATCGTCCCGCTGCCCCCCGTGGTGCTGGACCTGCTGCTGGCGGTGTCCGTCAGCCTCGGCATGCTCATCTTCCTGGTGACGCTCTACATCCGGAAGCCGCTCGAGTTCTCGGTCTTCCCGACCCTGCTGCTCATCACGACCCTGTTCCGGCTGTCGCTCAATGTGGCGTCGACCCGGCTCATCCTGCTGAACGGGGCAGGGGGCTCGCGGGCCGCCGGCGCGGTCATCGAGGCCTTCGGCCAGTTCGTCGTCGGCGGCAACTACGTCGTCGGCTTCGTCGTCTTCGCCATCCTGGTGATCATCAACTTCATCGTCATCACCAAGGGCGCCACCCGCATCGCCGAGGTCTCCGCGCGCTTCACGCTGGACGCCATGCCCGGCAAGCAGATGGCCATCGACGCCGAGCTGAACGCGGGGCACATCAACGAGGTGGACGCGCGGACGCGGCGGGATGAGATCAGCCGTGAGGCCGACTTCTTCGGCTCCATGGACGGCGCGTCCAAGTTCATCCGCGGCGACGCCATCGCCGGCATCGTCATCATGCTGGTCAACTGCGTCGGCGGCATCGTCATCGGCACCATCCAGGAAGGGATGAGTGTCATGGAGGCGACCCGCAACTACACCATGCTCACCATCGGCGACGGCCTGGTGGGGCAGATCCCGGCGCTGATCATCTCCGCCGCCGCGGGCCTGCTGGTGACCCGGGTGCCCGACGCCAAGAACAGCCGCCTGGACGTTCAGTTCGGCGAGCAGCTCCTCGGTGAGCCGCGGGTGCTGGGCATGCTGCTCATGTGCATGCTCGGCTTCGGCTTCATCCCGGGCCTGCGCGTGCCCTTCCTGCTGATCGGCCTCGTCGTGGGCGCCATCGCCTATCAGCTCCGCAACGCCCCCCCGATGGTCGAGGAGCCCGAGCCCGAGGACGCCGCCGCGCAGCAGATCGAGCGGCCGGCTCACCCCCGGGATCTGCTCCCGCTGGAGTCCCTGAGCTTCGAGGTCGGGCTGGACCTCATCTACCTCGTCGATCGAAGCAAGGACGGGGAGCTGCTCGAGCGCATCCAGCGGGTCCGCAATCAGTTCGCCCGCGAGCTGGGCATCGTGCTGCCGCCCGTGCACCTGCGCGACAACCTGCGCCTGGGCGGCGGCGAGTATGTGGTCATGATCCGCGGCGAAGAGATCGGCCGCGGCCGGGTCCACGCCCGCCGCCAGCTCGCCATCGATCCGGGCACGGCCACCGGCAAGCTCAAGGGCATCAAGGGTGAGGATCCGGTCTTCGGGCTGCCCGCCTGCTGGATCCCCGAGGGCATGACCCTGAAGGCCCAGGCCCGTGGCTACACCGTCGTGGACATCCCCACGGTGCTGACGACCCACTTCACCGAGCTGATGAACCGGCACGCCCACGAGCTGTACGACATCGCCCAGCTCTCCGAGGCGCTGGAGCGGGTCGGTGAGCGCCTGCCGCGGCTCGTCGAGGATCTGATCCCCGAGCCCCTCTCCCGTCAGGCCGTGCTGCGCGTGTTCCGCAACCTCATCCGTGAGGGCGTGAGCATCCGCGACGTGCAGACCATTCTTGAGGCGCTGGCGGACTACGCCGAGCGCACCCGCAACCCCGACGTGCTCACGGAGTTCGTCAGGCAGCGGCTCAGTCGACACATCTCCCGCCGGTTCACGGACACCGACGGGGTGCTCCACTACCTGGGGCTCGCCCCGGAGTCCGAGGACGCCATCTCGCGCGGCCTCCAGGCCTCCGAGGGCGGCGCCATGAACCTGGTGCTTGATCCTGAGGTAGCGCGTCGAATCATCGAGAGCGTGAAGAGCCAGTTCGAGTCCTATTCGGGCCCCGAGCAGCTCATCATCCTCGCGCCGCCGCTGGCCCGTGGGCCGCTGCGTCGCATGATGGAGCGCGTCCTACCGCAGATCTCGATCCTGTCTCCCGCCGAGCTCCTGCCCGGCGTGAAGCTCGATCTCGTAGGTACGGTCTCTCTGGCTCCTCCCACGCGTGGTCCTCAGCCGCGCGGCCGGAGCCGTCGGGAAGCCGCCTCACCCCGGGCTTAATCCTCTCAAGGATTGTCCGGTCCGTCCGAATCGTGATTGTTCCGACAACGACCGTCTCCGCTTTAAGGAGGTCGCCCTTGCTGCAGGCCGCCAACATACCCTACACCGACGATAAGCCGGTGCGTCTCGTGGAGGGGCTCACACGCGATCAGGTCTGTCATAAGTACCAGGGCAAAGTAATGCTCCTGGCACGACGACTGGCTGAGCGCCTGCCCCCCGACGCCTCCATGCAGTACGAAGATCTCGTCTCGTGCGGTGCGATAGGTCTCTTAGAGGCCTTCGAGCGCTACGACGAGAAGCGCGCCATCCAGTTCTCGACATTCGCCGAGTACCGGATCCGTGGCGCGATGCTCGACGCGCTGCGGAGCAACGACTCCTTCACCCGCCGCAGGCGCCAGCTCGCCAACCGCATCGCTGATGCGACCGAGTCCGTGCGCCGTGAGGTGGGTCGTGAGCCTCGACCCAAGGAGGTCGCGCACCGGCTGGAGGTGGACCTGGAGACCTACTGGAGCGCGGTAGACCGCGTCCAGCCGATCTCCATGGTCTCCATCGACGCCGCCGCGGACGACGAGGATGAGGGCCGCTCTCTGCTGGAGACGCTGGTCCACGGCCCGACCGACACGGCGGATCGCCGGATGGTCATCACCGAGGTGAAGGGTCACCTGCGCGTGGCCATCGCCGATCTGCCCGAGCGGCACCGGCAGTGCGTGCTCATGTACTACGGCAAGGAGATGTCGCTCGCCGAGATCGCCCTGGTCTACGCGGTGACGCCCTCCCGCATCTCTCAGATCCTCTCCGATGCCCGCCGCAAGCTCCGCAAGAAGCTGGACCGGGTCATGGGCGCTGAGGACATCAACCTGGAGATGACTCGTGAGTAGAGACCTCTATGCGTCACTCTCCGGGGCCTCGTCCATGTGGCGGGAGCTGGAGATGCTCTCGCACAACGTGAGCAACACGAACACGGACGGCTTCAAGGAGTTCCGCATGGTCATCGAGGAGGCCGGACGGGGCGACGGGGCCCTCGGGCGACCGTACGCCACGCCGCGCTCCGAGGCGCCCAACATGAACGACGGCCCGCTGGAGTACACCGACGACCCCTACCACCTCGCGCTGCAGGGTGACGGGTTCTTCGCGGTGGAGACCCCCGCGGGCATGAAGATGAGCCGCGCCGGTCGCTTCTCGCCGGACAGTGAGGGCTTCCTGATCGATCCGCAGGGCAACAAGCTGCTGGGGCAGAGCGGCCCCATCCAGGTGCCCGAGGGCGAGACCATCTCGGTGGCCGCCAGCGGAGAGGTGAGCGGCAACCTCTCGGGTGAGATCGACCGCCTCCGCCTCGTTCGGGCGGACAAGCCCAAGTCGATGGGCGGCGCCCTCTGGGATCCCGAGGGCGACATGAAGGAGGCGACCCCCGAGGTCATTCAGGGCGCGATCGAAGGCTCCAACGCCGACCCCATGCGCCTGATGGTGGAGCTCATCGAGGCTTACCGTCACTTTGAGGCGCAGCAGAAGGTCATGCACTCCAGCGATGACATGGACTCGCGCTTGAACCGTTCCGGAGGTAGCTGATGAAGGCTCTTTATACTGCCGCAACCGGCATGGGCGCGCAGCAGACGCGCATCGACAACATCGCGAACAACCTCGCGAACGTGAACACCACGGCCTACAAGAAGTCCCGCCACGCCTTCGAGGATCTGTACTATCAGGAGCTGACCCGCGGCGGCGCGGCGCCCGGCGCCATGAAGGCCAGCACCCCCGAGGTCGGCGGCGGCGTCCGCATCTCGGCGGTCCAGAAGGACCACCGGCAGGGCGTGCTCCAGGAGACCGGCAACCCGGCGCACATGGCGCTGGAGGGCGACGGCTACTTCGTCCTGGAGACCCCGAACGGGCAGCCGCTCTACACCCGGGACGGCACCTTCTCGGTGAACGCCGACGGCTACCTGCAGACGGCGGGCGGCTACCGCCTCTCCGGCGGAGTGCAGATCCCCGAGGACGCCGACGCCTTTGAGATTCAGGCCGACGGTGAGGTCCAGGTGCGGCTCCAGGGTGACGACCAGACCTTCTCGGTCGGTCGCATCGAGATCGCCGGCTTCGCCAACCCCGCGGGGCTGCGGTCCCGGGGAAGCAACCTGATGGAGGGGAGCGCCGAGGCCGGTGAGGCCCGCATCCTGGAGGTCGGCACCGAGGTCGGCCTGCTCCAGGGCTACGTCGAGGGCTCCAACGTCGACGTCGCAAACGAGCTGATCGAGATGATCATGGCCCAGCGCGCCTACGAGCTGACCTCCAAGGTCGTGCAGACCGGCGACGAGATGATGCAGGTCGCCTCCAACCTCAAGCGCTGATCGCGCCCTGAAGGAAAGAAGCAGTGCCAGTCGCGTTGCTCAGAGCAGGGCTCGTTACGGCGAGCCTCGCGGGGCTGGGATCCGTCCCGGCCCAGGCCGCCGCGGCGGCCGGGGAGTCGCCGCTGGGCGACAGCCTCGTCGCGTGGGTCACCGAGACCTGCGAGGCCGTGTCCGTGGAGCTGAAGTGGCTGGGGCTCGACGACGCCTGGGTCGCCGTCGGCGACAGCTTCCAGTGGGAGGGCCGCCCGTGCACCGCCCGGCCGGCCGTGAGGCTCACGGTCGTGCGTGAGGGGGATGTGTTCGCACACCGCACAGTGAAACCCGGCCTCGACATCCACGTCGAGGCGCCCGTCGCGGTCGCCTCGGTGAGGGCCGGTGAGATGGTCCGCGTGACGACCGGAGTTGTGCTGGTCCAGGAGCTTCGCGGCGAGCCCGTGAGCGCCTCGACCGGCGCGGAGTGGCAGGCCCGCGTGAGGATCGCCGAGGGGGCCCCGGTCACCTCGAACCTCGTCGTGCCCATGCCCGACGCCCTGAGCGGCGCCGCCGTGACCGTGGTGGTTCACCGCGGAACCTTGACCATCACCGCCCCCGGGCGGCTGCTGGAAGATGCCCACCTCGGCCGCTCCGTTCGGGTGGTCAATGACAGCACCCGCGTGGCGCTGGAGGGCGTGCTCGCCGCGCCCGGAACCGTGGAGATCCCATGATGACCCTGCTCACAGCGCTCCTGCTCGCTCCCCTGGCGTTGGCCCAGGATGACCCGCCGGTCAACGAGCTGCCGGACGTGCCAGCGGACGCACCCGCCGACGCACCGGCGGATACGGTGGCGGGCCCCGAGGGCAGCAACGCCGCGCCGGAGACCCGCACCGTCGGCCCGGTGCCTGTCGCGACGCAGCCTCACATGGATCCGGCTCACGCGCCGGCTCAGGTCATGCCGGGCTCGCTGTGGCGCGACGTCAGCGGCCGCCAGATGCTCGGCCTCCAGGGCAACGCCCGCCAGGTCGGTGACCTGGTGACGGTGATCATCCTGGAGCAGTCGACCTCGGACATCGGCGCAAGCACCTCCTCCAACAAGTCCAATGAGCGCTCCGGCGGCATCGGGAGCCTCTTCGGGCTGGAGACGGGGGTGACCAACGCCAACGCCAACATGGGCGGCACCATCGGCTTCGAGGTCGGCGGCGAGGCTGCCTTCAGCGGCGGCGGAAACACCGCGTCCAGCGCCCTCATGCAGACCATCGTCACCTGCACGGTGATCGACGTGCTGCCCTCGGGCAACCTGGTGGTCTCCGGCACCAAGCAGTACCGGCACTACCGGGAGACCCAGTACGTGACGGTCCAGGGCCTCGTCCGTCCCCAGGACATCCAGATGGACAACACCGTCTCATCTGAGCTGATGGCCAACGCGATCATCGAGACGTTCGGTCAGGGCACCATCGCCGAGCGCACCCGTCCGGGCATCGGCACCCGGGTCATCGACGCGGCGTGGCCGTTCTAGGAGGAACTCGTGCATAAGGTTCTCACCATCGGTATCGTCGCCCTCGTCGGGCTGATGAGCACCGCGCCGGCCTCGGCCGCGCGCGTCAAGGACATCGGCAGCTTCTACGGCCAGCGCGAGAACCAGCTCGTGGGCTCGGGGCTGGTGGTCGGTTTGAACCGCACCGGGGACTCTCCGCGGAACGAGATGGCCATCCGGACCCTGGCCAACCGGCTGCAGGGGCTGGGCGTGAGCCTGCAGATGGAGGACATCATCTCCCGAAACGTCGCGGTGGTGATGGTGTCAGCGGAGCTCGGCACGGACTACCGCGCCGGCTCGCGCATCGACATCACCGTCGCCTCCACCGGCGACGCCACCTCCCTGGAGGGCGGGCAGCTCCTGCTCACGCCGCTCTACGGCGCCGACGGCCAGATCTACGCGGTCTCCTCGGGCTCTCTGCTGGTGGGCGGCTACGCCGTCACCGCCGGGGGCGACACCCAGCGCAAGAACCACACGACCGTCGGGCGCGTCGCCAACGGCGCGTTGGTGGAGCGCGCGGTGCCCACGGGCATCGACTACAACATCCAGTCCGAGGTGGAGTGGGTGCTGGACGAGCCGGACTTCACCACCGCGGTGCGGGTCGCCGGCTCCATCAACGAGATGCTGGAGGGCGAGGTCGCCCGGGCCCGGGACTCCGGCACCGTGGTGCTGCGCGTCCCCGAGTCCTTCCTCGGTGACTTCGCGACCTTCGCCTCCATCATCGAGGCCGCCGAGGTCACGGTGGACACCCCCGCCCGGGTGGTCGTCAACGAGCGCACGGGCACGGTGGTCATGGGGGCGGACGTGAAGATCTCCGCCGTCGCGGTCGCGCACGGCAGCCTGACCATCGAGGTCCAGCGAAAGCAGGACGTCTCTCAGCCCGAGCCCTTCTCGCAGGGGGAGACGGTGGTGACCAGCGAGTCTCGCATCGAGGCCAACGAAGAGGCCGGCGAGCTCAAGGTCATCGAGGGTGTGACCATCGGAGAGCTGGTGAGCGCCTTGAACGCCATGGGCGTGACCCCCCGCGATCTGATCACGATTCTGCAGTCCTTCCGCGCCGCGGGGGCGCTGCACGCCGAACTGGTGACGATGTAGGAGGCTCCGCATGAGCAACCCCATAGACATGTTCTCGGGCATGGTGAGCCAGGCTCGCCCCCCCAATGGATCCTCCAGCACATCCAGCTCCGAGGACGCCGGACAGCAGTTTGAGCTGATGATGGCCGAGCTGCTGATCAAGGAGATGCGGAAGTCGATGCCGGAGGGCGGCCTCTTCGGCGGCTCCGAGATGGAGACCTTCACGGAGATGCTGGACCAGGAGCTGGCCCAGCGCCTCACGGAGGGCAAGGGGCTCGGGCTGAAGGCCCAGATCTCCGACGCGCTCGAGCGCGCGGGCCACACAATCCGGCGCCTGCCTCGCCACGAGCCCTTTGAGGGCGGCCTGCCGGTCAAGGGAGTGCAGACCTCCAGCTTCGGGCTGCGCAGAGACCCGTTCACGGGCAAGCGCGACCATCACCCGGGGCTGGACATCGCCGCCGACCGGGGCACAGCCATCCACGCGCCCCGGGACGGGGTCGTGAGCTGGGCGGGCACCGTCGCGGGCTACGGCCGCGTGGTCTACGTGGACCACGGGGACGGCTTGCAGACGCGCTACGCCCACTGTGACCGCCTGGAGGTCCAGCAGGGCGACGCGGTCAACGTAGGGGACACTCTGGCCACCGTGGGCAGCTCGGGTCGCTCGACCGGCCCCCACCTTCACTTTGAGGTCCGTCAGGACGGCGTCGCCGTGGACCCCGATGGATTTTTTTCGGAAAAAAGTGACGCCCCCCCTCAAGATCTTTTTCGTTGATCCGACCGGAGAACTTGAAGATAGCGAACACGTAGCGGTGAGTTCGCAAAAACGAGGAAGCCATGAAAGTCAACGGCAACAGCCAGGTCCCTCCAATCTACGAGATGACCAAGTCGCAGCGCCAGACCGAACAGCCCGGCTCCTCTGGGGAAAACCAGTCCGATCAGGTGAAGATCTCACCGGACGCCCAGTGGATCAGCGAGCTCCGCGCGGAGGCCCGGCGTCAGCCGGCCGTTCGGAGTGAGCTGGTCAACGAAGTCCGGGCCCAGCTGGACGCCGGCACCTTCGAGCAGAGCGTTGACATGGACGCGGTCTTGGAAGGGCTGTTGGCTGATCTGTGATGGAGTCGGACCCTCGGCTGTCGGTGCTGAGCGCGCTCTGTGAGGTCGCCGAGGATCAAGTCCTCGCGGCTCGCGCGCTCGACCACTCGCGGCTGCGGGCGCTGAACGTCACCTACTCCGATCTTGTCTTCGAGCTGAACGTGCTCCTTCAGGAGCCAGTCCCCCGCAACCCCGACTTTCAGCGCCGCGCCCAGGCGCTGCAGAGCCGGCTCGCCACGGCGCACGCGCGCCTCCAGCGCATCGCTGGATCCATGGTCTCACTCTTCGGGAAGGTCATGCCTATGACCCCCCCGACTATCTACACGAGAAGCGGCCGACTGAGCTGACCTTGCCCGGGTCGGCGGCGTCGACCCGGGAGCCTCGAACTGTGTCACTGCTCAGCGCCCTGAACACCGGCCTCTCCGCCCTGAACTCGACCAGCTCGGCGATCGAAGTGCTCTCGCACAACGTCGCCAACGTCGCCACCGACGGCTACTCACGCCAGCGCCTGGATCTGAACACCGCCTCACCGGTCAACCGCGGCGGGCTGTTCCTGGGGCGCGGCGTGACCATGCGCGGCGTCAGCCGCATCGCGGACGGCCTGCTGGGCCGGCGCCTCGTCGGTCAGACCGGCTACGACGCTGCCGCCAGCACGCTGCGCGACAACCTCTCCATCGTCGAGAGCTTCTTCGATGAGACCCAGGGCTTCTCGGTCTCCGAGCGCCTGGAGCAGTTCTACGACGCCATGGGCGAGTCCACCGCGGACCCCTCGGACGACGGGCTGCGCATGGCCGCTGTCTCCAGCGCGAGCGCCATGGCCGAGGCCCTGAACTACACGGCCTCCGGGCTGAGCGAGGCCGTCGCGGGCTTCGACGAGTCCATCGGCGAGACCGTCGAGACCACCAACGCCGCGCTCGTGGAGCTCGCGGCCGTCAACGAGTCCATCGCCGCGTCGGGGGGCGCCAGCGGCGACCTGCTGGACCGCCGCGATCAGCTCGTCGAGCAGCTCGCCACCACGCTCGGCGCGACCGCCTCCATCGAGCCCGACGGCCAGGCGACGCTGCTCGTCGGCGGCCAGGCGGTGGTCAACGAGGGCGAGGCCCGCACCCTCTCCGTGGGAACGGACACCAACGGCAACGCCACGGTGCGCGTCTCCGTGGGCGGCGGCTTCGTGGACGTCACCGAGTATGTGGGCGGCAAGGTCGGCGGGCTCGTCGAGTCCCGCGAGCTGACCTCCGGCTACCTCGACCGGGTCAACGACTTCGCGGTCACCTTCGCGGACAACTTCAACGCCGCCCACGCCTCCGGCTTCGACGCCAACGGCAACCCCGGCTCGCCGCTCTTCACCTACGATCCCACGGCCCCGGCGGGCTCCTTCTCGGTCAACTCCGACTTCGTGGACGAGCCCGGGCTGCTGGCCTACGCGGGGGCTTCCTCCGCCGAGGCCGGCGACGGGACCAACCTCGCCGCGCTGCTCGACCTCGAGGGCGCCGCGCTCTTCGACTCCGGCAGCCGCACCGGCTCCTCCTTCCTGTCGGCGCTCACCGGGGACGTCGGCCGCGACGCCGCCGAGGCCTCCGGCGCCGCCTCCCAGTCCGCCGCGGCGCTCAACGATCTGGGCGCGCTGCGGGAGGCCATCTCCGGGGTCAACCTGGACGAAGAGGCCGTGAAGCTGGTGGAGGTGCAGAGCGCCTACCAGGCCGCCGCCCGGGTGATCTCGACCGCGGACGAGATGCTCCAGACGCTCATCCAGATCTGACCCGCTCAGTCCTTCATCTGTTGCTTTTACCGTTGTCTCAACCACTTCATTCAGCTGTGAGTCATCAATGATTACGCGCACGACACAGAGCGGCTTCACGTCGCTGATGACCTACAACATCCAGAAGCTCTCCAGTCAGCTCCAGGATGTCACCCTCCAGGCGTCGAGCGGCGTCCGCATCGGCGCGCCGTCCACCGCGCCGGAGGATCAGGGGATGCTGGTCCGGCTCCGCGCGGCGCTCAACGATCAGCAGGCCTGGCAGGACAACTCCGAGGCCGGGATGTCGGTGATGGGCGCTGTCGACGACGCGCTCAGCGCCGCCAACAACACGCTGGATCGGGCGCTGGAGCTGGTCGTCCAGGGGGCGAGTGAGACCTACAACGCCGACGACCGCGCCAGCATGGCCGAGGAGCTCCAGACGCTGCGCGATCAGATGCTGGACATCGCGAACACGGACTTCGCCGGGCGCTTCGTCTTCGCGGGCACCGCCTACGACGAGCCCGCGTTCGACGCCGACGGCAACTACCAGGGAAGCAGCGACGTCCCCACCATCCGCGTGGGAGAGGATCGCTACGAGGACGCCGGCTTCGACGGATCGGTTGTTTTCAGTAGCGCGTTGTCCGTATTGGATGACATCGAGGCCGCGCTGCTGAGCAATGACACCGACGCGCTCGCCAACCTGACGGCGGAGACCAGCGATGCCCTGGGGGAGGTCAGCCTCTCCCGCCAGCGCGCTGGCCGTGGATTCAACCGCTTCGACGACGCCCGCGCGCTGTCCGAGAGCATGGAGGCCGCGGTCTCCACGCGAATCTCCGAGTTCGCTGGCATCGATGAGACCGAAGTCTACACGCGCCTCTCCGAGCTGCAGACCGCGTACCAGGCCGCGCTGCAGATCACTTCTGCGGGGATGGAAGTGAGTATGTTCGACTTCATCTGATAGTTCTGCTTTTAAGCAGATAATCTAAAGGGCCGCCGGATTCAATCCGGCGGCCCTTCGCTTTTAACTGACCTGAATTGCTGCTGAAATAATGGTCGGCTTTTGTGGTGAGAAACTTGAATTCACCGCTAAACGGTCCCCGAATCGGATCCGATGTGTTTCCTGTGGGGGGAAAGCGCGGTCGCCCAACCGGTAGCGCCCCACAATTGCACTACCCCTAATGGAGAACGCACAAAATGGCTCTCACTGTCAACACGAACCTCGCCTCGATCAAGTCCATGACCAACATGTCACGGACCAGTCGCAACCTGCAGGGCTCCTTCGAGCGTATCTCCTCGGGTCTGCGGATTACGAAGGCTGCAGACGACGCCGCCGGTCTCGGTGTGGCCGAGTCGCTGGACGCCCAGGAGATCTCCGCTCGCCAGGCGATGCGCAACGTCAACGACGGCATCTCGCTCATCCAGACCGCTGAGGGCGCCACCAACGAGGTCGCCAACATCCTGAAGCGGATGCGCGAGCTCGCGGTCCAGTCCGCCTCGGAGACCATGGCCACCACCGAGCGCGCCTACATCCAGACGGAGTACCTGGCGCTCGAGGAGGAGGTCAACCGGATCGCCGCCGTCACCGAGTTCAACGGCATCCTGCTCGCCGAGGGCACCAACACCCAGGTGGCCGTCCAGGTCGGTGTCATGAACACCAGCAACGACCAGATCACGGTGACCTTCAGCGACCTGCGCTCCACGGCGCTCGGTATCGACTCCGGCACCATCGGACTGGACACCGCCGCCAACGCCTTCGCCGCTATCGATGACCTCGACACCGCGCTGGACAGCGTCAGCAGCAGCCGCGCCGGCCTCGGCGCGAGCCAGAACCGCCTGGACACCTCCCTGCGCAACCTGGAGACCTACTCCGAGAACCTGGCGAGCGCTCAGAGCCAGATTCGCGACGCGGACTTCGCATGGGAGACCGCTGAGCTCTCCAAGAACCAGATCATGCAGCAGGCTGGTACATCCATCCTGGCTCAGGCCAACCAGCTCACTCAGGGCGCCCTCTCCCTCCTCGGGTAGGCGACCGTGACTTGAGAGCCTCGCCCCGACCCGGCTTGCCGGGCCGGGGCTGAGGTCCGTTCAGGTCTTGACACCAGTACTTTCAGTTATCTGTCATTCCGACAAGTCGTGACTTCAGCGGGGCCCACTGTGTGCCGTTGGGGTGAGCAAGGAGGGTAGTTATGCCCGCGATTGATGGCATCGTCTCAGGACTCGACACTACGGCGCTGATCGAATCGATCCTCGGCGTGGCGGCGGTTCCGCAGGTCATCATGCAGAACCAGCTCGCCGAGTGGGAGGAGCGACTCGAAGCGGTCTCCGGCGTCAAGGGCCGGATCGAGACCCTCGCGGAAGCCATCGCCGAGCTCGACGAGATCGACGAGTTCGCGACCTTCGCCGCGACCGCCTCCGATGAGGACTACGTCACGGTCACGGCGGACAGCGACGTGAACCCGGGCTCCTACGACGTCGAGGTGTTGGCGCTGGCCGACTCCGAGGTCGAGGTCTCCGACGCCTTCGCGGACAAGGACTCCACCGGGGTCATCGCCGAGGGCACGCTCAGCGTCACCTACGGCACCGAGACCTACGACATCACCGTCGACGGGACGAACAACTCCCTCGAGCTCATCGCCGCCGAGCTGGACAGCCAGGAGGGCCTCACCGCTTACGTGATGGACACCGGCGACGCCGGCACCCCCTACCGGCTCGTCATCCAGGGCGACGACACGGGCGCTGACAACAGCATCACCATCGACACCTCCGCCCTCACCGGCGGCGGCGGCGCGGTGCCGAGCTTCACCCAGACCTCCACGGCCACCGACGCTCAGATCAGCGTCAACGGCATCACGGTCAGCAACGACACCGACACGTTCACAGACGTGGTCCCCGGGCTGACCATCGAGGCCGATGCGCTCACGACCTCGGCCATCACCGTCGATGTGTCCACGGACGACGAGGCGCTGATCGAGAAGGTCCAGAGCTTCGTCGACGCGTACAACGGGGTGCTGGAGTACTACAACACCAACAGCGTCTACAACCCCGACAGCGACATCCGCGGCGGGCTCGTCGGCGAGAGCGGCGCGCGCAGCGTGGTCGAGGGGCTCGGCCGCCTGATCTCCGATGAGTACACCGGCGTGGACGGCTCCTTTACGGCGCTCTCGCAGATCGGCATCGCGACCACCAGCAACGGCACCCTCGAGCTGGACACCGAGGCGCTAACGGACGCGATCAGCGCCGACTACGACGGCGTCGAGGCCCTGTTCACCACGGACGATGACGACACATCTACCTACGGTCCGCTCGCTGCGATCCGAAACACCATCGAGGATCTGTACGTTGACAGCGACTCTGGGACGCTGACCAGCCGTATTGACTCCATCGAGAGCACGATCGAGGACTACGAGGAGCGCATCGCGAACTTCAGCGAGTACCTCACGAACTACGAGGAGAGGCTCCGTCAGCAGTTCACCTACATGGAGACCATCCTCGGTGAGCTGCAGTTCCAGCAGTCCTTCCTGGCCGCCCTGGTGACCAGCACCACCAGCACTTCCTGAACGGAGAACGATGATGCGCGGAATCGCCGCATACAAGTCCAGCAACGTCCAGTCCGCGTCTCCCCAGCGGATCATCGTGATGCTCTACCAGGCAGCCCTGCTGCGCCTCACCAAGGGCAGCGATGCCCTGGAGGTCGGCGAGCACGACGACGTGTTGGCGCACTCCCGGCACGTCCGGGCCATCATCACCGAGCTGCGCGCGGCTCTGGATCATGGGGTCGCGCCGGAGCTCTGCTCTCACCTCGACCGGATCTACGGCTGGAGCATCCTCGAGCTCGCGCAGGTCGAGCGCGCCACTGTCGCGCGATCGACCGAGTCGGATGGTTCGGTCGATGAGGCCGAGCGTGAGGCGGCGATCGAGGCGGACGTGGAGCGCTTCGCCGGTGTCTACAAGGCGCTGGAGGTGCTGCTCGACGGCTGGGAGGAGGTCGCCCGGTCGGGCGGCCGCGAGGCCGCGTGAGCCCTGAGGCGCTGATCGCGGAGTTCGAGGCGCTGGCGTCTGCCTTTGAGGCGGATGAGGCCCCCGAGCAGCACCGCATCGACGCGGCGATGGCGGCCTCTCAGCTCCTGGCCCCGACGCTGGAGCGAGAGACGCTGCTGGTGCTCAAGGGCGCCTTGGACGCTGCCTTCGAGGCCGCGGAGGCTCACTGCGGTCGCCTCTCGTCCCAGCTCGTCCATCTCCAGGACGGCAAGCGGGCGGTCCGCGGCTACGGCTCCCTGAAATCCAACAAGGAAGGACAGCACATCCGGGTCAAAGCGTAGATCCGGGTCAAGGATTCGGACAACGGTCCGAAGCGTGGCCGTGACCCACAGTCCCACCTACTTCCGCGTACACCTCGATCTGCCGCTGGCGATCCAGGTGATGGATCCGAACGCCGGAGCCGCGCTTCGGCCGGTGCTGGCGCGGCAGCTCGCCGTCCGCGCCCGCGATGTGCTGGCGCGCATGAGCGTCAGCCACCACGGGGATCTGCGCGACGCCCTCGGCAGCGTGCTGCAGGCCGTCGAGGCCCTCGAGCGCGAGGTGGAGATGCTCCACCGCAAGATGTTCCTGTCGAACCAGGGCATCATCCTGCGCAGCCGGCCCGTGGCCATCGGCGGCGACGGCTTCACGCTGCTGGGACCGCCCGCCGACGGCGACATGCCCGGCGAGGGGGAGCGCGTGCGGGTGTACCTCGCCCTCTCGGGTACCGCCGGTGAGCAGCTGCTCATCGTGGACGGCCGCGCGGAGGGGGGAGAGGTGACCTTCGAGGATATCGAGCCGGCCCTGCGCGATCGGCTCGTCGCCTTCGTCTTTGACTATCAGCGCCGGGAGCGTCGTCGTGAGCTTGATTCTGCTTCTTCTGCTTGATCCCGCGGCGGCCCTTGATCTGCCCGGAGAGCTGACCGATCCGGACGAGGCCGGTGTGCGCCTCGCCCTGCGGGCCACAGGCGAGAGCCTCGCGGACCCGTCGATCTCCTCGGTGTACCGCCCGAGCGTCTTCACCGGCGGGGTAGGGGTGGTCGTGCCCTTCTACAGCTTCCTCCAGGCGGACGTGGAGTTCTCCTACACCCGCCTCTCGGGCCTGGAGCTGAGCCAGGAGGACTCGACGAAGAGCGAGGTGAGCGAGACCCTGGAGCTCATCCCGATCTCCGTGGTGCTGGAGGCGAAGTATCCGCTCTCCCGCGGGGAGATGTTCGCGGGCCTGGGGCCGGCGATCACACCCTTCAAGGCCATCCACTCGCCCAACGAGGACAACGACGACGTCACCGCGACGGCGGGCACCAAGATCGCCATGGAGATCCGGGCGGGCATCCGCCTCGACACCGGCATGATCCAGCCCCCCATCGCCCCCGTCGGCGGGCGCCCGGTGCAGGCGCTGGACTTCGAGCTGTACGCGGGTCGCCGGCACCAGTTTCACCTGAGCGACGAGGGCTACGACCTCGGCGCCTGGCGAGCGGCGGCCGGCCTGGCGGCGAGGTTCTGACGTGGCGATCTTCAGTCTGACGTTCGGTCTCTTGAGCGGCCTCACGGGCGCGGCTGACGCGGCCCGCATCGCGGCCCCCGAGGGCACGCTGCCCGACGCGGGTCGTCTGGTGTTCGAGCTGAGTGAGGGCGCCCAGGTCGAGGTGCTGCCGCAGGTCCAGGCCCGCCGCCACGAGGTCGTGGTCCGTGGAAACATGGAAGATCTGGATGCGCAGATGGTGGGGCGCTCGGTGCGCTTCCTGGACGTCGGCGACGCCTGGAGCGTGGGCGGCGGCACGTGGCTGATGGAGTTCGAGACCTCCGGGCCCAACATCGCGCTGTCGATTGAGCAGGACGCGGGCCAGATGGTCCTCACCTTCGCCCCCGGCGCGCCGCAGGTGCGGCAGCCGCCCGCTGCGGCGCCGACCGTCGAGGCGCTGCTCTCGGGTGAGCTGGAGCGGGCGCCGGCCGCACGCACCAGGCGGCCGCTGAACTCCCTCGACGGCGAGGCCGCCTACCGTCTGGAGGCCAGTCAATACCCAGCGGGCTTCACGGCCTGGGAGCCGGAGCTGCCCCGGAGCTGGGAGGGCGAGCTGCTCACGCCGCGCGGCGCGGAGGACTGGCGGGACATCGATCGATACCGGCAGGTGATCACCGAGACCAACAAGCCCGATCTGGAGAGCTACGGGCTCTACCGGCTGGGCGTCGCCCACCTGAACCTCGGCTACGCCCGGGAGGCGTCGGCCTACCTGGAGCGCGTCGCGACCTCCGAAGGCGCCTGGCCGGGCGCGGCCACCCACCTCGCCCGCGCGCGGGCGGCCTGGACCATCGGTCATTGGGACGAGGCCCGCGAGCGCTGCGCGGACGCCGCCGCCGCTGGCGCCCGGGACACCGAGGTGCTGGAGTGCCTGGGGATCGTCTCGCTGGAGACCTCCAACCCGCCGCCCTCGGAGACCGGCCGCGCCCTCGCCGCGGCCACGGGTCGCCCCGAGGCCATGCTGCTGGCCGGGCAGCTCCTCCAGCGCGACCACCGCCACAGCGAGGCGCTCTCGCTCCTGCACGACGCCTCGATGACGCTCGAGGGCGACCTGCGGACCACCGCGCTCATCAACGTGGGTGACGCCTTCTACGCCATGGGCCGCAACGAGCAGGCCCGCGAGGCGTGGCGGGACGCCGGCGCCGACGTCGAGGTGGCCCGCATCACCGCGCTGCGCCAGCGCATGCGGCACCTCACCCAGGAGGGCGTCGACAAGTGGCTCGACAGCGTGCCGGATCTCTACAAGGTGAAGGACCGGGACGACCGCTCCGGGGCCGAGGCGCGCTACCTGCTGGCGCAGATCGCCGCGACCTTCGATGACCTGGACGGCGCCGTCGAGCACCTCGCGGCGCTGGTGGATGAGCACCCTGATGTGATCGAGGGCTCGGACGTGACCGCGCAGCTCTGGGAGCAGCTCGACAAGCGCTTCCGCCAGCTCGATCGGGCGAATGAGCCGCTCAGGATCGCCGCCCTCTACCGGGAGTTCTACCGCCGGGAGGTGAAGGACGAGGTCGAGGACACGGCCGGTCTGGAGGCGGTGACCGCGGCCTTCGAGTCGCTGGGGCTCTTCGAGGAGGCGCTGGATGTCCAGCGCGAGGTCTTCGGGGTCCACACCCGCCAGGAGCGGGACGACCCGGGCGCGCTGGTGACGCTCGCGCGGCTCTATGTGCTCACGAATCGACCCGCTGAGGCGCTGCGTACGCTGGACTACCTGGCGGCGGCCGCGCCCTACCTGAACGGCCCGGTTCGCGGTGAGGCGCTGCTCGTCGAGGCGCAGGTGTACTACGCTGAAGATCGGCTGCAGGAGGCCATCCGTGCCTACCGGTTCGCCGAGCGCTTCCCGACCGCAAAGGCTCGCGCCAGCGCCCGATTAGCGCTGATTGAGGCCGAGGCCGGCTCCTGCGATCAGGCGGTGCCGAGGCTCACGGGGCTCATCCGCGACAGCGAGGGCGCCGAGGTCCGGGAGGTCGCCGAGGGGCGGGTCCACCTCGCGCTCGCCCGCTGTCTGCTGGAGGCGGGCCGCGCGGCCGAAGCGCTGGACGCCGCCAGGGAGGGCGCGGGGCGCACCAATGATGAAGTGAGCCGGCGGTACGCGACCTGGATGGTCGCGGAGGCCGCGCGCCAGGCGGGGATGGAAGGCGGCATGGCCACGGACGCCCTGAAGGCCAACGATGATCTCTGGGCCGCTCTGGGTGAGGACGCGGAGGCGGACGACGCGCTGCGCGCGGAGCTTGAAGAGCGTCGATAGCGCACTCTCAATGCAGTGCAATCCACGAATCTCTCAACTTTTGAAGCCACCGTCCGAATCGGACCACAGCACACGGAGGGAACGTGGCTGATATCCTCTTCAACTCGCTCTATGGCGGCCTGGAGAACGTCCTTGATCTTCGCGCGAAGCAACATGCACTCACGGCGACCAACATCGCCAACGCGGAGACACCGGGCTTCAAGGCGCGCTTCATCCCCTTCGACGAGGTCCTCGGCGAAGCGGTGGGGCGCCCCTCGAGGCTCGGGCTGAAGCAGACCAACGCCCGGCATCTGTCGGCGTCGTCTGCCGACGTCTACAACCCGGAGATCGAGGAGGTCGAGCCTCCGCCCTGGGCGGAGGATCAGAACTCGGTCATCGCTGAACACGAGACCGTGAAGCTCACCGAGAACGCGACTATCTACAAAGGCGTAACGAAGGGGGTGAGCCGCAAGCTCGCCATGCTGAAGTTCGCCGCGTCCAATGGCCGCTGACGGAGGAACAGATGGATATCATTGATACTCTCAACATCGCTGGTCAGGGGCTGAGCGCGCAGCGCGTGCGGCTCCAGACCATCTCCTCCAACATGGCGAACGCCAAGACCACCCGCACCGAGGAGGGCGGGCCCTACCGCCGCAAGGCGCCGGTCTTCAACGCGACGGCCATCGACGAGTTCGGCTCCGCGCTGGAGCAGGCGCTCGCCGGGGTCGATGTGGAGGAGATCCAGGTCTCGCAGTCTGAGGGCCAGAAGGTCTACCAGCCGGATCATCCGGACGCGGACGACGAAGGGTACGTCACCTACCCCGACATCGACATCTTGAGCGAGATGGTCGATCTGATGACCACCCAGCGGAGCTATGAGGCCAACGCCAACGTCGTCGACGTCACCGGTGAGCTCGCGGATCGTGCCCTTGAGATCGGGAGGTAGAGGTGCTCACATACATCGTCGGAAATACGGAAGGGAGCGTCCAGGCGCCGAGGCCGGTCCAGGGGCCGCGCTTCCCGAACGCGGAGCGCGACTTCTCCGCCGAGCTGGAGGCCGCCATCGAGAAGGTCGACACCATCCAGGAGGACGCGGACCGCATGGTCCAGAACGTCGCCAGCGGGAAGGACGTCAACCTGCACGGCATGACCATCTCCCTGGAGAAGGCCGATGTCGCGCTTAGAACCATGGTGACCGTGCGCGATAAGGTCGTCGAGGCCTATCAACAGGTCATGAATATGTCGATCTGAAGCTTATTTTTCGCACAATCTCGCGCCCGGCCGCTCAGCGTCCGGGCGCGTTTTTTTTGCCGTTTCTAAATGAGATCCGGGGGGATGGAGCTGACATGCGGAAAACGCGAACTCAACGCTCAAGCATCTACACCGGCGACCGATATCGATCCGGCAACCCATGAAGACACCGACCACCAAAACCCCGTTCGTTCAGCAGACCCTCGGTCAGGTCAAGCGGTTCTATGAGAGCCTCGAGACCTCACACCGCTGGATGCTCCTAGGCGCGATTGTCTCAACCCTCGTAGGGCTGATCATCGTCGGCGTCTGGGCCAGCGCGGTGCCGCACACCACGCTGATGTCCGGTCGCTCCTACGACGACATCATGTCGTCCGCCGCCTCCCTCGAGGCCGCCGAGATTCCGTACCGCCTCGGCGAGGACGGCTCGAGCCTCGAGGTGCCCAAGGGACACGCCGGCCGCGCTCGCATGGTCATCGACCAGGACAAGGAGCCCGGCCTGGCTGACCTCGAGTACATGCAGGTCGGCTACACCCACCAGCAGCAGCAGTGGGCCTTCCTCCGGGCGCGTGAGACCGAGCTGGCCCGCATGATCAACGGGTTCGACCCCGTCGAGAGCTCCCGGGTGAGCATCGTCCCCGAAGAGGAGAGCCTCTTCGTCGGCGAGCGCCGGGGCGCCAGCGCGGCGGTCTTCGTCAAGCTCCGCCCGGGTCAGAAGCTCGCCAACGAGCAGGTGATGGCCATCACCAACATGGTCTCCGCCGCCGTCGAGGGCCTGAGCGTCGACCACGTCACCCTGACGGACCACCGCGGCCGCATCTACACGCAGCGGCCCGACGGCAACGCGCTGGACCAGACCGCCTCCACGCTGTCGGATCAGCGTCGCAAGATGGCCCGCGACTACGAGGACGCGATCCGCACCAACCTGATGCAGATCCTGCGCTCCCCCACGGACTTCACGGTAGGTGTCGCCGTCGAGCTGGACCACACCAGCGCCGAGACGCGCTCCCGGGACATCGACCCCGACACCATCGTGCCTGTGTCCGAGGAGTTCAACGAGGCGACCTCTCAGAAGACCGCCACCGGCGGGGCCCCTGGCGTGGACGCCAACCTGCCCGAGCGGGTCGAGGAGGGCGCGAACGACGACGAGATGCAGAGCTCCGAGAAGCTCCGCACCCGCGTCAACAACGACTTCTCCACCGTGGAGACCACCGAGGTGCGCGCCCCGGGCGAGCTGTCCCGGGTCTCCGTCGCGGTCGTCATCAACCAGGCGCGGCTGCAGACCATCCTGAGCAACTTCGGCGAGGGTGCCCCCGACGAGGCCCAGTTCCAGGAGCAGATTCGCGAGTCCATCCGCGCCGCGGTCGGCTACCAGGAGGCTCGGGGAGATGTGGTCGATGTCAGCTTCACGCCCTTCGCCGCGCTGGAGCTGATCGAGGACACCTCCACCTTCGCCGCCGCCGAGCTCACGAGCTACATCCCCCACGCCCTGGCCGCGCTGGCCATGCTGCTGACCTTCGCCTTCGTGGTGCGCCCGCTGATTCAGAAGGTCACCTCCGTCGAGATCCCCGACGAGGAAGACGAGGGTGATGAGGCAGCCAGCGCCCGGCAGGCAGCCGAGGACCGCAGCCTCGCCGAGCGACTGCGCGACCTTGTCGACAACTTCGAGCCCGTCGAGGCAGAAGACCTGAACCGGTTGGTGGACCATCAGTCCGACGCCGCCGCCCAGGTCCTCCGCGACTGGTCTAAGTCCAACGCGAGCTGAACAGGAGGTTTGCTGTGGCCCTAGCCGCCGTCGCCGATCCCAATATTGAGCTCTCCGGTATCCAGCGGGCCGCCATCCTGGTCATGTACCTGGAGGGAGGCGTCGCCAAGAAGCTGCTCGCGCAGATGAAGGACGCCGAGATCCGCGCGATCGGTCTCGCCATGGCGACCGTACAGCGCGTCGCCCCCTCGATCATCGAGAAGGTCGTCTCGGACTTCGTGAAGGATCTCTTCGACGTCACGATGATGCCGCGCACGGGTAAGGAGTTCGCCCTCGATATCCTGCCGGATCTGGTCGAGGAGTACCGCCGCGTGGATCTGGCGGGCGCCATCAAGCGCCGCCTGTCCACGGAGTTCGAGGAGTACATCACCACCCGCCCGCCGCGGGCCGTGAAGGCCATCCTCCAGGACGAGCACCCGCAGACGCAGGCGGTCGCCCTCCAGCGCATGGGCTCCTCCAACGCCGCCCGGATCATGACCCTGATGGACGCGCAGGAGCAGTACGAGCTGACGCTCCGAATGGCCCGCTTGAAGGAGATCCCCGGTGAGCTGTCCGACGAGGTGGAGGACGCCATCCGCTACGCGCTCGAGCAGGAGGCCTCCGACCGGTTCGCCATTGAGGGCATGGACACCACCGCACAGGTTCTGGGGCAGCTCGGCAAGCCCAGCAACGAGAAGGTGCTCTTGCGCCTCTCCAAGCTGGACCGGAACCTCTCCGATCGCCTGCGCCGCCGGATGGTCACCTTCGACGACCTCGACGGCATCGACGACCGCGCGGTCCAGAGCATCCTCAAGGAGGTCGACCGCGAGGATCTGCTGATGGCGCTCAAGGGCACCAAGGGCGATCAGCTGGAGATGTTCCTCCGGAACATGTCCAGCCGCGCCGCGGCGGACATCCGCGACGAGCTGGAGATCATGGGGCCGACGCCGAAGTCCATGGTCGACCGGGCCCAGGAGAACATTGTGGAGGTCGCCCTGCGACTGAGCGAGGAGGGCTCGATCTTCCTGTCTGTTGGAAACTCCGAAGAGATGATGTAGCCAGATGCCCGACTTCGTCCCCTTCCATGCTCCTAAACTCACAGATGACAGGCACTCGGGCGACTTCACTCCGGCGTCCTACAGTCGCCCATCACAGTTCGTCAGCCTCTTCGATCAGCTCGATAAGGAGGCGTACCCGGGCGACGGGGGCCAGGCCGACTTCGTGCCGGATCTCGGGATCGACCTCGAGGATGACCCGATCCCAGACAGCCAGGCGGCGCTGGACGCGGCCCGCGCCGAGGGGCGCGAGGAGGCCGCCGCCGCCGCGCAGGAGGCGATCGACGCGCTGACGGCGGAGCTGGAGGAGGCCCGCCGCGGGCAGGCGCTGACGAACGACCTGAGCGAAGGCGTGGAGCGGCTCCGCGGGGAGGCGCTGGCCCGGGCGGCGGAGGATCTCACCGCCCTCGCGCTGGCCATGACCCGGCGGGTCGTGGAGGACTCCCTGGCGTTTGAGCCCTCGGCGCTGCTGGGCATCGTCAAGCGGGCGTTGGATCGGCTGCCCGGCGAGGACGTCGTCACCATCCGGGTGCGCCCGGAGGATCTGTCGCTGCTGGAGAGCCGGCTGCGCTCCCGCCGCGCCATCAAGCTGGTGACCGACCCGGACCTCCACGGCGGCTGCCTGCTGGAGGCTGACTTCGGCACGGTCGACGCGTCGATCGAGGCCGCCATGGAGGGCCTCACCGACGCCGTCCAGAGCTGGCGCATGGAGCACCAGCAGTGACCGCCAGCGCGACCAGGGATCTGGATCTGCGGGATCTGTTCCGCTCGATCGGTGACGCCAGAGTGAACCGCTGCACCGGGCGGGTAGTCGAGGTCGTCGGCACCCTCGTCGAGGCTGAGCTGCCCGGCGCGTCGGTGGGCGGGCTCTGCGTCATCGAGGACTCGCTGCTCTGTCAGGTGGTGGGCTTCAAGGAGCGCCGTGCGCTCCTGATGCCCTTCGAGGCCGTGCGCGGGGTGTCCTTCGGCTCGCCCGTGCGGCTGGAGCAGGGCAGCGTGCGCATCGGCGTGGGCAGCGCCCTGGTGGGCCGCGTGCTGGACGCGCTGGGGAACCCCATCGACGGCGGACCGCAGCCGCGTACGTCCCAGTATCGCCCGGTGGACGCCGAGCCCCCGGCGGCCATGCGCCGCCAGCTCATCAGCGAGCCGCTCACCACCGGTGTGCGCGTGCTGGACGGCCTCATCACCCTCGGCAAGGGTCAGCGCATCGGCCTGATGGCCGGCTCCGGTGTGGGCAAGTCGACGCTGATGGGCATGATCGCCCGGGGCGTCACCGCCGACGTCAACGTCATCTGCCTCGTGGGCGAGCGCGGCCGCGAGGTGCGCGAGTTCGTCGAGCGGGATCTGGGCCCCGAGGGCCTCGCCCGCTCCGTGGTGATCGTGGCGACCTCGGACCGGTCGCCGGTGCTCCAGGTCAAGGCCGCCGCCACCGCCTGCACCATCGCCGAGAGCTTCCGCGACGAGGGCAAGGACGTGGTCCTGATGATGGACTCCGTCACCCGCTTCGCCATGGCTCAGCGCCAGATCGGCCTCGCGGCGGGTGAGCCGCCCACCACCAAGGGCTACACCCCCTCGGTCTTTGGCGCCCTGCCGGGGCTGCTGGAGCGCGCCGGTCCCGGCGAGGAGGGCCAGGGCAGCATCACCGGCATCTACACCGTGCTGGTCGAGGGCGACGACATCCACGACCCCATCGGCGACGCCGTGCGCGGCATCGTCGACGGCCACGTGGTCCTCTCCCGGAAGCTCGCGAGCCACGGCCACTGGCCCGCGGTCGACGTGCTCGGTAGCCTCTCCCGCGTGATGCGCACGGTGGTGACCCCCGAGCACATGAAGGTCTCCGACCGGGCGCGCGATCTGATGGCGACCTGGTCTGAGAACGAGGAGCTGGTGCGTCTCGGCGCCTACCGGAAGGGCACGAGCCCCACCGTCGATGAGGCCATCGCCCGACAGCCGCAGCTTGACGCGGTGCTCCAGCAGGGCATCCACGACCCGCACACCCTCGAGGACACCGTGAAGGCGCTCGCCGCCGCCGCGGGCGTGCGCAAGAAGGGCCGGTGAACGTCCTCGTCGTCGACACCGACCCGGTGAGCCGGGGGCTGGTGCGCGACGTGGTGATTGCTCGAGGCCACCGCTGTGAGGTGGCCTCGGACGGTGACGCCGCCTGGGCCGCCTACCTGCGACGGGGGGCGGATCTGGTGTTCTGTGCGCCGAACCTCTCGGGCCTCTCGGGCTGGGATCTGCTCCAGTGGGTGCGGGAGGAGTCCGGCGATCGGGCGCACTTTGTGGTGCTGGTGGACCCGGAGGAGGGGGATCGGCGTGAGACCGCGGTGGAGCTGGGCGCGGACGACTACCTGCCCAAGCCGCTGAACGCCGAGGATCTGGGATTTCGCATCCGCGTCGCCGAGCGCATCCACGCGCTGCGGGTGCGGGTGATCGAGCAGGCTCGCGCGCTGGAAGAGGCCCGCCTGCGGCTCAGCGATGACGCCAGCACGGACCCGCTCACCGGCGCGGGCAGCGCCGCTCAGCTCGCGCGTGATCTGAGCGATCTGAGCGCCAGGGTCGAGCGCTACGGCAACTCCTGCGTGCTGGCGCTGGTGGAGATCGACCGGCTGGCGAGCTGCGGGGCGGTGGATCGGGATCGGGCGCTCCGGGCCGTGGGCGCCGCGCTGGTGTCGCGGTGTCGCGCGGGCGACCGGGTCTACCGCCGCGGAGATGATCGCTTCCTCGTGACGCTGCCGGAGCAGGGCCTCCAGGAGGGATCAATCGCGCTCGACCGACTCCGCAGAACGATCGACTATCTCCAGTTTCCCCGCACGGAGGGGCTCGGCGATCAGGTCACCGTGAGCGCCGGCCTGTCACGCCTCCAGCGAGAGCCCGGTGAGGGCGGGGGAGGCGCTGATGAGGCGCTGGCCCGGGCCGGGGACGCGCTGACGAGCGCCAGGGTGATGGGCGGCAACCGGGTGTGTATCTACGAGTCCATGCGGTTCGCGAGCGTAGTGAACCTCGCTGCTCGCTGAGCGGACTTGTTATCCTGGGGCCCCTCGGAGTCCCCTTGCGCCGCCTCGTCCTCACCGCCTCGCTCTCACTGACCCCGGTCATCGTCGGCTGTGACGCCCTGTTCGACGTCGAGCGGCGCGACCTGGGCCCCTTTCGGATCGCCGCCGTGGGGGTCATCGATGGCGAGGCCAGCGCGGCTATCTGGAGCGGAGAGGGGCTCTACCACACGACCCCGCCGACGCTGGAGTGGACCCTCGACGGCCGTCGACTCGGCGAGGGCTGGGGCCTCCCGGTGACCGGGGGCGATGTGCTGGACCTGAAGGTCACGAGCCCCGACGGCGAGACGCTCTACGCCACGGTCAATGTCCAGGACTCCCCGCGAGCGTTCGAGATCAACCGCTACGCCGTGGTGCTCACGGATCTCTCGCTGGAGGCGCGCCGGGAGGCGGAGGTCCGGGCCATCGACGGCGCGGCGGAGCCCGGCGAGTCCGTGCGCGTCCGGCTGGGCGCGGAGGAGGGCACCGTCGCGCGCTGGATGACCGCGCTGGGAGAGGGCACGGCCCTCGAGCTGGAGGATCTGGCGGCGGATCTCTTCGACGAGGAGATCGTCTTCGAGGACGACGTGCTGGAGAGTCGGGAGCCGCTGGACAAGGCCTTCACCCACCACCTCGCGCTGGTGATCGACGGTGAGGGCGGCAACCGCTGGAGCTGGATCGACGCGGCCTACGAGACCGAGGAGTCCATGCTGCGCCACGAGGGCTGGCTCATCCCCATCGAGCGGAACGCCGCCCCCGGGGCGGGCGAGACCATGGTGGCGGTCACGCTGGTTGAGGCGGACGGCGTCACGGGGATCGGCTTCGAGGATGTGAGCGGAGTGGCGGACCTGACGGAGCAGGCAGCCCCGACCTGCGCGGCGCCCGATGAACCCTTCCGGCTCGCCTGGATCGCGGAGGGGCGCTGCGCGCTGCCCGATGTGCTGGGCGCTCGCGTCGTCCTGGAGATCTGGTGAGCGCGCTGTTGCTGCTGTGCGGGCTGGCGCACGCGGAGCCGGTCACCGGCGTGGTGCGCGAGCGCGGCACCCGTGAGCCCGTGGAGGCGGCCTTCGTCCGCGTGGGCTCGGAGGTCATCGCGACCACCAACCTCTACGGCATCTTCAGCGCCGATCTACCCCCCGGTGAGCACCAGCTCATCGTCGGTTCCTACGCCCACGAGCTGCTCCGGGTGGCGATCACCGTGCCCACCGACGAGCGGCTCACGGTCTTCCTCTCGCCCGCCCCGCCCGAGTCGGCGATCGTGGTGGAGGCGCACCAGGACTCCCCGCACGTCTCCCGGCAGATCCTGGACCGGGAGCGGGTCGAGAAGACCCCGGGCACCCACGACGATCCCTTCCGCCTCATCCAGGCGCTGCCCGGCGTCGCCGCGACGCCGGAGTACTCACCGTCCGCTGGCGATCTGGTGATCCGCGGGGCCGCGCCGGCCGAGAGCCGCATCTTCGTGGACGGGGTGGAGATCCCCTACCTCTACCACTTCCAGGCCTACTCCTCGGTGCTGCACACCCGCCTGCTGGACGAGGTGTCCATCTTCCCGTCGACCTTCGGCGCGCCCTGGGGTGACGCGGTGGGCGGGGTGGTGGTCGCCGAGACCCGCGAGGCGGACGCGGAGCATCTCCACGGCGGCGCCAACGCCAACTTCATCATGGTGGGCGGCTACCTCCAGGTTCCGACCGGTGACAACGCCGTCTCCGCCTCGGCGCGGCGCTCCTACCTGGACGTCGTCGAGTCCTCCAACGACCAGTACACCCTCTGGCCGACCTTCTGGGACTACCTGGGCCGCTACGATCAAGCGCTGGGCGAGGACCACACCCTCTCCATCACCGCCTTCGGCGCCGGCGACAGCTACGGTCGCTTCGTGGGGGACTCAGCGCTGCTGGACCCGCTGGAGCAGGAGGTCAACCCGGAGTTCGTCTTCGAGCGCGCCTTCCACTCTCTGAGCCTGCGCCTCCAGGACGATCTCGCCGCCGCCCGGCTGAGCACCTCGCTGGCCTTCGTGCGCGATGACTGGAACGGCACGCTGCCGGACGCCTACCAGCTCCGGCAGGAGGGCTACACCTTCCTGCGCCACGAGGCGCTCATCCCCATCGGCGATCACGAGATCTCCGCGGGGCTGGAGGCCCGGCTGTCGCGGCTGGATCTGCAGATCGAGAACGATCGGGTCTGGACCGAGCTGGAGCGTGAGGCCCCGCTGCTCACCCGCGGCGTGAGCGCCACCGAGACGCTCACGGGCCTGCGCGGCGGCGCCTGGGTGGAGCCCCGCTTCCGCTGGGACCGCCTCACGGTGCAGCCCGGCGCGCGCCTCCAGGCGGACAACGTCGGCGCGAGCGTGCGGGTGGATCCCCGGCTCACGACCCAGCTCACGCTGGCGGAGGACGTGCGGCTGCGCGCCGGCGGCGGCGTCTACACTCAGGCGCCGCCCCTGGAGCTGCTGTCCCCGACGCTGGGTGACCCGGACCTGCCGCACACGCGCTCGTCACAGGCCGCTGTCGGCGCGGACGTCGCCATCGCGAGCCGCTGGGAGTGGTCGCTGGAGGGCTGGGGCAAGACGCTCCAGGACGCGGTGGTGCGCGTCCCCGGCGAGGCCCCCGCCTCGGTCGACGGCTACGCCTGGGGCGTCGAGCTGACGACCCGCTACCGCATGCGGGATCTGTTCTTCTCCTGGATGTCCATTACTGTCGGCCGCGCCCTGCGCGACGGCGCGCCCTTCGACTATGACCAGCCCTTCGCCTTCAACCTCGTCACCAGCTGGGACTTCCGCCCCAACTGGAACGCGGGCTTCCGCTACCGCTACGCCGCGGGCCTGCCCTTCACCCCCGTTGAAGACGGCGTCTACGACGCCAACGCCGACAGCTACCTCCCGGTGAACGGCGACCCCAACAGCGCGCGGCTGCCCAACTATCAGAAGCTGGACGGGCACCTGGAGCGCAAGTTCATCTTCCGCCGCTGGTCCATGACCCCCTACGCCGAGCTGTGGTGGGTGCCCCCGACGGGCAACGTGATGTACCCGGCGTACAGCTACGACTACAGCCAGCAGGGCTTCGTCGCCGGCCCGTCCTTCCTCCCGCTGCTAGGCATCCGCGCGGAGCTCTGAGGCTGTAGACTGATGGGGTGTCCCGCCCCCTCCACGAGCCCCTGACCGCACCCGTCGCCGAGACGCTCCGTCGCGCGAGCGCCATCGCCGAGCTGACCCGCATCTACGCGCGCGGTCGGGACAAGGAGCTGTTCTGGCGGGGCCGGATGCTCCAGCGCTTGAGCCGGGAGTGTTTCCAGCGGGTGCCGCCGCACCCGACCCGCTGGTGGGAGTACCCCTGGGTCTACAACGCGGTGCGCTTCAACCGCGCCGGGCGCATCCCGCATGTGATCGACGTGGCCGCGCCCGGGTCGCCGCTGCCCATCGCCTTCGATCGGCTGGGGCTCACCTGCGGCGTCGTCGACCCCTCGCTGGACGCCGATCGCGTTGACTACAGTCGCTGGGGCTGCCGCCTGCACCGCGGCGCCGCCGACGTGGTGCGCCTCATCCCCGCCGGCAGCGGCTTCATCACCGCCGTGGCGGCCTTCCAGTCTCTGGACACCGCGCGCCGCCGCGCCTGCATGGCCCGCCTCACCGCAGCGCTGGAGCCCGGCGGCCTCGTGGCCCTCACGCTGGCCCTCACACCAGGCACCCGCCTGCTGGCAGATGGGGACGACGTCGATGACTTCCTGCGCGGCTGCGACGGCCTCACGCTGGACCACCAGCAGCTCGCCCCGGTGAGCGGCGGCGGGCTGGCGGTGCTCGCCGTGCTCTTGCGGAGAACCTGAGATGGGCCAGACCAGACTCCCCACCCTGCGGCGCTACCCGGGCGAGCGCCGCGCGCTGCTCGTCGCCCTCTTGATCTCCGCGGTCGTCACGCTGATCTTCACCCCGCTGAGCGGCGGCCTGCTGCTGCTGGTGATCGTGGGCGGCGTCCTGCTCAACTGGTTCCAGACCGCCAGCAACGTGCGCCAGATCCACCGCACCGCGGCCCCGGTGGCGCAGTTCCCAGAGGTCGCGGCCCTCGCGGAGCGCTGCAAGCAGCGGCTGGGGATCGAGGACGAGCTGCAGGTCTTCGTCGCGAAGAGCGACACCATCAACGCCTTCGCGACCGGCTTCCGCGCGCCCTACACGGTCGTGCTCTACACAGGGCTCATCGACGCGCTCGATGAGGACGAGCTGGCCTTCGTCATCGGTCACGAGCTGGGTCACGTGATGATGGGGCACACGACGCTGCTCACGTTGATCGGGCAGCTCGGCTACCAGTCTTACGGCACCCGCGGACTTCAGATTGTCTTCCGGATGGCGTTCTTGTCCTGGATGCGGACCGGTGAGTACACGGCTGATCGGGCGGGGCTCGTTGCTTGTCAGAATTTGAATGCGGCGTTGTCGACGCAGTTGATGTTGACGATGGGGCGGGAGAAGTCACGACGGGTTGATCTGGATGCGTTGGTTGAGCATTGGCGGGAGGTGGATGTTGGGTTTTCGGAGGATCTGGGGCGGGTGATGAGTACGCATCCGGGGGTGGAGGCTCGGATTGATCGGTTGGTGGACTTTGTTCATGGTTGAGCTTGGTTTGTCGGTTGTCGGTTGTCGGTTTGTCGGGTCGGTTGTCGGTTCGGTTGTCTGTTCGGCGGGTCGGTTGTCTGTTCGGCGGGTCGGTTGTCTGTTCGGCGGGTTCGGCTCGGCTTGACGGAAGTTTGAGGTGACGCTTCGATCGGTCTCGGCAGTCGCGGGCTCGTTGTTTGAGCGTCCCGTCGAGGCG
>Ga0316204_10003112_pt1 | contig 34534 bp, 35 predicted proteins | sample 6monrhotite_MG_2_FD_205661 | JGI IMG/M metagenome (GOLD analysis project Ga0316204, IMG submission 205661) | Microbial mat bacterial communities from mineral coupon in-situ incubated in ocean water Damariscotta River, Maine, United States -... | ecosystem: Environmental > Aquatic > Marine >... | reverse complement strand
GGAACGATACCAATTTTATCGAGAATGTTCATCGATCTAGTGTTTTAACGGACAAATCTGATTTGATTAATCCTACGAGATGAAATTATCTGCACAAGGACAGTTTTACGCCGACACAGATTGGGCGATATCTCCAGAGATTGAATTGACAATCCGTGAGTCCAGAGTTTTCGGGTTGCTCTGATCTATTCATCAACCAATTGGATTGTCATTATATCAGGTCACTTCTGCAGTGTGAATGTATTTGATCGCCGGTCTTCCCTGACAAGATCATTGATCAAGTTTCGCAATCTCTGGTTTTCGGCCATTAGGCTGCTCATAGGATCACTTTTTGCCATCAGCATAAAAGGATCATTGGAATCAGGGATGATCAATCCTACCGGCTTTTGCTTCAGACTCTTGCCGTCTTTTTCTAAAGTCTGCTTTCGTGCGGGACGGAGCCACTGGCGTATCGAACGAACCATCTTATTCTGATCCCATTTCTCGTGCAGGCCAAAACGCATTCGATGAAACAATACTGAAGGACTGATCGGGCTATACTTGACTATTTCCTTTGTCTTTACATTTACCATATTTACCCCCCTGGCGAACCTAGATCCACAACATGTAGTGTAAGATGCCAATTCACCGTGGGCGAGATTTATTTGAACCAAAATGGGTTAAATTATCAAAAATGGAGCGATTGCGCCATTGTGGAACTGCAAGCATTTCGATCCGGAAACAACATTTGCGGCTATAATGGAGTCACGGTTTCTCATCGAGAATGTCTTCACCTGGATAATATCGGATGACCGAATTGGAAAGTGCGATCCGGTTAAATGATTGGTGTTTTGCCGTTACCATTAACATGACACATCTCAATCAAATGCATGAACACTCAAATCCCAGCTTGCGAGAGCCGAGAAAAAAAAGTCACATCGAAGTGGAAATTGAGCAGGAGTTTGGATCAAACTGTTCGGCAATCGTAAATGATGTTTCTCAATATGGCATGGGAGTAACCACTAATGCCATGCTTCAGGTGTTTGATGTGATCACAATAGTTAAAGCTGGATATGGACGTTTTCGCGCCGAAGTACGCTGGATAGATGGTAACAGGCTGGGCGTTTTATTTTCAGAACCGGTCGGCACTGAGTTTTTCAAACTTACAGATGGTTGAACGGACCTCACTATCTGACCTTTTACTTTCCGATTGAAAATTCGGTCGTTCTTAATCAGGTTTTGGGAAATTGGAATGTTTGCCATTTGATGTCGCAAAAAGCCTGTTGGTTTCCAGAATGTCTCAAGCTGATGGTTACTGTTGAACAAGGGATGACCTACTAAGGACCAGCGAAACAGGCCATCCCTATTCAATTCAGTGTAATTCTTCGCTCTTTATCGTGGGGGTGACAAAAACGAGGATTTACGAAACTAGGCAGCTAGTAGTTGCCATAATCAGGTTTACGGAACGCACGAGCAAGAATTAACAGAGATATCAAGAAATTTTCACATGTTTCAAATGACATACCATCTGCCGCCGTACAACGGAATCGTCCAATGACGTTACGGTTGCTGAACAATTGGAAGTAGCAATTTTAGCAGCCAAAAACGGGAATCTTCAAGAGTATGATTGCCATTTGTCGTTCGATGCCGTGTGCATGGTTGGAAGGCAGTTGGTCCAATCTTATTGGGTCAAGCAAGATAACTTGCTCATAAAAGTCGATTAATCTGAGTTTGGGTCGACCGTTAACCATTAAATGATGAAATCCATCAACTCTTTGTCTCGGAGACTGTTCCACATAATAAGCCGAAAAGCTAATTTGGAACGTCGATTTTTTGCTTCTAATAGTTATCGAGATGGCCGAGAGTTTTCCGATATATTGTCGCAGTTTTTGCCGACAGGCGTCTTTTTTACCGACACTATGGGACAATGCACATACGTCAACAACTCATGGCTGGAGATGAGTGGGTTGACCATCGCGCAGGCGATGGAATCAGGTTGGCTCGCTGCTGTACATTCCGAGGATAGAGACGTTGTTGTCAAAGAATGGCACTCGGTTGTCGAACAAGGGCGACCATTTGATCTGGAGTTTCGATTTCAGAAGCCAAGTAATGATGTCATATGGGTCCATTCCCAAAGCCGGCCCTATTTTGACGAGAACGGCGATTTTCTGGGTTATATAGGTTCCTGTTTTGACATTTCGAAACGAAAAAAACTGGAGCAGCAGCTGGATAGAACAAATCGGCAATTTTGTCAGGCTGAAACAATTGCGAACATTGGATCCTGGCGTCTGGATATCGATACTTTGGAATTGGAATGGTCTGATCAGATATACAGCATACATGGCGTTAAAATGGCAAAGCCTCCGTCATTAAAAGAGGTGTTCAAAAGTTATCCGGAAGAAGCTGGCCGGCAACTATTTGACTCTATTTCAGAGTCGATTGATACAACATCGGCATTTGATATCGAAACCGACTTTCTGACGACTGCGGGCGAATTACGTCGTGTTAGAAACATGGGACAAGCCGAGTTTTTGGAAGGCAAGCCTGTTGCGGTGTTTGGGATATGTCAAGACGTAACCGATAGATATCAGTTGGAGCAAAAGTTACGCTCAGCGGCAAACACAGATGAACTGACCGGCATCCCAAACCGCGCACTTTACAACAAAGTTTTGAAGAGCATGACCGGTACCAAGAACGAGCGGTCAGAAAAATTTACGCTGTTTTTAATCGATCTGGATGAGTTCAAATGTATCAATGATACGATGGGGCATCCGGCGGGAGATGAGCTTTTGGTTGCCGTAGCCGACCGGCTTTCCAACATCGGTTCAACCTTCCTCGTGACGCGATTGGGAGGTGATGAGTTTGCAGTTATTCGCAAGGAAGCAAACCAAGACAGTGAAACTTCCGACTTTCATTCAGAGCTTACCAATTGTTTTTCAACACCATTTAGAATTGATTCAAAGACTGTCAAAATCGGCGCAGCCATCGGCGCAGCAAAATGGCCGGCTCATGGCGAAACCGTTTACTCTCTCACAAAAAATGCAGATTTTGCACTTTATCAAGCCAAAGAGAAAAAGGTCGGGAAGATATGCTATTTTGATGAAAAACTGGGTGCTGCAATCGAGCAAAAACTCAAGCTAAATCAGGATTTACGGGCTGCGCTATTCAACGATGAATTCACCCTTCATTTCCAACCATTATATTGTCTGAAAGAGAAAAAAGTAGGTGGTTTCGAAGCCTTACTTCGCTGGAACAATCCGTTGAGCGGGCTAATTCCACCCAATGAGTTTATCCCGGCTCTGGAAGAGACTGGATTGATTCTTCAGGTCGGAGAATGGGTTATAAGAGAAGCGTGTCGCGTTGCCGCGACATGGCCAGATGACATTCGTTTATCTGTGAACGTATCCCCGGTTCAACTACAAGAGTCAAATTTGCAAAACATCGTCGTCCAATCACTAGCCCGGCACAATATGGCCGCGAATAGACTGGAACTCGAAGTTACTGAAAATGTCTTGTTGGACAATGTTGAAACAGCCAAAGCGAAGTTAAACGGCCTGCGTTCCCTAGGTGTTCGGTTGGCCCTTGACGACTTTGGGTCGGGCTTTTCATCTCTGAGTTATCTACAGTCTTTTTCATTCGACAGTGTCAAAATAGACCGAAGCTTCGTTTCCGATATAATTGAAAACAAGGATTCCCGAGCCATCATCCACACGATCACAAAATTGGCGCGAGCTTTGAATTTCGAGACTATAGCGGAAGGTGTGGAGAAAGCCGAGCAACTTGACTTTCTCAGTCAGCAGGGCTGCAACATGGTTCAGGGATATTTGTTGAGCAAACCCGTTCCTGCGGACGAGGTTCCCGGTCTGCTACAGCGATTCTCGACAAATAATGGCCATGAGCGGGTTGCGTAGTTCAAATACCACAAACGTTTAGACTGCCGAAGAATGGTCCGAAGATTTTAGTGCATCGACCGCTTCAGCTATCTTGATTGCCGGTATCGCCATATCGTTTTCATCAAGTGCAGTCAGGATTTTTTCCAGCGAGCAGACGATCTCCGTCTTTTCCCGTTCTTTGTCAGCCAAAGGTGAGTTTTCAATTTTGGTCACAAATCATCCAGACATTCGACAAGACTGTAGCCAAACCTTTGGCGTAAAAATCAATTGTTTCAGGCGTCAACTGGATAGATGATGTGCTATTAACCTGAAATGTCTGAGGCCTCTAACCAAGATTTGCTTGCGACGATCCTGACTGATGGTATCGATCACGACAGTTGCATGAGCAAAGCCGCGCTCAAAATCCATCCGCGTTATGAGTCCATGGCATTTTCGGGGTATGGTTTAGACGAAACTATTGCTTGCGGGAGAATCTCAGAAGCTCGTGACTATGCCTGAATGGATGCTTTTTTTTGCACCTATTTTGAGGTAACGGTAAGCATAATGAATAATTGGATTTTCCCGGAAATTAAGGAACGAATATGATCAAGATGAAAGCAGTAACAGGTGCGATTGTTCTATCAACGCTGGTTGCGGCCTGTTCCGGTGGTGGATCAGAAAAAATTGAATCTAGCGAAGAAAATGGACCCGCCGAAGAAACGGCGCCTGCGGAAGAAGCGGTATCTGAAGAGGCTTCGTCGGAACAATCCGCTACGAGTGAACCATCATTGGGTACCAAGGATGGTATTGCATATGCAAGCCTGACCGGCGATGCCACAGCAGGAAAACTGGTTTTTGCGCAATGCCGTACATGTCATGTGACAGATCCTGGCGTTAACCGCACCGGCCCGTCGCTAAACTCTATTATTGGCCGTGAAGCAGGAACAGTGGAAGGCTACAAATATTCGCAAGCAAATGCGGAAAGTGGTATTACCTGGTCGGAAGAACAGATGTACGCCTATCTCGAAAACCCGCAGAAAACTATTCCAAAAACAAAGATGATCTTTGCCGGCATTCCCGATGCGCAAAAACGTGCGGACGTGATTGCTTATTTGAAAGATCCCAGCTGACGATCAACTGTTTCCTGATCAAGAAAACCGACCAATCGCTGGGAGAAAACGCGATCTCGGAACGCGCTGCGCTTCAAGTGAGGATGTGCGAATTACTCTTTCAGAGCATGGCCATATCGACCGGTTGATCCAGTAATATACGGCCAGAAAGTTCAAAAACCGCCGGAGCTGTCGCGATATGCTGTGTCGCGACATGCGCATCGCGGAACCGGCGTTGCAGGTTGTTATTTTTATATACCGCTGCTCCTCCACCCATGGTAAAAGCAATCTTACAAATCTCAGCGGCTGTTTCGGTTGCATGCGCGCAAGCCAGTCTCAGGTTTCCGCGTGATGAAGCGGTCAAAACGCCATCGCTTTCTGCTTCACCCCAGCTTTCGGTAACAGCATTTTCCAAATAATGAAATGCGCCGTTCAGCTTGGCCGTTGCCCTCGCCAGCTCAGTTTGAATTGTTGCCCGTTGTGCCATCGAGCGACCGCCGCCGGGAGTTTTTTTGTTGATCGCAATTTGTCTGATTTCCTCGATTGCAGCCTGCGCATTGCCCAACGCAACCGAACAGACCCCCAATGCCAAAAGGCCAAACAGAGGGAATTTATATAACGCGCCTTGTTCACGAGGACTATCGGCAATGAAAGAGACACTACGTTGCTTTGGGACCTTGATATCATTGACCTGAAAATCGCCAGAGCCTGTTCCTTGCATTCCTGCAACATGCCAGGTGTCAACGAACTCGACATCTTCAACCGGGAAGTAGAGCATCCGATGATAGGGTGCACCGTTTTCAAATTTCTGAAGCTCACCATCCTTGAAAATCATCGCACCGCCGCCAAGCCAGCTGCAATTGGGTGATCCCGACCCCCATTGCCAACGGCCGGAGAGGACATAGTGATCCCCCCTATCCTCGGCTTTGCCCATCGGTGCAAAGACGCCGCCGGTAATCACATCTGCAGGACCAAAAATTTCCCGTGCAAATTCGCCATCCATATACGCGCCCGCCAGTGATGACGTGACTGCAATCATTGCACACCATCCTGCACTTGCGTCAGCCTCCGACACGGTAGCAATCACTTTCAGAAATTCGATGGGTTTCAACTCCAATCCACCAAGTGATACCGGTTTGGATAGATTATATGCTCCCGCTTGTGCTAATTTCTCTGCAAGATCTTTGGGAAGTTGACGGATTTCTTCTATCTCCGACGCCCGTTCGGAAATCTCAGGCAACAGAGCCAAAATTTTCTCTCCCGTGGCGCCACCTATGCCGGTAATATCATAACGCAATCCGCGCATCTGCTTCTCCTTTGCCTCCAGCATAAGACTTCCTCTTGGTCGTACCAGTAAAAACATCTAGTGGTTTTCAGATGCGGTTCACAACTCTTATCGTACTATTGGTTATACTCGCTGGTTGTTCGAACCGGGTGGGCTCTGACTCGACACCGGGACCGGATCAGATTGTGCGTTTGTCAGATTCAGAAATCAAAGGACTGGATCCGCAAAAAATCTCCGACCTGTCATCAATACGGGTTGCCGCCGATCAATTTGAAGGACTGACACGGCATAGCGCAACCGGTGAAGCGGAACCCGGCCTGGCCGAAAGCTGGTCGACATCGGAAGATGGCCTGGAATGGGCGTTTTTGCTCCGCCCGGGCCTGAAATTTTCAGATGGAAAACCGATTTCAGCGCATCTCTTTGCTGAAATATTTGACCGTCTAAAGAGTCCGGAAACTGCCTCTCCGACAAAAGCGCTGTTTGAAAATATTCGCTCTATCCACGCACAGGATGCGCATGTCATAGTCTCGCTAAACAGTCCGACACCGCAATTACCCGAATTGCTCGCCCATCCGGCCTTGGCGGCCATCCCATTGCATCGAATTTTGGAAGTCGGTGATAACTGGACCAATGACCGCCCCATGATAACAAGCGGCGCCTATCGGTTAAAACGATGGCTCCTCAACGATCATGCAAAATTGGAACAAAACCCCAATTGGCACTCCGAGATAGAACTCACAAATAACATTATCTGGAAACCGATGGACGACAGCCTTTCCGGTATGCGGCTTTTTCTGGCCGGCGATGCCGATATAACGGCGGATTATCCTCCCAGCCGGCATGGCTGGTTGAAGAGTAATCATCTCGAAGAGGTGCAAAGTGTAGCCTATCTGGGAAGTTACTATTTTGCCTTTAACACACGCAAACCGCCGTTTGACGATGCGCGAGTCAGACGTGCTCTGTCCATGGCAGTGGAACGGGCGTGGATAGCAGACAAGGTCATTGGTGTCGGTAACCTCCCGGCTTGGGGGTTGCTGCCTCCGGGTCTGGTTTCCGACAGCGATTACAAACCGGAATGGGCAAATTGGCCTCGTAATCAGCGATTGGAAGCCGCCCGTTCACTTTTAGCAGAGGCGGGTTATAATGCTAAAAGACCTCTGCGCTTTGAAATCCGGTTTAACAGTTCGGCCGAGCACCGGCGGGTCTCTGTTGCTTTGGCAGCGATGTGGAAGCCCTTGGATGTAGAAGCAAACCTCTTTAACAGCGAGGCCGCGCTTCATTTCGCGGCCCTTCGTCAGCATGATTTCCTTTTGGCTCGCTCCGGATGGATTGCAGATCTACCCACGCCAGAGAATTTTCTATTGGTGCATCAGGAAGCCAATGGGGCTGGCAATTATTCAGGATATGAAAATCCATCATATGATGCCGTTCTTTCCAGAGCGATAGCGGAGGCGGAATTTCAAAAGCGCAAGCAATTGATGCGCGAGGCGGAAAAAATTCTCATCGATGACATGCCGATCTTGCCGCTCTATTTCTATGTTACCCGCTCTCTGGTTTCCAAACGAATTGTCGGCTGGAACAATAATATTTCCAATGTGCATCCCAGCCGTACTTTGCGTATAAAGGCGAAATGATGTTCCGTTCATTCTTTCCCGTCCAGAAGATCGCACCCGCTCTTTGCGCGACTATGATGCTAACGGCATGCAGTTTTGCCGGGGATGAAGATCACGTTCGAACGGTTGTTATCGATGATGGGAAAGCGCGAATAAATCCCGTTGGAACGAGATTGAATTATGCTTCCTCTACCATGCGCACCGCCATTGCACGCGGTCTGGTAGGGCTTGACGAAGCCGGACGGGTTGTTCCCGCGCTGGCGGCTCGATGGATCATAACAGATGACGGACTGAGCTATATTTTCCGACTGGGAGAAGCCAAGTGGGATGATGGACGGCAGGTCACCTCGGAACGCATTGCCCGGCTGTTAACAGAACGATTTGACGAACTAAAAAACAGTCGCTTGCGGGACGATGTCCAAATCATCGACGAAGTTATTTCGATGACAGGCCGGGTGATAGAGATACGGCTGAAAGCACCCAGTCCCAACTTTCTTCAGTTTCTGGCTCAACCGGAATTCGGCCTTTTCCGGGCTGGCCACGGGGCCGGACCAATGCGGCTGGTGGATGAAGAAAACGGGATGAAACTTGGTGTGTTCGAAGAACCGTCTCGCGTAACCGAGGAAGTCGAAGAAGATGACCGTTGGGTTTTACTTAATCGCGAGCCGGCGGCACAAGCAATAGCCCGGTTTGATGCCGGATATGTCGATGTCATACTAAACGGCCGTTTCTATCACCTGCCGCTAATCGACCAATCCGATATCGATTTGAACAGTCTGCAGCTGGACCCGATAGCTGGGCTGTTCGGCTTGCGCTTTGTTTCGGCCGAGGGCTTCTGGACGGTTCCGGAAAATCGGGAAGTGCTGTCCATGGCAATTGATAGACCGGCTTTGCTCACTTCTTTTCCTAGCGTTACGGCATGGAAAATTCGGCAGAAAATTGTTCCGGAATCACTTGATGTGGAAGGGATTAATGCCCGGCCAGACTGGTTCAGCATGACAATGGAAGATCGCAGGAATTTTGCACGCAGTCATGTTGGGGGCTGGAAAGCTACTGAAGGGGATATTGAACCGTTGACCATCGGCCTTCCCGATGCTCCCGGCGCCGACATATTGTTTTTTCGTATTAAATCCGATCTGCAGCGGGTCGGCCTGGATGCACGACGCGTGGGGATGGACGAAGAAGCCAACGCGAAATTGATCGACGAAGTTGCTTCTTATGACAGTGCCCGCTGGTTCCTTTCCCAGTTGACTTGCAAACAGACGCCGGTTTGCCTCAACGATGCCGATACAAAACTGGAGGAAGCCGACGCAGCAACCAACTTGGAGATCAAGGCAAGACTATATGCCGAAATCGAACAAGATCTGGTCGACCACTATAACTATATTCCACTTGGCGTTCCCGTGCGCTGGTCGCTAGCAAGGCCCGGTCAACGGGGCTTTTCGGTTAATCCGCGCGGTTGGCACCCATTGAATCCCCTGGTTGGAATACCCATATCTTGAGTGTAGGAGTATAGTAAAACAGGGAGGACCCAATATGGCCGTTTCCGAGGAACAATTAAAACGTCTGGCGGAGCAATTGCCCGATGTCAGCCGGGATCCACAGTCGGTTCGAAATCGTGTGGAAGCCATGGAAAAGGTGCTTGAACGAGCCTTTATCATTCCCGGAATCAACAAACCGATTGGTCTCGATTCGCTTGTCGGTTTGATCCCTGTGGTGGGCGATATTGCTACCGCATTGATGGGCGCATATATTGTCTGGGAAGCGCGGAATCTGGGAATGTCAAAAGTACAACTCACCCGCATGGCTGCCAATGTCGGAATAGATACCGCACTGGGAGCGATTCCTTTTGCCGGCGACCTTTTTGACTTTCTCTGGCGCTCCAACAGCCGCAATTTGAAGATTGTGATCAAGCATCTCGACAAACATCATCCGGGAACACGGACATTGGAAGGCTAGGTTTCAGGGAAACGGACCGCAAAGTCCTCCAATGCTACTCTAGCGCCATTCGCGACAAAACTGACCGTATGATATGTTCCGCAGAGCGCGAATATTTCCAATTGCTCTTCCTTCGTCCAGTTCTGCTGAAATCCGGCCAGCCTATGCTGACCGATCGTTCCCGATTGACAGAGATCATCGATAACCGCCAATAATAATTGCTCCTTTTCATTCCAGATCGGGGCGTTGAAGTTTGTATTTTTCGTCGCCGCTATCTGCTCTTTGGTAAACCTAGCAGCCGATGCAAACACAGCGACATGGACACCCCATTCATATTCGCAGTCGTTATTTGCGGTTGTTCGCAAAATGACAATCTCCCGTTCTCGCAACGATAATGGACTCCCCTTATCCAACAGATTGGGAACCCCTTTTTTGGCAAACCGGACACTATTGGCAAAAACCCGGAACAGTTTCAGCAAATAACCGTCCTGCGTGGGATATTGATTCATAACTACAGACAGTTCCGGAGAATATGGCGGCATCAGTGGTTCGAGAATATTGCGCATCTTGCGACTCCTTGCTACATAATATGTAGTATGTTTATGCTACCGTTTATGTAGCGTCAATAAGGAAATCATCATGAGTGGAACAAAAAGCGCGCGACCGATCATGGTTCTGCTCGATGTCTTGGGAAAAAGATGGACATTGCGTATCATGTGGGAACTGAGAAACGGCCCCTTCACCTTTCGCGCCCTTCAGGAAGCGTGTGACATGATTTCCCCGACAACCCTCAACAAGCGCCTCGGCGATCTAAAGGGTCTCAAAATTGTGGATCATCAACCCGAAGGCTACGAGTTGACTGCAAAAGGTCTGGAACTGGCAACAATCATGATGGGACTGACCGAGTGGGCCGAAAAGGAAATCAAGCCCCCCGCCAAATCTTGATCGGCCTGTCGGACTTTATGCTTTGCATGGCTGCGGGGCAGCGTCTGGGTTTGAATGATTTACCCAAGCACAAACGTACTTCCTGAAGCCAGCCACGCCGGTTCACTTTTAGCCGCATCATTTCGGGTTGCAGCCCGTCATTAACCGCCGCAAAGGCATCGCGAAACTGACCTGCGGATAGAGGCTTGCGGGACAGTCTGTCCATGTTCGGATATTGAATCGCGTTGAACATGATCCGCGAAATCCGAAAATAAGTTTCAGGCCGTTTAGCCATGCAGCTTCCATGTTTCGCCCATTCGCGGGCCATCAATCGCATGGAGGGCATCATGCAAAAATTGCGTTTGGTGATAGCGGGCGACAGCGCCTTTGTAGCGCGGCACCATTGCGGATAAGTGGATCCCTGTGCATCCGGCCATAGACCGTGGAGAATGAAAGCGAAGCTGCCATCATCGCCGCTGCACTGCGTTTTATGGCGCGTGCTGTCTTTGCGGGTGCGGCAAAATTCGGGAGACCAGCTGAGGGCCAGAGTATAGCCGGTTATCGGTCTGACGCGGCGTGGTTCACCTGCTGGCTTGCGCTCCGCTGGAGTTGGTTGAAGGATAGAAGGGGCCCGGCATTGATAGGATTGGGATTGAGCAACAGATGGGAAGTTCAAAACTAAGGCCAAAAGAAGCAATCTCATTGGAACACATCCGACAGAGTTTGCTGTTGTTTATCATCCATACGGCCACTGGTTACAAACCACTGTATGGCATCAGGTCGAAATAAAAGAAAGATAGCACTCGCGTCCATGATCGTAATGGCAATTGTGAGAAGCATATCTAGGGGAGGAACCTCCATGATGAAAAAAGGTGTAACAACCACGTCAAAACCCGAAAGGATAACAAACACCCATTTCGCCAAAGTTCGAGGTTTTCTTACGATATAGTACCAAAGACAAAAACTTAGCCCCGCTACGATTACGACCACTAAAGCCAACAGAACAAATGATACGATAGACTCAGCACCACTGCCAAACATGTCTGAACTGAACTCCAGTTCACCGGACAACGTCGTCCATTCCAACGCGGCCTGAATAACGCCTAAAAATAACGAGCCTAGATATAGTCTCTCAAACCAAACTATTGATCTTGGATAATTCGCGGAACGCATGAGTTAAATTTGCTCAAAATCCAGCCCGATGTCAGCCGCAGGTGCCGATTGTGTCAAACGGCCTACCGAAACATAATTGACACCCGTCTCGGCTTTGTCACGGATGGTTTCCAGGTTGATCCCGCCGCTGGCCTCGGTCGCGGCTCGATCCCCGATCAGGGTCACTGCTCCGCGCAAAGTTGCCGGTTCCATATTATCGAGCAGCAAATGCGTTGCACCAGCCGCCAGCGCCGGTTCGATCTGATCCACCCGGTCGACTTCGACAATGATGGTTTCAATCTTCGCATCGACCGCCAGCTTTACCGCCTTGGCAATATCGCCCGCTACGGCGACATGATTATCCTTGATCATCGCCGCATCCCAAAGACCCATGCGATGGTTTTGCGCTCCGCCCATCCGTGTCGCATATTTCTCCAGCACGCGCAGTCCCGGAATAGTTTTGCGCGTATCAAGCAAAGTGCAACCGGTGCCCGCGATCCGCTGCACATATTCGGCGGTCATGGTGGCAATGCCGGTAAGATGCTGCACGGTATTCAGCGCGCTGCGTTCAGCGGTCAGCATCGCGCGACCCCTGCCCTTCAGGCGCATGATATCGGTGCCAGCTTCGACGGCCTCGCCCTCTTGCACGAGAATTTCAATTTCTACATCGGGATCCAGATGCCGGAAAAAGGCTTCTGCAATAGGCAATCCGGCGATCACCGCCGCATCACGACTATCCATCACGCCGGAAAAAATCGCATCAGCAGGGATAACGGCTTCGGATGTCACATCGCGGCCGGTCGGACCCAGGTCTTCCTCAAGCGTGGATTGGACGAAGGCGGAGAGATCGAAGCGGTCTAGGGCGAAGGTCACTTAATCCTCATGCGCCAAATCAGCAGGCCCCAGATCACCCTGCCCGACCGTCGCACTCGCCATTTCCATCATCCGGTCAATTGACTTGCGCGCTTGCAGGCGCAGTTCTTCGTCCATCTCGATGCGCGGCTCCAGGTCGCGCAGGGCTACGTAAAGTTTTTCCATCGTATTGAGCGCCATATAGGGGCAGATATTGCAGTTGCAGTTGCCGTCCGCGCCGGGCGCACCGATGAAGTTTTTCTCCGGCACCGCTTTTTCCATCTGGTGGATAATATGCGGTTCGGTGGCGATAATGATCGTGTCGCCTTCAAATTCCTTGGCATATTTCAGGATCGCGCTGGTCGAACCGACCATATCCGCATGATCGACAATGTACGCCGGGCATTCGGGGTGGGCAGCGACAGGTGCATCGGGATGCTGCGCTTTCAGTTTGAGCAGTTCGGTCTCGCTAAACGCCTCGTGGACGATACATACGCCGGGCCATAGCAGCATTTCGCGGCCAGTCTGGCGCGCAATGTAGCCACCCAAATGCTTGTCGGGTCCGAAGATTATCTTCTGGTCTTTCGGGATCTGGCTGAGAATATGCTCCGCCGATGAACTGGTGACAATGATGTCGCTCAGCGCCTTCACTTCGGCAGAGCAGTTGATATAGGTCAGGGCGATATGGTCAGGATGTTCGTCGCGAAACGCCTTGAACTTATCCGGTGGACAGGAGTCCTCCAGTGAACAACCGGCATCAAGATCTGGTAAGACAACGATTTTTTCTGGTGACAGGATTTTCGCCGTCTCCGCCATGAATTTCACACCGCAAAAAGCGATCACATCTGCATCTGTTTCCGCAGCTTTCCGCGATAACTCAAGGGAATCGCCAACAAAATCAGCAATATCCTGAATTTCCGGTTTCTGGTAATAATGGGCCAGGATGATCGCATTACGCTCCTTGCGCAGCCGGTTGATCTCTTCGATCACATCGACGCCTTGCAGGCTTCCACCAATTCCACCACGTGCATCCATTATTTTGCTCCTTTTGGGTACATGCACGCTTTATATAGGAAGCGATTGTGCATTTGTCTTGTGTGTAACGCGCCGATTTGCGTAAAACCCTGTCTAAGGTCGTTTAGAACCGTAGGGGAGAATATTGGTGTACAAGGTTCAGCTCGAGGAATCCTACTTTCCAGCGCAGGCGGATACGCCCTATCGCGAGATGACAATTGCGCAGGTTCTCCGGGAACAAGCCGAGAAGCTGGGCGATCAAAAAGCCCTTCGAGAGCTTCTGGACAGTGGCGAAATTGGCCGGGAATGGACCTTTTCCGAATTGCTAGCGGATGCCGAGAAAGTTGGCCGCGCCCTTGCCTCTCGGCACGAGGCAGGCGCCCGGATCGGTATTTTTGCGAGCAATTGCCCCGAATGGGTGCTGATCGAATATGGCGCTGCGCTGGCGGGACTGACGCTGGTCACGATCAATCCTTCCTTCACGCCGCGCGAAATAAAATTTGTGCTCGAACAGTCGGGGGCAGAAGCAATCTATTATCTGCCATTTGTTCGAGGCTCCGAATTGAAACCGATAGTGGATACTGCCTGCGACGAGATCCCGGCAATCAAGCACCGTATTGCCATTGATGATCCGGACACGATGCTGGCAGGACAGAACACGGGTGAATTGCGTGAAACCGAGCCTTTTGACATCGTCCAGATCCAGTACACCTCTGGCACCACGGGCTTTCCGAAAGGCGTGCTGCTGCATCAACAAGGCCTGTTGCAGAGCAATTTTGATGTGTTCAAACGGATCGGCGTTGAACAAGGCGAAAGCTTCGTTTGCCCCTTCCCTCTGTTCCATACTGCTGGAGGAGCCGTCAGCGTCTTGGGTAGCCTGACGGTTGGCGTGACCTTGATCCTTGTCTCCAATTTCGATCCTGCTGCTATCGTTAAGGCGATCGAGCGCGAACGCCCTCAGGTGCTTGGCGGTGTCGCAACCATGTATGTCGCCATTATCGAGGCGGCACGAAGCATGGGCGCAGATTGCACTTCGATCCGCCGGAATGTGAGCGGAGGCGCTTTGGTTGCGCCAGAACTCGTCCGCGCAGGCAGAGAAGTCTTCGGTGCGCCGATCCTGATCGTTTATGGCCAAACAGAATCCTCTCCCGGCATCACCCACACTTGGCCAACAGATAGCGAAGAAGATCTAACCCAGACCATTGGGCAGCCGCTTGCGCATATGGAGGTGTCGATCCGCGATACCAATGACAATTCTGTCTGCCCGATTGATGCGCAAGGCGAAATCTGTGTCCGCGGCTATCATGTGATGAAGGGCTATAACAACAACCCTGAAGCCACGGCAGAGGCGGTTGATCCGGACGGTTGGCTGCACACTGGTGACCTCGGCGCAATGGATGCACGCGGCTATGTGAAAATTACCGGCCGCGTGAAAGAGATGATCATTCGGGGTGGTGAAAACCTGTTCCCCGCCGAAATTGAAGCGGCCATGCTGGAACATCCAATGGTCGCCGAAGTTGCCGTTGCGGGAGTGGCGGATGAAAAATGGGGTGAGCTGGTCGCCTGTTTCATGCGCGCTGCCGAGGGCGAAAAACCTTTGGTTGACGAACTGCGGGCCTTTATCCGCGAACGACTGTCCCCGCAAAAAACCCCGGCCTATTGGGTTTGGGTAACCGAATGGCCGATGACGGGTTCGGGGAAAATCCAGAAATTTGAGCTAGGCAAGGCTTTTGAACGCGGCGAGTTTGAAGATCAAATGGCCTGATCAAGGCTGCCCGTCATTCGGGTAGCCGAAACTTCACTATTCGGGACAAAACCTGCTGTTCGGCATTCATTCCGCCCAGTATAAAATAGTCTTCGCCCGATTTCGCCAGCGCGCGATGATCCATGCTGGGTTCCGCCAATCGGCCAAGTTCCTGCCATTTGTCAGTTTTCAGGTCATAGGCAAAATAGCCACCGGAAGGCTTTGCCGGAACACCATCATAGCCGATGCCGTTGTAATTATAGGGATTGTCGCCACCGCCGGCGAAAATGACCTGCCCGCTCGCATTGTCGCCAGTCGCGGCCATCCGGTAGCGAGCGGGGCCCGCATGGTCATCCACGCGCTGCCAGTTGATAATCCGTGGATCGCCGGGATCAATATCCCCGCGCCACGTAAATTTTGCCGCAACGAATTTCCGCCGGCCATTCACCAGTTCTGGCGCGACGGCGACGCCATCCGAGACGATAATGCTATTATTTGCTAAACCGCCCGCATGGCCGAAAACCGGTTCTCCCGGAAATTCAGTGGCAGCGTTCCACGTATCAAATTGCGTATCATAGAGCTGAACCAGGCTAACATTGCCTTCATCATGCCAGCCGGAAATGAGATAGATATAACGGTTCTTATACGGCACCGCGACCATGTCATCGACCGGCGTCGGCATATCCGCCTTGGCGGTATAACGACCCGTCTGTGGATCAAAAGCGAAGACTTCCGGTGTTGAAACCTCATCACCATTTTCGGCAACCGTGTAACCACCGAAGACATAGATCTGTCCGGCAACAGTAACGGCGGCACTGGCCAAACGTCCTTCCTTCACCGGCACGGATGCAATTATCTTGCACTCCTGTTTTGCAATGACACAGGCATAGGCCGCATTGCTGGTATCTTTCCAGGATTTGCCGGATTTCAGGCCATTGAAGCTGTAAAGAGTTGGACCATCCGGCCCTTCGGCAGCAGCAACCGCATTATTCGCCATTGGCTCGGGTAACTGAAAGTCGGCGACCTGCGTAACAGGTTCCACCTCAGACGCCTGCTCACAAGCAGTCAGCAACAAAAGCGGCGCGATCCAGTGTAATATTCTCATTCAACGTCTTCCACTTGCTTGTTTTCCGCCAGCACATCCGCAATAGGTCGCGACAAATCCCACTGGTCTTTATTGGCGCTGCGTTCATATGGGAAGAACACATCGACGTTCGCATCTAGCCCGGCCGCTTGCAAAGGCAGCGCGAAACTATTGGCGACGGCTTTTCGTGCGGCATCCCTTGCCAATCCTATCTGCAGCGGATTTTTGGCTTGTTTGGACAGTTCAGCGACGCCTTTCTTTCGATTGGCTTGGTCAAGAACCTGCTCCGCATCGGTAAGTGCAATCAATATACCCCCATCATCATAGGTCTGGATTTGATCAATCTGTACTTCGGGCCGGGCAATCTCAATGGCCGGGAGGCGCACCGATAATGTACCGGACTCAGGATCCCAGCGGACATCATCCTGCTCCAGTTTTGCCAGATCAACTTCATATCGCACCTGTCCCGGCATGATAAGCGTCTTTCGAGCAGACAGCCCAAGACGTGTTAAGCTGGTTGTTACGGTTGCATTGTAGCTAGCGGAGAAGACCGTCAGCCGGTTTTGTTCGCGCAACCCATCCAGGCTGGCGCTAGCAATTGATACAGGATCCGGATTGAAGGTCCGCTCGACCCGCGCAAATAACAGCCAGACGAGCATTATTAGAACCAGCGCAATCGTTCCGGCCAGCGCTATTGGCAGCCAGACCTTTTTACTCACGCGCGCATGCTCCAAATTTCCCCGTTAAGGGCTACAATTTCCCTCTCCTGAAGATCTATCAAATGCGCACGGACAGATTGTCCCGCCGCTCCGGTAAGGCGCGGATCAAGCCCTTTATACATTTTGGGCACCATATCGATGATCGCATGCGGGGCTTCCTCTAGCAACTTCACTATCTGACGCTCGCGCTGCTTACGGTGCCCCATCATTCCGCGCACCAACTGGCGTGGTTTGGTCACTTTTTTGCCGTGAGCGGGATAATAGACTATGTCATCACGCTCATATATTTTTTGAAGACTTGCCATGTAATCCGCCATATTCCCATCGGGCGGCACAATGACACTGGTCGACCAGGCCATGACATGATCGCCGGTAAACAGCGCGCCGCTTTCCTGAACAGCGAGACATAAATGATTGGACGTGTGACCGGGTGTAGCCACTGCCTCGATCGTCCAACCGTCTCCAGCAACCGTTTCTCCGTCTGATAGAACGCGATCCGGAGAATAGCTTTTATCGAAAGCTTCATCGGATCGCGGCAAATTGGTCTCAATCACCAATGGTGCGCACCCGACTATCTCTGCTCCCGTTTTTTCTGCCAATGGGATAGCCGCCGGACTATGATCCCTATGGGTATGGGTGCACATGATAGCTGTAATCTTGGCATCGGCTGCTGCTGCCAATATCGCTTCAATATGATCATCAATTGCCGGGCCGGGGTCAATAACGGCGCGATTTGCCCCATTGCCGACCACGTACGTTTGCGTGCCAGTGAAAGTGTAGGGACTGGGGTTCCCTGCCAGCACACGTGCCACCAAAGGCTCCATTTGTTCCGACACACCGGTCGGATATTTGTTTGGGTCAAAATCCATAAAGTCGATTTGGCACATTCCAGACGCAAAACAAACAGCAATATCGATACAAAAAAGGCGGTCCCGTTTCGGGAACCGCCCAGATCTGCGGACTCTAAAGGAGCATTGCCCGTTGGATCGCTATCATGTCATCGACAAGCGAGCCTTTAATTGTTTGATATCGCGGTCATAAGCGCGAAGTTTTTGATTCTTCAACTTGCCATTGTCTTTACATTTTGCCGCTTCAGCCCGTTCGCGCTCAAGACCCTGAAGCGTGATTTTCATCAGTTTCTTCTGATCGATATTGACCTTGAATGTGCCGCAGCCAGCAACGACCGCAAAGGCGTGACGACTCAGGCCATCTTTGTCGCTGGCCAGCGCAAATTCCTTATTCATTGAACTACAGTCGAGTTGCGGCTCGGTTAATGCGCGGGTAGGTTTAGCTGGACGAGGCGCAAGAGGAGCTCTTGGCGAAAAGGATATTTCTGCCACCTGATTGGCAATACTCCAAACCCGTGTTGTTTGGCGCTTCGCCTTTCTTGCTTCGCGCTCAGATTCCCTAACAGAGCGTTCCACTTCGCGCTGGCTATCTCGCATGGCGCGTTGAGCTTCCCGGCGAGCTTCCTCCAGTTCGCGCTCCATTTCACGCATTTCTAACCGCAGTTCGCGCTGATGCTCTTTCATTTCTCTTTTATGTTCGCGCATTTCCTGTTCATGCTCGCGCAATTCGGCATCAGCTTCTAGGCGAGATTCTTCCGCTTCATGAACCTGTTCACGGATTTCCAGATCAGTCAGCTTTCTGTTTGTACGTAGCACAACGGTCCGGCCATCATGCTTGATGCGGTGAACAAATTTTTTGTCGTGGGCGAAATCTTTTGAACCATTGAGCATCGTAATATTCACAGTCTGATCATCGCCATTGAATACAGCAGGCTCAGGTCCAACTGGCGCTGCAGGAGGCAATGGCGCTGCAATTTTCTTGAACGACGGCACCATCCGGTTGAGCTTTGCCTCAATTTCGCTTCTCTTCAGTTTCCGTTTTGACTCGAGCTCAAATGTACCGCGCTTGTTGCTGACGGTATATTTGTAACCCTCTTTGGTTTTCTCTGTGACCAGAACGCCTTTGTCGCCAACATCAACCGATGTCCCCGCTGATTTGACATGAACGCCGTTATCAATGCTGTCGACAAGTGCTTCATCGGCAATATCGGCTTCCATATAAACGACGGTAGCCGTTGCAGGCAAAGCAACTATCGTACTAGCGCCTACCATCAGCATACCTAGTTTTTTTCGGAAACCAGACATTTCACCTTTGCCCAGCATTTTTAGCCGACCCTTGATCTTGTCTTTCTGATTTAGCGGACTGGCTAGACCTAGCCGATGCCCAGAGGCTGATTTAGCGATGGTTCTGCCATAAACTGCACGGACTTCCTGACCGCTTTTTTGCAGAATGCGAGCATCGCAGGCCGTTTCCTGATCTTCGCGAAAGGCCACCCAGGCAAACCAGGCTACCGGATTGAACCAGTGTAGAGACAGCACGAGTAAGCCAGCGAAATTGGCAAATAAGTCTCCAGATTCATGATGCGCAATCTCGTGCTCGAGCACAAGTTCGCGTTCGCGGGGCGAATAGTTGCGGAAGAAGTTTGTGGGAACCGCAATATATTTCTGGAACAATCCGAATGCCAACGGCCCACCGACGGCAGCGGTTTCCAATATGCGAATATTACCATGCTTGCCAACCAGTTGGCCATCCGAAACAATATCTTCGCGGAATTGAGTGTAAGAAGCCAGTTTGCTGATGAACAGCATTCCAGCACCACCGACCCACACGATAAGTGCAATCAAAAACCAGTCGATCGAAGCCAGCGCGCTGATGCTAGCCTGCTCCGTTGGCGCAACCATTGCTAACTCGGTAATTGTTGCTGCGGCGACACCAGATGGTTCAACAGTATCGATGACTGCGGGCGCTTCTAGTGTTAAAATTGGCATGAAAAGACGTGCCACCGGTAGCGCCCAAAGCGCATAGGCGACTTTGGCGCCAAAATAGTGACTTACGGGTTTACGGATCAACAGGACAAACGCCATCAGCAGCGTCATCGAAATCATCGTGTCCATTATCCATTGGTTCATTTCGGCGCTCATCCCTTCAACTCCCTTAAAAGCTCCTCAATTTCACGGATATCATCGGCGCTCAATTCGTCGGCTTCCGCCAGATGAGCAACCAATGGTGTGACTTTCCCCCCGAAAAGACGATCAACAAATTTGCGTGACACGCCGGCAAGATAAATATCTCTCTCAACCAGCGGAGAATATAGAAATCGGCGGCCTTCGCGTTCTGTTCCGACAACAGCTTTGGTGGTCAGGCGGGACAAGAGCGTTTTGACGGTCTGCAAAGACCAGTCTTTTTCCGCAACCACCTGATCAGCCACTTCCGTCGCAGTCAGCGGCGATTGCTTCCAGAGCACTTCCATAATTTCATGTTCGGCATCACTAATGCGTTCGACCATGGCAGAATCTCCCCACGAATCCGATTTCTGACTACAGATGTAGATTTATTGACTACAATTGTAAACAGCAGGTAGGCCTGCGAAATGTTGTTGGTCAGCAAAAGTTCGTCGTTTGTCGAATTTTTTTACAATTTTACAGGAGTTAAAACGCTGTTAACCAGTTAAGTGATTGAAAAGTATAGAACTGCTAAAACTGGCACGCCGGATGCATCGTTATCGATGTTCCTATTGTTTCACACCGGGTACCCACCCGGAACACGATTGAGGGGGACGGCGTACTGGTCTCCGCTGTCCCCTCCCAATTTGAAAAGTTTACATACACTACCCAAATTAGAAGCGGCTCGGTACTCCTATACCGGGCCGCTCTTGATTCCGATGCTGTCTTGTATTGAAATGCTAGCCTTCAGCAGGCGCGACTTTTTTCTCAGCCATTAGCTCGCCAAGCTCACCAGCTTCATACATTTCCATCATGATATCGCTGCCGCCAACAAATTCGCCTTTAACATATAGCTGGGGAATGGTCGGCCAGTCGGAAAATTCCTTAATGCCCTGGCGTATTTCCATATCCTGCAGGACGTCGACAGATTCGAAGCCAACTCCCAGATGCTCAAGGATTGCCACCGCTTTGCTAGAGAAGCCACATTGCGGGAAAAGCGGCGTGCCTTTCATGAAAAGTACAACATCGTTGCCTGTCACAACACCATCAATTTTTGCGTGTACATCGCTCATGTTTATTCTCCTATTCAGGAACAGCGGTGGTCAGTTGCAGCGCGTGCAATTCCCCACCCATTTTACCCTTCAGTGCTGCATATACAGCCTGATGTTGCTTAACGCGGTTCATACCAGAAAAGGCAGCAGAAGTGACCTTTGCGGCATAATGATCGCCGTCACCCGCCAGGTCGGTAATTTCCACCTGCGCATCGGGAAAGGCTTCTACAATCATCGCCTTTATGTCTTCGCTTGCCATTGGCATTTCAGGTTACTCGTCTTCTTCGATGAACTGACGGCGCGCTTCATCCATATTTTCTTCGAGCGCGGCGCGGATAGCGGTATCATCGACATCGGTATTCGTCGCTTCGAAATCACCGAGAAGCTTGCGGATGACATCTTCGTCGCCGGCTTCTTCAAAATCAGCTTCCACGACTTCCTTGGCATAGGCAGCGATTTCGTCACCGCTCTTACCCATTTTGGCCGCAGCCCATTCACCGACAAGACGATTGCGCCGCGCCGTTACCTTGAATTGTAGCTCAGCATCACGGGCAAATTTATTCTCAAATGCTTTTTGCCGGTCGTTAAAATCAGCCATGTAAATCCCTCAAAATATTGTTTCTCTAAAAATAGGAATACCCGCTCGTTCGGACAAGAGGACGCACCTGTAAAATGGAAAAGTTTAATCGGCTATTTTGACAACCAATTTTCCGATCGCACCGCGATCGGCCATCTTCTGGATCGCTTGACCGGCATCTTCAAAAGCAAAAGTCTCCGACACACGCGGTTGGATCATGCCTTGATCCCAGAGCTTGAACAGCCGGTTGATATGCGCCCGGTTCGCCTTTGGATCACGCGCGGCAAAAGCACCCCAGAAGACACCAGCTACATCGCATGATTTCAACAAAGTAAGGTTGAGCGGTAGTTTGGCGATGCCTGCCGGAAATCCAACCACAAGAAAGCGCCCTTCCCAGCCAATAGAACGCACCGCAGGTTCGCTATAATCTCCGCCCACTGCATCATAGATCACATCATATCCGCCCGGAGCAGCGGCCTTGAACTGATTGGCCAGTGCCTTGGACTGGTCTTTGTCAAGGGGCGCTCGTTCATAAACGACTGTTTCATCTGCGCCTGCCTCACGGCAGAAAGCCGCTTTTTCTTCAGAGGATACCGCCGCAACGACCCGCGCGCCGAAGGCTTTGCCCAATTCAACGGCTGCGATACCAACACCACCCGATGCTCCAAGCACCAGAAGATCATCTCCTTCTTTGATATGACCACGGTCAACCAAAGCATGAATGGATGTGCCATAAGTCAATATAAGCGCTGATGCATCATCATGTGAAACACTGTCAGGAATTTGAAAAACACTATTTTGATCGGCGACAACTTTTTCAACGAGGCCACCATGACCGGTGGTTGAAGCAACGCGGTCACCGACTTTAAGATCGGTTACGCCTTCGCCCACTTCGGAAATCACACCCGAAACTTCGCCACCCGGTGCAAAGGGACGTTCAGGCTTGAACTGATAAAGATCCTGAATGATCAAAACATCAGGATAGTTGATCGAGCAGGCTTTAACATCGATGACAACCTGGCCTTTTCCTGCTTTCGGATCTTCGACTTCGATCATTTCAAGCGTGTCTGGGCCGCCAACTTTTGTGGACATTAAAGCTTTCATTTCGTTTCCTTCCCCGGAATTATGAATATTCAGGCAGCTTGGGGGTTTTTCCAGGGCTGCGCAGAATCAATATGTTGTTCGTAAGTTTCTATGGCATCGGATTTTGCCAATGTCAGGTCTATTTCATCGGTTCCTTCCATCAAGCATGCGTGGCGAAAGGAATCCATCTCAAAAGGAAAGCGATCCTGAAACGGCGTCGTTACGCTCATGCTTTCCATATCGACCGTGATCGGGTCGGTTTTCGCTACTTCCATCAATCGGTCTATAGCTTCCTGTGGCAGTGCAATGGCAAGCAGGCCGTTTTTAAAGGCGTTGCCCGAAAATATGTCTGAAAAGCTGGGTGCTATAACGGCTTTAATGCCCATATCATCCATAGCCCAGGCCGCATGCTCACGGCTAGAGCCACAGCCGAAATTATCTCCGGCAATCAGAATATTGGCACCTGCATATTCGGGATCATCAAAGACATTCCCATCCTGTGCACGGACCGTTTCAAAGGCCCCTTCGCCCAGACCATCGCGAGAAATCGTCTTCAGCCATTTGGCCGGAATGATTACGTCCGTATCAACATTCTTTTGACCGAAAGGATATGCGCGGCCCTCTACCTGTTTGACAGGCTTCATTCCTTATCTTCCCCGGATTCATCCTCATCTACGGGTTCATTTTCATAGCGAGTATTTGGACTGCCAGATTTTTGCTGGTCAATTTTGCGCATCTTGTGTCGACCTGCATACATGAGTGCAGCAGCGACAGCGGCAGAACCAACGGCAGCACCAACCTTGGCGCTGGTGGACCATTTTCCTGATTTTTTATCCTCCCCATCTTCTTTGGCATCGGGTTTTTTATCATCGTCGCTCATCATATTTTCCTATTTAACCAGCTCGCGCACATCGGTCAGCTTTCCTGTTACCGCGGCAGCCGCAGCCATGGCAGGTGACATAAGATGCGTTCTAGCACCGGGGCCCTGCCGTCCCACAAAATTGCGATTGGAAGTGGATGCACAGCGTTCACCCGCTGGCACCTTGTCCGGGTTCATGCCCAGACAGGCAGAACATCCCGGCTCGCGCCACTCAAATCCGGCATCGGTAAATATACGATCCAGTCCTTCCGCTTCGGCCTGCGCTTTGACTAGACCAGATCCGGGAACAACTATCGCCCATTTGACATTGTCCGCCTTTTTGCGGCCTTTAAGCACGGCTGCAGCAGCGCGCATGTCCTCGATCCGGCTGTTGGTACAACTGCCAATGAAGATATTCTCCACTTCGACATCACCAATTATCTGACCGGGTTCCAACCCCATATAGTCGAGCGACTTTCGGGCAGCGTCCTGTTTGGACGCATCGGCAAAACTCTCCGGAGCGGGCACTTCGCCGCTTACCGGAACCACATCTTCCGGGCTTGTTCCCCAGGTCACCGTGGGTGCAACATCAGCAGCGTCAATAGTCACGCTCTTGTCGAATTTGGCGCCTTCATCGGTCGGCAGTGATTTCCAATAGGCCGCCGCTGCATCCCAATCGGCACCTTTCGGAGCCATGGGACGGCCTTTCAAATAATCAAATGTTTTTTGATCCGGCGCGATCAAACCGGCGCGCGCACCCGCTTCAATCGACATATTGGAAACCGTCAAACGTCCTTCGATCGACATTTCCTCAAACACTTTTCCGCGATATTCAATGACAGAACCGGTTCCACCTGCAGTGCCAATCACACCAATGATGTGGAGGATCAGATCCTTTGGGCTAATGCCCGACCCTAGATCGCCTTCAACCCGAATCTCCATGGATTTGGAACGGGTTAGCTGAAGAGTCTGAGTCGCTAACACATGTTCGACTTCACTGGTACCGATGCCGAAAGCAAGCGCGCCCAACGCGCCATGCGCAGCCGTATGGCTGTCACCGCAAACCAGCGTCGTGCCTGGCAGTGTAAAGCCCTGCTCCGGGCCGATTACATGGACAATGCCCTGCTTGATATCGCTGGCGCCGATATATTCGATGCCGAAGGCAGGCGCATTGGCTTCCAGCGCTTCCAGTTGCGCGGCGCTTTGCGGGTCAGCAATTGGGATTTTGTTCCCATTTGCATCCAGTCGCGCGGTCGTAGGCAGATTATGGTCAGGAACCGCCAGTGTCAGATCGGGTCGGCGAACTGTGCGTCCAGCCTTGCGCAATCCTTCAAACGCCTGCGGACTGGTCACTTCATGCACCAGATGGCGATCAATATAGATTAGTGCCGTACCGTCATCGCGCTGGTCTACGACGTGCGCATCCCAGATTTTTTCATATAGCGTTTTTGGCTCGGTCATTGGCATCCCATTCTTGATATGGGCTTTCATTTAGCCAGATCAATCTCTGGCGCAAGATAGATTTGCCTTCAAATGCCGGTAAAGAGCGACTATCTTCGCCCTATGAGCATTTTTGCCATTCTCGCGACCATATTAGCATCCGTCATCATGATGGAATGTATCGCTTGGGGGGCGCATAAATATATCATGCATGGTTTTGGCTGGGCATGGCACCGTGATCATCACGAACCGCATGACAATGCGTTGGAAAAGAACGACTTATACGGCCTGTTCGGTGCGGCAATGAGCATCAGCATGTTCGCGATTGGTAGCCCAATGATCATGGGTACCAATGCTTGGGAGCCGGGGACATGGATTGGTCTGGGTATCCTGTTTTATGGAATTATCTACACATTGGTGCATGATGGTCTGGTGCATCAGCGCTATTTTAAATATGTTCCCAAGCGCGGTTATGCCAAGCGGCTGGTGCAGGCGCATAAACTGCACCATGCTACTATCGGCAAGGAAGGCGGGGTTAGTTTCGGCTTTGTGTTTGCACGTGATCCGGTGAAGTTAAAGGCGGAGTTGAAGGTGCAGAAGCAGGCCGGTGTTGCTGTTGTGCGGGATGCGGTTGGTTAATGCCAAACTTCCAAATGCTCGCTGAAGGTTCCAACTATCCAGGCAACATATTGGGCTTTGATGGTCGAGCATGCTTCTACATGTGGGTGTATGTACGAGCACTCAACGCTACTTTGGCTGAATACAAGGCAATGGACGTCATTCGGGGAATAGAGTCATTCAAAAAAATCAGTGATTCTGATATGGATAATGATAATCGAGCCTATGTGAAGTTCAGTTCGGTGGAACAAATTTCTATGCTCCCTAGACAAAGAACATCAACATTATACAGCGCCCCCCATGGATGAACCCAATACCGCATTCATGCGCGCTTACAATCGATCAGCACATAGACACCTCAGTCCATTCCCATGGAAAGGCAAAACGGAAATTTAACTAGGCCGAGGCATTAGCACCGGCCCGCCCAATTCCACCGTTTTCTGATAACCCGGCCGTGCCACCAGCGCTTCAAAATAGCGTTTGCAGTTGGGATAGCTTTCCAGCTGCCCCAGCGCCGAACGCCCTTCCAGCATATAATGCAGATTAATATCCGCGCCGGTAAACTTGTCCGCGACAAGGAAGTCTTTTCCTTCCAGTTCCGCTTCCAGATGTTCGAGCAATTTGGTCACTTCTGCCTGCATGAAACCGTTCAGTGGCTCCTGCAATCCGCCCAACATCGGCGCAATACCGGTAATGATAAAACTCATCCCCATCGTGCCTTCGGCGAAATGGAGCCATTCGAGATATTTTGCCCGCTCCGGATGATCCGCTGCAACACCAAGCGCGCCATCGCTATGTTTTTCGATCAGATATTCGATGATGGCGCTGGACTCGACCATCTTGTGGCCGTCAACCTCTACCACTGGTGCTTTGGCCAGACGATGTACCTCACCCAATTCCGGCGGAGAGCGCCGCGTGGTCGGATCGCGGTGGTACATTTCCATTTCATAGTCGATACCCGCCTCTTCACAGAGCCAGATGATACGGGACGAGCGTGAATAGCCGAGATGGTGTAGTTTGATCATGAAAGGCTCCTTTACGTTGCAACCGATGTGCTGCACCGGGACCCAATGGTCAACCGGCTATTTAGTGCCCAACCACGCCCAGGCTTTCGAACGGACGGTCATTCTCGCTATATTTCTCGACAATCGTGGCGCTGGCTTCATTCAGGCCGATTAGTTCGACTTCCTTACCCTCGTTTTTCAAACGATCGACAATCTTGTCGAGCATACCGGTTGCACTAATGTCCCAGAAATGCGCGTCATGGACATCGATAATGACTTTATCAATGCCGTCTTCGTTAAACTCGATCGCCTCGTACATCAGGTCGACAGAGCCAAAGAAAATCTGCCCGCCGAATACATAGCGATGGGTCGTGACTTCGACGAAATCCTGCATTGTAACCAGCTGGCGCACTTTCCAGGCGAAGAAGATACCGGACAGCAAGACACCGGTCAGGACGCCGATAGACAGATCATGGGTCGCAACAACCATTACCACCGTAGCGATCATCACAAAATTGGATGGCCACGGATGATGGGTAATCTCGGTAAAGCTCGCCCAGCGGAATGTGCTGATCGAGACAAAGATCATCACTGCTACCAGTGCCGGCATCGGGATCTGCGCGACCCATTGGCCCAGTCCCACGATCAGCACGATCAGCATGACACCGGCGACGAACGTCGAAAGGCGCCTGCGACCGCCAGACTTGATGTTGATCACCGACTGCCCAATCATGGCGCATCCGCCCATGCCACCGATCCAGCCGGTGACGAAATTAGCGATACCCTGCCCGTAAGTTTCACGTTTTTTGTCACTACGGGTTTCGGTCAAATCATCGACGATGGATGCGGTCAGCAGCGATTCAAGCAAACCAACCGCGGCCATAGCCAGTGAATATGGTGCGATGATCGCGAGCGTTTCCCAGGTGATCGGAATTTGCGGAATATGGAACCATGGCAGGCTGTCCGGCAATTCGCCCATATCGCCAACCGTGAACACATCGGCTTTGAAATACATACTGACCCCGGCCAGCAAGATAATTGCGGCGAGCGGCGATGGAACGAGTGTTGTGATCTTTGGAAGGCCATAGATAATCGCTAGTCCAGCGGCCACCATCGCATAAGTCTGCCATGTCATTGCCTCGCCGGTCAGCTGCGGGATTTGCGCCATGAAGATCAGAATCGCCAATGCATTGACGAAACCGGTGATCACCGAGCGCGAAATAAAGCGCATCAACAAATCCAGTCTGAGCAGCGCTGCTATCGATTGAAATATGCCCATCAAAATGGTTGCAGCAAACAGATATTCGACACCATGATCCCGCACCAACGGCACGACCAACACCGCAACAGCCGCGGTTGCCGCACTGATCATTCCAGGTCTACCGCCGATCATGGATATGATCACGGCAATCGAGAAACTGGCATACAGTCCGACGCGGGGATCGACACCTGCGATAATCGCAAAGCCGATGGCTTCGGGGATCAACGCGAGGGCAACAACCAGTCCCGCCAAAAATTCAGATTTCGGATTCGAAAGCCAGTCGCGGCGAAAGTCGCTATGTATGGCCATATGCCTGCCCCAGTATTTACGGAATTGCTGCAACGCAGCATTGATTAATGCCGCCCTTGAAGCAAGGTCATGGTTTAGTCAACTATTAGAGCTCTTCCCAAACTGCCAAGTGACAGAAAAATCAGGGTTTCGTACGATAATCAGCTGTGACGGTTGCAACCGCTGCTATTTCTTCTTCATGTCCAGTTTCGCGATACTGTTCGGCGAGTGCCTGCCGCTCCCAATCCTGCATCGCTGAATGGGCAATGATGTGATCAACCCACACTCGTCCCTTTGTACCGATATCCAGATCAAAGGTACGCACGCGATAGGCGACGGGCGCGTAGAAGGCATCCACGGCAGTGAAATTTTCGCCTGTTAGCCATGGGCCGCCAAAACTTTCGATACCTTCGGCAAATAGTTCTCCAATCCGGTCAACATTCCGCTGCAATGAGGGTGCAATCTCGTGTAACTCCGCGCGCACGCCGATGTTCATGGGGCAGATGTTTCGAAGCGGAGCAAAACCACCATGCATTTCCGCTGCTGCGCAGCGTGCCCAAGCGCGCGCCTTTTCATCATCTGGCCAAACACCGGCATGTCTCTCCGCCAGATATTCCATGATTGCGATACTGTCCCAAATAGTCCGGTCATCATCTTTCAAACAGGGTACCTGGCCATTGGGAGCAAATTTGCGGAAATTGTCGTAATTTTCCGCTTCAAACATCACCATCTCGTCCTCAAATGGAATGTCGAGAGCTTTCATCAACACCCAGGGACGCAGCGACCAGCTGGAATAATTGCGATTTGCAGTGATCAAAGTGTAAGTCATAAAAATGTTGTTTTCTGCTGTTACTATTTAGCGCAAGAGCTACAAAATAATTCAGCGAGTCAAGAAGGAAGATCGGAACATGCCCATATCCCGTAGAGAATTTGTCCGTAACGCACAGGCTGTTGGGCTGTTTTATGCCGGTTTCGGCTTGGCCGGTTGTGCCAAGGCCAAAAGCGCCAACAGAGGAATGGCTTTGGTAAAGGACCCCAACGGGCTTCTCGATCTACCGGCGGGTTTTTCCTACACCGCCTTTGGTGAAACCGGCGGTACAATGTCCGACGGTTTTTTCCGTCCCGGGCGTCATGATGGCATGGCCTGTTTCGCGCACCCGGCTTCAGCGGACAAATGCATATTGATGCGCAATCACGAAAATTGGGAAAGTGTTCCTGCCGGCAGCCCCTTTGGCAAGGGCAATGAGTTGCTTGACCGGGTTTCCGAAAGTCAACTCTATGACCGCAAGAAGGATGGATCACCGTTTTTCGGCGGTGTAACCAAGGTGGTCTACGATCTTAAAAACAAACGGATGGAGAGCGATTTTCTGGTTTTGACCGGTACCGCTGCCAATTGTGCGGGTGGTTCAACTCCTTGGGGAAGCTGGCTAACGTGCGAAGAACAAATGCTCAAAGCCCCGGACGAAGCGCAAAAGGATCATGGTTTTGTTTTTGAAACGCCTGCGGCATCGACGGGCCTAATCGACGCTGTACCGCTCAAAGCCATGGGGCGATTTGCCCACGAAGCGGCAGCCGTCGATCCGGATACCGGCATTGTCTACATGACCGAAGATGCCCTCAAGGGTTTGTTCTACCGCTTTATTCCAAAGGTCAAAGGCGATCTCACCAAAGGCGGCCAGTTACAGGCTTTGGCGATCAAAGGCTGGAAATCGGCGGTGACCAATAACTGGCCGGAAGACTGGGACGGCGGCGGAGAAGGTCGGGTTAAGCCCGGTCAGGAATTTTCTGTAGAGTGGATCGATATGGACGATGTAGAATCGCCCAATGCCGATCTGGCAGAGCGCGGACATGTTGCTGGCGCCGCCTATTTCTGCCGCGGGGAAGGACTGGATTACGGCCTTCGGCCCGGCAGCAATGTCGGGGAGTTCTTCTTCACCTGCACGCAAGGCGGCGCGCATCAAACCGGACAGGTATGGCGGTATACTCCGGGGGAGACCGGCAAGCTGACAATGCTATTTGAATCACCGGGCGCCGATACGCTTGATCTATGTGACAATCTGTCGCTATCGCCCTGGGGTGATATCATATTGTGCGAAGATGGCCGCGGAAGCCAATATCTCCGCGGTCTGACACCCGATGGTAAAATCTATGATTTCGCCAAGAACGCACATAAGGACGAGTCCGAGTTCTGCGGGGCCTGTTTTTCTCCCGATGGCAAGACCATGTTCGTCAATGTGCAAAATCCCGGGATGACTTTCGCGATCACGGGGCCGTGGGAGACTCTTCGCGTTTAAGCCCCCCCAATCAATTCCCGCCCGATCAGCATCCGGCGAATTTCATTGGTGCCTGCGCCTATGTCGAGCAATTTGCTGTCGCGCCAGTAACGCTCGACCGGCCAGTCGGTGGTATAGCCTGCGCCGCCCAGCGCCTGCACCGATTCCTCTGCGACACGAACACTGCATTCCGAGGCATATAGTACAGCTCCTGCCGCATCGAAGCGGGTTGTATGCCCTGCATCGCAGGCTTTGTTGACATTATAAACGTAGCTGCGCGCACTATTCAGGCGCACGTACATATCGGCAATCTTGCCTTGCATCAGCTGGAACGAACCGATGGGTTTGCCAAATTGCTTGCGCTCGCGAACATAGGGGATAACCGTATCGAGACATGCCTGCATCAGACCGAGCGGTAGCGCCGCCAATACGGCGCGTTCATAGTCCAATCCGCTCATCAAGACACCAACGCCGCCATTGATCGGACCCATGACATTTTCTTCGGGTACTTCGCAGTCATCAAAGACCAGTTCTGCGGTCGGGCTGCCCTTCATGCCGACTTTTTCGATTTTCTGGCCAATGGAAAAGCCCTTCATACCCTTTTCGATCAGGAAAGCCGTAATCCCGCCTGAACCGGCATCCGGGCGGGTTTTTGCGTAGACCACCAATGTGTCGGCATCGGTGGAGTTGGTGATCCAGAATTTTGTGCCGTTGAGAATATACCCGCCTTGCACGGCTTCGGCTTTCAGTTTCATGGAGACCACATCGCTGCCCGCTCCAGCCTCTGACATGGCAAGCGACCCAACATGTTCACCCGATATCAGCTTTGGCAGATATTTGGCCTTCTGTTCATCATTGGCCCAGCGGCGGATTTGATTGACGCAAAGATTGCTGTGAGCGCCATAGGAAAGCCCAAGAGCCGCACTGCCGCGGCTCACTTCTTCCACCGCGACCGCATGTTCAAGATAGCCGAGACCCAAACCGCCATCTGCTTCATCTACCGTAATCCCGTGCAAACCAAGCTCGCCCATTTGCTCCCAAAGTTCACGAGGGAACCAGTCTTCCCGATCCATCTTCTCAGCTAAAGGCGCAATTTTCTCATCGGCAAATCGTCTTGTGGTATCGCGGATTTGATCCGCCATTTCACCAAGCTGGAAATCGAATTCTGGAGTGGCAATCATTTGGAGTCCTTTGAAATATTGTTACGAGCGCTTTAGCAGAAGATTTGCCGTTTTCCATATCATCAATCATTGCACCGAAATTGTAGCCCTGCCATAGGCGCGGGTGATGATCTATTCGCTTGCCAAACCGCTATTATTTCAACTCGATGCCGAACGTGCGCACGGGATGACCATTGCCGGGTTAAAGGCCGTTCCGATTGGCCCTGCCCCCAAATCCGATCCGATATTGGAGACATGTTTTGCAGGCTTAACCTTCCCCAATCCGATCGGCATGGCACCCGGTTTTGACAAAAATGGCGAGGTGCCGGATGCGCTGGTTCGCCTGGGATTTGGCTATGCCGAAGTTGGAACCCTGACCCCGCTTCCGCAAACCGGCAATCCGAAACCAAGGGTGTTTCGGTTGATCGAAGACAAAGCGGTCATCAATCGTCTGGGCTTCAACAATGAAGGTCAGGAAAAAGCAATGCCGCGCCTGAAACAGATGCGCAGCCGGATGGGCAAGGGCGTGCTTGGCATCAACATAGGCGCAAACAAAGACAGCGACGATCGCATTGCCGACTATGTGATTGGCGTTCAGAATATGGCCCCGCTTGCGGATTACCTGACCGTTAACATAAGTTCTCCAAACACGCCCGGCTTGCGCGCTTTACAAGACAAGGGAGCCTTGGAAGAACTGCTCGCTGCAGTGATGAAAGCGCGCGGAAAAAACACCGTTCCCGTTTTTTTGAAAGTAGCTCCCGATCTGGAACCGGCAGATGTGGACGATATTGTCGATGTGGTAGGCAAGCAAAAACTGGACGCTTTGATTGTTTCCAACACCACCATCACGCGCAATGATCTCAAATCGAGAAACCAAAAAGAGACCGGCGGATTGTCGGGAGCACCTCTGAAAGAAATGGCGCAGCAGCGTCTGAAGGATTTTCGTGCGGCCAGCGGCGGCAACATTCCTCTTATTGGCGTTGGCGGTATCGCGACGGCGAAAGATGCCTATGATCGCATCCGCGCAGGAGCATCTCTGGTCCAGCTATATACAGGCATGATATATGAAGGGCCAACCATCGCACGGTGCATGGCTTCCGAACTCGCCAAACTGTTGAAACAAGACGGATTTCATTCCGTTTCAGAAGCTGTTGGAACAGGCGACAAATAATTTGCCAAACCGATGGCGCATCCATAGAAACTGCGACCATGAAACAACTTATCTCGTTTATCGCTATCGTTCTGCTGGCCATTGTTCCGGCACAAGCCAAACATCACGAAGAAAAGAATGTTGGCACCGCTGCCTCGGCCCATCCCGAGGCGACCAAAGCCGGTTTTGAAATGCTGCAGGCCGGTGGTTCGGCAACCGACGCCGCAATGGCAATGATGCTCGCGCTGACCGTAGTCGAGCCGCAATCAAGCGGCATTGGAGGCGGCGGTTTTTTTCTCCACTACGATGCAAAGCGTAATTGGATGCAGACAATTGATGGTCGCGAAATGGCTCCGGCGGCAGCGGGGGCTGAACGATTCCTTGACAAGGACGGCAAACCCATGGGTTTTCGCGCTTCCGTTCCAGGGGGTATTTCTGTCGGTGTTCCCGGCAATATGCGCCTGATGGAAATGGCGCATCAGAAATGGGGTAAGCTGCCATGGGAAAAGATTTTCGAACCCGCCATTCGCTTGGCGGAAAAAGGATATGCCGTTACCGGCCCGCAGCACTACTGGATGAAGCGCCTTGGCGGATTGTGGGAGAATTTTCCTGAAATCCGGAAACTATATTGGCGCGATGGTCAGCCGGCGCCAGTGGGTACAATCATCAAGAACCCTGAATTGGCGGCGCTGCTGAAGGATCTGCAGGCCAATGGTGCGGATGCGTTTTACTCCGGTGAGACCGCACAGGCGATTACTGCCGCTGTGGCCAATGCACCGCAAAACCAAACCGCAATCACACAAGATGATTTTGACAATTATCGCGCAATCCTGCGCGCTCCCGTTTGCTCTTCCTATCGTGAATATAAAATCTGCGGAATGGGACCACCATCTTCCGGCGCGACCACCGTGCTACAAATTCTCGGCATGATCGAACGTTTTGATATGGGCAAACTGTACAAGGAAAATCCGGTACAATCCTGGCACGTTATCGGAGAGGCTATGCGCCTCGCTTATTCCGATCGGCAAAAATATCTGGGTGATCGCGATTTTGTTGCTGTTCCGGTCGATGGATTGATCGACAAAGCCTATATTGCCAAGCGCTCACAATTGATTGCTTTACAACGTGCTCGTCCAGACTTTCCCGGCATGGAAACCTACCCAGCCGGCAATCCTCCGGGCGCGCAGTCCCGCACCAAAGCGGCGTCTTCAGAAGTCCCTTCGACTACACATTTTGCGGCCGTTGATAATGACGGAAATATTGCCAATATGACATCGACAGTGGAAGGCCCCTTTGGCAGCCAGCTTATTGCACGCGGCATGGTGCTCAACAACGAATTGACCGACTTCACCTTTACGCCAGAGATTGACGGAGCCCCTGTTCCAAATCGTGTGCAAGCGGGCAAACGTCCTCTGTCTTCTATGTCTCCCACCATAGTTTTTGACAAATCCGGACAACCTATCCTCGCTCTGA
>Ga0316204_10003110_pt1 | contig 34554 bp, 27 predicted proteins | sample 6monrhotite_MG_2_FD_205661 | JGI IMG/M metagenome (GOLD analysis project Ga0316204, IMG submission 205661) | Microbial mat bacterial communities from mineral coupon in-situ incubated in ocean water Damariscotta River, Maine, United States -... | ecosystem: Environmental > Aquatic > Marine >... | reverse complement strand
GCTTCAACGACGTTATGTACTTCGTGATCATCGACAAAAGCACCGTGGACGCGTTGAGGCGATGCCGTGCCCGGTGGCAAATACAACATATCACCGTGACCTAATAAGCTCTCGGCCCCCATTTGATCGAGAATCGTACGCGAGTCGATTTTTGACGAAACTTGGAAGGAGATTCGAGTCGGGATATTGGCCTTTATCAAACCCGTTAAGACATCGACAGATGGACGCTGAGTGGCTAATAACAGATGGATCCCACACGCCCGTGCTTTTTGAGCCAGTCGGGCAATCAACTCTTCTACTTTTTTGCCGACCACCATCATCATGTCGGCTAGCTCATCAATCACAACAACGATATACGGCAGAGGCACCAAGGTCTCTGGCGGCATACCTTGCGCGGGTAAATCAGCAAAGGGGTCCATAATCGGCTCGCCCTTATCAATCGCTTCCTGCACTTTGCGATTAAAGCCCAGCACATTTCGCACTCCCATCGCCGCCATCAAGCGGTAGCGTCGGTCCATCTCCACCACACACCAACGGAGCCCATTGGCCGCTTCTTTCATGTCCGTAACCACGGGGGCCAACAAATGAGGAATCCCTTCGTAAATCGACAATTCCAACATTTTTGGATCGATTAAAATCAAGCGCACTTGCTCAGGCGTGGCCTTGTACAAAATACTCAGCAACATCGCATTCACGGCCACCGACTTACCCGAACCCGTGGTACCAGCAACCAATAAATGCGGCATTTTGGCTAAATCAGCAACCACAGGCAGGCCCGAGATATCTTTACCCAAGGCTAGGGTGAGTGGCGAACTGGCAGCGCTATAAGGTTTGGATTCCAAAGTCTCGCTCAAGCGGATCATTTCACGATGTTCGTTAGGAATCTCCAGACCAATCACTTCTTTGCCTGGAATGACGTCGACCACACGCACACTTATCACTGACAAACCACGGGCTAAATCTTTAGCCAAATTGGAAATTTGAGCCCCCTTCACACCAGGTCCAGGCAATAATTCATAGCGCGTAATAATCGGGCCTGGGTGCACTGCCACCACTTGAACATCGATTTTAAATTCTTTGAGCTTGACCTCAACCAAACGAGATATCGCTTCCAAGCTCTCGTTGGACATCCGTTGTGTGTGTTCCTCGGCAACATCTAGCAAGCCCAAGGACGGCATACCGCCGGCAATCTCAGGTTCCTTAAACAGCACTTGCTGCTTGGGTTTTTCGGCTCGCTCTTTTATTGCTACCTTTTCTACCTTTTTAACCACCGGCTCGATGCGGGGAGTAGATAGCGCTTTTTGTTGCTTAACTTCTTTTTCTACCTGGCTCTCATGAGCTTTGCGGGTTTTATAAATTTGCCATTTCTCCCGTGACTCACCGATCCAAACACGAGAAAGCTCGATAAATTCCAGCGTCATTTTGCCCGTCTCATCGGCCAACCAGACCCACGACAAACCAGTAAACAAGGTAACACCGCTAAGAAACAGCGCAATTAACAATAAAGTGGCACCGACAAAGTTAAACAACCCCGCCAGCCCCTGACCAACCACTTCGCCGAGAATACCGCCTGAATTTTGTGGCAAGGACATACCATGACCAAAGTGCAAATTGGCCAGCGCACAACCCGCCGCAACAGTCAGCACGCCACCAATCCCAATCACCCAGTACTCAAACGCTGGGGTCAAGTCTTCAAGGTTTCGCCCTTTGTACAATAAGCGGCCATAGTTGGCCAACATAATGGGAAACAAATAGGACATGTAGCCGAAGATGAACAGCGACAAATCAGCGTACATCGCTCCGACCAGACCACCCACATTATTCAGTTGATGTGTATCACCGCCATGCGACCAGCCGGGATCAGCCGCGTTGTAACTGAACAACGACACTAGCATGAAGAGTGAAATCGCGGAAAAAACAAACAGCGCACCTTCTCTCAAACCGCTAATCGCACGGCTTTTCGGTACGGCAGAGGCCGCTTTTGACACTTTCTTTTTTGTTGCTTGACCCAACTATTTTCCCCAACAACTGATGATTAACGCCATATAATCATCAAAGACTGTATTTCAACGCAAACACGCCCGGACTTCAAGCCGCGCGATGAGCCACCATCAAACAAATATAATGAATTTTGACCAAGACTAAACATTACCCTATCATCTTGAATGATAGGAGATTAGAGCTTTCAATTATACCTTTAGGATTTGCACATCCCGTCCGAGACTTATACCATCGGACAAATTAGTCCTAAGTTTATCACGCAACCACTGAACATACCGGAGTAGCGCATGAGTGAAGCAAAGCATTGCCGTCTTTTAATCCTGGGATCGGGTCCTGCAGGTTATACCGCAGCCGTTTATGCCGCCCGCGCCAATTTGACGCCCGTCATCGTCACCGGCCTGCAACAAGGCGGACAACTCACCACCACCACCGAAGTTGATAACTGGCCGGGCGACCACGAAGGCGTTCAAGGTCCAGAGTTAATGGATCGCATGCTTAAACACGCTGAGCGATTTAATACCGAAGTTTTGTTTGATCACATCAACGAAACCGACCTAAGCAAACGCCCCTTTACCCTAAAAGGCGATGCGGGTACCTACACTTGTGACGCACTCGTCATCGCCACAGGTGCATCAGCACGTTACTTGGGCCTGGATTCAGAAGAGGCCTTCAAAGGTCGCGGCGTATCCGCTTGTGCCACCTGCGATGGTTTTTTCTATCGTAATAAGCCAGTGGCCGTTGTTGGCGGCGGAAACACCGCTGTTGAAGAGGCCTTGTATCTTTCAAATATCGCCTCACACGTTACCGTTATTCACCGCCGCGATAAATTTAGCTCTGAGAAAATATTGTCAGATCAACTGCTAGAAAAAGCGAAAAATGGCAACATCACGATTGAGTGGAACAATAACTTAGACGAGGTCCTAGGTGACGACATGGGCGTTACTGGCCTGCGCCTAAAAGACAATGACGGGGAAACAAAAGAAATCACCGTCGACGGCGTATTTATTGCCATCGGCCACAAGCCGAATACCGACATTTTCCAAGGCCAACTGGAAATGAACAATGGCTACGTCCAAGTTGATGGTGGACGCAAAGGCAACGCAACAGCCACCAGTGTTGAAGGCGTATTCGCTGCGGGTGACGTTGCCGATGATATTTACCGCCAAGCCATCACCTCCGCCGGGGCTGGCTGCATGGCGGCACTTGATGTTGAGCGCTTTCTTGAACACCAATCTTGAGCGTTACGCAAGGTAGGAGTAAGCTGTGCCAGGGACATCAGTTCCTCGCACTGTTTTCCAGCACAACAACGAGGTGGTCATGACATTGGCACACAAAGATCAGCGTAATTTTATTCGTATGGAAGTGAACTCCAAAGTCGAGTTCAAGCGTGGTGATTCAGGTCCAACATTAGTCGGCACAGCTATTGATATTAGTGCTATTGGACTACGTTTTGTATCAGAAGAAGCAATAGACAATGAAGAAGTCCTCAGCGTTACAGTATACCCCGGTGCAGAAGTGACCCCCCCCTTACATGCCATTGTTACAGTGAAGCGAGTTGATCACTGTGAAGAAGAAGGCACCTACGAAGTAGCAGGAACCTTAAAAATGGCTTAAGAGTCGTTGCCTTAATGCCTCTTAAGCTCCCCGCCTCGGTGGGGATTTTTTTGCCATGAATATTTCAATCATTGACGATTTATCCCTTATTTGCGCCGAACAGTGGAATTCACTCCAGCTCGCGGACAACCCGTTCGTGCGCCATGAATTTCTATCCGGCCTGGAGCAACACCATTGCCTGGGCCAGGAGCGCGGCTGGCAACCTTGCCACATCATTATCCAAGATGACCACAACAAGCTCATTGCCGCCGCCCCCGCGTACCTGAAATCCCATTCTTGGGGAGAATTTGTTTTTGACTGGGCTTGGGCCGACGCTTATGAACGCGCTGGCGAACATTATTATCCCAAATTGATTATTGCCTCGCCTTTTTCACCCGTCACCGGAGCGCGTTTACTCACGCATCCAAGTCAAAACCAACACAACCTTCAGGCACAGCTATTGGCTGCGGCCGTAGAATTTGCCCAGCAGCAGCAATTATCCTCAATTCACACCTTGTTCCATTTAGCGTCAGAGATACCTAGGGAAGCCGCACAACACTGGCATGCCCGCCCCGGTTATCAATTCCATTGGTCCAACCAGAACTACATCGATTTCGATGATTTTCTCAGCAAATTCAGCTCATCCAAGCGTAAAAATATAAGAAAAGAGCGCCGAAAAGTGACCGACGCCAATATAACTATTCGCGTTCTTCACAATCACGAGATCGAAGCCGAGCACATGGCCGCCATGCACCAGTTCTACAGCAACACCTGTCATGAGAAAAACAACATGGCTTGGCTAACTGTTGAATTTTTTGAGCATCTGCGTCAAACACTAGCTCAGCACCTCGTTTTATTTTTGGCTTATAGCAATGAAAAAGTTATTGCAGGCTCCCTCTGTTTTAGAAACAAAAAACAGTTATGGGGAAGATACTGGGGTAGCAATGGCGACTACGACGGCCTGCACTTTGAGGCCTGCTACTACCGTCCACTCGAATACTGCATCGAACAAGACATTCAGCAGTTTGAGCCTGGTGCTCAGGGCGAACATAAAATTAGTCGCGGCTTTCTGCCTACCGCCACCCACTCTAGTCACTGGATAGCGGACCCACGTTTCGATCAAGCCATTGGACAACATTTAATACACGAGCGCGCCCACACACTTAAAGCCATGAATGAACTCAGCGAACGCTCTCCCTACAAGAAACAATAAGCCATCAAAAATAATAAAAATTTCATTTACTTATGGTTTACACAGTTCACCCAAAGCTATTTTTCCGCTACCGTATGCCCTCACCCATAACAAATGTGTAATATTCCTGTGGAAGGCCCGTTCTGGTTAGACGATCACGATGTTAATTTTTTTCCTCCCATCGACTACGCGCTGGAGGAGCCCAATGGCCTGCTGTGCGTGGGTGGAGATCTCAGCCCTGAACGCCTCTTAGCCGCCTATCGATATAGTTTATTTCCCTGGTTCAATGACGATCAGCCCATCTTATGGTGGAGCCCAAACCCTCGAGCAGTATTATTGCCAGCTGATATCCATATCTCACGTAGTTTGCGCAAAGCCATTCGCAAGAAAAAGTATCGAATCACCTTCGACCAGTGTTTTACTGACGTTGTTAGCGCCTGCGCGGAACCTCGGCCCTACGAAGCCAATACTTGGATCAGCGATGAGATTCGCCGCGCCTACACTCAACTCCACCAACTGGGCTACGCCCACAGCGTCGAGGCCTGGCAAGGCGAGCAGCTTATGGGCGGGCTTTATGGCATTGCGCTGGGCAAGGTATTTTTTGGTGAATCTATGTTCAGTCGTGCGACTGATAGCTCTAAAATTGCGTTCGTCTACTTAACTCGGCAATTACAACAGTGGGGCTTTCAACTCATTGATTGCCAAGTAGCTTCTGAGCACTTAACGAGCTTGGGTGCCATCGACATCGATAGAAACCAATTCATTGATTTACTGGACCAACACAGCGAACCCGCCATTCAACGACCGGCGCCCTGGTACTTTGATCAAGATTTTGATCCACTGAAAATAAACGATTGAATATTACTTGCTAGCTATGAATGATATACAAGAACAACTAAGTACCCTACGCTGCTTTGTTACCGTCGATAGCGACTGTAGTTACTTAGAAAACCATCGCAGCCGTAATTTAGTCATTGATCCCGACATTGATGTCGACACCGATCTATTGGGTGCTCTACTCAACAATGGATTCCGCCGTAGTGGCGAGAGCATCTATCGCCCACATTGCGACGACTGCCATGCTTGCCAATCATTGCGAGTTCCCGTTAATCAATTTCAAGCAAGCCGTAATCAGCGCCGCTGCTACAACAAAAACAAACACCTGACACACCGAGAACATCATGGCGGTTTCGATGAGCAGCATTACAGCCTGTACTGTCGCTACATCCAACAACGCCACCCAGGTAGTAGTATGGAAGATCCCAGCAAAGCGTCATTCATCGAGTTTTTAACATCCAAACATGTCGAGACTCGCTTTCATGAATTTTATTTGAATGAACAGTTGGTCGCCGTCGCCGTCACCGACCACACGCCCTTAGGCCTCTCTGCGGTTTACACCTTTTTTGAACCCGAGTTACAGCACTTAAGTCTAGGGACTTATGCGATTTTATGGCAAATAGAACATTGTCGGAAATTAGGTCTACCTTGGCTATTTCTGGGCTACTGGATTAGAAACTGCCCAGTCATGAGTTACAAAAACAAGTTTAAACCGGCAGAATATTTCCAGAATAATCAATGGAAAACCTTAACAACGTAGTCATCCTTTGCTTATATCGAAAAATTACGGCAAAATACGCCGCTGATAATCCAACCTACACAGAATTTACTGGAGATTGACGGAAAGCATGGCCAAAGAAGAACATATTGAAATGGAAGGCACGGTGATAGATACACTGCCTAACACCATGTTCCGCGTAGAACTAGAGAACGGCCACGTAGTGACCGCTCATATTTCTGGAAAGATGCGCAAGCACTATATTCGCATTCTAACTGGTGACAAAGTGACCGTGGCCCTTACCCCATACGACTTGAGCAAAGGCCGCATCACTTACCGAGCGCGCTAATTACAGCGCTTCAGCTTCCTGTTTGTGGTCTTCATTCTCAAATTCGAAGCTTAGCTCGCCATCCTTAGTGGTTACACAGACGTAACCACCTGATGCCAAACGACCAAACAGTAGTTCTTCTGCCAACGGTCTCTTAATGCTCTCTTTGATTACCCGTGCCATTGGGCGTGCCCCCATGGCGGGGTCAAAGCCACGTTCGGCTAGCCACGCTCGCGCATCGGCATCTACATCAACCGTCACCCGCTTCGCTTCTAGTTGTGCTTCCAACTCCATAATAAACTTATCAACCACATGGATAATGGTACGGCTATCAAGCGCGCTAAACTGAATAATGCCATCTAAGCGATTACGAAACTCTGGCGAGAACAGTTTATTAATCGCACCCATACTGTCATTGCTATGATCCTGTTTGGTAAAGCCAATCGATGCTCGGGTTGATTGCTCCACGCCTGCATTCGTTGTCATCACCAACACAATATTACGAAAATCAGCCTTACGACCATTGTTATCAGTCAAGGTGCCGTGATCCATAACCTGTAACAGTAGATTGAAGACATCAGGATGCGCTTTCTCAATCTCGTCAAGCAACACAACCGCATGAGGATGCTTATTTACCGCTTCAGTCAACAAACCACCCTGATCATAGCCAACGTAGCCTGGAGGCGCACCAATCAAGCGAGAGACCGTATGACGCTCCATATACTCAGACATATCAAAACGGATAAGTTCAATACCCATTACTTTAGATAATTGACTAGTCACCTCAGTTTTCCCAACCCCTGTTGGGCCAGAAAAGAGAAATGAGCCAATGGGCCGCTCTTCGCTGCCCAATCCAGATCGAGACAACTTGATCGCGTTAGAAAGGTGATCAATCGCTGGGTCTTGGCCGTACACGACCATTTTAAGATTGCGATCGATGTTACGAAGACGCTCACGATCAGAACCATGGATTGTTTTAGAAGGAATCCGTGCCATCTTAGCCACGATTTCTTCAACATCCTTCACACCTATTGTTTTCTTGCGCTTAGATACAGGCAAGATGCGCTGACGCGCCCCAGCTTCATCGATAACATCAATAGCCTTATCTGGGAGATGACGATCATTGATGTAGCGTTCAGATAGCTCTACCGCAGTGCGAATAGCTTGGCGGGTATATTTGATCTCATGATGCTCTTCAAACCTAGATTTAAGCCCCATCAAAATTTGCGTGGCTTCATCGACTGTCGGCTCATTAACATCGATCTTTTGAAAACGACGCGCTAATGCGCGATCCTTTTCAAAAATTCCACGATATTCCTGATAAGTCGTTGAACCCAAGCACTTCAACTCGCCCGAGGCCAAAGCAGGCTTAATTAAGTTAGAGGCATCCATCACGCCACCAGATGCCGCACCTGCACCAATAATCGTGTGAATTTCATCGATAAATAATACGTTACCAGGATCTTTGCTTAACTGAGCCAACACCGCCTTGAAGCGCTTCTCAAAATCACCCCGATACTTGGTGCCAGCCAATAAAGCCCCCATATCCAAGGAGTAGACAGTGGCCCCCTCCAGCACATCCGGCACGTCGCCATCAACAATTTTCTTGGCTAAACCTTCTGCAAGCGCCGTCTTACCCACGCCAGCCTCACCAACAAACAGTGGATTGTTCTTACGACGACGACACAACACCTGTACTGCTCGTTCAACTTCAGAGTCACGCCCAATAAGCGGATCAATTTTGCCTTGCTTGGCACGTTCATTCAAATTAACTGCATAACTCTCTAATGGAGATTTAGCCTGCTGCTCCCCAGAAGATTCTTCGTTGTCAGCCTGCTGATTAAAATTTTCACTCTCTTCATCACCGGCGACTTTAGAAATACCGTGTGAAATATAATTCACAATATCTAAGCGAGTAATGTTTTGTGTATTCAGCAAATAAACGGCTTGAGAATCAGGCTCACCAAAAATAGCGACGAGCACATTCGCCCCTGTTACTTCTTCTTTGCCTGAACTTTGTACATGGAACACTGCACGCTGCAAAACTCGCTGAAACCCTAAGGTAGGTTGAGTCTCACGACTGTCCTCTTTCGATAAGACTGGGGTTGTCTCATCTAGGAATGAAACTAAATCTTTTTTTAATTTTGAAACATCTGCACCACAGGCTCTTAAAACATTTGCTGCGGACGAGTTATCCAGAAGTGCGAGCAAAAGATGCTCCACTGTCATGAACTCGTGTTGCTTTCCACTTGCTTCTCTAAAAGCAATATTGAGTGTGAGTTCTAACTCTGTATTTAACATTTTAAGCTCCTCCGAACATCAACGTTCGTGAAAGTCCTTTTAAGACCAAACTACGCTTCTTCCATAGTGCATTTAAGTGGGTGTTCGCTTTCTCTAGCATACTCATTAACCATGGCGACTTTTGTTTCCGCCACATCTCTAGAAAAAACACCACACACTCCGCTTCCTTTCGTATGCACCTGCAACATCACCTGCGTAGCCTTCTCTGGGCCCATTCCAAAAAATTGCTCTAATATATGAACAACGAAATCCATCGGGGTGTAATCGTCATTCATTAGCAACACCTTGAACAAGGGTGGTCGTTTCAACTTGGGTTTGGCCTCTTGTAGCGCCAAGCCATCATCGGAGTGATTATCGTGTGTAGATTCGCTCATCGTGGTTACTTATCGTCAGGCCTGATTGATTAGACCTGATATTTTCCACCACTCTGAGCTCTATGGCCAGTCTTTCCACTCAGCCCACAACAATTTGAACTCAATCCGAGGCTGGGTAATACACCCTGATAACGCCCCCTCCATACCACATGCATCGACCCAGCGCTATTAATACTTGAGGGATATATTATAAATACCTAATAATCTCAATAAATTCAGGACCTTGACTTATTGCATATTTTGGTCAACATTTAGCACTGTAGTGGGGGGAAACACCTCTACATGCGGCACCGAATTTTTCGGTATGTTTTAAGAGTTAAACCGCGAGGTAAGCAAGTATGGCAACAGGTATCGTTAAGTGGTTCAGCAATGCCAAAGGATATGGATTTATTGCACCAGATGAGGGAGGAGACGATATTTTCGCGCATTTCTCCGCCATAGGTATGGATGGATACAAATCGCTAAGGCAAGGCCAACAGGTTCAGTATGATGTTACGCAAGGCCCAAAGGGCTTGCTCGCATCGGGTATTATCGTTACTGGTGAGACAACCGCTGCTGTAGATACTAAAGAGCTCGAAGAAGCTGAAAACGTATAACATATAGTAGAACGTTCTATTTAAAGAACAAAAAAAGCCAGTGTCGACGGATCGACTCTGGCTTTTTTCTAACTCTAGCTGTATTTCGGGCCCAGCATTCGAGCAGATATCACCCACTTTTTAAACTTAAATTCAATAATAAAGCCCAAACTCGGCTGTTAGATCAGCACCTACACACGACCTATTAAATCATTCAGCATCGCACTTGGACGCATAGCTTTTACTGCTAGTTCTACATTGGGTTGGTAATACCCTTCCAAATCAACAGCACCACCTTGCGCACCGTTCAACTCAGCCACAATTTTTTCTTCATTTTCGACTAGTTTTTCCGCCAAAGATCTAAAGCTAGCCTGCAGCTCAAGATCCGCGGTTTGCGCCACCAAGGCCTGAGCCCAATAGCTTGCCAAATAAAAGTGACTACCACGATTATCCAACTCACCGACCTTACGTAAAGGAGACTTATTGGTATCCAGAAAACGCCCCGTCGCTTCATCCAGGGTATCAGCTAATACTTGTGCTTTAGGGTTTTTAAAATTAACGGCCAAATGTTCCAACGACGCCGCCAATGCCAAAAACTCGCCCAATGAATCCCAACGCAAATGGTTTTCAGATAACAATTGCTGAACGTGCTTAGGTGCCGAACCACCAGCCCCCGTTTCAAACAAACCACCGCCGTTCATCAAAGGCACAATGGATAGCATTTTGGCTGACGTGCCCAGCTCTAATATAGGAAATAAATCGGTCAAATAATCGCGCAGAACATTACCGGTCACCGAAATAACGTCGTCACCCTCTTTAATTTTACTCAAACTAAAGCAAGTTGCCTCTTGCGGTGACATCACTCGGATGTCCAGGCCGGAGGTGTCATGATCAGCCAGATAAACGCTGACCTTTTTAATCAACTCAGCATCATGGGCTCGTTTTTCATCAAGCCAAAAAATAGCCGGCACCTGAGTCGCACGGGCACGCGTCACCGCCAATTTCACCCAGTCTTGGATCGGAGCATCTTTGACCTGACACATACGAAACACATCACCTGTAGCAACTGTTTGTTCCATCAAGATTGCACCAGCGCCATCGACAATGCGTACCGTACCATCAGCACTCATTTGGAAAGTTTTATCGTGGGAGCCATACTCTTCGGCTTTTTGCGCCATCAAGCCAACATTCGGCACACTGCCCATTGTCGTCGGATCAAACGCACCGTGCTCCTTACAAAAATCAATGGTCGCCTGGTAAATACCGGCATAACAACGATCAGGAATCACCGCCATTGTATCTTGCTGCTGACCATCTTTATTCCACATCTGACCTGAACCACGAATCATCGCAGGCATGGACGCATCAACAATCACATCACTCGGCACATGCAGATTGGTAATACCCTTATCCGAATCCACCATCGCAATATCGGCCTTAGCGTCAATAACGGCTTGTAAGTCAGCCTCAATTTCAGCGCGCTCTTGCGACGATAATGTCTGAATTTTATTGTAAACATCACCGACACCGTTGTTCGGATTGATACCCAACTCGGTAAAGACCTGGGCATACTTATCAAACACTTCTTTAAAGAACACTGACACAGCCACACCGAAAATAATCGGATCAGAAACCTTCATCATGGTGGCCTTCAGATGCAAGGAAAACAACAGACCTTGCGCCTTGGCTTCGGTAATTGATGTTTCGATGAAGCGACTCAAGGCCTGATTACTCATCACTGCACTATCAATAATTTCCCCAGCTAAGAGCGGAGCGGAGCCCTTTAGCTCGGTAACGGAGCCATCATCGGCCACAAATTCGATTTTAAATTCAGAAGCTTCAGCAATCGTCAGCGACTTTTCGGAACCGTAAAAATCCCCTTCTGACATGTGAGCCACGTGGGATTTTGATTCTGCCGACCAAACCCCCATTGAGTGGGGGTTTTTCTTGGCATAATTTTTAACGGATGCTGGAGCTCGGCGATCTGAATTACCTTCACGCAACACAGGATTCACAGCACTACCAAGCACTTTGGCATACGTCGCTTTAATCGTTCGCTCAGCATCATTTTTTGGCTCAGCGGGATAATCAGGTAAGGCATAACCATGAGCCTGCAGCTCTTCAATCGCAGCAATAAGTTGAGGAATCGAGGCGCTAATATTAGGTAATTTAATGATATTGGCTTCGGACGACTTGGCCAGCTCACCTAATTCAGCCAGCGCATCACCCATGCGCTGATCTTCATTTAAAAATTCAGAAAAATTAGCAATAATCCGCCCAGACAAAGAAATATCACGCGTTTCAATGGCCACATCGGCAGCCCCGGCAAACGCTTCAACGATAGGTAGAAATGAATACGTCGCTAAAGCGGGCGCTTCATCTGTCAAGGTGTAGATGATTTTTGCCTTATCTGTCATATGAATTCCTAGATTATTCGCCTCATTATTGACGGCATTGGTGACTAGCAAGAGTAGAAAAGGCCTACATTTTAACAGATACGGCCTGGGTTCGAAAATTTCCCCAAGAAAGGAGCATACGGCCAAGAATGGCGTTAATTTCTATGCCCTGGTCATTAATAATCAAAACACCAGAACTATTCAACCAAGACGGCGCTCTCGTCACCGACGCGCACGTAAAAATCATAATAATCAGTATCGCCAGTATCAGAATTCGTTACCACCAGACTAATTTTGTACTCATCAAGTGCTGGCTGTAGCGGCACCTCTAAACCCTGCGTTTGCAGTGTCGTAAATTCCTTCATGACTTGCTGAAACAAGGCCGCGACATTCTCACTACTAGGGTTGGATAAAAAGACACCATGACCTGCTGTGGCGAGTTGAAGTAACTCATCAGCCTTAATAGCGGAGCCCAGGCCAATTACATGTGTAGTAAGACGAGGATGGCTTTCAATCCTCTGCTTGGCAGAGGCTAACGATACAGGCATAACACCAAATTGCTCATAGCTTGCGCCGACATCGGTGGTCAGCACTTGACTAGAGAGATCACTGTTATCTACCCAGCTATAATTATCCGCACCATCGGAAAAAACTAGCATCACATATTGATCACGAGGCCCATTCATAACACCGTTATCGAACTCTGATTTCATATGCACCGCCATTTGATCCACCGCGGCATAGAGTTTGGTAAAACTCCCCTCCACAGGCTTGGGGATAGACAGGATGTCAATAGGACGCCAATCGCTGGTATTGGCCGGTGAGTACACAGCTTGATTAATTAGAGAATCAAACCAAATAGCAGAGAACTTAACGTCCCCAGGTCGCCCACTCCACAAATCTAGGACTTCCTGATAACTGTCTCGTGCTGCGACCTTCATCGGTTCAAAGGCAGGCGGATTATGCAAGGTCATTGAGTTACTGGCATCGAGCACCATGCCAAAATACAAATTCACCTCAAGATCAACCGAGGACTGATTTATCAACGATTCGACATCGACGGGCTGATTATTGATATTCATTTGAACATCAAATTTGTCAGCACTTATTGGCCGACCTTCCCCATCTTTGACCGAAAACTGTAAAATCATTTGTGTCGTTTTATTCGTATCTTTCCACACAACCGTCGGCTGCACAGGCACGACTAACTGTATCCCAGAGGGATTGTTACCCTCGCCGGTTTCAGTCTCAGCATTGGGGCTATAGTTTCCCCCACAAGCAGACAATAGCAACAAAATCGAAATAGAAGATACGACGACTACGCGTTTAAACAGTGGCATTAACAACATCGAGGACCTCATCACAAATAACCCTTATGGCATGATGGGCGCAGGTTATATCAAACAAATAACCAGCACAAACGAAAACTCCGCTTTATTATGACCCTATCTGAGGCAATTTTCTCTATGTAATAATTTACTGACATGCTCTACCATAAGCACAAGAATCACACCGATACTGGCAAACATGTCCAAAATCATCCTGTTTAATAAACCCTACGACGTCTTATCGCAATTTACTGACCAACAAGATCGACAAACGCTAGCAGACTTTATCGATTTAAAAGCGGTATACCCTGCCGGTCGACTCGATCGCGATAGCGAAGGTTTGCTACTACTAACTGATGATGGCCAAGTCCAGCATCGCATTGCTCATCCACGCCACAAACAGCCAAAGACCTATTGGGTCCAAGTGGAAAACATTCCTGACAAAGCAGCACTTGAGCAATTAAGAAACGGCGTAGAACTGAAAGATGGCATGACGCGTCCCGCCAAGGTGCGCTTAATGAATGAGCCTGCACTGTGGCCTCGCAAGCCACCCGTTCGGTTTCGTGCCGCCATTCCGACTCAGTGGTTAGAACTCACCATCACTGAGGGACGCAATCGCCAAGTACGCCGCATGACGGCCGCCGTTGGGCATCCAACCTTACGCCTAGTTCGTTATGCTATCGGTGACTGGAATTTAGACAACATCGAACCTGGACAATGGAGAAGTATAGAGTGTCCTGAGGAACTGCGAGGGTCCGAAAAAGCAGCCAAGAAAACCCCCTACCGCAAAAACTTAGGCTCACACTCGTTTCGAACAAATAAAACAAAACCTAATCAAAGAACCTCGAAACATGCGACTAGGAAACCGTCAGCTCGGTAATTTCCCGTAGCACCGAGGTTGCATAGGTGCCAGAAGGTAATTCAAAAGAGAGTCTCAATGCATCCTCAGCCAAGACCCATGTCATGTTAGCTGGCAATAAGCGCAGAGCACGACGTTCCTGTTTCAAACCAGCATTTTCCAAACCTTCGCGCCAGTCAAAATAAGGCTCTAGCACTTGCTCCTCTAATTCGAGCACTTCGTCAGCCGTTGCCAAACGACCACGCCCCCATAGCGGGCCCGTTGGATGAATATCAAACTCGCGCAGGCGCTGTATCAAAGTATCATCCACCTCATCGGCGTTGAAGACGCTATGACTACCATCTAACATCATGACTTCACCCACCATTGCTTGATTCCAGGTCGCCAGCTCTACTCGATACGCCAACACCGCATTAAACAAGGCAGATCGAGCCGCCGAGAAATACATTCCTTTTTTATGACGATCTCGGACTTTAATGCGTTTGGCAAACAAGTCACTGGCCCGATCCAGATTAGCTCGCCCAAAGCGTTGCTCGCCAAAATAATTAGGCACACCCTGCGTTTTAACTTTCTCCAAACGCTCAGATAGCAAGACAGTATCACCCTGGAGCTGGCGCACAACCAAGGTAAATCGATTGGCTTTCAGCGTCCCCCGGCGCAGCTTGCGTCCGTGGCGAGAGACTTCAACAATGGTTAGCTCCTCTGATTCCAGGCTATGCCAATCAGGTTCTGGCTTATTGGATAAATAAATACTAAACCACTGTGTTGTTACGGCATACCTATCTTTTAGCCCTGCGTAACTTACATCCATCTGACGAACACCCGCCAATTTAGCGATACGACGCGCAACCTCTTCGGTATTCATGCCTCGTTTGCGCATATGCAAACACACATGTTCACCTTCACCATCGAGTTCAAACCCTAGCACTTCATCGACGACAAAATCATCTAGGCTTTGACGAATCACACCGGACACCGGAGGCTGGCCAAAGGCACGAGTAGGTTCAATCAAATGGGAATACATTAATCGTTAACTTCTGTTAACAAAGCAACGGCATGGGTAGCGATGCCTTCTTTTCGTCCGGCAAAGCCCATGCCTTCAGTCGTGGTGGCTTTGACGTTAACCCGATCCGACGCAATACCCAAGTCTTGTGCCAATACATCACGCATGGCGGGAATATGAGGCTTTAATTTAGGCGCTTGGGCAACGATGGAAATATCAATATTAGAGATAGCCAAACCTTTTTCGGTAAGCTTAGAGACTACATCACGCAATAAAATTCGACTGTCTATATTTTCAAATTCGGCGCACGTATCTGGAAAGTGGCCACCAATATCCCCCATACCAGCACCGCCCAATAAGGCATCGCATAAAGCATGAATCACCACATCACCGTCGGAATGGGCCGCCATACCGAGTTCGTAATCGATGCTGACTCCGCCCAAAATCAAGGGACGATTGTCTGCAAACCGATGGGCATCGTAACCGTGACCTATTCTCATTATTCGACGTCTCGCTGTTGATTCAAATACATGGCGGCCAAGGCCAAATCCTGAGGGCGGGTAATTTTAATATTATCCCCATGGCCCTCGACCATTTGCGGCTGAAACCCCGAATGCTCCATGGCCGAGGCTTCGTCAGTAACTAAATACTCATCCAGCAAAGCCTGCTCCAACGCTTGGCGCAAAGCACCTAGGCGAAACATCTGCGGTGTTAGGGCCCGCCACAATTGCTCCCGACTCACCGTTTCCAGCACACCACCCTGAGCATTGCTACGCTTCATGGTATCTGCAACAGGCAGACCCAATAGACCACCGCACTCGTGAGTAGAAAGTTCGTCAATTAAACGATCTATATCCTCTGAGCGCAGACAAGGACGAGCTGCATCATGGACCAAGACCCAATCGTCATCCGCCGCCACTGGGCTCAGACGATGCAAACCATTTAATACAGAATGACAGCGCTCAGCACCTCCCTCGGCTTGCCATACAGGGGCTTTCATTGGTGGTAAATTCAAGGCTGGCCACAACTCATCCGTCGCTGAGACCGACACAACAACAGCACTAATCGCGGCATGATTAGCCAAACTCGACAGACTATGCTCAATAACAGGTTTATCATTCAACAACAGATATTGTTTAGGGACATCCGCCTGCATCCGACTCCCCACACCTGCGGCAGGCACAACAGCCCAATACTTAATAGATTTAGTCATTAACGATTTGGAAAAAGGTTTCGTTACGTTTAATCATACCCAGCTCGGCACGTGCACGTTCTTCAATCGCATCAACACCTTGCATAAGATCATCGACCTCAGCCACCAAGGCATCATTACGTTCACGTAATTCACGATTTTGATTTTGTTGTGCCACGACTGCAGCACGGAGATGTTTAACTTCAGCTCGGCTACCTTCCCCAAACCACATATTATATTGCAATATGCAGAGTAGAATCACCAGGGACACAATCAGCCATTTCATCGTAATCAAGTACCGAGGCAACACCTAGCACGTAGGCACTGCCTCGGATTTACCCCTTATTTCAAGTTGTAAAACGCACTTCTGCCAGGAAACACAGCTTTATCACCTAGCTCTTCAGCGATGCGAATCAACTGGTTATATTTGGCGATACGATCAGAGCGAGACATGGAGCCCGTTTTAATTTGGCCAGCACTCGTCGCAACGGCCAAATCAGAAATCGTGGTATCTTCAGTTTCACCTGAACGATGAGAAATAACAGCCGTATAGCCATTCTCTTTGGCCATATTAATGGCCGCCATTGTTTCGGTCAGCGTACCAATTTGATTCACTTTAATCAAAATTGAGTTAGCAATGCTCTTCTCAATGCCCTCAGCCAAAATAGCTGGGTTAGTTACAAACAAATCGTCACCCACTAATTGAATCTTATGGCCTACTTTTTCAGTCAATAGTTTCCAGCCAGCCCAGTCACTTTCATCCATACCATCTTCGATAGAGATGATTGGGTATTTATCAACCCAGACAGCCAAGAAATCAACAAATTCTTCAGGTGTTAACGTTTTACCTTCAGAAGCTAAAACATAGTTACCGTCTTTGTAGAATTCAGACGCCGCTGCATCAATTGCGATGAAAATATCTTCACCCGCTTTGTAGCCCGCATTCTCAATCGCTTCCAAAATAACCGTGATCGCTTCTTCGTTAGAAGATAAATCTGGTGCGAAACCACCTTCATCACCCACGGCAGTATTCAAACCTTTTGCACTCAGTACTTTCTTCAAGTTATGAAATACTTCCGCACCCCATTGAATCGCTTCGTTAATGCTTGATGCGCCGACAGGCATGATCATAAACTCTTGCAGATCAACGCTGTTATCTGCATGCTCACCACCGTTGATGATATTCATCATGGGCACAGGCATTTGGAATTCGTCACTCGTAGCCATGTAACGGTACAAGGGCACACCCGCATCCACAGCAGACGCTTTCGCTGCCGCCATTGATACGGCTAACAAAGCATTTGCACCTAAGCGGGCTTTGTTTTCGGTACCATCTAAATCGATCATTACTTGGTCGATCTTAGCTTGATCTGACGCATCCATGCCTAATAAAGCTTCACGAATCTCACCATTAACATTAGCAACGGCCGTTAATACACCTTTGCCCATGAAGCGATTATTGTCGTCATCACGTAATTCAATCGCTTCACGAGAGCCGGTAGAAGCACCTGAAGGCACAGCTGCGCGACCGATAGCACCAGAAGCAAGGATAACGTCCGCTTCAACCGTAGGGTTGCCGCGTGAATCTATAATTTCACGTCCGCGAATGTCCGCAATCTGTGACATTGATATCTCCGTTTATATAAAAGTTTAAAATTAAAAATACTTAAAAAAATAAAGAGCGGTGAACTATCTCGCCATCAATATTCACGACCACTTACCAAACAACCACAAATCGTTATCTTACGTTTAACCCTTCCTCCCCAGTAAGGGTTAAAACACTCCCCTAAGCGTAGCCCAAGAGTGTGAATAATTCATTGCGATCGCATTTGGAAACAGTGTTTATACTGTGTTTTCGAGAAAGTCCCCCGCTTTAACCGCCGAATCCACTGCTTGCAAAGTACACAGCAATGCCTCCATTTTGTGTAAAGGCCACGAGTTCGGGCCATCGCTTAATGCTTTATCTGGGTCAGGATGAGTTTCCATAAACAAGCCGGAAATACCCACCGCAATCGCTGCCCGTGCCAACACAGGTACAAATTCACGCTGACCACCAGAAGAACTTCCTTGACCGCCGGGCTGCTGCACAGAATGTGTCGCATCAAAAACCACAGGGCAACCCGTGCTACGCATAATAGCCAAGCCACGCATGTCGGAAATTAAGGTGTTATACCCGAATGATACGCCACGCTCGCACACCATTATCTGATCATTACCCGCTTCTTTTGCCTTAGCGACCACATTATTCATATCACCAGGTGCTAAAAACTGGCCTTTCTTGATATTAACAGGCTTGCCCTGACGAGCGACCTCTTGAATAAAATTGGTCTGGCGACATAAAAAAGCCGGTGTCTGCAGCACATCAACGATAGAGGCTACTTCGTCTAACGGGGTATCTTCATGAACATCCGTCAAAATAGGCACACCTATTTCACTTTTGACGCGGTCTAATATTCTCAGGCCTTCTTCCATACCGGGGCCGCGATAACTCTGGCTGGATGTACGGTTAGCTTTATCAAAAGATGATTTATAGATAAAGGGGATGCCAAGGCGATCAGTGACTTCTTTTAAATAAGCTGCTGTCTCAAGCGCCATCTTCTCGCTTTCAATAACACAAGTACCAGCGATTAAAAATAGCGGCTGATCTAAACCAGCTTCAAAATGACATAATTTCATTATTTAGCAGCCTTTTCATTCTGAGTTCGCGCAGCAGAAACAAAACCCGTAAACAGCGGATGGCCATCGCGAGGACTTGACGTAAATTCAGGATGGAACTGGCAAGCGACAAACCAAGGATGGTCATCGAGTTCAACCACTTCAACCAAGTTGCCATCTTCTGACATACCCGTAAAAGACAGACCTGCGCTACCTAATTTATCAAGATAACGGTTATTAAACTCATAACGATGACGATGACGTTCTGTAATCACATCTTCGCCATACAACTCGCGCGCCTTCGAACCAGCAGTTAAGCGACACTTTTGACCACCTAGGCGCATGGTACCGCCTAAATCAGAGTCAGCGCTTCGGCGCTCAACATCACCATCATCGTTTATCCATTCAGTGATCAAGGCAATGACCGGATCGGGTGTTTCATGGTTCAGTTCAGAGCTATGCGCTTCTGGCAAACCGGCTACATTTCTCGCAAATTCAATAACCGCTACCTGCATGCCTAAACAGATACCTAAATAAGGTATTTTGTTCTTCCGAGCATACTCGACCGTCATTATTTTGCCTTCAACACCTCGTTCCCCAAAACCACCAGGCACCAAAATAGCATCCATACCTTTCAGGCAATACACGCCTTGAGTTTCCAAATCCTCAGAGTCAATATAGACAATATTCACCTTGGTACGGGTACGAAAACCAGCGTGTAATAAAGACTCAGTGATCGATTTATAGGACTCAGTCAAATCGACATATTTGCCAACCATCGCGATGGTGACTTCACCATCTGGGTTTTCCAAGTCATCAACAACTTTATCCCACTCAGACAAATCAGCGGCCGGGGCTTCGATATGAAATTTACGCGTAACAAGCTCATCCAAGCCTTGCTCATGCAAAATACGTGGAATTTTATAGATAGAGTCGGTATCAATACAGGCAACAACTGCCTGTTGCTCAACATTAGTAAACAACGCGATCTTACGACGTTCGTCATCAGGAATCGGGCGATCTGCACGACACAACAACACATCTGGTTGAATACCAATGGAGCGTAATTCTTTGACCGAATGCTGAGTCGGCTTAGTTTTCAACTCACCGGCAGTTGGGATGTAGGGCAACAAGGTCAGATGAATAAAGCAAGAACGTTCACGGCCAAGTTCCGCCGCCATTTGACGAATACTTTCCAAAAAAGGCAAGGATTCAATATCCCCCACCGTGCCGCCAATTTCCACCATTGCGATATCAGCATCACCCGCACCAGCAACAATTTTACGCTTAATTTCATCCGTTATATGAGGAATAACCTGCACAGTACCACCGAGGTAATCACCTCGACGCTCTTTGCGCAAAACATCTTCATAGACGCGGCCTGCGGTGAAATTATTAGCACGACGCATAGAGGTACGAACGAAACGTTCGTAGTGGCCCAAATCCAAATCCGTCTCCGCCCCATCTTCCGTCACAAACACTTCTCCGTGCTGGAAGGGACTCATTGTGCCGGGATCAACATTAATATAGGGGTCAAGCTTGAGAAGGGTGACTTTAAGGCCTCTGGCCTCAAGAATAGCCGCTAAAGAAGCAGATGCGATGCCCTTGCCTAGAGAAGAGACAACACCACCGGTAACGAATATAAACTTAGTCATTGATTATTAAGGATCCAAGCCGCGGGAAAACAACTACAAGACGGGACGGCAGATTACCAGAAAAGTACGCTTTGCTCAATCACAAAGCGTCTTCTCAGACAGTTTTTTTCGACAGCCAATTTTGGGCTAAATAATTTTATTGCACGCCCACAGGCATTTTAAGATGCCAATACGTTTTCGAAGCTGGATCGTACAGTACGTAGCGCATCCACGGCTGTGCAATCGATAATGGCCTTGAAAGGCGTGCGGCAACATTTAACTGCTCACCCCGAGATAAAAAGCCACCACTCAGGAGGTTCATATCAGTCTCAAACCATAATGAATAGGGCTCCGCTTGATAACTAAAATTAGCAGCAACAGGCTCCTGTGAGAGCAACTGCACCATCACTACCTGAAAGACTCTATTGGATAGGTTTTTTGCGACAATTCCAAAACTGGTCTCTGCCAAGTACAACGAATTAAGCTCGTCATAGACGAGGGAAGAGACATCACTAACATCCATGACGCTCATTAAGTTATCTGTGGAGTAGACACCAACCCCAGCCCACGACGTATACCCAGGCACTCGGGCATAAATCTCCATCCAACCCAAATAGCTCGAGGCAATATTTAATGAGACCCGACCACCCAGGGTTACCGAACTCCCTGTACTTACCACCGCTCCTTGTTGAACAACAGCAAATTCAACAGTTATGTCATCAGCCACCACGCCCGCCTCACCATAGGGTTTCACCACAAAATCAATCCTGGAGAGGTCCACGCCATCATTCAAAATCACATCGGGAAATGCAGCACCCGCAATGGCAACAGGCACATTAACATCGACAATTAAAACCAACGATACTGACCCAAGCTGCCCACCGTACTCTGCTGTCAGACTCACGGAGGCCGTTGCGCCCAAAGCAGTAGCCACACCCCGATAACCTTGCGCATTGCTGATTACGGCCGCAGCCAAATCTGAACTACTCCAGGTAACTTCAGCCGTCAAATCCTGACTAGTGCCATTATTGTAATGACCTGTTGCTGTTAGAAGTTGACGGGTACCGACGTACATCGTTACTGAGGGGGCTGACACACTAATCGACGTCAGCACTGCACTCGTCACCTCAACAGAAAGTGATGAGCTAACAATATCGCCCAAACTGGCTGTCACACTTGCGACCCCTACAGAGACACCATAACCCCGAGCCCGATCCTCACCAGCATTACTGACATAGAACACCGCAGAACTGGTCGAGCCCCATATCACTTCTGAAGACAAATCCCGACGACTACCATCCGAATATAAACCGGTAGCCACCATAGCCCTTTCAGTGCCTGTCGCCAAAGACAAATTCAGCGGGGCCAAATCAATACTCTGCAAAGTTGCTGCAGTGACTTCCAGGGTAGTAAAAGCAAGCACTCCTGACAGACTTGCGGTAATCTGAACCGGCGCAGTAGTCACCGCCTTGGCAGACACAAACCCTTGTCCTGACACACCAACGAACGCCTCATCACTACTTTGCCACACCACCTGAGAGCTTAGATCAGAGCTACTACCATCACTATAATGGCCTAGCGCGGTAAAAGACTGCTCCCCGCCTAGCGGAACCACACCCCCTATCGGCGATATTTCAATATTCGTCAACTCTGCCGCTGTAACCGTTAACAATGACGTCACTGACTGGCTCGTATATTCAGCCCCGATGTTGACCACACCCTGAGACAAAGTAGCCACCTGACCTGCACTATCGACAATCGCCACTACAGGATCAGACACAGTCCAAACAGCCTGACTCGTCACATCCACTGTTTGCTTATCGCTATACACAGCAACAGCTTTATAAGACGGCTTTCCCCCGACAGGCACAGAATCACCAGTCGATGATATTTCCAGCGACGTTATCACCGCACTCGTCACCGTCACGTTTGAAGCCGCAGAGTGGCCGCCAGGCATCAGTGCTGTAACCGTTGTCACACCCAAGCTCAACGATGCTAACTGGGCTGAATTAGCACCAAAATTGGCAACCGTCGGATCACTACTACTCCAAGATACCTGCTCGGAAATATCATAAGTCCCACCATCGGAATATATCCCCGTGGCCACCATTTCATAACTCGACCCCAGCGCCAAATCTAGGCTTTGAGGTCCGACTTCGATACCCACTAAAATAGCCGGCGCTACTGTAATGCTGGACTGAGCTAAATGCCCACCAACTGTTGCCGAAACAACACTATTACCCACCGCTAACGCACCAACTAGACCTTTGTCTGGCACTGAATTAGCCACTGTGGAGACGGCAATATCCGACGAAGCCCACTCGACCAACTCTGTAACATTACGCGAAGAGCCGTCGAGAAAAGTACCGAAAGCCCGCACCTCTCCCGCCACACCAACAACTAAATCTAGCTGTGTTGGCGTAACAGCAAGAGAAACCAATTTCTGCGCTAAGGTAGCCACAGTAAATGGCCAAACATCCACATCAAACACCGCATTTTTGCCGTCATAGCTTGCCGTGATAGTGACAGAACCTGCGGCCACGCCTGTCACCGAACCAATGGGAGAAACTCGCGCGATGGAAGAATCAGCACTCACCCACTCAACCACAGAAGTTAAATCACGAAGCGAAGAATCGAGCGCACCAGAAGCATATAACGAGCGATCACTATAAACACCAGTGACACTCAACGCTAAGACATTACCTGCTACCACAGCCGTATCTGCCGCAGAAATTGTCATAACATCCAGAACAGCCGCACTCACCGTAACCGTAGACGCAACCGATACCGCCCCTACGTTAGCAGTAACCACCGCACTCCCCATAGATAACGCGTGCAATAAACCAGTATTTACACTTACCAGCGTCCCCTCGTCTGAGGACCAGATAACCGATGAGGTTAAATCGACCTCGCTAGCGTCACTGTAATGACCTAACACAGATAACTGCAATTGAGTACCTAAAGGCATATCAGGGGAGAGATGGGAAATGCTTAAACTTTGAAGCTCGGCAGCGACGACCTCCACATCAACCGAGGCAGACAGCCCCAAATAAGAAACAACAACAGACGCTGTCGCCACGCTGTGAGTTGACACCAACCCAGCCGCATCAACTGTCACAACCAAATCATCAGAAGAACTCCAAACACCCAAAGCGCTAAGATCTACTTGCGTCGCATCGGAGTAATGACCAACGGCAGACAAAGCAACCGTATTCCCCAACGCAATAACAGGGGCTAAAGGACTTAATTCAATCGACATCAAGGCCGCAGGCCCTACCGTCACAATAAGCTCAGCACGCACACCATTGACCTGAGCAGAAATCACCCCGGAGCCTTCTGCGACCGCCGTTAAAAGACCGGTTGAACTAACAGAAACACTGGCATCATTGCTACTAGACCACTGAGCCACAGCTGCCACGGCAGAATGACTGCCATCAGAATAAGCACCCTCAAGCAACAACTGCTGTACCGTTCCCATCGGTAACGAAGTATTTATCGTAGGCCCAATCGACAGCGACTCCAAGACCACAGGGGTTGCGTCTGAAGCAGGGTCAGGGTCAGAACCACCACCACAACCGACAAGAGATAACACAACAAAGATGATTTGCAGTATTCGGGATATAGATGGACTAATCGATGCACTCATATCACTACTCCCAGCAACACATGCTGCTGCATTTAATTATTCTGTTTTGATATCAAATAACTCCTTAGCGCATCCATTCCCAGCCGACACCAAACTCGCTCTGCCAACCGTCTGCCACACATACCCCGACAATCGCAACCAATTCATCCCCTGCATACACCAGTGGACAACGGTCCCGCAACCACGGCGCAACACCTGCTTCTTGAAACAAGTTTTTCAAACTACGGCGATGCGGCTGCCCAGCTGGGCGGCATGTCTCACTTCCCTGACGATAACGAATAACTAGCTCTTTATTCGTAAGTTTTTCAAAGTCAATTGCCAAATGAGAAAGTCCCTCTTTCCAATGAAGTACTGACCCATCAGGCAAATCTAAATCTACCCCGTATTCCAATATAGCGCCAAATGTAACACATTGTAACATTTCAACCGGTCGTTGCGCGTATAAATCACCTCGAAAACGCCTGACCTCCCCCCCTGACCAGCGGACACAAGACTGACCATCAACCCTCGCTCTCAGCACATCAGACATTACATGGCGCAGTTTAGCCTCAGAAGGTAGCGGCAAACCCTGACGACGCAACCAATAGCGCAGCACATTTTTCTGCCTAGCCACACTCAACATCAGCAATCGTTCAACGGACAGACAAGCAACGTCAAACGACATCACTGCTTCAAAATCCTGACTGGCCAAATCTTCCAACATTTCAGCCGCTTCCGCACAATGGGCAGCACTCCGTGCTATTACTTTATTAGCGGCAGGCCAACGCGCTTTTAGAGTGGGGAAAATACGATGGCGAAGGAAATTACGCCGATAATCCGTCTCAGCATTACTAGGGTCATCAATCCACCTCAAGCCATTATCTCTGGCATAAGCCTCTAACTCTTCTCGGGAAAAAGCCAACAACGGCCGAATTAAGGTCAAGCTTAGACGACATGATTGAACAGCCATAGCGCCCAAGCCCTTAGGGCCAGCACCGCGTAACAACTGCAATAAGAACGTTTCCGCTTGATCGTCTTGGTGATGCGCCAGACAAACTAATTCATCCTCGGCAGCAACATCCGAAAACGCTTGATAACGCGCATGACGAGCAATATCTTCGGGGCTTTTACCTGATCTTGGCTGGGCATCAACGCGCTGAACAACGCAGTCCAAACCCAGCGCTTCGCACACACGCTGACAATGACCAGCCCATGCTGCTGATTCAGCCTGAAGACCATGATCGATATGAATAACAGAAATAGGCGGGAGTTGATCACGTAGCTGCCACAAGGCATGCAACAGTACGTGAGAATCACAACCGCCGCTGTAGGCGACCCATAAACGGGGTACACCACACAGCGGCGGCAGGACGCTGAGCAACTGCTCCACGGAAAAACTCGATTTAGACGAATTTGCCACAGAGCAGCGCTTTATAATTTAACGTTCGTTGAATTTACCAAAGCTCATCAGACGCTGATAACGCTTTTCCAACAAGGTATCAGTATCCAGCGTTTGTAACTGAGCCAATTCAGAAACCAGCGTCGATTTTAAGCGCGCCGCCATGCCAGCCACATCACGATGAGCACCACCTTCGGGCTCATCAACCACCACATCGACCAAGCCTTGCTCAATCAAGCGATCAGAGGTCAAGCCCAGAGCTTCAGCCGCATCGGAGGCTTTCTCAGCACTCTTCCACAAGATGGACGCACAACCCTCTGGAGAAATAACCGAATAGGTGCTGTATTGCAGCATCATGACACGATCACCCACACCAATTGCCAACGCTCCACCAGAACCGCCTTCACCAATCACCGTACAAATGACAGGCACTTTCAGGTCAGCCATTACAAATAAGTTTCTCGCAATCGCTTCACTCTGGCCACGCTCTTCAGCATCAATACCAGGGTAAGCACCCGGGGTATCAATAAAAGTAAGAATCGGCATATTAAAACGCTCGGCCATTTGCATCAGACGCAGCGCTTTGCGATAGCCTTCTGGGCGTGGCATACCGAAATTACGACGCACTTTTTCTTTAGTATCGCGGCCTTTTTGCTGACCAATAACCATCACTGGCTGACCATCAAGACGGGCGACACCACCAACAATCGCGGCATCATCGGCAAACGCTCGATCACCGTGCAACTCTTCGAAATCAGTGAAAACTTCACGGATATAGTCGAGCGTATACGGACGCAATGGATGACGCGCTAATTGCGACACCTGCCAGGCATCCAAATCAGAAAACACCTGTTTTGTCAGCGTCTTGGCTTTTTCTTCGAGACGAGAAATTTCATCGGACAAGTTCAGCTCATCATTATTGACATGACGCAACTCATCGATCTTGGCTTCCAGCTCAGCAATCGGACGTTCGAAATCTAGAAAACGCATCTTTTTCCATTAATTCAAAGGTTGAAACGGCCTATTCTACCGTTTTATTTCATTGGGCGAAACGCAACAATTAGCTATAGGTAACATTCACTGTAGCTTTACCAGTTATTTCTTCGATACGATGAATGAGTTCATCCGCCGGACTGATACGCCAACCATCACCCAAGACGATGGTTCCTCGGGCTTTGTCACCCAGATACTCGATAGAGATAGGTAGGTTGCCCTGACGAAATGGCGCAATAACCTGGGCAAATTTATCCACAAAACCCGTCTGAGCCACATCGCTGGCAACCACCACGTCAATGCGTTTGGCAAAACGTTCACGGGCTTTTTCAACATCATAAATCTGATCCGTGCTCATTTTGAACGCACCGGAATAATCGTCAATCGCGGCCACTCCCTCGACAATCAAGAGTTGGTCTTTAATCAAAATATCTCTAAATTTTTGATAGGCCTCGGCAAAAACGCCAATTTCTACTCGGCCCGTTCGATCATCCAAGGTCACAAAGGCAATTTTATCACCGCGCTTGCTAACCATTGTACGAATCGCCAGTACTAAACCAGCCACAATGACGGTTTTATTTTTATCCGGCCTAAGATTGACCAAACGACAAGACAGAAAATTACTCAGCTCTTTTTCATACTGATTAATCGGATGCCCAGTGAGGTACAAGCCCAGCGTTTCACGCTCACCCAGCAAGCGCTCATCTTCACGCCACTCGGGCACTTCTTTGTAACGCCCCGCGCTTTCTTCTTGCTGCGGCGCATCAAAACCAAACATGTCACTAAAACCACCCGTTTGATTCTTTTTATGTTGCTCCGCTGTTTTTACCGCCTCTGGCAGCGCATTCATTAATGTCGCTCGATTAGGGCCTAACTTATCCAAGGCACCGGCGCGAATCATGGCTTCCAATAAACGTTTATTAACTTTGCGCAAATCGATACGACGACAAAAATCAAATAAATCGTCAAAAGGACCATTTTTCTTACGCTCTTCAATAACCAAATCGACCGCCGCCTCACCCACGCCTTTAATCGCACCAAGACCGTAAAGCACCACATCTTCATCACTGACGGTAAATTTGGTATCACAGCTATTAATATCCGGTGGCTGAACCGGCAATTTCATATTGCCGCACTCATCAACCAGTGTCACAACCTTATCGGTATTATCCATATCCGCCGACATAACCGCCGCCATAAACGCGGCTGGGTAATGGGCTTTGAGCCACATGGTTTGGTAGGACACCAAGGCATAAGCCGCTGAGTGAGATTTGTTAAAACCGTAACCGGCAAATTTTTCCATCAAATCGAACAAAGCACCGGCCTTTTTGCTATCAAAGCCGCCTTTTTCCGCCCCCTCCATGAAAATCAAACGCTGCTTAGCCATCTCTTCCGGCTTTTTCTTACCCATTGCGCGGCGCAGTAAATCCGCGCCACCCAGCGAATAACCGCCTATGACCTGGGAGATTTGCATTACCTGTTCCTGATAAACAATAACGCCATAAGTCGGGCTTAAAATCTCTTCAGTTTCGGGAAAGGGGTATTCCACCGCCGCTCGGCCATGCTTACGGTTAATGAAATCGTCCACCATGCCCGACTCCAATGGACCCGGACGGAACAAGGCCACCAGGGCGATAATATCTTCGAAAGTATCAGGCTGAAGCCGTTTGATAAGGTCTTTCATACCCCGAGATTCCAACTGGAACACCGCCGTCGTCTCACAGGCTTTTAATAGCCGAAAGCTAGCATCGTCATCGAGCGGGATTAGACTAATATCTATCGGTGCCTCATTCAATAAAGCACGCTGGGCATTGAGCGTTTGTAGCGCCCAATCAATAATCGTCAGCGTTCGTAGACCCAAGAAGTCAAACTTGACCAAGCCGACATCTTCCGAGTCATCTTTATCGAACTGAGTCACGGCGTTGACACCGCCAGCCTCAGAATACATCGGACAAAACTCAGTCAACTCGGTCGGGGCAATGATGACACCCCCGGCATGTTTACCAGCGTTACGCGTCAACCCCTCAAGCGACAAGGCCATATCCATTAGCGCCGTAACTTCTTCGTCATTTTCATAACGATCACGCAACTGCTCTTCTTGTTCCAGCGCCTTGGTCAACGTGATACCTAATTCGAATGGAATCAGTTTGGCAATTTGATCGACAAAGCCATAACCATGGCCAAACACACGCCCCACATCGCGAATTACCGCTTTGGCCGCCATCGAGCCGTAGGTGATGATCTGAGACACACGCTCACGACCGTAGGTTCTCACTACATAATCGATCACCTCATCGCGGCGATCCATGCAAAAGTCGATATCAAAGTCAGGCATGGATACCCGCTCTGGGTTCAAAAACCGCTCAAACAGTAAATCGTACTCCAACGGATCAAGGTCGGTAATCAACTGAGCATAAGCCACCAAAGAACCCGCACCCGAACCACGACCAGGGCCGACGGGAATTTTGTTATCTTTGGCCCATTGGATAAAGTCGGCAACGATGAGAAAGTAACCGGGAAAGCCCATCTGCAGGATTACGTCCAGCTCAATATCCAGACGCTCCCAGTAGGGTTTGGCCTTTTCTTCGTAGTCCGGCGCATTAACATCAAACAAAACTTCCAGCCGTTTTTGCAGGCCATCTTTCGAAAACTGACGAAAATATTCGTCAATCGTCATGCCCTCTGGAATCGGAAAATCCGGCAACACCGGCTGACCCAACTCCATCTTGGTACAACACCGTTTGGCGATTTCCACCGTATTTTCCAGCGCTTCAGGTATATCAGCGAACAGCTCAGCCATTTCTTCGGCACTGCGCAAGTACTGCTGTTCTGAATAAAGTTTAGGCCGGCGCGGATCATCCAGCGGCCTACCGTCATGAATACACACACGGACTTCATGAGCAGCAAAATTATCTGATTTGAGAAAATGCACATCGTTAGTCGCCACCACGGGCATGTCCGTGCGAGCAGCCAAGCTCACCGCTTCGGCGATATACGCTTCTTCATTATCACGACCGGTACGCTGTAGCTCTATATAATAGCGATCTGGAAACAAGGCCTGCCACCCGCGCAATAACTCCTCAGCCAATGCCGTATTACCGGATAACAAAGCCATACCAACATCACTCTCACGCCCCCCCGAGAGCACAATCAAACCCTCGGTATAACCCTCAATCCAGGCTTTGTTAAGCGTCGGAATACCGCGCTCTTGACCATCAACATAACAACGACTGATTAATCGACTGAGATTAAGATAACCCTCGCGGTTCTGACACAAAAACACGATACGACTGGGTTTTTTACTGTCAGCGTCGTTATGCAGCCATAAATCAGCCCCAAGAATAGGCTGAACACCGGCATTCATCGCTGCTTTGTAGACTTTTACCGCCGCGAACATATTGGACTGATCCGTCAGAGCGACGGCTGGCATACCCGCCTCCGCCACGGCTTTTACCAGTGGTTTAATGCGGTTAATGCCGTTGACTAGCGAAAATTCGGAGTGAACGCGAAGATGTACAAAAGATGGTTGATTCATGCGCGGCATTTTACCAAGCCAAGGGCCTGGGTGCGATAGTTGATTTCACTCGATGATGTGATTAATCACGCCATCGGACAACAACTCAATAACGATAAGACAAGCCGACATAGTAGCCGCTCAAGGTCACCGCTGGGCTAATCAATCGACGCAGGCCCAATTTAACTGAGGTATTTTTATAACTAATCAACACACCGTAATCTTTATCGTCCACGGCGACATCCCCCACCCCGTAAGCATTAATCAGCTCAAGTCCAACATTAGGATGAAAATGCCAATACATCGGCAAGGCCAAACTACCGCCCCAATGGCTATCTTGGCCAGAGAGATTCACCAACCCAACACCGGGATTAAGACTAAAATGATTACCAAAAGACAAGCGCATCACCGCATGAAATTGAGCAAAATTCATTCGCTCATCTGCTGACCGATCATAAAACGAGGTCATACGTGACTGCAGTGCCCAGGGCCCTTTGCCCAATTCAATACGTCCATCCAGGGATGATAGATCAGCGTCGATATGTTGATAACCCAAGTCCAATCTGGCCATAGGAATTAAAGGCTCACCCTCTAACCTTGGCACTAAACCACGCTCAGACTCCGTAATCCCCTTAGCCCGCGCATGACTTTCAGAGATACCGATCACCACAGCTGCCTTGGTAATATCCACTACCATAGAAAAAATAGAACGCAGCAGACTACAGCTCAAGCTCTCATCCTCTTGAGGGCCTGCACAGCGCTCACTTGAACCGCTGCTTGAGCTATCACTAAACTCATCACGGTCAGTGGTGGCACTCTTCTCAAAATCTCCCAAACTGGAGGCCTGGACCACAGCACCCACGAGCAAAAAAATCATCCCGAGCAAAAACCTAAACCACATCGATTCCCCACCTGAGTTTACTATTTCCAATTACATTAAAGAATCACGCACCCATTCATTTATTTATTATCATATGAACACGCTATATTGCGGGCTTTAGACCCCTGTGCGGGCGGCATAATGTTTTCATTAAACAAAACAACCTCAGCCCTCGAAGTATTTTGGGTATTCCTGAAACTAGGCTTTACCAGCGTTGGTGGCCCAGTGGCATCGCTCAACACCCGAGTGCGAGTTAATCGATCGCCGGTGCCAATGCCTCTATCGTCGGCCTGCTAGCCGCCGTGTTTTACGACCCTATTTGGACGGCCGAAATTAAAGACATACTGGATATTTTTATCGTCATTATCGGCTTAGTAATGCTAATTCGCTGGCAACGATCTGTGCTAACTGTCGTACTCTGGTGTTTAACGCCAGCAATGAGGGGCAAGCCGTAGCGGGGATTGTCCCTCTCAATTGCTTTTGTTATGCATAATTTACTCGGACTTAACCTTTCTGGTTGTTTCATCCCATTGTTTTTTGAACCCTCTCTTCTCAATGCAACCCGATACATCATTGAATAGTTTGTACATCCAAAACTCCAGATCAGATATACCTTCGATGGATACATCATTCTCGTTATCTTCTATAGAAAGGTCTACCATTTCCCAAAACGCCTTTGTAAGCTCCTCCGCCTGCTCAGAAGTTGACACACTTGTAATTGAAGACATGAATTCAATGGCAAGCTTGTTATCTATTTTTTTGGCGTAATGAATGCCCAGGACCTGTGCATTTCTTTCGTCTTCATCGAATTCAAGCATTTTTATAAGCCCCTAACGGTAAATTGTTCATAACTGCCATTCTAATAGCTATAGACTCCAACTTACTAACCAAATCACTTACCAACATGGGTTCCACAACAGCTAGGAGATAGTGAGCGTCTTTCTTAGGATCTTGGATAAATTCCATGCCATCGGGTATCCACTCGCTATCTTCAAATATCCAATACGCGCATTCTATTTTAGTTCCCTTCTTCTGAAAACCACCCAGAAACTCAATCGTAGCTACAGCGTGCTCAGTTGTTGATGAAAATGATAAGCCATGTTTTCGACTAGCTTCTATCCAGTCAGGGTTTGTTTTACAAAATTTATAATCACATTCGCGTATACCGTCCTTAATCCCCCCTTTTCCATGAAATCCTTCTTCATATAGAGTTGGATTATTGGGGTCTACAACTGCCCGGAACAAGACTCCCAATAGCTTCATGTTTACTTTTCCATCTTTTAAAATCTTCCCGTTCAAATTTCGATGCTTATCGATTAAAGCTTGAATTCTGTCAGCAATATTTTGAACGGTCTTCATCTGATTTTTAAATACGTCTTTTTTATTTCGACCCATTATCCCTCCTCGCACTAAAATGAGACTTCACCCTAATGATTCATAACTACCAGCTTGGGCGCGTCCATCATTCTATAAAAACCTAGGGTAGCGTCCGCACCAAACGAATCGGTGAATGTTGAAAGCTCCGCTCATAACCATGAGAGAAGCCAGAACCAAAATTGACATACCACGAGTAGGTCGAATCATAGGCCGTTGGTGACGAAGACCAATACCAGCCCTGGGGCGTATTGGGAAATAAATTGACGTTAATCGCCGGATCAATACAACGCAATGAAATTAATGAGCGCAGCTCCTTAATATTCGGCAAGCGCCAATCGTTATACCCAGCAAACCCAGCCGCCAGGTTACTGGCAGCAACGGCATCCAATGCGCCTTGCCAAGTAAATGCTTCAACGCTACCCGACAAACAATCCGCACCACTCAGACCCACCGCGCACTGACGCCACATGAGGTTTGTGGTCAAATCAGTCACCGTCGAATCAGCATTATCTTGATAACGGTGATCTGGCGCATTTGGAGTTGTTTCCAGGTTACAGCTTTGCGCCAACGAGACTGGCGACACCAGCCAGGCCAATATGGCTAGGCACACAAACGCCTGAGTTTTTATCGATTTTATTTTTATCATCTTAGTTCCTACTATCCAGCATAATTAACACGGCGACTGGCGCACACGCTATGGCACGGGCGCAGTACGCACTAACCTTAGGGCATAAGCACTACTTCGAGGTAAGAACGCTGAGCGGCCATTGGAAAAATCAATATTCCAGGCATTTTCGGCGCTCGCCGCATACGCTGACGATGACCAATACACGCCATTTCGAGTATTGGGAAAATAGGTTAAATCAATCACCTTTGTATCCCGACTAAAATCGATAATTCCTTCTAGTTCCTGCAAAGTAGGCACACGCCAGTCATTCCCTCCGCACAAGCCGGCGTCGTTTACTCGATCGATATACGCTTGCGTATTACAGTAACTCAGCGAATCAGCTGCGTTATAGCCATAACATACCCCGCCTGCCGCATCGGCATCACCCATTTCTCCGCCATTCGCAATCACATCCGAGCTGTACCAGCTGTAGCGATCATCGACGTCATGCAAGCCACCATCGGCCACAAAACCATTGCCTGGCGTCTTCACTTCCCAAATCAAACCGGTCACCTCGTCCTTGACACACGACCACTCTGGGATATCTACCAGCAGCGCATCTCCCTCAACGGATAATTTAGTAAAACGAAATCCGGCATGACCGTCCGCATCATCATTATTGGCAAAATCATGACCGTTATTACAGTCTTGGTCAGCCGCTCCAGTCACCACACAGACTGGATCATTCCCCGCCAATGCGTTGCCCCTAAACGTAATGCCGGTGTCATTCAGCGGTGTGGACCCAGAAGCAGCGGTGGCAATAATTGTCAACGACACCGTGGCCGGCGATGACTCTAACAGGGCATCGTCAATCGCAACATAGACAAAACTATCCACGCCGAAAAACCCAGCCGTAGGGGTATAGACTAAATCAGGCTCAACCCCCGTTAACACACCGTGACTGGGAAGGGTGTCGAGTCGATAAGTCCAACTAATAGCACCAGGAGCCGCGAATTCTGGATCGAGATGGGGGTTAACATCCACGTCACTAGCAATCAACGTAATTTGGCTCTCATTATCCTGATATAACCTACTGGCAACATCTTCAACCACTGGCGCGTCATTAATGCCATTGACAACAAGTGTGATGGATTCTGAGTTGGAGTTGGCAAT
>Ga0316204_10003109_pt1 | contig 34568 bp, 19 predicted proteins | sample 6monrhotite_MG_2_FD_205661 | JGI IMG/M metagenome (GOLD analysis project Ga0316204, IMG submission 205661) | Microbial mat bacterial communities from mineral coupon in-situ incubated in ocean water Damariscotta River, Maine, United States -... | ecosystem: Environmental > Aquatic > Marine >... | reverse complement strand
GAGTGCCAGCAACCCAAATGCCATGGCAATTCTCACATGAGAAAATCCTGTATATTCCCATTTTACTTTCCAACAACATATTGGTACAGCTTGGGCACTTCATCATCTTTGCCTTCTAACGTTTAGCGTGAGCAGAGCGGGGGACAAGGAAAAACTACCTGAAGCCACCGCACGATTACCCACCACTGGAATTTAAAAGAAGCAAAAGTCCCCCGCGTCTGCTCTACGCATTGGTTAGGCCATGACGCTGGCACAATTGCTTGACAAGAACCACCCCACATGATTATGCTCTTTTCCACGGAGAGTGAAAACTCCAAAAGGCGGGCAAAACCGCGACCTGTGCTATATGCGGTTTTTTTGTGCCTGAAATTCAGCCATGTGTTATGGCTGGGAGGCCGGGGGAATACAATACCCGAAAGGGAAATACCCTGGGCAGTGCCTTTTGCTGTTTTCACCCTCCTGGCCACCCTATTAAAAGGGTTCATTAAGCAACGTGAAAATTGCAAAAGGAGAAACACCATGCATGAGCGACACCTTAAAGTTCGAGAAGGACACCGAGACTATTCCCTAAAAGCAAAACCGAATGGTGGGAACCCCATTGTTCCCTTTGTTTTACTCAAAGGCACTTGGCTAGAAAAAGCTGATTTTGGCATTGGACTCCCCATCCGTGTTCAAGTTGAAAATCAACGATTAATCATTACTCCGCGCACATAAGTTTTTTTGTTTTTATGAAGCAGGTTCCGTTACTCGGAGCCTGCTTTTTTTATTGGCCTAACGGCTGAGTTAAGCAGCGGCACACTGAAACAGCAGGAAACAAACCACGACAGCGCCCGTCTGCTTGAATGATTTGTTAGATGCGGCCCCTGAAATTGTATTACCCACAGCTCTCAACGAACGCACCCTTTTGTTTTTGTGAACGAACACTATTCTCAACCTCACAACCACTGCCATTTAACAGCGCTTACCAAACCTTCCCAAGCAAGCTTCACTTTCCGCCACATCAGCCCGATGGTGAATTTTAAATGAACGCCACCCCCACCGAACCACTAACCTCATTTCACCATTTCCATTCAAGAATGAAAGGGATGAACTACACTCAAAACTCAAATACTCGGTGCCACTACCGCCTTCCCCAGTTTTTTTAAACCCCGGCGCATCTAACGTTTAGCCTGAGCTGCGTGTTTTGGAACGCCAGTGACAAAACATGTCTGCTCTAGGCGTTTGTTATATTTTTTTGTACTTTTCAAACCAAGTAATTGCCAATAATATAATTAATGCGTACACAGCTAAAACCTTTGCACTGATAAATGTTAGCGTACCTATCGATGCCAACACTCCAGTGGCATAGAATAGAGAATTCTCATTTTTATAATACGCAATAAATGCCAATATAGATGCAATGCCCAAAAGAATATAGGCCAGAACAACTGAATAATGCCTTTTCGTTTCATCCGCCATTGGTAAGAGGGCAATAGAGGAAAACGTTGGCTCACTCACCGGTTTGCTCTCAATAAACAACATTGAAATATCCATAATAAACCCAGGTGTCTCTGTGACAGAGTCATTCATTTCTGGTGAACTTGTTGAATAAGCCATCAATAAGGCGGCTAGTATTCCGAGCAACGATGATGTAATGCCTAATGGGTTATTCATCTTTCATAAATATAACGGTTGAGGTAACCAGCGGCGTGATGCACTCGCAGAAAACACGCACCGACAACGCCCGTCTGGTTTACCTGATTGTTAGATATTTTATGACTCATAATTATTCAGATTAGCATAAAACTAAATTAAACAGGCCCTTGCTTTTGCCTTTATTCGGCTATTCTTTTACGCCACCACTCGTTTAAACCCAAGGCACAGGATTCACTTAACGTAACGAAAGAACTCAGCGAAATACCATGGCTGCACACTCAAGATTAACTACTCGTTTTTGGCCATGTTTCAAACGATTTTAGCAATTCATTAAAAGCGGGTATTTTGCCCCACTGCCCTCAAATTAAACAACTCACTTTCAGCGCGATGCCGCCACTTTCTTTAATGGGCTTTTGCTCTAATTTTTATTTTCAAAAATCTAACTATAAGTAGACGGCAATGTGCCGTATAACACCGAGCGTCAATTACCGCACATTGCAATCTATCATTCATTTAACATCTTTTATCATATATATCCTATTTACTCTAGCTGATAAAGAATACAGCCATAAAAACCAAGCATTACCGTACGTTATTAACACTTCTGATTTAGACAACTCTAATATTTAAAGCGATTCTAGTGGTTATTGATTCGTCATTTACGGCAATATGCAGCATTTCACGCACTAGCATTGGCCTCTGGCTTGAGATAAGGTCTAGTTTGGTCAATCAGCAAGGAGGCTGTGTGATGCCAGATCAAAAATCACCCTTTTTAAACCGGGTTCAAGAGGCGCTACGTGTTCGCCACTACAGTATTCGAACTGAAAAAGTTTACCTCGACTGGACAAAACGCTTTATTCTTTTTCACCATAAACAACACCCTGAGAATATGGCTGAAAAAACCGGGTCAGAGAGGAATGGCACTTACTTAAGACTGAATTTCTCAGAATTACAATAGGTTAATAAGATATTAGATTAATGATTAATTTGGCGAACTTTCTTTGCCTTTATATTAAAAGGCCTATTTTTCAAGGGTAGATCAATTGCGATGTAACTCGGAATTTTATTGTAACTAATTGATTACATAAGCCCTATCCTCTTAAGTAAGTGCCATTCGTATCTGACCCGGTTTACCTAGCCGTTTGCACACCCTACATCGAGACAATCCCAGCGTCCGCTCAGGGTCAAAAACACCCCCACATAACACCCATTTAATATCCCGATTATATACACAACCAAAATCATTAATCGTAGGATTAATACTACAAACAACATCGCAACTTAACCGTTAATTCTCTATCACCTCCCGCCCTGCCTAATCATTTCCACCACTCACCCGATAAAAAGTGATTAAATAAAGTATTAAAACAATTCCCAACTGACACCCTGACCAGCAGCCCACGCCGCACAGAGGAGACAACAATGAAAAAGGCTTTAACGATCGGAACACTATTAATAGTAGGTGGGGCTGCGGCAGCCGCGCCGTACATGATCGGTGCTCATGTGGAAAAGGAATATCACAACCAGCTTGAACAAATGCTTGCAAAAACAGGTCAATCGCCTGGAATACAGTTCCAGATCGACCGTTATGAACGCAGCTATCGAACCTCCATGGCTTATATCTCAATGACAGTCGACACAAAAGAGTTACAACAGCCCCCTGCACCCGGGATGCCGACGATACCTGAAAGCATCTCGATCACAATGAAATCTGAGATTGAACATGGCCCGCTGATCAGTGGTGCACCATCACCGCTGACAATAGCAAAATTTGTCTCAACCTTTGAACTCAGCGATGAGTTCAAAGAGATCGAACGTTTTTATTTCAAGGACAAACCCTTCTTTACCGACACCGCCTATCTCGAAAAAGACGGCACCAGCACCAGCGTGATGGTTATTCCCCCCTATCACGGCCCCTCGCATGACCAAAGTGCAACGATTAAATGGGATGGTCTGAGCGGTACTACCAGCGCTAACTGGCTCGACCTTTCAAGCAAGATGGATTTTTCTACGCCACTGCTTCAGGTCACCATTGGTGACATGAACGTGACTATGAAAGCGGCAAGCGCGAGCTCCGATAACTGGTTTTCTCCGCAGGACATCGCCCTCGGCAAAATCTCAGCCGGCATTAGCGAACTCAACATCAGCGGCCCTGGCCCTGCCGGCCTTCAGACTGGGATGACGTTAAGCAATTTACGTGTTGATGGCGCTGCCGATCAAGATGGCACACTGATTAATGTCTTCCAGGAGATCGGATTTGAGCAGCTTCAGGTCGATACGGAGCAGTTTAAAAATGGCGTTATCCGTATCGAGCTCAACAATCTGGACGCGCTGAGTATCAACAAACTACAGCAGACGATTCAAACTCAGACGAATTCGCTGGGACCCAATACCGATCCAGCGCTTGTGACGAACATGATGTTATCCGAACTGCAAGCGGCACTGCCCGAACTATTAAAACACTCCCCCGAGCTGCTGATCAGTAAGATCGGTGTTGAGAATGGCGATGGTGTGATCGCAGGCCGTTTGAAATTCGCCCTTCAACCGACCGAGCAGTTCAATCCAGATATGGGCCTGTTGGCAATGATTCCTCTGCTCAATATCGAGCTCGACCTCAGCGCCCCTATTGCCACGGTGACCACGTTGGCAAACTCAATGGCCGATGATCAGGTTCGTGCCCAGTTGGCCGCACAGCAGCAGGTGATGGAAGAGCAGGAGATCAAACAGCAGAGCCAGATGGTCGCACAGCAGATGTTACAAATGGGGCTACAGCAGCACTTTATTCAACAGAATGGAGAGGACTTTACCGTCAGACTCCGTTTCAAAAATGGCGAGCTGCTGCTCAACGGGCAACCTTCAGAGCAGCTGATTAACATGCTAATGGGCGCCGCAGTACCCAGCAGTGGCGCATGACAGCTATCGGCTCTCTTTTAGGGAACCTCTGATTAATTGCTTTATCTGTCATTGCGGGCGCGCCCAAAGGAAGTGCCCTTGGGTAAAGCGCGGCAATCTCTACTCTATATGAGTCATTGAGTTAAGAGATTACTTCGTCGCTTCACTCCTCGTAATGACAATTAATCAGAGGTTCCTTAGTCTATTAACCTGATCAAGGGGGCAGAATCTAACGTCCTCGAATCAACGCCTTATAATCTTCATTCTCACGCAGCCCAACAAAGGCATCACCTTTGATATCATCCCAGCTAGCAATGCCATTACTAACACCACCCAACTCAACAAACTGCTTTAGGTAGCCAACTGTGCTTGTGATATCTGCCGGTTCACCTGACACACTTACACGAGCTATGTGAGTACGCACAAGCTCATACAAAACCATCTGTTGTAGACTCAGCTGATGATCACCCATCTCAGCTGTAATCAATTTAGCATCACCAAGCACTGCGATGGCCTGGTCAATTTTGTCTACCGCCTTCAATGCCTGTGCATATAACATAAGCAGACGTACGTGATTAACTCGTACATTTTCATGATGCCCAACACTAAATCCCATGTGGTAAGCATCAAAGCGTTTAATCTCTTCAGCGTCCAGTAAAACACTTTTTAGCCGCTCAATACTACTGGACAATAGATTAATCAATTCAACTACTTTAGCGGGATTCTCTTTGATCACTCCTTCAAAATACCCAATCGCCTGCTGATAATTACGGGGCAACCATTTCGGATCAAAATTAGAAAGGGTGTCGCTATGAAAAGCCCAAAGATCATTTTCATCAACAGGATCATCGCGATAATTTCGATCGGTTGCCCTGGCAGGCAACTGCCCCGTTAAACGCTCAATACCCTTACCTACCAATTGACCCAGCCCCTCAGAAGTATATTCTGATTCCAGCAGCTCCGAATAAGCCTTAAGCGCTTCATCATTTCGCCCTAAGGTCTCTACAAGGCGCGCTTTGAGGTACTTGATCTGAGAACCTCTACGCGAGGTATCAAGCTTATAATCATAATCAACCAGCAGCCAGTCGATCACCTTCAGATGATCTTCAGCTGGTAGCATACCTATCGATGCCTCTATATTTTCACCCCCGCTATTGATACTACCGTAGGCATTAAAAAGTCCGCGGCGGCTATACTCTATAGGCTGAGGTTCACCAGTTTTCATCATCATAAAAAAGTTATTCAACATAGTAGACAGTATCGCAAGCCGCACCTTCCCTGCGTAATTACCGGATTCATGCGAAGCCTTAGTCAAGTAACCGATCTGTAACTGGCGAACATATTTCTTCTCCATTCCTCCCTGTAATGCAAGGGAAAACATTGACTGTGCAGACTTAACATCTGCTACAGAAATATCGCGTGTATTTCGACGTAACAACCAGTGCCCACCCATTGCATTGGCATAAATATTATTTGGATCTGCGCGCAACGCCTGCTCAAACAGTGAATCAACATCGGCATCAATAGGAAGAAAGTATCTCGACCTCAACACCTGAACCCAGCCAATATGGGCAAGCGCCGTGGCCAGTTCCTGTTTATCCGCCTCATTCACGTTACGATACAAAATAACGGTGATTCGACTGAGAATTTCATCCACGCGACTCTTTTCAAGATCGAAATCACGCAACCACTGCTTGGCTAACTGATATTGTCCTTTGCGGATGGCTGTGGAACTGGGCGCTAGTGTTAAAGCCTCTTCATAGACTTGCCATGCCTGCGCGTATGCCTCTGACTTAACTAACCAGTCTGCAGCACTGACCAGTTCAGATACTGAATCGCGTGTCTCCTGCCAGTCAAAATAGTGCCTCGACAACGTCACCGTACCAATACAGAGCGAAATCACCGTGACGATACCGCCAATCCATTTCAACACCCCGGAGAAGTTTGACCAGATATTCCGTTGCGGTTTTTGAGCTGAGCCACAATAGCGACAGACCGTTGCACCTGGTCGAATAGGCTCCTTGCACGCAATGCAATCAACAGTATTATTCGATGGCGATTCATTTAGCATAAACTTGATCTCGGAAGCCAAATCAAAATAGAGAAAACCTGATTGACTATATCATGGCAGCATTATTGGATGAACACTGGATAGCCGCGATGTATACTAAGCGCAGTTTCAATTTTTTAAGCATGGTGGTTTAAAATGAAAGCAGATGAGAAAATAAACTACGTCGAATTCCCATCAAAAGACATCGACGCGACCAAGTCTTTTTTCACTGCGGCTTTCGGCTGGCAGTTTGTTGATTACGGTGATGAGTACACCGCTTTCAATAACGAAGGGCTTAATGGCGGGTTTTACAAAACAGATGCAACCGCAACCGTTGAAAATGGCAGCGCGCTAATCGTCTTTTACAGCCGAGATCTGGAACAGACACTTGAGAAAATCGAACCGGCTGGCGGCTCGATTAAAAGGGCTATTTTTCCATTTCCTGGCGGGCGGCGTTTTCACTTCTGCGATCCGAATGGCAATGAGTATGCGGTGTGGTCTGATAAGTACCTGTAATTCGCATCCACACTAACACCCGAGCGTTCAGGAAGAGTCAGTTGAGGTAGGCGTATCAATCGAGACGATATTACCTTCGGCGTCATGACTAATCACTAATCGCTTACACTGCCGCCATGCGACCACTTGCTGGCTTGTGACATTAAAATCCTCCGCCAATTGCTCCTCATTAACGGTTGGTCGCGGTCCTCGACGATTTTTGCCACGGAATCGCCATAGGTTCACCATCGCCCAGAGACCTAATGTTGCACTAATCAGAAAAATCACCAGAAAATATAAGCCGAGCAGTTCAATCAACGCGTCCAGGCCATCACGCACAACCATTTCATCATAAAACAGGTCAATACCAAATAACCAGCCACCTAAACTAATCAGCGGAATCCAGAGATAAAACCATATCAACCAAAACACAAATGTAAGAAAGCTATAACCGAAACGCTGGCGTATCGTTTGCAGGTCTGGGCGATCTATAATATATGGACTCATTAACGCACGCCTCTATCTGGACTCACCCATGTCGCGCGCTTACCCTTTTTCTTAAAAAATGCCTTAGGCACAGCAACGACAGTTGTGGCAACACTGAGTACCCAGAAAACAATTGGATACCACACCATCCAGTAATAGATTTTCACTATCCCCTTTTCATAACGCGAATCAATAGCAAGACTCACTGCAAACTGTAATAGACATGTTACGCCTAACACCACACCGTTCCACCCTGGCAGCAATGTCGGAATAGAAAGCGGTGGTGGTAATTCAAATAACTGCCCCACGATCCACAGGCTAAACACACAGAGCATGACGTATGCCCAGAACACACTGGTAAAATATTCAAGATAGACAGGCCACATGCGCCGCATACGCCAGTGTGGAAGCCGAGGAAGGTACTTGATAAGCACTTCCGTGCCACCCTGGGACCACCTGACACGCTGCTTCCACAAACCCCGTAACGTTTCAGGCATCAAGATCCAGCACAGCGCATGTGATTCAAAACGGATATCCCAGTGACGTAACTGTAGCTTCCAGCTAATATCGATATCCTCTGTCACCATATCGGTACTCCAGTAGCCGACATCGTGAAGCGCGCTTTTGCGAAAACCGGCCACTACGCCCGAGACAGTAAACACCCGCCCATAAATACGTTGCGCCCGTTTAATCATGCCGATAATAGCGGAAAACTCACCAACCTGAATCTTTCCCAATAACGTTGAACGTGTACGTATCCGGGGATTACCGGTTACCGCCGCCACACGCGGTCCAGAAACAAAGTGCTGCATCATCCAGGTAACCGCATGTTCATCTAACAGCGCATCACCATCGATACAAACGAGAAACTCGTGGCTTGAAACTAACGTGCCCATTTTCAGGGCCACTGCCTTTCCTTCATTTTCAGCCAGGTGAATCACCCGCAGCTGCGGGTATTCTTCACACAGCTCATCCAGTATCGCGCCAGTGTCATCTGGACTGCCATCATTCACCGCGATAATTTCGAAATCCGGATACTCCTGTCGTGTCAATTGAGCAATCGTTTCCCGAACATTCTCACCCTCATTAAAACAGGGCACGATAATTGAAACTGGCGGATATTCTTTGAGCGTCGGCGGATGCGCTGCACCGGGGCCAGAACCGCGCTCCCAGTGATAGTAGTAATAGATCGCACCGACCATCCAGAGGTAAGCCATAAACAGCGGATAATAGAATGCAAAATTAAGCATTCCTCCCACGACTTGATCAACAAATTCAGCCATCATCGTTCCAAATAGGGATAAGTGCTGAGTGAAAACTCTGGGTGAATAACATTCAACGCTGGGTGATTACTAATAAAGTTATCGGGGTAGTAACCGTAATTCACCACACCCTTTCGCTGAAGCATTCGCATATGTCGAGCAAGATCAACTGAGTCGACTGGTTTCTGATCACGCCAGTCAACACTCTGTAACTCAAACACAACCTTTCTAAGATCTCCCGATTGCTGAATAGTGCGAGACACCAATGTGTTTAGCCACGCATCAGCATTCTCGGCCTCTTCCATATAAGGCATCGCCATCACAGCGGTATAGTCATAGCTATCAATAAATGCAGGTAATGACTGCGCAAACCACTCCTCCGCAGCAGGCTGCATGATCACGCGTGCATAAATATTCCTCGCGGTCTTTATGTCTGAGCGATAACGCTTTACGCGATCGCGCAAGTAATGCGTGAACGCAATCAGCGCCTGCGTCTTCCCCTTGGTCCATTTTTGGAATTGCGCCCGATCCTGTCGAATAAGTTCAATGGATTCTGGCAACCCCAGTTCATCGCGATAATATTGCAGTGCGTGTGGGCTACTATCTTCGTAATCACTCAGATAGGCGTCGTCATGAAATAGAATTCCAGCAAAATTTGCTTGCCTGGCAAGGTCTTCATAAATATCACCGACCACCTCGCGCGCCTGTGGATCAAACGGTGATAGACGGCGATAGGATTCACCCGCGACAACACCAGCATCATGCGCGAAACTTGTTACATAAGAGTCAGACAATCGATGGTTGTTGCTAAATTGATAAGCTAATACCGGCAACCATGCATACACACTCACACCAGCGCGGGTGCGTAACTGCCAGGCAACACGACTAAAGAGATCGGCACGCATCGGTAAATGACGGTTTGGATAATAGAGCGCATCGGCATGCCCATCACCATCGGGGTCGGCATAGGCCTGTAGATAAACCGTATTAATCTGTAACGACTTGATACGGTCGAGTAACAGGCCAAGGTTTCTTTCCTGTTGAGCCGGATCCACATCATAAACATAATCAAGATCAACATGTGCGACGCGTATCGGTGGTGCCTGCCATGGCTGGAGATCCCAAACCATATCAGAAAGGGTTGCATCGCTTTTGACCAGAACACGCTTAATACTGGAAAGCTCAGACAAATGACTGCGGCCACTGTCGAGACTCATAGTATAGCGCATGCCAACGCTAGCAGCGATACTGACGGTCACTTTATTATAGGCACCGTATGGCCAAACGAGTACGCGAGGTGCCTTACCTGTGTGTTGCTCTATCTGGTTAGCACTACGTGTCAAATCATCTAATAACCGCTGTTTGAACTGGGCTTCAGTTTCGTAAAGCCCACTCACTTCATCATAGCGTTGAGTAATGGCGGCGGGCTGACTATTACCCTGCGGATTGGCTGTAATCCCCTGATGTAGATCATAGCTATGCGAGGCGACTTCAACCAGTCCGGAATCGACCATCTCATTCACTTCATTCCAGTCAAGAAAACGCTCGCGAGGCAGCAGGTCATCACCATAACGAACCATCTCATCCTCTATGACATCCATCCATTTCCCCACCAGTGCAATCACTGCTGGATAGTTAAACAATTTCAACAATGGAAATACGCGGGTATAGACACTGCGATAGCCATCATCAAAAGACAGTAAAATTGCTTTATCTGGCAGCGGCTTCCCACCTTCTCGCGCGCTGATGATTTGATCCATACTGACCGGCTGGTAACCATGCTCACGCATCCATGAAAATTGAGAAACCAGTTCATCACTATTAACAAACATAATGCTGCGCGCACCGACCGAAGCGGCATCATCGCTGACATCGTGATAACTCAAGGTGATAAAGCTTTGCGTTGTATCCTGTGCGCGTGCCAGCCCACACAGGGACAACATAACTAATATAAAAAGCGTCAGTCGTTTCACCCTAAAACCTCCAAATCAGAGTCAAATCAAACTGCGTATTAAATTCAGTCTCGCCGTCATAGGCGCGCTGCCCGTGTGAGATCGCATAACGTAATTCAGTACGGTCATCAAAGTTCCACTGATGCTCATATCGCACCGTCCAGATAAGTCTATCTCGATAGTTTTTCTGCTGGTACTGACCCACCATAATGCCAAGACGATGACGGTAGGCATAATCATAGTGACGCGCTAACAGCCATTCATTCACGACACCGAGTTGCAGTGTTAAATCACTTTCAGGATTAAAGTAAGCGGCATTATCAATACTATTCTGCGATATATTAAGGCTGGCAATACCATTCAATTTATACGCTACTGTTGTAATCAGGCGCTGATCAATCGAAATCCCCGCACTTTGACGTCGATTATTATCACTAAATCCTAACCACCTCAGCGAAGCATCAACACGTCGTAGTTCATGAAAGCGATAACTGACACCAACCCCAGTCCCCCAGCCATCAACGCCCTGATCTCGCCCACGCAATGGCACCTGATTACTATAACTATCGATATTAGCGGAGAGCGACCAGTAGTCATCGATCATCCACACACCCTCGCTATTCAAACCAATATCAGCTGAGCTACCAAGATTACGTGTCAGTTCACTGCGCAGCTCTAATTCATAGCCACGATATTCGATGCCAGCGCCGATACGGCGATAATATGAGTTCCCCTCTGGAAAACGTACTTGCGTATGAAGGTGGTGCAAATAAGGGCGGTAATGATATTTTAAAGGGCGACCATAAAGATAACTATTGAGCGTTAAATCACGACTGCCTTCCTGAGAACCGGAACTAATACCGCGTGAAAGTTCAATGCGCAGTTCTCGCATATTATGCAATTCCCAGAGGCGATTAACATTCTTCAATCGCAAATGCTCGGGGTGACGAAAATTAAGCGCATCAATATTACGCTCAACCACTGGGAACTCATAGAGCGTATGACGAGCGTGCACCCGACCAATCGCAGCATCGAGATGAGACTCATTCTGGAAGCCTGCGATCTTAAACTCCTCAAGCGCACGCCGCGGCCATCCTCGCCATAAATAGATATAAGCCAGACTAGAGCGAATATCTAAATTTGCAGGTGCAGGTTTATGAAGCGACTCAAGGTGATCCTGAGCTGTTGCCAACTGATCAATATAAGCGCGCGAAAATGCGGCAGTGATATCGACTGATAGCTTATCTGGATTCTGTATCGAGCTAGGCGAACCCGCCTGGCGCTTCCATTCAGGCTGCTCATTGTTAAGACGATCGATCAGTTCAATCGCATTATCGTACTCTTCACATTCAATGTAGGCGTAAAAAAGCGAGAGCTGAACAGCAAGTGGTTTCTTTCCCGTCGACAATATTTCAAGATAAAGATCACGCGCTATTTGTGGTTCTTTCAGCATAAAATAGGCATCAGCGGCAGCAATCAAAGCATGCCGAGGAAATATCGCATCCTGCTCATCCAATGCAAGATAAAGTTCTACAACCTCAGGCATACGCTGCATCACCTGTAGCGCAATCATCAAATCAAAAGCCACCCGTTGATACTGGATACTCTGCCCCTGACCAGCAGCCCTCAACTCAAAAAGCCGTCTTTTAAGATAGATGATCGCCTCACTCGTTTTTTGCCTTTGTGTGCTTTGCTCATTACCTGAATGAGATGGCAGGCGGCTCCAACGAATCGATATCGCAGCAACATCGCTATTAATCGCCGACACCTCGTTGTCAGACAGTAAGCCGGGGGATTTTTCCATCATACTGGCGGCCAGGTGCGGCGCCCCTAGTCGATGCGTCATCAAGATACGGCCACGCCGAGCAATTCGATGATCAGGTGCTAACTGAAGAATTTTTTCATAGCGAGCCAGTGCAGCGAAATATTGTTTACTCACAATATTGACGTATGCCTGCGCCTCGAGTACGGCAATCCGACCCGAGGCTTCAGTCACCACATAATCGGCTAACACCGTCAGTGCCTCATCGCCTTTTTTATCTTCACTAAGCGCAAGCGCAAGACCCAGTCGACTTTGCAGCCGCTGAGGTGCTCTCGCTACTGCCGCCTGATATGCCTGCACCGCCAAATCATAGCGTTTTAAATTTCGCGCGGACTTGCCAATCGTTTCTAAAATATAGGGTGGCAGCTGCGAAAATACCATCTGATCCGCATGCGTTAATACATCATCATCCCGCTCTGCCCAGCCAAGTATTGCAATATAGTCGTAATGGTATTGCGTACGATCAGGGAACTGGGCGTGCAAATAGGCAAGCTGCTCCAAAGCTAAATCGGTTTCACCCTCACGAGCAAAACTCAAAGCCTCCTGGTGCATTTCTGTAGCGTTATTTTCTCGTGGTACTTCAGCTAAAACTGAGCCAGCAATTAAAACAACAGACAGACAACTGTAACGCCAGCTAAACAATTTACGGCTCCAGCATAAATAAAACTACTCGTGTACGATTACCCTTAGGGTCTCAATGAACATTAAGTTTATCGGGCGATATCTCATTCTCTTTGAGGTTTTCAACCATAATGCAAAAAAAAACAAAGAACCAACATATAAAACAGATGTATACCATGGAAAACACGCGTGAATTATGTCCTCTTATAGCTTAATCAAAGAGCTAACAGATCGTGAGCGATTACGATAATTAGTCGGCCCTTAAAAAAGTTCGCGGCCACTACTTTCTCAGAAACTGAGCGCCATCATCAATATCAGAAGAGGCTTCAGTGTATAAGCACTCAGACAGCCTCATCTCGATAAAGTAGCCGTAAGCATCCATGGAAAAAATAGCGCCAAAAAGGCGATCAGCCACTGCTTCAGGTTCCATGCGGTCACTGCAAGCAACAGGTAGATCGCATTGCCTGCAATGCCTTTAAGAAAATTTCTGGACAAGCGGTAATCTTATTTTAAGTGGCTGATGATGGGTTCGATAGCCGCACGTCTGCGACACTGCTTTCGTTTCTTGCCTCGCTTTAACACCTTCTTTGGCAAGACGATTTCAGTGCCGTTGACCTCGCTTCTTCCGCGATAGCCCCGGTCTACCACCGCCTGTTTAACCGCTGCACCTCGTGACTGCTCAATGTGTGCCAATACGCCGGGAAGTGTATCGCTATCATGACTATTTTTTCATGACTCACGACACCGACGATGAGATTACCTTTGGCTGTACTGGCAATCGAAACTTTGTTGCCACACTCATCTTGTTGGTGGTCTTTGCCGTTGACGATGCAATATACCTGTGGCTCGTGTAAAGCATAAGCCTTGTTGTCTTTGGGTTGTTGATCTAGCACGCGCTCATAAAACAGGAAGTCTTATTGATAGATTTCAAATAGACAGTAGGTGATGTTTTTCTCTTGTACAGTGGTATCGATGTTGACGTTGCTTTCCAACGAAAGATTGCTTCAAAACCCTCTTTGCCAATGCGTTTTCGACATTGAAGCAACGGATCTTTGGGATCAAGCGGTAAAAGAAAATCCGTACCAAAAGGTTTGCCTGGTGTGCATCAACGCTACGAGTCAGCATTTTTGTTCACCATTCCGACCGGAAATCGTACTGGTATCGTAACTTATCAGGTCTGAAGTAAAACAGCAGAACGTGACGACGCACCTCTGCCACACCATAAATCAGAAATGCACGGTGTCGCAGACGAATGATGCTTCATCAGCTATCGTTTCAGGATATGCAGCTCGACGCGGCGATTTTCCGCTCGACCCACCGCTGTCGCATTATCTGCAACAGGGTCAACTGGGCCATAACCTCTGGCGATCATATTCTCCCCATTAACTCCCATCGACATCAGATAACTGACCACCGAGTTTGCCCTTCTGGCTGACAGCTGCTCATTGTTGCGCTTGGAACCCCTACTATCGGTATAACCCGCCACTTCAACAACCATTTCTGGATAGCGTTTTAAGGTCTCTGCTACGGGATGAAGCATCGCTTTGGAGTCTTCTTTGAGCTGAGCAGAACCCGTTTCAAACAGAACGCCTTTCAGGACAATCACCTGGGCCATTACACATCCTTTACTATCGACCCTGACAAAAGGCTCGGAATCAGGGCACTTATCATGGCTGTTGAGGATACCGTCCTTATCACTGTCCAGCGCACACCCCTTACTATCGACCCTGACAAAAGGCTCGGAATCAGGACACTGATCCTGACTGTCCACTACACCATCCTGATCACCATCCAGTTCACAGCCAGCGATATCAACCTGAGCGCCTCGAGGCGTTGCTGGACATTGATCCTTACTGTCCACTACACCATCCCGGTCGCCGTCCAGCTCACAACCGCTCGTATCGACCCGGGCACCCATCGGAGTGGGCAGACATTGATCGACTCTGTCGATAACACCATCCTGATCGCCATCTGGTTCACAGCCGTTCGTATTCACCATCACGCCACGTGCAGTTTCCGGGCACTGATCGTTACTATTAATCACACCATCCTGATCATCATCCTTAATGATCGTTTTACGCTCGTTACCGCCAAAGCGCTTCAGCAGGCTCACACTCAACAGCTGGGCATCCTCGTCATAAAGATCCAGTTCAGTACGCAGTGCAAAACCATTGTCGAAAGCATATTCAAGCCCAGCGCCAAAGAAGATATGGCCATCATTCTGCCGCTCAAATTTCAGGTCACTGCTATTCTTCATCACGCCAAGGCCAGCCTTGAGAAATGCGCTTAGATCCTTATGATCTTCCTCATCATCATAGAAGTAGTACAGGCCACCCAGGCCAAAAATCTTATAATCAATTTTTCCGGTAGGCGACATCACCGCCTCACCAAGATCAGTGTAGTGCCCTTCGATACTGATATTGTCGAACAAGTCATAACCTAGATAGAGCAAATACCCGGAATCACGCGAATCTTCTACCGAATAGATCGTACCATTCGCATCAGGCTCTAATTCGGAAATGCCCAGTCCTGCGCCGATGTACCACTGATTTTCAGGATTTTCCTCAGCAACAGTTGCTGTAGATGCCATCAGCCCCATCAACACAACTGCACATACTTGCTTGGCGATATTCATGATAGCCCCTAACACTCCGACTCTTCTTGATTGGTTAACATAAAACAGGGGCTGATGTTGCCAGCAGCCCCTGTTTTAAACATAGAAAATTTTACAAAATACGTTTGTTTCGTCTCACCACATAGCTTGTCGATAAGATCAGCAATAACAACAATGTTGGATCAAAAGCGCCGATACCATCCAGCCCGGTCTGTATAGTGTCCGACTTGCCAGTAGGGTTATTAGGGGTGACACTACCTCCTTGTATCCCGGGTGTATCGGTGTCCCTATAGTCAGGCAGGCGATCACCATCGCCATCCGGGAGTGGCTGTATGATGATGGCGGCGGCGTCGTCAAGACCATCACCATTGCCATCATTGAAGTCATCCACCTGCCCGTCATCGTTGCTGTCCGTACCACCTACTTCTACCAGGTCAGTAACGCCGTCATTATCGGAATCAGTGTCACGGTAATCTGGAATGATGTCGGAATCGCTATTTGGCAAATCAGTCACATCGGTGATCGGCGTGCCATCATCAAGTCCATTATTGTTATTATCAGAAAAGCCATCGATCATGCCATCACCGTTGGTATCCGTGCCACCCGCTTCTACGATATCCCGAATACTATCGTTGTCAGTATCAACATCACGATAATCAGGTACCCCATCACCATCGGAATCGGGCGCTGTTCCCCCTGCACCGCTGGCAACACCGTCAGGGTTGACGACCGGTGGAGCACCCGTGCCGATATAACCGTTGCGGTCCGGATCGCTGTGCCCCGCCTCAACCACATCGGTAATACTGTCATTATCGCTGTCGAGGTCTCTGAAATCAGGAATCAGATCACCATCGCTATCGCGCTGTGTATCGGCCAATGTATCACCGTTGTAGTCCACAATGCCTGAATCGACCGCGGTCTCCACCGCATCCACTAGCCCATTGCTACCGAGTGGATGACTAGCATCGATACGACCATCGTTATCACTGTCCAGTGTCGCGGCATCAGCACCTGACTCGATCAGATCAAACAGGCCATCGTTGTCACTATCCAGATCCCGTGAATCCGGTACACCGTCCCCATCAGTATCCACGTTACCATCACCTTCCGCTGCATCCGGAATACCGTCGTTGTCATCATCCAGATCACTTGAATCAGGAATAGCGTCATTATCGACATCGTCATTATCACGATAATCAGGAATGCCATCGCTATCACTATCCGGCAGATCGATCAATGCAGGCATTGAGGTATTGTCGTCATAGCCATTCGGAGGAATATCATTATCGATAAAGCCATCTATCTGTCCATCGTTATCGATGTCAGTGCCACCGGCTTCAACAATATCATTGACACCATCACCATCGGCATCAACGTCACGCTGGTCCGGCAAACCATCGCCATCGGTATCGACTGGCGTCAGGCCAGCACCACTGGTAACGCCATCAGCGTCGACCACAGGCGGAGTGCCTGAGCCGAGATAACCATTGCGATCCGGATCACTGTCACCCGCCTCGATCACATCGGTGATGCTATCGTTATCGCTGTCCAGATCGCGGAAGTCTGGCACTGTATCGCCATCGCTATCACGCGGGCTATCGGCCAACGTATCGCCGTTGTAGTCCACGACGCCTGAATCGACTGCACTCTCCACCGCATCCGCCAGGCCATTGCTGCCGGCTGGATAAGTGCTATCAATACGACCATTCTGATCACTGTCCAGCGTCGCGGCATCAGCACCCGACTCAACCAGATCAAACAGACCGTCGTTATCACTGTCCAGATCCAGCGAATCGGGCACGCCGTCTCCATCGGTATCTACGGTACCATCACCTTCCGCCTGATCCGGAATGCCATCATTGTCATCATCCAGATCATTTATATTGGGGATGCCATCACCATCTCGGTCAATAGCGAGCGCCGTGTTGATGGTCAACTCATTGATGGTGCCGTCACTACCCGTATTGCCAGACATGTCTGTCGCAATCACCACGACATCATAGGTTCCATCGAGCAACGGCGGCGTGATGGTGTTGTCCGGCAACGTCCAGATACCGTTGCCAAAGTTAGTCGCTGGATAAACCACACCGTTAACGGTCACAGTAATGGTTGCAGCAGGGTCGTTAACGGTTCCGCCCAGCACCGGCGTCGTGTCACTGGTGGTCTGTGGGAGCACCGTAATCACAGGCCCCGAACTATCGACCGTCAGTTCATTATTAGTGGTATCGCTACCGCTATTGCCAGCAGCATCCGTGGCGGTCACCACAACATCATAGATGCCGTCAGCCAACGGTGATGTAATGGTGTTGTCCACCAGTATCCAGGTACCGTTACCATTGTTAATGGCCGGATAGGTCACGCCATTCACGCTGACGTTAACAGTCGCGGCAGGATCACTAACCGCGCCACCCAGCACCGGTGTGCTATCGCTGGTCGTCAACGGTATCACCGTGATCGTAGGCGCTATGACATCAACCGTCAGTTCATTCATGGTGCCATCAGTGCCACTATTACCCGAGGCATCGATCGCGGTCACCACCACATCATAGGTACCATCCGGCAACGTACTGAGCGTGTTATCAGCCAGCGTCCAGGTACCGTCGCCATGATTGATGGCGGGATAAGCGGTGCCGTTGACCATCACGCTGATGATCGCCGCAGGGTCACTGACCGTACCATTCAGCTCCGGTGTGGCATCATTACTGGTCAGCGGTGTCACCGTCACCGTCGGCGCAGTCACATCAATCGTCAATTCATTGGTGGTGCCATCGCTGCCACTATTGCCAACGGCGTCAGTCGCGGTCACCACCACATCATAGGTACCCTCTAATAACGTGCCGAGCGTGTTGTCGACCAGCGTCCAGCTGCCGTCGCCATTGTTGGTCGCTAGATAGCTTATTCCATTGACCATCACGCTAACGATCGCGGCAAGGTCACTGACCGTACCATTCAACCCCGGTGTGGTGTCGCTGGTTGTCAGCGGCGTCACCGTGATCGTCGGCGCGGTAGTATCGATCGTCAGTTCGTTGGTCGTAGTATCGCTACCACTGTTACCCGCTACATCGGTGGCCGTCACTGTGACGTCATAGCTACCGTCGGCCAACGCTGGCGTGATGGCATTGTCGGCCAGTGTCCAGGTGCCGTCGCCATTATTAGTGGCTGGATAGTCGGTCCCGTTGACGCTCACAGTCACGGTCGCATTCGGATCATCGATCGTGCCGCTCAACGCCGGCGTGCTATCACTGCTCGTTTGTGGCATCACTGTCACGGTCGGTGCGGTGTTGTCGATCGTCAATTCATTGGTGGTGCCATCGCTACCCTGGTTGCCCTGGGCATCGGTCGCGGTCACCACCACATCGTAGGTACCGTCCGGTAGCACACCGATCGTATTATCGGGCAGCGTCCAGGTGCCGTCGCCATGGTTGATCGCTGGATAGGTCACGCCATTCACCGTGACACTGACGGTCGCACTCGGATCATCAATCGTGCCACGCAACGCCGGCGTGGTATCACTACCGATCAAGGGCACCACTGTGACCGTGGGTGCATTACTGTCGATCGTCAACTCATTGGTAGTGCCATCGCTGCCACTATTACTCTGCGCATCAGTCGCGGTAGCCGTCACGTCATAGCTGCCGTCGACCAGCGCAGGTGTAATGGTGTTGTCGGCCAGCGTCCAGGTACCGTCGCCATGGTTGGTCACCGGATAGTCGATATCGTTGACGGTAACAGTGACGGTCGCATTCGGATCATCAACCGTCCCGCTCAACGCCGGCGTGGTATCGCTGGTCGTCTGCGGTGTCACCGTAACCACGGGTGCATTGCTGTCGATCGTCAGTTCATTGGTCGTACTATCACTGCCGCTGTTACCGGCAGTGTCGATCGCGGTGACCGCCACGTCATAGCTGCCATCGGCCAGCGCTGGCGTGATGACATTGTCGGCCAGTGCCCAGGTGCCATCGCCATGGTTGGCGGCTAAATAAGCGGTGCCATCCACCGTGACACTAACGGTCGCATTCGGATCATCGATCGTGCCGCTCAACGCTGGTGTGCTATCACTGCTCGTCTGTGGCGTGACCGTCACGGTCGGCGCGGCGTTGTCGATCGTCAGTTCATTGGTCGTGCCATCGCTGCCCTGATTGCCCTGGGCATCGGTGGCGGTCACCACCACATCGTAGGTGCCGTCCGGCAGCGCACTGAGGGTGTTATCAGGCAGCGTCCAGGTGCCGTCGCCATGGTTGATCGCTGGATAGGTCACGCCATTCACCGTGACGCTGACGGTCGCATTCGGATCATCAACCGTGCCACGCAACGCCGGCGTGGTATCACTGCCGATCAAGGGCACCACTGTGACCGTGGGTGCATTACGGTCGATCGTCAACTCATTGGTGGTGCCATCGCTGCCACTGTTATTCTGCGCATCGGTGGCGGTGGCCATCACGTCATAGCTGCCGTCGGTTAACACACTGAGGCTGTTGTCGGCCAGCGTCCAGGTGCCATCGCCATTATTGGTGGCGGGATAGGTCGTGCCGTTAACCGTCACGTTAATGGTCGCATTCGGATCATCAATCGTGCCGCTCAACGCCGGCGTGGTATCGCTGGTCATCTGCGGCGTCACCGTGATCGCCGGTGCATTGCTGTCGATTGTCAGGGCATTGACAACGGTTTCGCTACTGTTGTTACCAGCCGCATCGGTCGCGGTGACCACTATGTCATAGGTGCCATCGATCAGCGCTGGCGTGATGACGTTGTCGGCCAGCGTCCAGGTGCCGTCGCCATGATTGATCGCTGGATAGTCGATACCATTGACGGTCACAGTCACGGTCGCCGCCGGATCATCGATCGTGCCGCTCAACGCCGGCGTGGTGTCACTGCTCGTCTGTGACGTGACGGTGACCGTCGGGCCGGTGGCATCGATCGTTAGTTCATTGATGGTGTCATCGCTACTGCGATTGCCGACTACGTCGGTGGCCGTCACTGTGACATCATAGCTGCCATCCGGCAGTGTGTTGATGACGTTATCCGCCAACGTCCAGGTACCATTACCGTTGTTGGTCGCTGGATAGGTCGTGCCGTTAACCGTCACGCTGACGGTCGCATTCGGATCATCGATCGTGCCCACCAACGCCGGTGTGGCGTCATTGCTGGTCAGCGGCGTCATTGTCACCGTCGGTGCGCTGCTGTCAATCGTCAGTTCACTGATCGTGCCATCGCTACCGCTATTGCCAACCGCGTCGGTCGCGGTGACCACAATGTCATAGGTGCCATCAATCAGCGCGGGTGTAATGGTGTTGTCGGCCAACGTCCAGGTGCCGTCGCCATGGTTGGTCGCCGGATAGTCGGTCCCGTTGACGCTAACAGTGACGGTCGCAGTCGAATCATCGATCGTGCCGCTCAAGGCCGGCGTGGTATCACTGCTAATCAGCGGCGTCACTGTCACCGTCGGCGCAGTCGCATCGATCGTCAGCTCATTAGTCGAGCCATCATTAGCACTGTTGCCGTTAGCATCAGTAGCCGTAGCAACAACATCATAACTGCCATCGGTCAGCGCTGGCGTGATGGCATTGTCGGCTAGCGTCCAGGTACCGTCGCCATTATTAGTGGCGGGATAAAGGGTCCCATTCACGGTGACAGAAACAGTTGCAGCCGGATCGTTGACGGTACCACCCAACGCCGGTGTGGCGTCATTGCTGGTCAGCGGCGTCACTGTGACCGTCGGCGCAGTCGCATCAATCGTCAATTCATTGGTCGTGCCATCGCTACCGCTATTGCCCACGGCGTCGGTCGCGGTCACCACCACGTCATAGGTGCCATCACTTAATGGGACAACGGTATTGTCGGCCAGCGTCCAGGTGCCGTCGCCATGGTTGGTCGCCGGATAGGTGCTGCCGTTGACGGTCACGCTGATGGTCGCATTTGGATCATCAATCGTACCGCTCAACGCTGGCGTGCTATCACTGCCGGTCAACGGTGTCACGGTAACCGTCGGCGCAGTCGCATCAATCGTCAGTTCGTTGCTGCTGCCATCGCTGCCACTATTGCCCACGGCGTCGGTCGCGGTCACCACCACGTCATAGGTGCCGTCACTTAATGGGACAACGGTATTGTCGGCCAACGTCCAGGTGCCATTGCCATTATTGGTGGCAGGATAAGTGGCGCCGTTCACCGTCACGCTGACAGTCGCATTCGGGTCATTGACCGTGCCGCTCAACGCGGGGGTGGTATCACTGACGGTCAGCGGTGTCACTGTGACCGCAGGGGCGGTGGTATCGATCGTCACTGCATTGACAATGGTTTCGCTACTGCTGTTACCGGCCGCATCGGTGGCCGTCACAGTGACGTTATAGCTGCCGTCGGCCAGCGCGGGTGTAATGGTGTTGTCGGCCAGCGTCCAGGTGCCGTCGCCATTATTAGTCGCCGGATAGGTCGTGCCGTTGATAGAAACATTAACGGTCACATTCGGATCATCAATCGTGCCGCTCAACGCTGGCGTGTTATCACTACTGGTCAGCCGCGTGACCGTCACGGTCGGCGCGGTGTTATCGATCGTCAGCTCATTGGTGGTGCCATCGCTGCCCTGGTTACCCTGGGCGTCGGTCGCGGTCACCATCACGTCATAGGTGCCTTCCGGCAGTGCTCTGAGGGTATTATCCGCCAGCGTCCAGGTGCCATCGCCATGATTGATGGCGGGATAAGTGGTGCCGTTGACCGTCACACTGATAGTCGCATTCGGATCATCAATCGAGCCACGCAATGCCGGCGTGGTATCACCGCCGGTCAGCGGTGCCACGGTCACCGTGGGTGCATTACTATCAATGGTCAGTTCGTTGGTGCTGCCATCGCTGCCACTGTTATTTTGCGCATCAGTGGCGGTGGCCGTCACGTCATAGCTGCCGTCGACCAGCGCGGGGGTAATGGTGTCGTCGGCCAGCGTCCAGCTGCCGTCGCCATGATTGGTCGCGGGATAGGTCTCGCCATTCACCGTGACATTGATCGTCGCCGCAGGATCATCGATCGTGCCGCTCAACGCGGGTGTGGTGTCGCTGGTCGTCTGCGGCGTTACCGTAATCGCCGGTGCGTTACTGTCAACCGTCAGCTCATTGGTGGTGCTATCACTGTCTCTGTTGTCGGCAGTATCGATCGCGGTGACGATCACGTCATAGCTGCCGTCGACCAGCGCGGGGGTAATCATGTTGTCGGCCAGCGTCCAGCTGCCGTCGCCATGGTTGGTGGCGAGGTAGGCAATGCCATCCACCGTGACACTGACGGTCGCATTCGGATCATCGATCGTGCCGCTCAACGCCGGCGTGGTGTCGCTGGTCGTCTGTGGCGTGACTGTCACGATCGGTGCGGTGCTATCGATCGTCAGCTCATTGGTGGTGCCATCGCTACCGGTGTTGCCCTGGGCGTCGGTGGCGGTCACCACGACATTGTGGGTACCTTCCGGCAGCGTACTGATCGTGTTGTCGGCCAGCGTCCAGGTACCGTCGCCATTGTTGGTCGCTGGATAGGTTTCGCCATTCACCGTGACACTGATGGTCGCATTTGGATCATCAATCGTGCCGCGCAATGCCGGCGTGGTATCACTGCCTATCAAGGGGACGACCGTGACCATGGGTGCATTGCTATCAATGGTCAGTTCATTGGTGGTGCCATCGCTGCCACTGTTATTTTGCGCATCGATCGCGGTGGCCAGCACGTCATAGCTACCATTGGTCAACGCGGGCGTGATGGTGTTGTCGGCTAGCGTCCAGGTGCCGTCGCCATTATTGGTCGCGGGATAGGCAGCACCGTTAACGGTGACAGAAACCGTCGCGGCAGGATCATCAATCGTGCCGCTCAACGCGGGTGTGGTATCGCTGGTGACCTGTGGCGTCACTGTGATCGCGGGTGCATTACTGTCGATCGTCACTGCATTGGCAATGGTTTCGCTACTGCTGTTACCGGCCGCATCGGTCACGGTCACAGTGACATCATAGCTACCATCGGCCAGTGGTGGCGTGATGACGTTGTCGGCTAGCGTCCAGCTGCCGTCGCCGTTGTTGGTCGCCGGATAGTCGCTGCCATTAATGATGACAGTCACGGTCGCCGCCGGATCATCGATCGTGCCGCTCAACGCCGGGGTGCTATCACTGCTCGTCTGTGGCGTCACTGTCACGGTCGGCGCAGTGCTGTCGATCGTCAATTCGTTGCTGCTGCCATCGCTACCGCTATTGCCAGCGGCATCCATGGCGGTCACCACCACGTCATAGCTGCCATCGATCAGCGCGGGCGTGATGGTGTTGTCGGCCAGCGTCCAGGTACCGTCGCCGTTGTTGGTAGCATCATAACGTGCGCCGTTAACGGCGAGGCTGATGGTTGCGGCGGGATCGCTAACGGTACCAGTCAACGCCGGTGTGGTGTCGCTAGTGGTTAGCGGCGTGACGGTAATCGTCGGCGCACTGCTGTCGATTGTCAGGGCATTGGCAACGGTTTCGCTGCGGCTATTGCCCACGGCGTCAGTGGCGGTCACAGTGACGTCATAACTGCCATCCGGCAGTGTGTTGATGACGTTATCCGGCAACGTCCAGGTACCATTGCCATTGTTAGTCGCGGGGTAAATATTACCGTTAACCGTCACACTGATCGTCGCATTCGGATCATCAATCGTGCCGCTCAGGGCCGGTGTGCTATCACTGCCAGTCAGCGGTGTCACGGTGACCGCAGGAGCGGTGGTATCGATCGTTAGTTCATTGGTGGTGCCATCGCTACTGCTATTGCCAACCGCGTCGGTCGCGGTGACCACCACATCATAGCTGCCATCGGTCAACGCGGGCGCAATGGTGTCGTCGGACAGCGTCCAGGTACCGTCGCCGTTGTTGGTCGCGGGATAGTCGGTGCCGTTAACGGTCACCGTCACGGTCGCCGCAGGGTCATCAATCGTACCGCTCAAGGCCGGTGTGGTATCACTACCGGTCAGCGGTGTCACGGTGACCGTCGGCGCAGTCGCATCAATCGTCAGTGCATTAGCACTTGTAACACTTCTGCTGTTTCCGGCGGTGTCAGTGGCGGTCACAGTAACATCATAGCTGCCATCCGACAGTGCGTTAATGACGTTATCTGGCAACGTCCAGGTACCATCACCATTGTTGGTCGCGGGATAGTCCGTGCCGTTGACGGTCACCGTCACCGTCGCCGCAGGGTCATTGACCGTGCCGCTCAATGGCGGCGTCGTATCATTCGTTGTCAGTGATGCCACCGTCACGGTTGGTGCAGTGCTATCAATCGTCAGCTCATTGATGGTGGTATCGCTGCCGCTGTTACCGGCTGCATCGGTCGCGGTCACCACCACATTATAGGTGCCATCCGGCAGCGCATTGATCGTATTATTCGGCAACACCCAGGTACCATTACCGTTGTTGGTTGCAATGTAAGTATTACCGTTAACCGTGACACTGATGGTGGCATTCGGATCACTCACCGTGCCACTTAATCCAGGCGTGGTGTCGTTAGTGATCTGTGAGGCCACTGTCACCGCTGGTGCGCTACTATCTATGATCAGCTCGTTGGTGCTGTTATCACTGCCACTGTTACCGGCTGCGTCGGTAGCTGTCACTGCAATATCATAGATACCATCCGGTAGCGCGCTGATTATGTTGTCGGCCAGCGTCCAGCTACCATTGCCGTTGTTGGTCGCGGGGTAAGTACGACTATTAACCGTCACACGGACTGTCGCATTCGGGTCATCAATCGTGCCACCCAATGCCGGCGTAGCATCATTCGTCGTCAGTGGTGCAACGGTCACGATTGGCGCAGTGCTATCAATCGTCAGTTCATTAGTGGTGGTATCGCTGCCGCTGTTACCGGCCGCATCAGTAGCGGTGACCACCATATTATAGGTGCCATCCGGCAGCGTATTGATAATGTCGTCGGCCAGCGCCCAGGTACCATCACCATTATTAGTGGCCGAATAGCTCTCCCCATTGACCATCACGTTGATGGTCGCGGCTGGGTCATTAATCGTTCCGCTCAAGGCTGGAGTGGTATCACTGGTTATCAGCGACGAAACAGTGACCATCGGAGCGGTGGTATCGATTGTCAGTTCATTATTAGTGGTGTCATAAGCGCTATTCCCCTTCTTATCTCTCACTCGAGCAGATACATCATAGACCCCGTCGCCAAGCGCATCATTACTCGGAATGGTCAAACGCCAGCTATCGCCTGAAGCGACCAGGCTTCCTTTATTCAGCGTGTAGGTGACGCCACTAACAGTGACCTGAAAGCTCCCTTTTCTTGCATCACGTGAATCGAAGGTGCCGGTAATCAGTGGCGTGGTGTCATTGGTGACGAGAGTATTGACCGTTGGTATGTCGTCATCGTCGTCATCGTCGTCATCGTCATCGTCTGCATTGACTGAGAACGGCAACAAAAGCATCGTCAGCAACACGCTAAGCGCTATCATTTTCAAAAAATGATTTAGCGAGTTCTTATTGCAATCCATAACTTTCCCCTAACATCTTCAATTCCAAAAGCCACACTTAAAAATATCTACGCCTACGTGCAGAGTACCATCACCTAAACATTAATCATGCAAAATTCATTAACATCTGCCACATATAGATTTGTCATGCGACCTCAAGCACTAGCTACCATAAATTATATAGAGCAAATATTGAGCCAATACACCATCTAGTTTTTTATAGTGATTTTTAAGGCGACACCCATCAGTAGCAATCCATCCCAACTATAAATCTAAGGCTAATTGTAAGGTTTTCCGACATACCCACTCATTGATCATGCCAAACTTGATACTTATATAAAACGCAGCAGAGTGTACTATATCTTTGCTGGCTGCACATTCGATAAAATAGATTTTAACTAGACAATCTCAATCTTTCGGATTTAATTTTCGCAAACGATAACGAACAATAAGACATCCGTCATATACACTTTCACTACTCACTACTCACTACTCACTACTCACTACTCACTACTCACTAGCGAATTCTATACTACAATTAATAAGGGATAATTAATCGGGTCCTTAAAAAGTTCGCGACCACTACTTTCTCAGAAATTGAGCTGCCATCATCAATATCAGAAGAGGCTTCAGTGTATAAGTACTCAGACAGCCTCATCTCGACAAGGCATCATTCAGAGCTGACTACATACAACATGCTTTAAGTGCAATGATCCAGCATTTAAATTTAATGGATGACAAATGAATATTTGAAATCAGTAAAAATAATTCGGATTATGCTGTTGCGATAGGGTTCAGCTGATTAGCTGCATTAGTGTGGATTTAAGCGATCACAATTATTAATAAGGAGCCTATCCTTCCCTATTTCCAGCGGAAGAACAGACCGTGATACGGCTTTATTTACAGGCATTGAGAAACAAAAAATGGTTAAACCGGGCCTGTTAACGATGGATTAATCGTTGTCGTCTTTATCACTTTTCTGGTGATCTTCATGGTCACCTGACTCATTATTACTGTCCTTCTGATCCTCATGGTGATCGCTTGTCTCATCATCCTCATTATGATCAGATTTATCTTTTTTATCTTTTTTATCTTTTTTATCTTTTTTATCTTTTTTATCTTTTTTATCTTTTTTATCTTTTTTGGATTTCTCTTTGTGATTTTTATGCTCGCCGTCGCCACTCTTGTCTTTATGTTTTTTCATGCGATGCTCAGTAGCACGTTCATGCATGCGACCCTGTTCACTACGATGCTCGGATGATTTTTCCCAGCCATGTTTTGCTTTGTCATCTGCGATGCCTGGCGCGCTCAGAATGAAACCTAGCGACAGTGCAAATATTAAAACCAGTTTTTTCATTATCATACCCTTGAGATAGAAGTTGCTTTTGTCGATAGAGAAGCGTAACAGCTTCTCAGGCCGGTATAAACTACTGAGACGCCTCAGTAGTTGAGAGGAGAGAGCATCAGGTAATGCCACAAACGAAATCACTAATCACTTAACAACGCACACACCATTAGCAATGGCATTGTCACGGGCTTAATGCTTAAGCCATTTGAGCAATTCATTTACAACAGGTTCGGGTACCCAGTGTGGTCCATCGAATTCAAGATAAGTCACATCATATCCTGCATCTCTCAAACGCGGTACGGTGAGATGACGAGACACCCGAACGTTATACACATTATCGCGGATGCCGTGCGCCACGTAGATCGCTGGCTGACCTATTGGTGGTGAGGGAGGCGTAAGAAACCATGGCGCAACCGCTATCAAATGGCTAAAAAGATCGCCATTTGAACGCCCTAGCGCTAACGCATACGACGCCCCATCTGACAATCCACCAAGCCCGATTCGCGCTGGATCAATTGCAACGCGTTCAAACGTGTGTCGTAAAGCAGCATCAATAAATTGAACATCAGGCCCAAAAGGGCTGTCGATTCCATCCCAGGTATTGTGACGAGAATCAAGCGTGAGAATCACGACACCATGCTCTTCAGCCAATGGAAACATATGCCGAACATCGCTGGCATCCCCACTACCACCATGCATCCAAACTAACAAAGGCAATGGTTCTCGAGATTGAGATAGCCTAGGCACATAAAGTATTCCATCACGCCAGGAGATAGTTCCATTTATTAGCTGTAGACCACCTAGACTCAGCGCATGTTCGCCAGGGGCAATCGTAGTAATTGGCGTTGCCACCCGAGCCTCGACACGAGTAATTTCAGGGCCATCAGCCCCGCAACCACTCACCACCATAATAGACAGAATGATCAAACATACCTTTATCTTTACTCTTACCATCAGCATCGTTCTTAATTAATATTCAGTTAATCTGCACCTATATTTCCATCTTACCCCATGAAAAAAGACACAGATAGTTTGCTAAATCTCTCTCAGACTCTGCCAATCAGTTGAAACCGATAGTGACGAGCCATCAATGACCAATTCGTAGCCCTATAAAACTAGAGCCATTACTACCGCTAAATACAACCATCTTTAAATATCTTAACGCAAGTGGTACCAAATGCTTAAATGAGGGCCATATCTAACATATAGATCAAAAGATGCTACTAAGCTATAATATCGTATTGTCAACAAGCACCGCTTAAAGAAGTGTGCACTGCCACCCTGTCTCTGAATACACTCAAAATCAGAAAAAGTTGAAGACTCAGTAAAAGCACTTAAGGATTAACTAAGCTAATATGAAATTTCGACTAACGCTTTGTCTAATAATTGCATGCATAGCACCATCTACATACGTCAACGCAGCCCCTCACGAACGAGATTTTGCGGTTCTAAATGAGTGGCAATGGACAGACGCAGGTGGAAGGTTATCCTGGAATCAGGATGCCAATGCCAGTGAATACAAAGTGTACCGCCGGGTTGTCAATAATAATGGACCAGCCCCCAGCGCGCCAAACTGGAATTGGGACTTAATCGCTACATTGCTCGGTAATTCTACTTCCCATACTGATTCAAGCGCTGTAGCACACACCCTGTATGAGTACGCAATTACAAAAACAATCTCAATAGAGGGAAGTACCTATCAGGGACACGGGCTCATGTACGCAGGTCATGAAATAGAACTCCCCACAACCCGCGGAAAAGTGCTGCTATTAGTGGAACAAGAACTTGACCAGGCACTCGCTGTCGAGATCGATCGATATAAACTTGCTCTCGTCGGGGATCTCTGGGAGGTTGTTCATCGAACTGCGCAACGCCACGGCATTTCATCCCATCAGGATGTAAAACAGGTTATCCAGGAAGAATACGACAGAGACCCTCAAAATTTAAAGTCTGTGATTCTTTTTGGCTCACTTCCAAAAGTACAATCAGGAGTGATTGCGCCCGATGGTCATCATTATGATCACATGGGCGCATGGAGCATGCCTGGCATACTATCAAGATGTCTACCCACCTAATGCAGAATCTCGCTGGACTGACACAGGTAATTTCTCAACGACAAATGCTAGTAATACAAACATCGCTAATGACGGTAGATGGGACATCAGCGGCGTTGATCAGCTGCCTGATGGGTCGCTGATGGCAGACCTTGAGATTGGGCTTATTGATTTTTCAAACCTTCCCGCTTTTTCAGAATCGGAAACAGCACTCTATCGACGCTATTTAGCCGACAAAGCAATTCCATTCCGTAACAAAACTTTCTCTGTCGATCGTACAGCAATCACGCATGCCGGTTTTGTCTGGAATGCAGGGCGCATCCCGAGTATTTCTGGCTGGCGCGACTTTGGGCCCCTTGTCGGAAGGACCGGACTCTGTATTGCAGGTGAAACAATACCGGGACAAGCCCCATGCGATAAATCATTTTGGTCACTTTATAATTCTAATACCACTGCATTTTGGGCTCTGGTGTCATCAACTGGCTCTACAGATCACATCTGGGGCTATGAGAGCACTAGTCAACTTGCTTCAGGGAGAGCATATAAAGCAATAGCCATCCTCACCCATGGCAGTTGGCATGGCGACTTCCATATTACTTCAAATAATATAAATCGCGCTTTTCTAGCCGCAGAGGGCTATGTCCAGGCATCGCTCTGGACGGGTCGTCCCCATAGTATGTTTTATCCTGCTGGCATGGGGTTGACACTCGGATATGGTGCAAAAAAAGCACTTAATGGCGGCCAGGATGAGTTCTTCAATTCACGAGGTTTTGACGAAAATGTTCATCAAGTTCACTTTGCTCTAATGGGTGATCCAACATTGAGAATGAACATAATTGAGCCAATATCAAATCTTTCCGCAAGCACGGAAGGTGCCAGCGTCACGCTATCCTGGGATGGCGCCAGCTCATCAAGGGGCTACCTGGTCTATCGCGGAACCGAAAAGTTTGGGCCGTATACACAACTAACTCCCGAACTAATCTCTGCCACGAGCTTTACTGACACCAGCGTAATCAACGATGAAGTTTTCTATTCCGTCGTTTCAGTAGAGCTTCAAAATTCACCGACTGGTAGTTATTTTAATAACAGCACGGGACAGGTTATCCCGGTTTCTATTCCCAACGCGCTTAAACCAGCGAGTACACCAATCGATTTCGGAGTACGATAAAAGTCGCCAATACCTAACGCTGAGCAACCTCCATGGCATCCTTTATTGAGAATAATATTCCCCCGCCAGCCCATTCAACAATAATTACATCAATTGCTAGCCATAAAATAACCCAGGCTAGCGATAACGGTGACCTGAGTTATTTTTACGCCACCCTGCAGAGAAGGCAGTGAGAATGTCACACAGAAATAGGCCTATTTCGTCTTGCAGGTATTAATCCCAAACAAGGCATAGGGAGGACACCACCCCATCAAGGCGGTCGCAATTAAAACAAGACCGACAGCTCCCCACAGGCTACTGAAATAGACACCAGCACCAATGATCGTAGCACCAGCCACAAGCCGCACTCCCCTATCAATACCACCTACATTTTTTTTCATCATTGCCTCCCTACATTGGTTAAACAAAACAAGCTTTACACCAATATAGGCGCGTATCCATGCACTGTATGTGACTAATACACCTTTCTTAAAAAAACAGCGTTAATCACTTCATGCAATAGGCCTGCAGCCCCGCCAGATCATTGATCGTAATTTTTCCACGCGCGCCATGCACCAGCCCCTTCTCCTCAAACCCCTTTAAAATACGGCTCACCACTTCGCGGGTAGAGCCTAAATCCGCAGCAATTTCATGATGTGTGATGTTAACAACCGGCCCCTGTGACGCGATTGCAATCAAGTAGGCTGCAATTCGCTCATCCATTCGAAGAAAGGCAACGTTTTCCAGCACCGTAATCACATCCGCCAGTCGCCGTGAAATCAAGCCAAAGATAAAGGCGCTCCAGGGTTTCGATTCACTCATCCATTCAGCCGCCTGTTGAGATGGAATAAGCAGCGCCTCAACATCTGTCTCCGTCTCTGCAATCGCAGGGAACGGGGTATCACTCATGATGCAGGAGGCCGTCAAGACACAGCTATCACCACCGCTGATACGATAAAGTGTAATTTCACGCCCCGACTCCGCAAGCTTATAGACACGCACCGAACCAGAAAATACCAGCGCCAGCTGACCACACTCACTGCCTTCAGAGGCAATCGTGTGAGCCGCAGGGATGCTCATCAATGTGGCACTGCGGAAAAATTTATCCCGGAATTCAGGTTGGGACTCAGTCAATAAGGGAAAACGCTCTATCAGGCGCTGCTGCTGTTCTGTGCTTGTTATCATTGGATCAACCGCCTGCTATTGTTATTACAGTCAAATATAAAGGGCATAAGGAACGCGCAAGCATTCTCAAGAGAAGTGATGAAATCACGGATGACTAAACTAAGGAACCTCTGATTAATTGTCAGGCGACCGAAGGAAGTGCCCCGTGGTACGAGAAGCGGAGCGACGAAGCAATCTCATAACTCGATGATTTTTATAGCATCGAGATTGCCGCGCTTCGCTCGCAATGACACACAATGTAATTAATCAGAGGTTCTCTAAATAGTTTGTAGTCATCGCTTCTCCTGAAATGGATTTACCCCACTATCCCAACAAAATCGATTAAGCCTCAACCACCTTTACGTGACACTGCCTGTTCCAATAACGCCTCCATGCGCACCATACGCTGCTCCATGGACTCAGTCTGAACCTTAATCGCAGCAATATCACCAGCGGTTCCGTGCCCCTCTTCTCGGTTATGATTTTCGTGCTCTTCCTGCATCACATCCAGCACCACGCCGATCATCATGTTTAGGAACACAAACGCGGTAAGAAAAATAAATGATAGATAAAAGGCCCAGCTAAACGGGAAGACCTCCATCGTTTCATACATCACATCGGTCCAGTCCTCAAAGGTTGCGACACGGAATAACGTCAACATCGAAATACTGATATCACCCCACAACACCGGGTTAATCTTCTCAAACAGGAAGCTGCCAATCGCGCCATAAATATAGAAGATGATAAACATCAACAACACAACGTAACCGATACGCGGAATTGCCTTAACCAATGCGTCCATCAAGATGCGCATCTCCGGCACCATCGATACCAGACGCAGCATACGGAAGATTCGCAACAGGCGCGCCAACAACACCAAATCGCTCTCATCAATCGGAATAAGACTCGCCGTCACAATCAGAAAATCAAAAATGTTCCAGCCTTTCTTAAAGAAATCACGCAAGCGCTGTTCCGCTATCATGCGAATGACCAGTTCAATCAGAAAAAAAACTGTGACCGCAATATCAAACCCTTTAAGCACATTCATCCAATGAGGGGCGATATCATAAGTGGTCGCACCAATCATCATCGCCGACAGGATAATAATCGTCACCACCGCCATCTCAAAAAACTTATTGCTGCGGATCGCAACAAAATGCTCTCGCCAACCGGAAACATCAGCACTCATCGTTATGACTCCATTGAACTATTTACAAAATTATTGTGACAAACACACATTATTAAAACTTAAAAATCAACCCATTAGTCTGTCCGCCGATTAATCCGCCATCAATGCCGCCATCTTTTCCGCATTCGGTTGCAGCACCACACCACGCTCAGTCACAATCGCATCGACCAGCTCAGCGGGGGTCACATCAAAGACCGGATTCCACGCCCGCGCCCCGCTTGCCGCCACCTGCTTACCATTAAAAGACAGCAACTCGTCTTCGCTACGCGCTTCAATCGGGATCGCTTCACCGTTGGCGAGTGACATATCAATCGTTGAAGTGGGTGCCACCACCATCAATTTAACCCCGTGGTAACGCGCACTGATCGCCGCGTGATAGGTACCAATTTTGTTACACACATCACCATTCGCGGCAATACGATCGGAACCGACAATCAGCCACTTCACCTCACCCTGCTTCATTAGATGCGCGCCTGCACCATCGGCCAGCAACGTCACCGAAATGTCATCCTGCAACAGCTCCCACGCGGTCAAGCGCGAGCCCTGCATCCACGGCCGCGTCTCATCGGCATAGACCTGGCTCACCTTCGCCGCAGCATGGGCGGCGCGAATCACGCCCAGTGCCGTGCCATAACCAGCGGTCGCAAGCGCGCCTGCATTACAATGAGTCATCACCGCACAACGCTGTTCGATCAGCGCCGCGCCCAGCTTGCCCATGTGGTGGTTCGCCGCCAGGTCTTCCGCATCGATACGACACGCCTCATCAATCGCTGCCTGACGCGGGTCACCGTCAACGGTAGCGATCATTGCCCGCATCCGTTTGATCGCCCAGAAGAGGTTGACTGCCGTTGGGCGCGATTCCGCCAATAGCGTCAAATCGGCCTCGATTGCCTGCTGCCAGTCTGCTGGATTCGCCACATAACGTGCTGCAACCGCAATCGCCACGCCATAACCGGCCGCCACCCCGATGGCTGGCGCACCGCGCACCACCATGTCGCGAATGCCATCGGCCACCGCCACCACGTCGTCACAGGCAATATAGACCTGCTCCAGCGGCAACAGACGCTGATCCAGCAGCTTCAACTCACCCGCCTCCCAAATGACCGCCCGAACCTGATCCACCTGCTGTGACATTCCAAACACCTCAAAACTGAAAAAACCGTTAGATTTCAAAATAGATTATGCGGCGCTATATTACCGCAGAAGCGACAAGTGATGTTAAGGCCACCCGATAGATGGCCGATATTTCCACTATGAAGAGACAATTACTGACAAAATGGCTCAAAAACAGCACCCTACTGGGCGCATTGTGCCTGCCACTCACCCTCGCCGCGGCCGACAAACTCGTCGTCATCGTCGGTGAACCGCCAATAGAAGA
>Ga0316204_10003108_pt1 | contig 34578 bp, 24 predicted proteins | sample 6monrhotite_MG_2_FD_205661 | JGI IMG/M metagenome (GOLD analysis project Ga0316204, IMG submission 205661) | Microbial mat bacterial communities from mineral coupon in-situ incubated in ocean water Damariscotta River, Maine, United States -... | ecosystem: Environmental > Aquatic > Marine >... | reverse complement strand
TGGTGCTGCAGCTCATGACCAAGGCGTGGCTCAAGGCGGGCGACGACGCCAAGGACATCTTCCTCATCCAGAACCTGGAGCAGGTGCTCACCACCGTGGTGGAGCGCGTCAACGCCGTGGAGATCGACGAGGTCACCCTCCTCGACGACGGCAGCGGGAGCTCCCTGGCGGCCTACGCCGCGGGCTACCCCGCCATGGTCAGCAGCGTCCTGAAGGAGCTGCACGAGTCCACCGGCGTGGACGTGATCGGTATCCTCAAGCCCCAGCACAACACCCAGGAGACCGACTGATGCTCGCTCAGATCCTTGCGGTTCTCTTCCTCGTCGTCCCCTTCTTCCTCGTGCTCGGCACCCTCGTGGTCAAGCGCCTGCTCTACGTCGGCGGCCCCAACGAGGTGCTGGTCTTCTCGGGCACCCGCCCCAAGGCCATCCGGGGCGGCTACCACGTGCGAATCCCCCTGTTTCAGGTGGTCGATCGCATGGACCTCTCCAACATGGCGGTCGAGGTCTCCGTCGCCAACGCCTACTCCAAGGGCGGCATCCCCCTGCACGTCCAGGGCGTCGCCAACCTGAAGATCGCTGGCGAGCAGCCCATGCTGGGCTACGCCATGCAGCGCTTCCTGGGCCTGCCGCAGAAGGAGATCATCTCCGTCGCCAAGGAGACCCTGGAGGGGAACCTGCGCGGCGTGCTCTCCCAGCTCACCCCCGAGGAGGTCAACAACGACAAGCTCGCCTTCGCCGAGAAGCTGGTGGAGGAGGCCGAGCACGATCTCGGCCGCCTGGGGCTGACCCTCGACGTGCTCAAGATCCAGAACGTCTCCGATGACGTGGGCTACCTGGACTCCATCGGCCGCAAGCAGACCGCGTCGCTGATTCAGCGCGCCCGGACCGCCGAGGCCGAGGCCCACGCCGAGTCGGTGATCCGCGAGGCGGAGAACCGCCAGCGGGCCCGCCTGCGGCAGCTGGAGGCGGACGTCGAGATCGCCCGCGCCGAGACGGAGAAGCGCATCGCCGACGCCCAGTCGCGGCGGCAGGCGCTGATCGCCGAGCAGGAGGGGCAGGTCAGGTCAGCCATCGCCCGCGCCGAGGCGGAGCTGAAGGTGCAGACAGCCCGCATCGATCAGGTCCGAAGCCGCCTCGCGGCGGACGTGACCGCCCCGGCCCAGGCCCAGATGGAGGCGGACCAGAGCGCCGCCAAGGGTAACGCCGCCAAGGTCATCGAGGACGGCCGCGCCACCATGATGGTGCTGGAGGAGATGATCGCCACCTGGCAGCAGGGCGGCGAGAACGCCCGTGACATCTTCCTGATGCAGAAGCTCCAGGTCGTGATGGACTCCCTGGTGAGCACCATCCAGGACGTGCACATCGACAAGATGACGGTGCTGCCCAGCGGCGGCGGTCGGGCCGCCCAGGCCGTGCAGCTCGTCGAGGAGCTGAAGGCCGGCGTCGGCGTCGACCTGCCGAAGCTCATGGAGCAGTTCACCGGCGGCAGCCGCCCCGCCCTGCCCGACAACGAGAAGGCCAAGGCGATCCCCACGACCGCCAGCACCCGGTCCAAGGCCGCCCCCAGGGCCGCCCAGAAGGCCGCGCCCGCGCCCCGGCGCGCGCCCGCCCCGGCGCCGGTCCGCTCGACGTCGGCGTCCGCGGCGCCCCAGCGCGCGGTCAGCACCTCGCAGATCGGCCGCATGCCCATGCCGAAGCCCCAGCCCCGCACGGTCTCCCGAGAGATTCCGCGCAGATACCGGCCGGAGGCGGAGCCGGAGGAGCTGGAGCTGGACCGGGAGAGCCACGTCCGCATGCTGCCCGAGCCCCCCGCCCCGGTGTTCGATGAGGACGCCCGGGCAGTGGACGAGGTGCTGGAGCGGCTGCGTCGGGTGCGCGCCGAGGCCGTGAGCACCGGCGACGTCATCAACCCGCGCTCGCCCGGCGCCTCCGTGCTCGATCTGCTGGTCTCCGGAAAGCAGAAGAAGTAGCGGGCGCCTAGGAGACTGCGGGGAAACGCGGACCGAGGGCCCGCCCGCCAGGTCGCCGGGCAGTGGTCCGGCCGAGCCGAAGGCATAGCGCCGCTATTCCGAGGGGAGGACGGGCCGCTGAGTGGCGACCTGGCGGGAGGCTCCTCCGCCCTCCCCGGGGTCGCTCAGGGAGCGATGACGCTGTTCTCCGACACCACGTTGTTCGCGCCTCCGAGGATGGTCGCGTAGGAGGCATCCACGCTGTTGGTGTCGCCGCCCACGCCGGTCGCCCACAGCGCGTTGACCCGATTCCCCAGGCCGCCCAGGAGCGCGCCGAGGCCACTCTCCACGACGTTGCCGGAGCCGCCATCAGCCTCCAGCTGCGCGATCCTGGCCTCCAGTCGATCCGCGGCGGTGTTCTGGGGCAGGCAGCCGAGCAGGAGCAGCGCCGCGCCGAGGGTTGCGTTGAGTGTCACCAGGAGACTCCCAGGCCCCCGCGCAGCGGGTTCGTCCAAGAGGTCACCTCTTCTCCCCCCGCACACGCCGCTACAGCCCCTCCCCGCAAAGTGTCTCAAAATTAATTTTTTGCAGATCCCGGCCCGCATCGACTACTTACAGACTCAAGATGAGCATCAGCAGCGCCAACCTCTGAGATCCTCTCAGAACCACGCCTGTACGACACAGGCCCGGTACGCCCGCCACTACAGCGGGGCGACCTCTGCGCTCGGCTCTTCTGCTCATTCCGCTGGACTCACTCCGCTGGAATCCATGCTCTCGCCGGGGCCGTAACAGACCGGGCCGCACCCCTCGGATGGAACCATGTCTGAACTTCACGGAAACACCACCGGCCTCAAGCCCTCTCAGGTCAAGGCCCTCAAGTCCCTCTACAAACGCCGCCTCTCCTCGACGGAGTACCAGAGCCCCGAGCTCAGCCGGCGCATGACCGAGCTCAGCCGGCAGGTCAATCGTCAGGTCGGCCTCGTGGTCGACCGCCGCGGGCGGATCGACAAGGTGCTCGTCGGCGACGCCCACCAGCTCTTCATCCCGGAGCTGGGCCGCTCACGCGCCGGCTCCGCCCGGTTCAGGGGGCTCAGGCTCTTGATGACTCACCTGCGTGGTGAGGGGCTGAGCAAGGACAACCTCGTCGACCTGACGCTCCTGCGCCTCGACATGGTCCTCGTCATCCAGGCGCTGGCGGACGGGCTGCCTGGCGCGGTCGAGTTCGGCTACCTGCTGCCCCCTGGCGCGGAGACCACCGACGGTGCCGACGGTGCCGAGAGTGCCATGTGGCGCATTGAGTCCCGCCCCAGCGTCCACCACTGGGACGATGACTTCCAGGACTTCATCCTCGACCTGGAGGCGCAGTTCTCCCGGGCGCCCTCGCTCAAGCGGGTCGCCGGGCGGGAGCGGGCCATCCTCGTGGGCGTGGGCGTCGGCGATAGAGACGAGGCCCGGCGCTCCCTGGAGGAGCTGGCCCGGCTGGCGGAGACCGCCGGCATGGACGTCGCCGACGACGTGCTTCAGATGCGATCAAAGATCGACGGCCGGTATGTCATCGGACGCGGCAAGCTCAAGGACATCCTGCTCCGCAGCATGCACCTCGGCGCCGAGGTGCTGGTCTTCGACGGCGAGCTGTCCCCCTCTCAGCTCCGCAACATCGCCACCGAGACCGAGCTGAGCGTGCTGGATCGGACCCAGCTCATCCTGGACATCTTCGCCCAGCGGGCCACCACCCGCGAAGGCAAGCTCCAGGTCGAGCTGGCCCAGCTCCGCTACCGCAAGCCCCGGCTGGCGCTGATGCCCACCGCGATGAGCCGCCTGACCGGCGGCATCGGCGGGCGCGGGCCCGGCGAGACCAAGCTGGAGATCAACCGGCGGCGGGCGGACGAGCGCCTCGCCCGGCTCACCAAGGAGCTGAAGAAGATCGGCAAGGGTCGCTCGCTGCGGCGGGATCGACGCAAGCGGGTGGGCCTGCCGCTGGTGGCGCTCGTCGGCTACACCAACGCCGGCAAGTCCACCCTCCTCAACCGCATGACCAACTCCTCCGTCGACGCTGAGGACAAGCTCTTCGCGACGCTGGATCCAACCAGCCGCCGCATGCGCTTCCCGGCCGAGCGGGAGGTCATCCTGACGGACACCGTCGGCTTCATCCGGGCCCTCCCCAGAGAGCTGGTCCAGGCCTTCCGCTCGACGCTGGAGGAGGTCGTGGAGGCCGATCTGCTGATCCACGTCATCGACGCGGCGAGCGAAGAGGCCGGCCGCCATATCGAGGCCGTGGAGGAGGTCCTGGCGGAGCTGGGGGCAGCGGAGACCCCGCAGATCCGGATCCTCAATAAGATCGATCAGGTCGAGCCCGGTGTGTGGGGAGAGCTGGTGGCCCGCCACGATGGCCTGCTCTGCAGCGCCTACTCGGGAGAGGGCCTGGAGACCCTGCTGACGACCATCGAAGGAACCCTGTTCCGAGAGAAGGCAAAAGCGCGCGCCGCCAGAGAAGCCCCCCCCGCCGCAGAGGGTTGAGAATCGCAATCTCTCGTAACGGTGATTGTCGAAGAGTTGTCATCCCGAATAGGCCCGGCTATATCTGGCCGAGGCCGCTCCACACTCTGGAAGCTATGGCCCGAAACGTGAAGGAGACGCAAACATGTTCAAGAAGACTTTCTTCGTTGCTAGCATCATCGCTGGTACGGTCGCGGTTCTCGGCTGCAGCGGCAAGGATGACGACAGTGGCCTGACCGACAGCGGCACCACCAATCCCGGTGTCGTCATTCCCGACACCGCGCTCGACAGCATCGGCTTCGGCTGTGATGCGGACGCTTACTGGTTCGACGTCTACATCACCGGTATCTCTACCGGTGGCTGGCTCTACATCTACCAGACCGGCTCCTCGACTCCCTGGAACGAGGATCACCCGATCGACGTCTACGAGACCGCTGGCGACAGCACCTGGACCCGCCTGTACCTCTCCCTGGACAGCGTCTACCCGAACGCTGACCAGGTGGTCTCCGGCTCCACCACCCTGTACGACTGCACCGACACCACCGGCATGCAGTACACCCTCACCTACGTCGTCGAGATCGATGACGGTGACGGCAACATCGGTGTTGAGTGCGCCGTCTGGGGCGACAACGCTGACGCCGCCCCCGCGGATGACTGTGACCGCATCACCCCCGATGCCGCCACGCAGATCAACTGAGTTGATTTGAAGCGACGGTTCCACCGTTGTTAACTCAGACCCTCCGTACGACTCTTCGCGCGGGGGGTCTTTGCGTGCTGCTCTCAAGCTGCGCGGCTCCCCCCGGCACCACACTCACGCCGGACGACTTCTACACCGGCGAGACCAGCATCGACGCCCTGAGCGTAAGCTGCTCCGCCGATCAAGATGAGTGGACCGTTCAGGTCGACACCGTGGGCTGGACCGCCGGCGGTGAGCTGGTCTGGACCGCGGACGGGCAGTACCTCGAGGAGCACTCCATCGTCTCCGACGAGGCGGACTCCAGCGGGGCCTGGGATCTGCTCCTGCTGGAGCTGAACGTGGTCGCCGACCCCCGCGACCAGTCCAGGAGCAGCTCGACAGCGCTCCTCTGCGACCCGCCCACCCGCGAGACCCTGCGCGGCCTGCTCGTCATCCTCGATCCCGAAACGGAGGCGGCGATCGACTGCCGCACCTGGGGCGCCCCCTTCGGCTGGGAGGCCGCCGGCTACAGCCCCTGCGACACCAGCGAAGTGATCGAAATCCGCTGATACAGTCTCTTCGTGGGTAGACTGCCTCCCGGAGGGGCCATGCGACTGAAGAGAGGGCTCGGCGTCAGCGTGTTGGCGCTCCCCGTCCTCACCAGCGTCGGCTGCGACTACTACTACAAGCTCTTCGACACGAGCGCCGCGGCCGACTCGGCCGCCCCCGCGAGCGACAGCGCGGCCCCCACCGGGGCCGCCCCGCTCGGCGTGGACACCGTGGGCTGGGGCTGCGACGAGGACAGCTACTGGTTCGAGGTCTACACGACCGGTCTCGCCACCGACGGCTGGCTGTACATCTACCAGACCAACTCCGCGACGCCCTGGGACGAGGACCACCCCTTGGACATCCACGAAGCGGACACCGCCGGGGACTGGAGCCTCCTGTACCTGGCCCTGGACAGCGTCTACCCCGACTACACCGCGGTCGTCTCGGGCCAGAGCACGCTGTACCCGTGCTCCGATGATTCGCCCGTGCACGAGACGCTCACCTTCATCATCGAGGTCGAGGACGCACACGGCGCGGACTGCGTGGTCTGGGGGCACAACCCCAACGGCGCGCCCGCGGACGAGTGCCAGCGCGTCGTGGCCAATCAGACTGAACAGCTCCGCTGACTCCGGGAGGGCAGATCATGAACCGATCCATCGCGCTCACCAGCGCCCTGACTGCCACCGCGCTCACGAGCGTCGGCTGCGACTTCTACTTCAAGCCCCCGCTCGGCGCCGAGCCCATCGTCGACACTGGCGAGGACGACGCGCCGGACGTGGGCGAGCCGGACCATCCGGATGAGCCGGGCTCGGATGAGCCGAGCGTGGATCTCCCGGTCGCGATCGACTCGACCGGCTGGGGCTGCGACGAGGACGCCTTCTGGTTCGAGGTCTACACGACCGGCTGGGCCACCGGCGGCTGGCTCTACATGTACCAGACCGGCTCCTCGACTCCCTGGAACGAGGATCACCCGGTCGACGCCTACGAGACAGACACCGAGGGCTACTGGACCCACCTGTACCTGGCGCTGGACAGCGTCTACCCGGATGCCAGCGCGATGGTCTCCGGCTCCACCACCCTGTACCTCTGCGACGACTACGGCATGCAGGACACCCTCACCTACATCATCGAGGTCGACGACTCCGAGGGCCATATCGGCGTGGATTGTGTCGTCTGGGGCGACAACCCCGACGCCGCCCCCGCCTCGGACTGCGCTCGAATCACCCCCGATTCAGTGAGCCGCCTGCGCTGAGATCCGCTGAAGTCTCAGCGGCATGAGCCGATGTACTCCAAGTAGCCAACTGCTCGGAGTACGCCCTATGCGTCGCCCCCTCGCGCTCCTGGTCGACGACGACAACCTCCTGCGTCGCGGTCTGATCGGTCTAGCCAGAAGATGCGGATACGAAGTGATGGAGGCCCAGAACGGGGTCGAGGCCCTGGCTCAGGTCAAGGCCAGGACCCCCGATCTGGTCGTCACGGACCTGCACATGCCCCACATGGACGGCGTCGAGCTGATCCGCCGCCTGCGGGAGCTGCCGGAGATGGAGGAGAAGCCCATCATGGTCGTCACCGCGGACGAGACGCGGGCGACCAAGATCAACCTGCTCCAGAGCGGCGCGGACGACTTCATCTGCAAGCCCATCGACCCCGGTGAGTTCCAGGCCCGCCTGCGAGCGCTGGGTCGACGCAGCGATCTGGTCGTCGCGCTGGAGAGCACGCGGGTCGAGCGCGACAGCGCGCTGGAGGCGGTCGAGCAGCGCAACCGTGAGCTGGAGCAGCTGACGATGGGGCTGGTGGTCGCCCTGGAGCGCGCCAACACCCTGAACGACTCCGACACCGGCAACCACATCCGCCGCGTCTCCCACTTCGCCGCCATGCTGGCCCACGCCCACAGCTGCGAGGCGGAGTTCGTCGAGCAGGTCCGCCGCTACGCGGGCCTGCACGACGTGGGCAAGGTGGGGCTACGAGACACCATCCTGAAGAAGCCGGGCAAGCTGACCGCCGAAGAGTTCAACGAGATGACGACCCACACCCTCATCGGCGGGGAGCTGCTGCGCAGCGCGGGGCTCCACGAGGTCGCCTGCAACATCGCCCTCTGTCACCACGAGCGCTGGGACGGCACGGGCTACCCGCGCGGACTGAGCGGTGAGTCCATCCCCCTGGAGGCGCGGGTGGTGGCCGTCGCGGACGTCTACGACGCCCTCCGCTCCAAGCGCTGCTACAAGCCCACGTTCTCCTGGGAGAAGACCCTGGAGATCATGAACGAGATGGCCGGCAGCCACCTCCAGGAGAACCTGGTGACCTTGTTCTTCGAGCACAAAGACGAGATCATGGCGATCTCCGAGCGGTTCAGTGACGAAGAAGACGAGCCGGCGGAAGCCACTGAGATCTGGGGATAGACCATGAGTAAGGTGGTAATTCCCGGCGCCCGCATAGGGCACTGGACGATTGAAGAGCGCCTGGGCGCCGGCAGCTTCGGCACGGCGTGGCGGGTGGTCGATGACAGCGGTCGGGTGGCGGCCCTCAAGGTGCTGCAGGCGCCGCCAGGTGACGAGCTGCGCGCGCTCGCGCGCATCTGTCATCCGGCGGTCCCGGCGGTGCTGGGCGCGGACGGCGCCCCCCTGCCCTATGTGGTCATGGAGCTGGCCCGCGGCGCCCCGCTCTCGAAGATGCTGCGCGCGGGCCGCGCCCCCGAGGACCGGGCAGCCGCGGTGGCCGCCATCCTCGCGGACGGGCTCGCGGCGGTGCACCACGCGGGCCTGACGCACGGCGACGTGAAGCCGGACAATGTCATCGTGGGCTCCATTCAGGAGGGCCGGGTCTGGCTCGTGGACTTCGGGCTGGCCGGCGCCGGCGCCGGCGGGACGCTGCAGTACGCCGCGCCGGAGTGCCTCTCCAGCGCGGCCGCGACCTCCGCCTCGGACGTCTACTCGCTGGGGCTGATGCTCTGGGAGATGCTCCACGGAAAGCCCCCCTGGAGCAACCTCGACCTGTCCCAGTCGCTGCTGAAGCGGCGCCAGGAGTCGCCGGCGCCCGAGCGCGGCGCCGACTGGATGAAGGAGCTGCTCCAGCGGATGCTCGCGCCGGACCCGGCGCAGCGCCCCACCGCCGCTCAGATCGCCGACACCCTCTCCGCCCACGGCGCCCGGCTGCCGCAGCCCGGCGCCGAGCTGCTGCGGCGGCGCGCCCGGACGGTGCACATCTCCCGCCCCGACCTCGAAGCCCGGCTGGAGCTCTGGTACGAGCGAGGCGGTCACCTCACGCTGACCGGCCCCTCGGGCATCGGCCGCACGCACACCCTGGAGCAGGTCATCACGGAGCTCCGCGCCCGGGGCCTGCCCTGGGTGCGGCTCGTGGGCAGCGCCCACCCCTGGTCCGGCATCGAGCAGGCGCTGGTGGAGCCGCGCCTGCCCGGCACGCCGGTGGCGCTGCCCTCCGACGCGGATCCCAACAACCGCGCAGAGACCGCCGCCGCGCTGCTGGAGGAGCGTGCTGCTTCCCGGCTCGCCGTCATCGTCGATGACGTCGACTGCCTGGATCCCGGCACGGCCCAGACGCTGATGGCGCTGATCCGTCGCGGACGCGCCAGCGTCTGCGTCAGCCGGGAGTCCGCCATGGACGCGCCGGATGTGACGCCGCTGACGCCGCTGAGCGCGGCCGATATCGGCAAGCTGGTCTCGGGCATCCTCGGCGGCGACGCGAACCTCGAGCCGCTGATCGAGAAGGTCCAGGCCTTCTCCGGCGGCGTGCCGGGCCCAGCGGTGGATCTGCTGGTCGCGGCGACCGCCAGCGGCGCGCTGGTTCGCCGGGCGCACCGCTGGCTGGTCGACGATCAGGCGCTGGACGAGCTCGCCGCCAGCGCGGACTTCCTGGAGGAGCTCTCGGTGGACCTGTCCGAGAGCGAGTCCCGGGTGGGCGGCCTGCTGGCGCTCCACGGCATGCCCACGCCCCAGTCCGACATCGCCGAGCTGACCGGGCTCACCGGCGAGGTGCTGGGCGTGGCGCTGCGGGGGCTCGTCGATCGGGGGTTGGTCCGCGTGGAGGCGGACGTCGCCACCTGCACCAGCCGCGCAGCCTCGACCACGCTGACCCGCATGTGCCCTGACCCCGTCGCGGTCCATCAGCTCCTGATCCAGCACCTGCTGGACCAGCCCGAGCCGCCGATGACCCGCCTCGGCTGGCACGCGGCGGGCGCCAACGACACAGCGCTCATCAAGCTCCGCGGCGCGGAGATGATCAACAGCGCGCGAACCTCGGACGCCAGCGAGGGCGTGCGATTGGCTGACGCGCTCTGGGAGCGGGCTCCGATTCGGGAGCTGGCCCACCCGCGCCTGGAGGCCATGCTCAAGGCAAGCCAGCCTGAGCGGGGGCGCGAGTTCGCCCTCTCGCTGCTCGGCGATCGCGACATCGAGCGCGACGACATCCCCGTGCTGCTCGCGCTGGCGGACATGACCTCCCGCGCCGAGGATGACGCGCAGGCGATGTCCCATGTGGTCCGCGCCTACCGGGCGCTCCAGGGAGAGCGCCCGCCGATCGAGCTGCTCCACATCGAGGCGTCGGTCCACTTCCAGGCCAAGCGCTACAAGGACGCCATCGAGGTCGCCAGGACCGTCGCCAGGCAGGCCCCGCCAGAGGACGAGGCGTCGCTGGACATCTGGCTCAGGCTGCTCGGCATCTGGGCCCAGTCCCTGCACAGCAGCGGCCAGCTCAAGGAGGCCATTGAGGCCCTGGAGGAGCTGCCCGAGGAGCTGGGCCAGGGGCGCCCGGCGCGGGCGCTGCTGGAGGCCGCGCTGGGGCGACTGCTCTGGCACGACGGCCGCATCCGCGAGGCCGCGGCGGCGATGATGAAGGCCGCCGGCGCGGACGCCGGGCTGCCCGCCATGGAGCGGGCGCGCATGCTCAACAACTGCGCTATCGCCACCTACCACTCCGGCGATCGGCTGGGCGCGCTGGCGCGCTGGGAGGACGCCCTCCTGCTCTTCGAGCGCCTGGGCAGCTTCGTCGAGCAGGTCCGCGTCAGCGTGAATCTCTGCGCGGGCTACCGGGAGGCGGGCCGCTGGGAGCGCGCCCGGCAGGCGGGCCAGTGGGCCGTGGACGCGGCGACCGAGAAGGGGATCTGGGAGCTGGTCGCCATGTCCAGCGGGAACATGGGCGATCTCGCCATGAGCCTGAGCCGCTACGACGACGCCGAGGCGTGGTTCAAGCGCGCCCACGAGCTGTCCCGGCAGCACGCCCTCACCTCGGAGCTGGTGGAGCTGGCCCGGCGGCGCGCCGAGCTGGCGATCCGGCGAGAGGACAACCGGGCGCTGATGGAAGCCCGCGCGGCGGTCAAGGCCGCCGAGAAGGCCGACGACCGGCTCCAGACCTGCCTGGGCCACGCCCTCGTCGCCGTGGCCCTCGCGCGCCGCGGCCAGAACGACAAGATCGACGCCGAGCTGGAGCTGGCCATGACCCCGCTGCGCGAGGTCGGAGCCTCGGGTGAGCTCGCCTGGGTGCGCCTGTGGGCCGGCGAGGCCTACCTGTCCGTGGGGCGGGTGCGCGACGCGCTCGCCGAGTGCGATCGGGTCACGGTCTACGCCGAGGAGATGGGCCACGTGCCCATGCGCGCTCAGGCGGATCAGCTCATGTCACGCTGCCGCGAGCTGGTCAGCCCGGACACCTACGACCGGCGGCTGGAGCGCCTGCTGGAGCTCGCGGTCGCCGTGGGCCGCGAGCGGGATCTGGACACGCTGCTCGGCACCATCGCCGACGCCGCGCTGGAGCTGCTCCAGGGGGATCGCTCCTTCCTGATCCTCGTCGACGACGACGGCGTCCCCGTGGTCGCCGCTTCGCGAAGCTGCGACGGCGAGGAGGCCGGCGAGCCCTCGATGTCGGTGGTCTCACGCTGCATCAGCGGCAAGCGCGAGATCATCGCGGCGGACATCGGCGAGCGCGGCGATCTGCGAGCCGCCGAGTCCGTCCTGGCGCTCGATCTCCGCAGCGCCCTCTGCGCCCCCCTGATCGAGGGCGACGCCACGCTGGGCGCGCTCTACGTGGACAGCCGGCTGACCCGCGACAACGACCTCTCCGAGTCCGCCCGCTTCATGCGCGCCCTCGCCGCCCACGCGGCGGTGGCCGTGGTCAACGCCCGCCACCTGCGGGACGTGGCCCGGCGCGCCGAGGCCGCCGCCGAGGTAGCCCACGACCTCAAGGGGCCGTCGGCCGCGGTGATGACCATCGCCCGGGATCTCCAGGGCACGCCTTACGACCCGGCCCACGCCCGGGAGTCCCTGAACGCCATCGTCGAGCTGAGCCGGCGCTCCATCGCCATGGTCCGCAACTTCCTGGACCAGCGCCCCTCGAAGATGCGCGATCGGGTGAACCTGAGCCGGGTGACCAGCTCGCTGCTTGAGGTGATGAGCTTCGAGATCGAGAGCAAGTCCCTGAACATCGACTGGACGCCCTGCGAGGACGCCATCGTGCTGGGCAACGCCGATGAGCTCGGGCGGGTGCTGATGAACCTGCTGACCAACGCCATGAAGTACAGCCCGCCGGAAGGCGTCATCCACATCGCGCTGACACAGGGCATGGACGCGCTCACCTGGAGCATCCGGGACGAGGGGCCGGGGGTGCCCGAGGAGCAGCTCACGGAGATCTTCCGCCGCGGCGTTCAGGTCCAGGGCGCCCTGCCCGGCTACGGCCTCGGCCTCTACATCGTCCAGCGCGTCGTCCACGAGATGGGCGGCGAGGTCTCCGTGCAGAACCATCCGCGAGGCGGCGCCGAGTTCACGCTCTGCCTGCCCGCCGCCGAGCGCATGGAGGCCGCGGCGTAGCGAGCGCTCAACTCCACCTCGCTCCGCTCCGATCGGAGAGGTGCGGTGAAAGAAACTCTGCCATCGACGCTGACCCGTCTCCTCCCCGTCGGGCTCCTGACAGGGGCCCTGCTCTGGTGGACCGCGGCGCCAGCGCCGCCCCCGACCGGCGAGGCGCCCGCGTCCCCCGCCGTGGCCGCGGCGTCGTCGGACTTCTCGCTGCCGCGCGCCCGACCGCCGGCCCCCATCCCCGAGGCCGCGCCGCTGACCTGGCTCATGGATCAGGTCATGGTCGCGCCGGCGCCGCGCGTGACGCTGGAGGCGCTCTCGGAGCGACACGGCGCGCGGGTGGTGCGCGCCGTGGGGCACAGCGGCTACGGCGTGCTGGAGCTGCCCACCTCGGACAACGCGCAGATCGCGCTGGACGCGCTCCGCTCGGACGAGCACATACTCGCCATCGCCCGGCACGGCCTGACGACCGCGGCGGGGAGCGCGGGCTCAGCGGGCCTGAGCTGGCACCACGAGGCCCTCTCGCTGCCGCAGATGAGCCCCACCCCCGGAGCGGCGATCGTCGCGGTCGCGGACACCGGGCTCACGCTGAGCGGCGCCGACGCCCCCTTCGCCCGCACCGGAGGCCTCGCGGGCGTGAGCCTCGTCGCCCCCTGGGACTTCGTCAATGACGACGACTTCCCCGACGACGACCACGGCCACGGCACACACCTCGCCTCCCTCATCGCCAGCGAGGGCTCCCTCCCCGGCGTGAGCCCCGGCGCCTCGCTGATGCCGCTCAAGATCCTGGACGAGCGGGGGGTGGGCACTGAGTACGACCTGATCGAGGCCATCTGGTGGGCCGTCGACAACGGCGCTGACGTGCTGACCCTCGGGCTGACCCTCGGCCCCGACTACGTCCCCTCCGATCCGCTGCTTGAGGCGCTGGACGCCGCCCGCCAGGCGCGGGTGCTGATGACCGCCGCCGCCGGCAACGCCTCCGAGCAGGCCCCCCGCTGGCCCGCCGCCAGCGGCGCGGTGCTCGCCGTCGGCGCCGTCTGCCTGGAGCACGGCGAGTACACCCTGGCCCCCTACAGCAACCGGGGCGTCGGCCTCTCGCTGCTGGCCCCCGGTGGCTGTATGGAGCGCGACGAAGATCGCGACGGCCTCCCCGACGGCGTGGCGGCCGAGACGCTGGATCCGGCGGATCACGGCCGCACCGGGCCCTGGATGTTCTCCGGCACCAGCCAGGCCGCGGCGCTGATCGCCGGCTCGGCCGCGCGCCTGCTGTCCGAGGGCACCCGCCCCGAGGATGTGCCGGTGGCGCTTCAGCACACCGCCCGGCGCCTGGAGGCCGGCGGCTTCAAGGCCGGGCTCGGCGCTGGCATACCGAACCTGACGGAGGCCATCGCGCTCGCCGAGAGCTTCCCTCTGGAGGGCTACGCGCCGCTGGACGTCTTCCACGTCTCCGTGATGCCCTTCCTCCGGGTGGACGCTCCGGGGACGGTGACCCCCGCCGCCCGACTGGTCACCCTCGACGCGGACCTCTCGCCCGCTCAAGAGGTCGAGGTCCACGGCACCATCGAGGGCGCGACCCGCGCGAGCTTCTCCTGCAGGCCCGCCGCCGACGGCGCCTGCGTGATCAGCGGCGAGGCCTGGCCCGCGGATCAAGCCGGGGCCTGGGCCTTCCAGGTCGAGGTCGTCGTGCTGGGTGAGACCGTCGGCTTCCCGCCTGGCGGGCTGGTGTTCGCCAGCGAAGCGCTGGAGGTGCTCACCTCGGAGACCCAGTACCAGCGCCAGCTCGCGAACGCGCTGCCCGTCGTGAGCTGGGAGCAGGGACCGCACACGACGCTCGGTGAGCTGGCCGGCGCCTACGCCGCGCCGAACCTGCGCGTGGGCGCGGCGACGCCGCCGACCGCGCTGCTGATGACCCGCGGGCTGATCGACGGGCAGCGAAAGCTGAGCTCGGAGGACGTGACGCTGGCGCTGGGCGACGCCGAGGCCACGGTGTCCCTCAAGCGGATCCGGGGGGACGCGCTGGGTGATCGCCACGATCCCTTCACCCACGCCCCCATCGATCTCCTGGTGATGGACGCCGCGAACGCGGCGCTCCCCGCGCTGCACCTGTTCGGCCCCCGGCAGCGCGCCTGCGCCGACTGCACCTTCAACGGGGAGCCCGTGCTGCTCTCTGCGGGGCTCATCGCCTCGGAGGGGGACACCTCCCAGAGCGCGATCCAGTTCGAGCTGGAGCACGGCGGCTGGACCTCGAACCGGCTGGGCGGAGCAACTGCGCTGATAGCAGGCGGGCCTACACGACGCGCACAGATCGCTGTTGCGGATCGCCCCTGATCCCCGGGTAGGTTAGCAGCGCGCTGATGTTGCTCCTACCCCTCATACTGACCCTCGCGGCCTGCGACTCGTCGAACTCCGACGGCAAGCCAATCAACGCCGATCGAGACCTCGAAGAATCAGACGACACCTCAACCGGTTCGTCAGACGACACAGGCTCGCCCACGGACCCCACCGGGGATGACACGGGCGTCACGGACAGCGGCACCGGCGCGGACGACACCGGCGACCCGCCGGATCCGGACGATCAGGACGGCGACGGCTGGACGCCCGCCGAGGGCGACTGCGACGACTCCGATCCGGAGACCTACCCCTCCGCCCCGGACAACGTCGGCGACGGGGTCGATCAGAACTGCGACGGCCTCGACGGCTGGGACCGGGACGGCGACGGCTTCGCCTCCGAAGAGAGCGGCGGCGACGACTGCAACGACACCAACCCGGCCTGGAACCCCGAGGCCTTCGACCTGTACGGCGACGACAACGACAGAAACTGCGACGGCATCGACGGCGTGGACGCCGACGGCGACTCCTTCATCGACGACGAGGTCGGCGGGGATGACTGCGACGACTCGGACCCCACGATCCACCCGGGCGCCGAGGAGATCGCCGGCGACGGCATCGATCAGGACTGCGATCGACACGACCCCGCCGCGCCGGACGATCCGGAGGTCACCTCCGTGGAGTGGGACTGCGACGAGTCCGGCTACTCCTACGTCTTCGAGACCTCCAGCGTCGCCACCGGCGGCTCGCTGTACATCTACCAGACCGGCTCCTCCTCCCCCTGGGACGAGTTCCACACGGTCGAGGTCTCCGCCAGCGACCCCAAGGGCGAGTGGACCGAGATGACGCTCTCCCTGGAGAGCGTCTACCCGGACTACACCGCCGTCGAGTCGGGGGTGTCGACCCTCTACACCTGCGACGACGGGGGCATGCAGCACACCCTGACCTGGCGCCTGGAGCTCGACTCCACGATCGCCCCCGGCGTCTCCTGCGCGGTCTGGGGGCACTCCCCCGACGAGGTCTCCGCCGGCAAGGGCTGCGTCGAGTTCTGAGAGCGCTCAGACGATCGAGAGCGTCGAGAACAGCAGGATCGTCGTCATCAGCGGCCAGTAGAGCAGCCGGGCGTAGAGGTAGTGGTGGCGCCCCAGCAGCGGCAGGCGGACGCCGCCCTTCTCCAGCAGGGAGAGCACCGTCACCCCCAGGATGAAGAAGTACATCGTCAGGAAGAAGTGCTCCAGGTAGACGATGTTGGGGCTGCCCAGCACCCCCCGGAGCTGGATGTGGGAGAGCAGCACCAGGAAGAAGAGCCCTGAGCTCGAGCCCACCAGCTCCACCGCGCTCATCTCCTCCTTCACGCCCCGCAGCAGGATGACGAACAGCAGGCTGGCCACGATGAGCAGCGGCACCAGATAGGAGATGAAGGGGTCGAGGAACTTCCGCCGCAGCAGCACCGTGAAGTGCAGCTCGGGGAAGTCGTACTGGCCGGCGTAGTCGTCGATGCCGAAGTTGGTGTTGTAGCCGTGGTCCCGGTAGCCGAAGAAGGCCCCCTCCAGAGTCCAGTCATCCAGCACGAACTCGTCCTCGATGCCCGGGCTCATGGCGGGCACGGACGTCGCGTAGGCGCTCAGATCCGGGGTGAGCACGATGTTGCGGCTGAACTCCTTGTGCCAGAGCCGCACCCAGACCACCTTGGGATCCAGCGGGTAGGCCCTGTACTGGAAGGTCTCGCGGAGGGTGGCCTCGAAGTACCAGCCCACGGTCTCCGAGCACTCGCTCACCCGCCGGTACTTCTCCTCGGCGGAGAAGGCGATGGCCTCGGGCATGATGAAGCCCTGCTCCTCCTCGGTGAGTCGATCCTCGCGGCAGGTGTCGTAGTGCTGCCAGACGTAGCCCGTCAGCTCGACGTTGTTGCCGCTGACGAAGGCCAGCGACTGGAGGAAGAGCCCCGTCGGCAGGAGGTGGGACTCCTCCTGCCAGGTCACGCTCTTTCGATGCTCATACCTGTCGAGGACCGCCGCCAGAGTGGCGTCGTCCATGGCCAGCTCGAGCTGATCGGTCGCGCTCTGCTCCACCGGCGTGCGCAGCAGCTCGTGCCAGATGTTCCCGATGAGCGCCACCTGCGCCAGCGTGACGCCGATCGACAGCGCCCAGAGCCGCCACACCGGCGCGCCGCTGCGGAAGGTCCCGCGGCCAGTGAGCAGCGTCAGCGTGACCATGACGACCAGCAGGAAGGCGCAGCCCATTCGGACGCGCGCCTTCGCCAGGGTCGGCTGGCAGGGAGCGGCGCCACTGCAGCGCGGCGCGACCTGCGGGATCACCGCGCAGAGCCTCCAGTCCGACGGCGAGACGAGCCGACAGGCGACCCAGGAGTCGTAGTCGGTCAGCGAGTCCTTGTACTCAACCGTGCCCTCATCGACCTCCAGCACCTCCCCGGTGTCCTGGAAGCTGCGCCCCACCAGCCCGCCGTCGGGGTGGGCCAGCAGCTTGTTGTTGGGGGCGATCAGGAAGGCGTAGCCCTCGGTGCCGGGCGTCGCGGCGGCCAGCAGCTCGCGCACGCCGCCGAGGTCCATGTTGTAGGACAGCACGGCCAGCAGCGCGCCGCCGGCGTCGAGGACCGGGTGTCCGTAGGAGACCACAATGGACTGGCTCTTCTTGCCCAGGAACGGCGGCACCCAGACCGGCGCCCCCGCGTCCGCTGGCGCCTGGTACCAGATGGTGTTGGGGTCGTCCGTCTTCTGGGTGTAGTCGTAGGGCGCGTCCGCCCGCTCATAGCCCCACGGGCGGCGCACCTGATAGGGCGCATACAGGCCCTCCTTCAAGGCGGCGGGTGCGTAGGCGGCGCCCACCCCGGAGAGCTGGCGGTTGTGATCCAGCTCCCCCTGCAGCAGCGCGTCGATCGCCGCGCCCTTCACCGGGTGGGCTTCGAGCAGCACCTGCCCGAGCAGCCTGGCCTCCCCCGTCATCAACGAGAGCTGCTCACCGAGCGCCCCAGCCCAGTCCTCCGCTACCGCCTCGACCTCGGCCCGCGTGTCATCGTGGGCGGCGTCTCGCTGCTCCAGGTAGCTGGAGACCTGGGCGAGGAGCAGGGCGATTGTGCCGAGCCACAGCAACACGCCGAGGATCCGCGAATAGTTTCGTTGCGCCAGCTCAGCCACGCCCCATCAAACCACACCTTCCGTGAGCTGGAGCGCCAGGGTCAGCGCCGCGGACATGGATCCCGGGTCGGCGACGCCGCGACCGGCGATGTCATCGGCGGTGCCGTGATCGACGCTGGTGCGGACGATGGGCAGCCCCAGCGTCCAGTTGACCGAGCGACCGAAGTCCAGGGCCTTCAGCGGGGCGAGGCCCTGGTCGTGGTACATGGCGATCACCATGTCGCCCTCGCCTCCCCGGGCCATCAGGAAGGCGGCCTCCGCCGAGACCGGGCCCACCGCGTCGACGCCCTCCCCCCTCAGGATCGCGCAGGCGGGCTGAATCACCTCGATCTCCTCGCGCCCCAGGAGCCCGCCGTCCCCGGCGTGGGGGTTCAGCCCGCAGACCAGCAGCCGGGGCTCCGCGATGTTCAGCTGTCGGCGCAGCGCCTCGGCGGCGGTGCGGGCGGTGTGCAGCACGCGCTCGACGGTGATCGCGGCGGGCACCGCGGCCAGCGGCAGGTGCACGGTGACCAGCGCGACCCGGACGGAGCCCCCGGCGAAGGCCATCACCGGCGCGTCGACCCCGCAGAGCTCCCCCAGGAAGTCGGTGTGCCCGGGGTGATGGAAGCCCCGGTCCGCGAGCCGCTTCTTGTGGATGGGCCCGGTGACCAGCGCGCGGGCGCGCCCCGAGAGGCAGGCAGCGACGGCGCAGCGGATGGCCGCGACCTCGACAGGCTCGCTGGCGCCGCCGGGATCCAGCAGCGCCAGCCCCCGGACCGGCCGCACCGCGTCGACCCGCGGCAGCGGGCCCGCCCAGCGCTCAATGGCGGCCCCGTCGCCCACGAAGATGGCGTCCAGGCCCATGCTGTTGGCGGCCTTCGCCGCGACCTCCGGGCCCACGCCCGCCGGATCACCCGGGGTGATCAGCAGCGGCCTGCCCCCATCGGCTCCGCTCACTCGGTCTCGAGCTTGACATCCACGGTCGCGCGCCGTCGGGCCTGGGTGTACCAGATCTCGATCTCCCGCTCCATCTTCTGATCGGCCAGCTCGGCCTCCAGATCCGCGCGCACGTCGTCGACCGTGGGCATCGCCCCGGCCTCCTCCGACGCCACCCGGATGATGAGCAGCCCGCCGTCCAGCGCCACAGGAGAGGCGACAGCGCCCACCTCGGCGGAGAAGACGACGGCGTCGATCTGCGCGACCAGCTCACCGGCGGCGTAGGTGCCCATGTCGCCGGCGCTGCTGTGGTACGGGCTCTCGGGGTGCTCCGCGACGAGCTCCCGCCAGGGGGTCTCCGAGGAGCGCTCCACGATGGACTGGGCGACCATCGCCAGCTCGGCGCGGGCCTCCGGAGAGTCCGGGCTGGACCACGGCAACAGGATGCCCTGCACCACGCGATCGCCGCCGCTCCCCGACATGCCCTTGATGCGGCGGTTGTAGAGATCCCGGACCTCGTCCTCGGTCACCTGCACCCTGGGGCGGATGATGACCTGGGAGAACTTCATCTGGCGGAGGTTCTCCTCCATCTCCTCCCGGTAGGCGGACCAGGTGTAGCCCGAGCGCTCGACCTCGATCTTGAGCTGATCCCGATCCATGTCGTTCTGTCGGGCGACGTCGTCGATGGTCTGCTCGAGCTCGTCGCGGGTGACCGCGAGATCCAGGCGGGTGATCTCCTGCCCGATGAGCGCGCGCTGGATCAGCGCGTCCAGCACCTCGATCTCGGCCTCGCGGCGGCCGGGGCCGTCGGGGCCCTCGCCCTCACCGCGAGCGTCGATGAAGTCAGCGCCGAGGTCGTAGACCTCGCTCAGCGTGATGACCTCGTTGTTGACGACAGCGGCGACGCGATCCACCACTGCCGCGTGAGCGGGCGCGGGACCAGCGACCGCGGCGGCGAGCAGCGCCGCCAGGAGCAGAGTCTTCACTTGCCGCCACCGGGGGCGCCGGCGCGCTCGCCGCCCTCACCCGCGGGGATGTTGAGGCTGGGGCCGGCGCCGTCGAGCTCGGGCATGTCGTGGCCGTGGCCGTCGCTGCCGGGCTGGAGGCCGGCGCCGGGGCGCAGGCCCGGGCGGGCGCTGGACTCAACCTCGATGGCGGAGAGCTTGGCGTCGTCGACGTCCACGGAGACGCCGCTCTTCAGGCCGGCGACGTACTGGTCGTACATCTCCTGCAGGCGCTCGTTCTTGAGCTTGCGGAGCACCGAGCCCTTCATCTGCTGGAAGGTGCGCTCGACCTTGTCGCGCTTGTTGGCGACGTAGATGATGTTGTACCCGTCCTCGGTCTTGAAGACATCGCTGACCTGCTGGAGGTCCAGCTCGAAGGCCTTGTCGACGATCTCCTGGTCGACGCCGGGCTTGCCGTCCTGGGAGATGAAGCCGAGGTCACCGCCGCGGCGCTTGTAGGGGCCGTCGGAGTACTTGGTCGCCAGCTCCTTGAAGTTGCCCGGGTCGGACTTGACCTCGTTGCGGATGCGCTCGGCCTCGGACTTCGACTGCTCGTCGGGGCGGTCGTCGGTGACGCGCAGCAGGATGCGCTTGACCTGCACCTTCTCGGGCACCACGAAGTCGGACTTGTTCGCCTCGTAGTAGGCGCGGAGCTCGTCGTCGGAGAAGTCGGAGTTGCGGACCTTGGCGTAGACCTCCTCACGCAGGAGCGTGTTGATCATCACCTTCTGGACCTTGGGATCCTTGTCCAGCCCGCTCTCGAGCGCCTGGAGGTAGAGGATCTTGTCGTCGACGAGCTTGTCGAGGACCTCGGTCTTCTCCTCGCCGGACAGGCTCTTGCCGTTGGCGGGGGTCTTGCGAGCCGCCGACTGCTCGAACTCGGTCTTGGTGACGACCTCGCCGCCGACGGTCGCCAGCACCTCCGCCGGGTCGACGCTCTCGCCGGCCTTGGCGCTGGAGGAGCCTCCAGCGCTGGTGGTCTCGCCACCGCTGCCGCTGCAGCCGGTGCTGAGGAGGGCCAGACAGGCCAGGGACAGGATGAACCTCATCAGTCTCTCCACAATCATAAGGACGCCCCCGGGCGGGGGCGACACGAAGGGCGAGGTGTATCACAGGCCCCTACCGCCTTCAATGCAGGAATCCACGCGTTGACAAGGCGTTACTCCGCCAGCTCATCCGCGCGTCGGCGCTCGACCTCACCCCACCGCGCGCAGGCCGCCTCCAGCGCGTCCGCCTCGCCGACCACCACGACCACTGCGTTGTCCGGCTGAATCAGCCGCCGGGCCGCGCGCTGCACGTCCGCGGGAGTCACCGCCTCGATGAGGCCGGTGTACTGAATCCAGATGTCGTCCGGCAGGCGATGGAGCCAGCGGGAAGAGAGCATGCCGCAGAGCCCGGCGAGGGTCGAGCCCGCGTTGGGGAAGGCGCCGGTCAGGTAGTCCTGAGCCAGCGTCAGCTCCGCCGCGGGCACGGCCTCGTCGCGGATGCGATCGAAGTGCTCGAACAGCGCGCCGAGCGCCTCATCCAGCTTCTCACCGGCGCAGGAGAGCCCGGCCGCGAGGTCGCCGGCCAGCGCCCCCGAGTCCAGGGCCGCGTAGCAGCCGTAGGTCAGCGAGCGGGCCTCCCGGAGGTCCATGAACAGCCGGGAGGTCACCCCGCCGCCCAGCACCTGGTTCATCACCCGGGCGGCCACGTAGTCCGGGTCGCTGCGGGGGATGCCCTGGAAGCCCACGGACACCTTGGCCTGGGGCGAGCCCGGCCGGTCGACCAGGATCACCCGGCGGCCCCGCCGCGTCGGCGGGGGCGCGGGGGTATCGGGCAGCGCGACCTCGGCGGTCCAGCCGCCGAGCGCGCGCTCGGCGGCGGCCTGGAGCGCCTCGGCGCTGACGTCACCCACGACGAACAGCGCGGCGTTGTTGCGTCCGCGCGCCAGGGCGTGAGCGGCGACGAGCTGCTCCCGGGTGATGCCCAGGAGGGCGTCGGGCTCGGGCAGCGTCCAGCCGTAGGGGTGCTCCCCGTACAGCGCCCGCCCCAGCCACTCGCTGGCCAGCGCGCCGGGGTTGGAGCGCGCCGCCCGGCGGCGCTCGGCGAGCTGGCCCCGCTCCCGGGCCACGTCGGCCTCGGGGAAGGTCGGCCGCAGGCCGACCTCGGTCATCAGCTCGAAGAGATCGTCCAGGTGCTCGGAGAGGCCGTGGGCGCTGATCTGGGAGCGGTCCTGCCCCGAGGCGCAGCTCAGGCGCGCGCCGAGGGAGTCCTGGCGGCGAGCCAGCCCGGCCGAGTCGTAGCGATCGGTGCCGTGTCGGGAGACGCCAGCCATCAGCCCGGCCACCCCCGGGGGCGCCATCCAGCGGCCTCCGCGGATGCTCAGCTGCAGGTGGAGCACGGGGATCTGCGGCTGATTCAGCAGCTCCACCTCCAGCCCGGTGCTCAGGGTAAAGCGCTCGGCGTCGGGGAAGCGCCAGGGCTTCGCGCGCTCGCGGATGGGGGGCTCGGTCGGGAAGCTCAAGACTCTCCTCCAGTAGTGTCCCCAGGCAGGACATCGAGGCGCACCATGGGGCCGCTGAGCCAGCGCTCGGCGACCCGCCGCGCGTCCTCGGGCGTGACCCGCGCGATGTTCTCCAGGTAGTGATTCTCCCAGCCGGGATCGCCGGTGTAGAGCGCGGAGCGCGCCACCGACAGGGCCCGCCGCAGCACGCCCTCCAGCGAGTAGACCCGGGAGGCCCGCAGCTGATTGATGGCCTTCTCCCACTCCTCGGGGCTCGCGGGCTCGGTGGTGACGCGGGCGATCTCTTCCCGCCACGCGGCGACCACGGGGTCCAGCGAGCGGCCCGCGGCGACCACCGCCGAGCAGGAGAACAGCGAGGGCCCGCGCCGGGCGTCGTAGCCGCCGGAGACCTGCACCGCGAGGCGCTCGTCGATGACGACCCGGCGGTACATGCGGGAGCTGGAGCCGCGGAAGAGCAGGGTCTCCAGCACCTCGAAGGCGTAGAAGTCGGGGTGACCGAAGCCGGGGGCCTGGAGGTTGCTCATGGTGGCGGGCAGCTCGGCCCGGGCGTCGTGGAGGATCTCATGGACCTCTTCGACGCGCGGGGGCTCCGCCATGTCCGGCGGCGGCGGCGGCGCGCCGGCCTCGATGTCCCCGTAGTAGTCCTCGACCAGGGCCATCGCCTCGTCGGGCTCGAAGTCGCCGGACACCGCCAGCACCGCGTTGTTGGGACGATAGTAGCGGCTGTGGAAGCCCTGGACGTCGTCCAGGCTGGCGTCCCGGAGGTCGTCCCAGTAGCCGATGACCGGGTGGGCGTAGGCCCAGTTCTCGTAGGAGATCTCACCGATGCGGACCCCGGCTTCGCCGTAGACCGCGTTGTCCACCCGCTGCCGCCGCTCCTCCATCACCGTCTCGCGCTGGTGCTCGAAGTTGTCGTGGTTCACCTCCAGCGACCGCATGCGATCCGCCTCCAGCCACAGCCCGAGGGCGAGCTGCGAGGCCGGCAGGGACTCGTAGTAGTTGGTGCGATCGGCGCTGGTGGTGCCGTTGACCTGGCCGCCGAAGCGGGAGACATACTTGAAGTGCTCGGACTTCCCGACGTTGGCGCTGCCCTCGAACATCAGGTGCTCAAAGAGGTGCGCGAAGCCGGACTTGCCGGGGGTCTCGTTGCGCGAGCCGACGTCGTAGTAGACGGCCACTCCGACGATGGGCACCTGATCGTCAGGGGAGAGGACCACGCGCAGCCCGTTGGACAGGCGGCGCTCTTGAACGGGAATCATCAGAGTAGACATGCTGTCCAGTTATCAGGTTTCAACCATGACGAGAGAATGAACAACCGCCCGTCCTCGCTGAGCGCGCGAATCCTCGCCGCGTTTCTGCTCTCCTTCGTCGCCTTCCTGGGGGCGGTGGGCTACCCCGTCGTTCAGCTTCGAGCGCTCGGCGACGGCCTGGCCGTCATCGAGGGCGGGTACCTGCCGCTCTCCCGGGCGGCCACCCAGCTGGAGGGTCTCCAGACGCGCATCGACGTGGACACCGCCTTCCTCGCCGGCCCCCGCGGCCCCCTCCCGGTGCTCGACCTGCGGGAGTCCGCCACGGAGAACGGGCGGCGCATCGAGCTGCTCCTGGACGAGGCCAGCCTCACCGTCGCCGACGCCCAGAAGGGAACCCGGGAGCCCGAGGAGATCGCGGTGCTGACCTCCCTCGACCGGCAGCTCGTCCTGATCGCCGAGGCCCACATGGAGCACGCGGCGGTCACCGGCACCTACCTGGGCATGCTCGAGGTGGGGGCGCTGGAGAGCGCGGAGGAGATGGAGCCCGAGCTCTCGGAGGTGCGCTCACAGCTGCAGGTGGAGATCGCCCAGCTCGGCGACCGCGTGGACGACTCCATCCTCCGCGTGTCGGCGCGCACCTCCGCCGCCCAGAACCGGGCGCTGGCCGCCAGCGCGGGCCTGAGCGGCGCGGCGCTGATCATCGGCCTCATCATGCTCGGCCTCGCGGGGCTGTCGCTGCGCCCCATCGGGCGAATGACCGAGGAGGTCCAGCGCATCGCCAGAGGCGAGTACAGCGCCCGGGTGGAGGTGGGCCGACGGGACGAGCTGGGCGTGCTGGCCGAGGAGGTCAACGCCATGGCCCGCTCCATCGAGCTGCGCGACGAGGCCCTGCGCGCCCAGGCCGTGCAGCAGCTCCAGAACCGGGAGCGGCTCGCCCGCTCGGAGCGGCTGGCGCTGGTCGGACAGATGCTCGCCCAGATCACCCACGAGGTGCGCAACCCCCTGAACGCCATGTCCCTGAACGCCGAGCTGCTGGACGAGGAGCTGGCGCACCTGCCCGAGCCCAACCAGAAGGAGGCCCGGGAGATGCTGGAGACGCTCACCAGCGAGCTCGTTCGGCTGGAGGCGGTCACCGAGCACTACCTGGACCTCGCCCGCCGCCCCCGCCCCTCCATCGAGCCCACGGACCTCGCCGCGCTGGTGGCGGAGGTCAGCCGGCTGCTGGACGAGGAGCTGCGGCGGGCGGGGGTGTCGCTCACGCTGGAGGCCGACAACGTGGGCGACGTCCCCATCGACGGCAACCAGATCCGCCGGGTGATGCTCAACGTGGTCCGCAACGCCAGCGAGGCCGGCGCCACCCAGATCGGCATCTCCCTCTGGCGCACCGAAGACGAGGTGCGGATCACCGTGAGCGACGACGGGCCGGGCATGGACGAGGAGACCGCCGAGCGCGCGCTGGACCCCTTCTTCTCCACCAAGGCGACCGGCACCGGCCTCGGCCTCGCCATCACCCGTCAGATCCTGGAGGACCACGGCGGCACCGTGCGCCTGGAGGGCCACAAGCAGGGCACCCGCGTCATGATGACGTTGCCAACTTGATCAGACCTGATCAGCCCAGATCAATGCAGGTGTACTTCAGGTCGGTGTACTCCTCGATGCCGTGGCGGCTGCCCTCCCGGCCGAGGCCGGACTGCTTGACCCCGCCGAAGGGCGCCTCGGCGGTGGAGATCATGCCGGTGTTCACCCCGACCATCCCGTAGTCCAGCGCCTCTCGCACCCGCCACGAGCGAGAGAGATCCTTCGTGTAGAAGTAGGCGGCCAGCCCGTACTCCGTGTCGTTGGCGAGGCGCACCGCCTCCTCGTCGCTGTCGAAGGCGCGCACCGCGATCACCGGGCCGAAGATCTCCTCCCGCCAGAGCGCCATGTCGTCGGTGACGCCGCTCAGCACCGTGGGCGGGATGAAGCGCTCGCCGTCGGGCACGCCGCCGGTCAGCACGGCCGCGCCCTTGTCGGCCGCGTCCTGGATGAGGCGCCGCACCTTGTCGAAGGTCGGCGCGTTGATCATCGGCCCCACCTCCACCCCGGCGGTCAGCCCGTGCCCCTGCACCAGCGCGCCCGCGCGCTCGGCCAGCTTCGCCGCGAAGGCGTCGGCCACCGAGCGGTGCACCAGGAAGCGGTTGCTGGCCACGCAGGTCTGACCGCAGTTGCGGAACTTGCTGGCCATGGCCCCGTCCGCCGCCGCGTCCAGCTCCGCGTCCCCGAAGACGATGAACGGCGCGTTGCCGCCGAGCTCCAGGGACATCCGCTTCAGCGTGTCCGCGCTCTGCCGCGCCAGCAGCCGGCCCACGCCGGTCGAGCCGGTGAAGGAGATCTTGCGCACGGTCGGGGAGGCGCAGAGGGCGCCGCCGATGGCCGGGGGATCGCCGGTCAGGGCGTTGAAGACCCCGGCGGGGATGCCCGCGGCCTCGCAGAGCGCGGCGATCGCCAGCCCGGAGTAAGGCGTCTCCTCGGAGGGCTTGCAGACGACGGTGCAGCCGGCGGCCAGCGCCGCGGAGAACTTGCGGGCCAGCATGGCGTTGGGGAAGTTCCAGGGCGTGATGAGCGCGGCCACGCCGACGGACTGCCGGGTCACCAGGATGCGCTTGTTCCGCCAGGGCGCCGGGATGGTCTCGCCGTAGAGCCGGCGGCCCTCCTCCGCGAACCACTGGATGAAGCTGGCCCCGTAGCGGATCTCCCCGATCGCCTCCGCCAGCGGCTTCCCGTTCTCCAGCACCAACAGCGCGGCGAGGTCGCCCTGGTGCGCCAGCATCAGCTCGCCCACCCGCGCCAGCGCGGCGCAGCGCGCCCGGGCCGACTGCCCCCGCCACGCCGGCAGCGCCGCCGCGGCCGCCGCGATGGCCCGCTCGGTCTCCGCCGCGCCGCACTCGGGGACCGTGCCCAGCGCCTCGCCAGTGGCCGGGTCCATCACCGCGATCGTGCCGCCCGAGTCCGCCCCGACCCACTCGCCGCCGATGTAGCAGGACTCCCTCAACCAGGGGTTCGCGATCGCCATCTGGACCTCCTTCAAAGAGGTAACCAATCCGGCGGGAAGAGCAGACCTGTGACGAAATGTCGCGACCTCGTGACAGCTTGACAGCGCCGCGTCACATTGTCAGCGAAGGGGGTGCCCGTGGCGAGAATCCTGGTCGTTGATGATGAGCGCGCCAACCGCGTGACGCTGGAGCGCATCCTGACCCGAGAGGGCTGGGAGGTCGTGCACGCCGAGGACGGCCGCGTCGCCCTGGAGCGGGTGCGCGCGGATGTCTTCGACGTCGTGCTGACCGACCTGAAGATGCCCGGCATGTCCGGCCTGGAGCTGCTCCGGGCCATCAAGTCCGTCGCGCCCACCGTCGAGGTCGCCATGATGACGGCCTACGGCACGGTGGAGAACGCCGTCGAGGCCATGAAAGAGGGCGCCTACGACTTCATCTCCAAGCCCCTGAAGCGGCACGAGCTGGTCCGCACGATCCGCAAGGCGCTGGCCAACCGCAGCCTGATCCTGGAGAACCAGCGGCTGCGCCAGCAGCTCGAGGGCGGCGCGGACATCATCGGCTCCTCGCCGGCCATGAAGGCGCTGCTGGAGGAGCTGGAGCAGGTCGCCCCCACGGACGCCTCGGTCCTGCTGGTGGGAGAGTCGGGCACGGGCAAGGGGCTGTTCGCCCGCGCGCTGCACGACCGCTCGGCCCGACACGCCCGCCGCCTGGTCACGGTGAACTGCGCGGCGATCCCCGAGAGCCTGCTGGAGAGCGAGCTGTTCGGGCACGAGGCCGAGGCCTTCACCGGGGCGACCCGCCGCCGGGAGGGCCGCTTCGACATCGCCCGCGGCGGCACGGTGTTCCTCGACGAGGTCACCGAGATGAGCCCCGCCGTGCAGGTGAAGCTGCTGCGGGTGCTGCAGGAGGGCGAGTACGAGCGGGTCGGCGGCATGCAGACGCTGAACGCGGACGTGCGGGTCGTGTCGGCGACCAACCGGGACATCCTGAAGGAGGTCTCCAGGGGCGGGTTCCGCGAGGATCTCTACTACCGGCTGAACGTCATCCAGATCCGGGTGCCCCCCCTGCGCGAGCGCCCGGAGGACATCCCGCTCCTGGCCGTGCACTTCCTGGGCCGCTTCGCCGAGAAGAACCGCAAGCCGCTGGACGGCCTCACCCCGGACGCCCTCGACGCGCTCGGCACCTACCGCTGGCCGGGGAACGTGCGGGAGCTGGAGAACGCCATCGAGCGCGCGGTGGTGCTCTGCCGAGGGGATCGGGTGGGGCTCGACGACCTGCCCCCCGCCGTCCGCAAGGGGCGCGGCGGCAAGCAGCTCCTGAGCTTCTCCGTGGGCACGCCGCTGAAGGACGTGGAGCGCCGCATGATCCAGGAGACCCTGCGCCACTGCGAGGGCGACAAGAACCTCGCGGCCAATCTGCTGGGCATCACCGCCCGTACGATCTACCGCCGCGAGGCTGAGTGGTCCGTCGAAACCCCGGAGGACGCACACGACCCCGGTTAGAATCCCGTACATGTCTACTATCGGGGCGCTGCTGATCGCGCTGTGGGGCTGCCATGAGCCCCCCAAAAGCATCGACGACACCGGGCTGCGCGACACCACCGCGCCCGACATCCACGCGCCCGCCTCGCTGAGCTGCGAGCCCGCCGACGGGGCCGGCGTGTCGCTCATCATCGAGAACCGCGGCGATGGCGCGCTGCAGCTGACCGGCTTCGCCTTCTCCGAGAGCGGCAGCGTCTTCTCGCTGGGCAGCGTCCCCACCAACGTGCTCGGGCCGGGCGAGTCGACGGACCTGCCGGTGCGCTGCGACAGCGACGGCGCGCTCACCGAGGTCGTGCTCTACATCGACAGCGACGACCCGGTCACCCCGGTCATCGAGGTGCTGCTCTCGACGCCGCAGAGCACCGGGACCACGGACACCGGGGACACCGGGGACACCGGGGACACCGGAGACACCGGAGACACCGGAGACACCGCGCCGCCCATCGTCGCCGTGGAGCTGAGCCTGGGGGAGGCCGCCGCGATCTACATCGGCGAGAACCAGGGGGAGCTGGCGGGCTCGATGGTTCTGGGAGCAGGCGATGTAGACGGCGACGGCTTCGACGATCTGCTGGTGGGGGCCCCCTCCAAGGACGCGGTCGCCGTCAACGCCGGCGAGGTCCACTTGATCTCGGGGCAGGCGGAGCCCGCGGGGCACTCCCTCGTGGCCGCGACCGCGCGAATCACAGGCGACGCTCACGCCTGGCTCGGCGCCGCGCTGGCCGCCGGAGATGTCGACGCCGACGGCTTCGCGGACGTCTGGCTCGGCTCGCGCACGCTCGAGCGCGGCGGCGTGATGGCCGGCGGCGCGCTGCTGTTCCTCGGGCCGCTCTCGGGGTCGCTGACGCTGGACGACGCGGACAGGATCCTGCTGGGCAACGAGGGGGACGGCGCGGGCGCGTCGCTGGACGCCGTGGACCTGAACGGCGACGGCTACAGCGACCTCGTGGCGGGCGGCCAGTGGGACGGGCGCGGCGAGGTCTATGTGGTGTCCGGCCCGGTGAGCAGCTCGAGCTCCCTCACGGACCTCGCGGTCGCGCGCGTTCGCGGCGCCGACGACGGCGACTACGCCGGGGTCGAGGTCCACGGCGCGGCGGATGTCAACGGCGACGGCGTCGAAGACCTGCTGGTCGGAGCCTTCGGCGCGGGAGAGGGCGCCGGGGCGATCTATCTGCTCCACGGCCCGCTCTACGGCGAGGTGAGCGTCAACAACGCCGAGGCGACCCTGCGCGGCGGGGCGGGTGAGGCCGTCCACCAGAGCGACGGCGCGGGCGACGTGGACGGTGACGGCTACGGCGACGTGTTGGTGGGCGTCCCCACCACCCCCACGGGTAAGGCCCACCTGGTGCTGGGCGGCGATCTCTCCGGCGAGGTCGCCCTGGCCGACGCCCACGCGCGCTTCACCGGGGAGAGCGCGGACGGCTACGCCGGGGCGGACGTGGCCGGCGTCGGTGACCTCAACGCCGACGGCTTCGCGGACCTGCTCATCGGCGCCCACGCCGCCCGCGACGGCGGCGCCGCCTACCTCATCGCGGGCCCGGTCGAGGGCCACCGCAGCCTCGCCAACGCCGACGTCATCCTGCTGGCCGAGGCCGACAACGACGGCGCCGGCGCCTCCGTGGCCCTCGCTGGCGACGCCGACGGCGACGGCGCGCCCGATCTGCTCATCGGCGCCCGCCAGTCCGACACGACCAGCACCGATCAAGGCGCCGCCTACCTGCTGCTGGGCGGCCTCCTGCCGTAGCAGGATCGGATCTCTTCGGATAGCGTTCGGCCTACCCTCTGGGAGACCGTATGCTGCTCACCCTCGCGCTCCTCATCGCCTGCGACGACAAGGACGGCGTCACCCAGCCCTCCTTCGAGGACACGGAGCTCACGGACGGCGCGGACGACACCGCCCCGCTCGCGGATGACACCGCGGACACCGACGCCCCCACGGATGACACGGCCCCGCCTGATGACACGGCCCCGCCTGATGACACGGACACCGGCGAGCGCGATCCGCTGGCGGACTGCGCGGACGCGCTCACGCCCGCGGCGGAGTGGTTCGACGTGGAGGCCAGCGGGGAGCTGAGCGGGGCCATCGAGTTCGGCCAGACCCACGTCATCCGCGCCGACGAGGACCGCCTGGCGCCGCCGCTCATCGCGGGCCGGGAGGCGCTCCTGCTGTTCACCCCCGGCGTGGACCTGCCAGCGGACTCGGACGTCCGGGTGGGCGCCTACGACGGTGAGTCGCTGATCGGCGTGCTGGCGCTGCAGTCGGGCTCCCCCGAGCTGCTGGAGCAGGCGCTGACGGACACCCTCCTGACGCCCTACAGCGAGGCCGCCTGGAGCGCTCACCTCCCCTGGTCCTGGGTTCGGGAGGGGGTGACCCTGACGATCGGCCACCTGTCCGGCGACCTGCGCGTGCACGAGCACACCCTGGCCGACCTCGGCGCCCCGCACCTCTTCACCGCCACCCGCGCCAAGATCGTGCTCTTCGGCGAGGACGACTTCGACACCGCCACCACCCCCGCCTCCAAGCTCGCCCGGGACTACTACGGCGTGCTGCCCGCCGCCGAGCTGCGCTGGGTGGACTACGCCCCCTGGCGCCTGGACGAGGTCATCGTCAATACGTCGCTGGGGCCCCAGCCCGCGGGCAGCGAGGACGAGCGCCTCTCGATCACCTCCGAGTCCGATCGCTACAGCATCCTGAAGCACCAGCTCGCCCTGCGCCTGAGCGTCGCCAACACCGGCCGCGGCCTCGTGCTGACCGAGGCCTGGGAGGGGGACAGCTCGCCCTACAGCTTCGGCACCTACGTCGGCCTCGGCTGGGTGCGGAACAGCGACGGCACCTACTCGGACGTGCACAACGGCGGCGCGGCGGGGGGCTGGAGCGGCTGGAGCGCCATCTACGCCTGGGACTGCGACAACTTCTACATCCACGAGGTGGGCCACTCCCTGACCCTCTCCCACTTCACCGCCGGCGCCTCCGCCAGCTGGGGCATCGAGGACGAGTACCCGCTGGACGGCGTCAACCTCGAGACCCACCCCTGGGGCTACGACACCACCCGCCGTCAGATCCGCACGTGGTACCGGGTGGACAGCGGCGGCCCGGTCACCTCCGGCTTCGACACCGTGGGCAAGAACGACCCCATGAACGGCGGCGAGACCCCCAACACCGAGACCTGCTTCCCGCAGTACACCAGCTACCAGGCCTCCCAGGCCCAGAGCTGGGCCCAGAGCTCCCCCACCGTCACCGAGCTCGACGGCGTGCCCGGGATCTACCGCTGGGACAGCGCCGCTCACGCCTACGTCGAGGAGGCGCCCGAGTCGGCGTACCAGGCGCCGGTCGCGGTCGATGTCCCCGTGGTCACCCTGGTGGGCACGCTGGGGAGGCTCACCAGCAGCAGCCAGACCTACCCGGCGCTGCACGCCTCCTCAGGCAACGTCTTCGAGCTGCCCGATCCCTCGGACAAGTCCCTGGACAGCGTCTTCGAGGGCGCGCGCTGGTTCGTGGAGGTCAGCTTCGCCGATGGCTCGACGGACCGGGCCCTCATCGCCCGCGGGGCCATCGAGGACACCGGGCTCTACCTCTACTCCCTGAACGTGGAGGCCGAGCGCGAGCCCGAGCAGGTAGACCTCTACCTCGCGGACGCGGGCTGGCCGGACCTGAACATCGCCGAGGCCACCCTGGCCCACTCCAGGACTCTGGAGGCCGCGCCCGCCGATCTCACGACGCCGCTGATCGCGGGCCGCGGCTACGCCGCCAACGGCGATCTGGTGCTGGACGCCTGGTGCACGCCGGGGGTGGACTGCGACAGCCGGGGCGTCGAGAGCAGCTGGCAGCTCAGCGAGGGCGAGCTGCACTTCGACGCCGACTCGGAGGTCTGCGCCACGCCGGACGATGTCACCGCGCTGACGATGCTGGCCGAGGGCCCCGACGGCGCCGAGGTGGAGGTCACGCTGCACGCCCAGCGCCTCGTGAGCGCGGGCGACGCCTCCGTCGCGGTCCCGCTCAGCGACGCCACCCCCTGGTTCGGCGCCCCCGACCGCGTGCAGTCCCTGCGCGTGTGGCTGCCCTACGAGGAGAACAGCCACCTCGCCGCGGGGGACTACGCCGGCGCGCTCGACGTCGACGGCTACCTCGACGGCGTCAGCTTCAGCGAGGCCGAAGTCTCGGCCCGCTTCACGGTGCACGAGGCCGTGAGCGTCGACCTGAGCGTGGGCGCCTACACCCACGGCGACGGCGTCTATTTCGCTGACTCCTCGGCCTACTACACCGTCCAGGACGCCTCGATGGGCCCCGACTACGCCGTGTGGTGGGACGACTACGACGGGCTGCCCACGCCGCTCACCGTGCCTGTGGTGGACCAGACCAGCGGCGAGGTCGTGACCCTGAAGCTCGACGCCTGGAAGGTCGCCTGCGGGGACTACTGGGATCTGAACACGGGCCAGAGCTCCGACTGGGGCTGCACCCATCAGGTCGTGCTCGCCGTCGCCGATGACAACGACCACCTGACCAGCGGCCACGAGTACGTGAGCCCCGGCTCCTCGCCGCTGGTGGTCGACGGCCGACGCTGGCACGAGCCCGACGCCGGGCTGATTCAGGCGACCTATGCCTTTGAGATCGCCTACACAGCCCCCTGATCCACGAAAAAGCGCGCCGCGGGGATCACTATTGACATGGCAAGACTCTACCTTGGGAAAACCTGAACAACTTGTGGATAAGCATCGAAAGCGTCAATGATGCCAAAGACTTGACGCGACAAGAGTGTAGTCGGCTCCCCAGACTCGTGATAGACCCGGCCCTTCAACGAGTTCGGACACCGATTCTTGCCCTCCCCTGGCCTCCCCAGATTGCTGTCGACCCTGCTGGCAGCCGCGCTGGCGACCTCGCTCACGCTCATCCCGAGCGATGCGCAGGCCCAGCCCCGCGACGCCAGCCGCATCCAGGCCGGCGAAGACCTCTCCGCGTGGCGGACGCTGCAGCGGGACGCCCCCGACGACCTCGACGCCCTGTTCGCCTTCCTTGAGGCGTACCCGAGCTCGCCGCTGGCCGAGCTGGCCTACCGGGAGCTGGTCGAAGCCAAGGCGGAGCTGCCCGCGGACTTTCGCGGCACCGCAGCCCGGGTCTCCACCTCCTACCACCGGCACCAGGAGGCGCTGAGCCGCACCCCCGCCGGGGTCGCCGTCGCCCGGCTGGAGGTGAGCGGCGCGGCGGAGTCGGTCACCCCCGAGCCCACGCTGCAGAAGCGGCTGGACCGCGCTGACGCTGGCATCCACGCCGAGACGGGCGTCGCGCTGACGACCCTGCCGGCCTTCTACGCCGGCGTGGGCGCGCAGGCCGGGGCCGTGCGCCTGACGGGCCGCGGCCTGTTCGACCAGGAGAGCCTCGCCCTCGGCGCCGCCCTCCGCTACAACCCCTGGCGCTACTGGCGCGTCTCGCCCTTCACCGAGGCCGCCCTGACCGGCCCCGACCTGACGCTGAGCTTCAGCCTGGGCGGGAGCCTCGGCCTCGCTCAGGGCCTGTCCGTCGAGGTCGCCGGCGGCGCGCAGCGCGACGTGGCTGGAGAGAGCACGGAGAAGCTGCTGCGGGCAGGCATCGCGCAGCGCTTCTGACCCCCTCCCCTTTGGTGCTACGCTCTCGCGAGCAGTGAGCAATCGAGGGTGTCAATGAGCAAGCAGCTGATCGCGTGTGTCGCCTGCGCGGAGATGGTGTTCGAGGGCTCCTGTGTGTGCCCCCACTGCGGCCACAAGTACCCCTGCCGCTCGAAGCTGCTCCCGACCGCCGCCCTGCTGGCCGGCCTGACCTTGAGTGTCGCCGGCTGCGATAAGAACATGGAGATGGACTACGGCGTGTCCGAGAGCGGGATGTACGATGAGACCGACGAGGACGGCGACGGCTACGGAACGAACGATGATGTGACCGGGCCGGTCGACTGCGATGACCAGGACGCGTCGCTGAACTGGGATGATGACGACGAGGACGGGTTCTCGACCTGTGATGATGACTGTGATGACGCTGATGCCGCCGTGTACCCCAACGCGGAGGAGACGGTCGACGACGGGATCGACAGCAACTGTGACGGTGAGGACAACACCTGATTTCTGGTCCGGTCCAGAGGTGAGTCACGGCGGGAGAGCGCCCACAGCGCCGGATGGCACGCCAACTGCGATGCGTACCTTTGAGGATCGTGTCGTGCCCCCTCACTGAGTCCCCACCCTGCGCCAGAACGCGCCGGTAGGCGCGCGCCAACTGCGAAGAGGCCCCGTTGAGGAACGCGACGTCCCAGCGCCCCACACTAGAGGGTGTTGCGACGTCAGATGCCTCGCCGCAAGGCGACATCAGGAGGCAAGACCTTGCGAACACGTGGACGGTTTTCGACGGAGCCCAGG
>Ga0316204_10003107_pt1 | contig 34590 bp, 34 predicted proteins | sample 6monrhotite_MG_2_FD_205661 | JGI IMG/M metagenome (GOLD analysis project Ga0316204, IMG submission 205661) | Microbial mat bacterial communities from mineral coupon in-situ incubated in ocean water Damariscotta River, Maine, United States -... | ecosystem: Environmental > Aquatic > Marine >... | reverse complement strand
ACCCGGTATGCGGAAAAGACGCAGAAGGCAGCATGATCAGCAATAGGAATACACCTTAAAGGGGCTGCCAAACTGTCCAACAATGTGGGACCATCTCAAACCGAGCCGCCTCTGGGCATCTCATTTCGACAACTATATTGTTATTCCGCACCCTAAAGATACTATAAGGATAATTTGGGTGGGGGTATTACCCGAGGACTTAAAATATGGATCAACGGCCCTTTATCAAAAATGGGATCGATGAGCTGGAGCAACTATTCAGCGATAGTCGTCATGACGGAGAAATACTTCAGGCTCTTTTGGATGAGTTAAACCTCAGAAACACCAATCGTGCAAATGTTCTCAAACAAAAAGTATACATGGAAATCAATGGTCATCTTCCGGAATCGGAAATATCCGCTCCAACTACTTCTCATACACTCGATGACTCTAGGCAAGCGCCGGTCACGTTGGAAGGCGACATCGACCAATCACTTCTCGACATAGAGACAGATGAACCTGCAATTGTAGCAGCGGAGACGGCTCAAGAAGAAATCATACTATTCCTGTCCAACATTCCTTATGAAATCGACGAACTTACTCCAAATCAGAACCCACCGCTGACTAATGATGCTGATGCCGTCCTGTCATCTTGGACGGCGATGGAAGTGCTATCTCCTCAGACATACGTTCGCCCACATGATCTCACTAACGGAGAACAAAAACTCGTTGCCGATTTTTCGCGAAAGGAACCGCCGTGGCTGGGAAGTGGAGAATGGGTTCCCAAAAAACAACAGTTATTCTATCACGTTATTCTTGGTTCTGTTCAAATGGAAAAGGCGGAAGGATGCCTTGCAAAAGCATTCAAAGATATGCGCCCAGAACGCCCAAACATGCGAGGAAACTCGCCGGTCGCTATTGCCACATTGGATAGTAGTGGCTGCCTAGTTGAGAATGACCCGGTCGTCATATCGAGTTTCGCATGGGGCTTACCACAAGCGAGCCAAGGTAGAATCGAGTCGTTACGAGACTGGTCAAAGGTTGGAGAAACTCTAGAGCGAAAGCTAATTGGCAGACTCATTAAATACGATAAAAAAAAGAAAATGCGTTCACTTACTCAGGTTGACTTAGATCAGGTGAAGTAGTTTCGACTTAATCTGACACCGCTCCCTTGAAAGGGTGAGGGTTACCGGTTTTGATGATGGTGCAATTCCAACCATCAAAACCTTAAGGAGGTAACCCTCATGCTACAGAGTAATCAAAAAATCATCCGTCATAAAGTCGGCCTTCTCAATCTGGCCGAAGAATTGGGTAATGTGTCGAAGGCGTGCCAGATGATGGGGCTGTCGAGAGACACGTTCTATCGGTATCGCGATGCCGTTGAGGAAGGCGGTGTCGAGGCGCTGACCTGCCCCCCTGAAATGTCCTCGATTATAAGTTAGTGAACCGCCCCGGGATTGTCGGAGGCTCAAACTTCTGAGAGGATTGAGCAATGACAAACAAAACAACGAACAAGTTTTCCGCTGAGGTTCGTACCCGAGCGGTGCGGATGGTTCTGGATCATGAGGGTGAATACACGTCTCGCTGGGCGGCAATTGTGTCGATTTCAGGCAAGATTGGCTGTGTGCCACAAACTCTTAATGAATGGGTGAAGAAGATCGAAGTTGACAGTGGCCAGCGCGCCGGTGTTTCAAGCGATACGGCTGAGAAGATGAAGGCCCTTGAACGCGAAGTCCGTGAGCTCCGGCAGGCCAATGAGATCTTACGCAAAGCATCTGCGTATTTTGCCCAGGCGGAGCTCGACCGCCCGTTCAAGAGATGATCGCGTTCATCGATGATCACAGGCAGGACCATGGGGTCGAGCCAATCTGCAGGGTTTTGCCGATTGCCCCCTCCACCTATCATCTCAATGCAGCCAAGCGGACTGATCCATCCAAGCTGTCTTTGCGGGCCCAACGGGATCTGGCGCTGAAGCCGGAGATTGCGCGTGTGTTTGCAGACAATTATGGTGTCTATGGCATCCGCAAAATCTGGCGGCAAATGCAACGAGAGGGCTTTGATGTCGCTCGTTGTACGGTCGCACGGCTGATGAGAAGTATGGGGTTGTTACAAGGCGTTATCCGGGGCAAGCCCGTACGAACAACGATCAGCAACAAGTCTGCGCCGTGTCCGCTTGATCACGTCAATCGGCACTTCCAGGCAGCAAGGCCGAACGCTTTGTGGGTGTCTGATTTTACATACGTGGCGACTTGGAAAGGGTTCGTATACGTCGCTTTCGTCATCGACGTTTTCGCTCGATACATCGTCGGCTGGCGTGTCTCACGGACTGCTCATGCGGGGTTCGTTCTGGATGCCCTCGAACAAGCTCTGCATGACCGGCGTCCTGTTCATCGGGGCGGTCTCATCCATCACAGCGACAGGGGAAGCCAATATGTATCGATAAAATACACCGAACGCCTGGCAGAAGCCGGCATCGAACCATCCGTCGGTAGTGTTGGGGATTCCTACGACAATGGGCTCGCAGAAACCATCAACGGACTATACAAAGCCGAAGTCATCCACCGGCGCGGCCCTTGGCGCAACTTCGAAACCGTCGAATTCGCAACACTCGAATGGGTTGACTGGTTCAACAACCGTCGATTGCTGGAGCCCATCGGTAACATCCCACCAGTCGAAGCAGAGAAACTGTACTACGCAATGCTGGACGAATCAGGCATGGCTGCATAACTTAAACAAAATGGCCTCCGCAAAACCGGGGCGGTTCATTGGGTGTCATGAGATACGGCTTTAACGTTTGAACTAATTTTGAATACTGAGAACTGGAAGCTATTGCTGAGCAAGGGATACAGAGCAAAGTTTGAACAAAAAAAAGGGGCTGCAATATTATGCAACCCCTTGTTTTTAATGTGTTTTTTAAATGAACAATGTCACCGCTTCGAGAACTGGAAGCTCCGGCGAGCTTTACGTTTCCCGTATTTTTTCCGTTCAACCACACGCGAGTCGCGGGTCAGGAAGCCTTCTTTTTTGAGAACGCCGCGCAAAGCCGGTTCAAAATAGGTCAATGCCTTTGAAATACCATGTTTGACCGCTCCGGCCTGCCCGGACAATCCGCCACCTTTCACCGTGCAAATCACATCGAACTGGCCCTCTCGATCCGTTACCTGAAACGGCTGAGCAATCAACATTTGCAGCACCGGGCGGGCGAAATAGGTATTCAGATCGCGGCCGTTGACGATGACCTTGCCGGGTCCCGGCTTGATCCACACGCGGGCAACCGCATCTTTACGTTTACCGGTTGCGTAGGCGCGTCCCAGTTCATCAATTTTCTGCTCGTACACAACGGCATCTGCCGCTTCAACGCTGGCGGTCACAACCGGAGCATCCGCCGTGCCTTCCATAACCTGCTTCAGGTCCTGGAGAGACGTAAGTGTTTCCTCAGCCATGGATCAGGCGCTCCTTTTATTCTTGGGGTTCATGGCAGCGACATCAAGCACTTCCGGCTGTTGCGCGACATGTGGATGGTCGGGCCCGGCGTATACGTGCAGCTTGCGCATCTGGTCACGGCCCAGCGGATTGCGACTGATCATGCGTTCGACCGCCTTGATCACGACCCGCTCCGGATATTTTCCAGCCAGGGTCGCACCAGCTGTCCGCTCCTTGATGCCGCCGGGATATCCGGTGTGCCAGTAGTATTTCTTATCCGACAGTTTGCGACCGGTGAGTTTCACCTTTTCGGCGTTGATGACGATGATATTGTCACCACAGTCGATATGCGCAGTATACATCGGTTTGTGTTTGCCGCGAAGACGCAAGGCAATGATGCTGGCCATACGGCCCAGAATCAGGTCTTCAGCGTCGATCACAAACCATTTCTTGTCGACTTCTGAAGGTTTCGCAGAATAGGTTTTCATATCTCACCCGTTGAATGCTGTTCACGATACCAGAACGCCACATGGCGCAATCCGTGTTGGCGCGGAGTATCTCACCAAAATTTCCGAAGTCAACGGAAAAAAGCCTTAAAATCTGATACTTACTTATGAGGTATTATGATACCTCTGTTGGTCAGGAGCCTCATGGCGGGATCGAATAGGTCCCGGTTGCGTGCGCGACCGGCTTGTCGTGGCCTTCCGAATGTATACTGACTTCAATCACCGCCAGCCGCCGGCCGATTTTCAATGCTCGCCCTTCCGCGATCAGGGCCGCCGGTCGGGGCCGATGCAGAAAATTGATATTGAAACTGGTCGTCACCGCCAATTTGACGATACCGATCGCACTCAGGACAACGGCGTACATGTTGGCGTCCGCCAGCATCATCATGGTCGGACCGGAAACCGTGCCACCCGGACGCAACATGCCCTCATCGAACGGCAGGCGCATCACAGCCTCTCCCGCACCCAACCGGTCCAGAGAGAGGCCGGCTTCAAGGGCCCAGGGCATCTCGGTTTCCAGCAGATGGTTGAAATCTGCAATGTTGATTTTTGGCATGTGCCCTACTCCACCAGGGTTCCGTCGGCCAGACGCAACCGGTAGTCATAGCCATGCGGCTTCAGCTCAGTTCCAAGCGCCCGCAGATAATCCTCATTGACCGGCGAATCGATCAGCAAATTGAACAGCTGGATACCGGCTGACGACATCCGGAAGGCAGGCAACGTAAACAACGTCAGTTCCGGGTGCCGCAAGATAAGGTTCGCCCCCTTGTAGGCGAACGTCAGTCCCCGGGTTTCAGCAGCAAACGTAATCGACAAATCCTGCGCTTCCTGAAACAGCCCAATCGTCTGCAGACTGAGTATATCTTCCCGGCTGACTTCGAAACGGTCAAATTGATTGCGGCCGCCGACCTTGAACACATACCCTTCCGAATAGGTCATGCGTCCAATCCGCTCCCATAATTCGAGATCCCGGCTGACCATCTTCGACAGACAGGTCAGGGTCGGCAGGGAAACCGAACCGGCGTCTTGGTATTCCCTGGCCAGCACAAATCCCCAGACCTGCTGCATGTCACGGTCACCAATCTGTTCTGCCAGCGACAGGAAGCGGGCCAGCCAGTCGCCGTCGATATCCCGTGTACCGCTCTGTCCAACGGCCGCGAATGCTGCTTCAAATATCGCTTCCAGATTGCGTTGCCGCCGTAAACCAAGATGTACGATGCGGCGATTGAAGCGTTCGTGAAAGGCATCGCGGTCATCCATCTCGGACAGGTTCCCCGATACATAGGAAGCGCCCAGATACGCACTGATGCTGTCGGCCAATTGATCCGCCGCCGCAATGGTCGGAGAAGTGAGGTCGGGTTCTGTCACGGTCTTTATCCTTATGAACAATACAATCGATTGGACGCCAGTTTAACATTCAATATTGGACATGTCAGTGCAAGTCACTGTGGAAAAACGAATTCTTCCTTGAACTCCCTGTTGTTTCGATTGAACATGGCGGCTCGCCAACTTGCTGCGGAGACCTGAATTGACCAATATCGATACTCTGGATCGTTTGTTGTTGCGCGCAGACAAAGACGGCATCACGACGCTGACCCTGAACCGGCCGGACAAGTTCAATGCCCTTTCAACCGGCCTGATGGCGGTTCTTCAGGACGAATTGGACGCGATCGCTACCGATTCCGCCGTCCGGGTAGTGGTGATCGCCGGCAATGGCAAGGCGTTTTGTGCCGGCCACGACCTGAAAGAAATGCTGGCCAGTCCGGACCCGGCCACCATTGGCCAGCTATTCTCCCAATGTTCGCGCCTGATGCTGACAATCACCCGCCTGCCCCAGCCTGTCATTGCCAGGGTTCACGGAATCGCGACGGCCGCTGGCTGTCAGCTGGTGGCGCAGTGTGACCTGGCGATTGCCGCTGACACCGCCACCTTTGCCACGTCAGGGATCGGTGTCGGGTTGTTTTGCGGCACACCATCGGTTGCGGTGACGCGAAATCTGCCACGCAAAAAAGCGATGGAACTGCTGATGACAGGCGAATTTATTGACGCCGATTCCGCCTGCCGGTTCGGACTGCTCAATGATGTCGTTCCAGCTGATGAGCTGGACAATGCGATCATTCGCCTGGCGTCGCGGATCGCCGCCAAGGGTCCGGTGTTCGTCTCCCGTGGCAAACAATTGTTCTACACCCAGCTGGAACATGGGCTGGAGGCCGCTTATGTTCAGGCGACCGAATGCATGGTTGAAAACATGCAGAACGCCGAAACCCAGGCGGGACTGCGGGCCTTTATTGATAAAAAACCAATGCCGGACTGGTCCGACAGATGACAACAACCGGCCAACTGCCGTCCCTTCAGTATTCCGACCAGACCATTGCCAGCGTCTTGCGGGATGTCAAAACCATTGCGATGGTCGGCGCCAGTGCAAACTGGGTCCGACCGTCAAATTTTGTCCTGAAATACCTGTTGGGCAAGGGATATCGGGTAATTCCCGTCAACCCCGGCCAGGCTGGCAAGGAAATTCTGGGCCAGATGACATACGGAACCCTGGCAGACATTCCGGGCCCGATCGATATGGTCGATATTTTCAGAAGTTCCGAAGCTGCGGGAAGTACAGTTGACGAAGCGCTGCTGTTGGTGTCAGAAAAACGGATCTCGGTGATCTGGATGCAAATCGGCGTCCGCAATGATGAAGCCGCCCGGCGGGCCGAAGCGTCAGGTATGCGGGTTATCATGGATCGCTGCCCGAAAATCGAATATGGTCGTCTGTTCGGTGAACTGGGCTGGAGCGGCGTGAATTCAAACATCATTTCGGCCAGACGTCGAAGGATCATGCCATGACCGCGGGACCTGACGAACCCTGGCAATACGGACCGGAAACCAAGGCCATCCACGCCGGCAGCCAGCCTGACCCGGTCACGGGTGCCCGCAATACCCCGATTTACCAGACCACATCCTATGTGTTCGACAGTATTGATCATGCTGCTGACCTGTTTAATCTGCAGACGTTCGGGTTTATCTATTCACGCCTCACCAACCCGACCGTTTCGGTTCTGGAAGAACGGCTTGCCAGTCTTGAAAACGGGCGCGCCTGCGTCGCTGCGGCGTCCGGTCATGCGGCGCAGTTTTTAACGTTTTTTTCCCTGCTGGAACCTGGCGATGAGTTCATTGCATCTCGCAATCTGTATGGCGGTTCGATCACCCAGTTCGGCGTCAGTTTCAAGCGCCTTGGCTGGCATTGTACCTTCGTTGATGCTACCGAGCCGGAAAATATCCGACAGGCTGTCACGGCCAAAACCAAAGCCATTTTCATCGAAGCGCTGGCAAATCCAGGTGGTGTCATCCTCGATCTGGAAGCCATATCAAAAATCGCCCGCGACGCCCACATTCCGTTGATTGTCGATAACACGCTTGCCACGCCCTACCTGCTTCGACCGATCGATTGGGGTGCCGACATTGTCATCGAGTCGACGACCAAGTTTTTGTCCGGCCACGGAACGTCGCTGGGTGGGGCGATCATCGAATCTGGAAAATTCGACTGGGCCGCAGATGATCGATTTCCGACCATGACCCAACCGGATCCGGCCTATCACGGTCTGACTTTCTATGAAACATTCGGCGATTTCGGTTTCACCATGAAAACGCGGGCAGTCGGGTTACGTGATTTCGGTCCCTGCCTGTCTCCTGCCAACGCGTTTTATACGATCACCGGTATTGAAAGCCTGCCAGCGCGTATGGACCGACATGTCAAGAATGCAGCGATCGTTGCGGAATTTTTGCAGCGTCACAAAAAGGTCTCGTGGGTTTCTTACGCAGGCCTTCCTTCCAGCCCCTACTTTGATCTGGCCCGGAAATACCTGCCGAAAGGGGCGGGGGCGGTCTTCACATTCGGCCTGACTGGTGGATTTGATGCCGGTGTGAAGCTGGTCGAAGGTGTTAACCTGTTTTCTCATCTGGCCAATATCGGCGATGTGAGATCCCTGATTCTGCACCCCGCCTCAACCACGCACCGCCAGCTTAGCGATGAACAGCGCCAGGCCGCTGGAGCCGGCGCAGACGTCATTCGCCTGTCAATCGGACAGGAAACGCCGGAAGACCTGTTGCACGATCTTGATCAGGCGCTTGCCGGCCTGCCCTGACAATTTCTCAGACGTAATTGGATACTTCTATCAGGTTGCCATCGGGGTCGCGAAAATAGACCGAACTGAGCGGCCCCATAGCGCCGTTTTTGGCAACCGGACCGGCAATCACATTGACGTCGCAGTCGGCCAGGTGGTCGATCACGTCAGCAACCGGCGTGTCGGTTATCAGACAGAAATCCGCACTGCCAGGCGTCGGACGATCTGCCTTGGTATCAAAGTCATTGACAATCGGATGCAGGTTTATTTTGTGCTCGCCAAACCCCAGCGCAACACGCGCCGGTATCCCGAAAACAATCTTTTCCATACCGAGGACGCGCCCATAAAAATCGCAGGCGACATCGATATCAGCGACCGTCAGAACCAGATGATCAAGGTGCTTGATGTGAACAGGTGACGACACGACTTTTCTCCCTCTTATCTATTCTGCCGGATGTGCAACCGTACTTGCTCGTTCGGCGGGTAACATCATAATGGCGACTGTGCCCGCAGCCATCAGGGCCGCCAGCGTTGCAAACAACGCAAAAAAGTCGCCCGTCAGGTCAAAAAGCCTGCCTTCAAGCAAAATCCCCAGACTGGCAACCCCCAACCCGAGAACAAACTTCAGACCATAGACCAACCCGCGACGGTGAACAGGCGTATATTCCGCAATCAGCATATTTTCGGCGGGCAGGCACGACGAACTCAGGCTCACCATTACGATCGCGACGCCGACCAGCGGCCCACCGCCCACCATTCCTGCCAACGCCAGCATTGGCACCTGCAACAGGAAGGCCAGCAGATAAATTCGTCGCGGTGGAAATCTGTCTGCCAGACTGCCACCAATAACCTGCATCGCGCCCGATGCAGCATAAATGATACCAATGAACAGCGAAACCTGCGCAATACCCTTTTCAGACGTTCCAAATTCTATGGCAAAGGCCTTTGGTAAAGCCGGATTGATTGCTTGATAGACGATACCTGCACACGTTGCTGTAAATGCAAGAATTGCAAAAACCCTGATAGTGTCACCTCTGGTCGTAACGGGAGGAGCCGGTTTCCGGTCCCGATTGTCCTCGACGATCCAGCCTTTCCAGATGCAGGCGATAAAGGCAACACCCGTTAGCAACACCAATGTACCCGGTACAATATAGGCCGCTCGCCAGCTAACCAGGGCAACCAGCGTGCCGGTCATTGCCGCCGCCAGCGCCGGCCCCAGGCCGCCAAAAATTCCATTGATACCAAGGGCTGTGCCGGTGCGATCTGACACCTTGATAATCCAGGCAATTCCGACTGGATGATAAATCGCGGCAAAGGTCCCCGTGACCGCCAGCCAGACGCCGATCCCGAGCGGCGTGTCGGACATCCCGAGCATGATCATGGCGCCGCCCGTTCCGAGGTAGAAGACTGCCATCATACCTATGGTTGACCATCGGTCGGCCAGCCAGCCCGCCACCGGAGCAGCAAACCCGAACATCATATTGCCAATGACAATCAGGGCGACGGTATCACCGTGACTCAAACCCAATTCCTGCTCCAGTGCCAGTGGAACCAGGATGAAAAAAATCGGCACAAACAAATGCGAATATGAATGTCCGACACAGGAAAATGCCAACGCCAGATTCAATTTTGAAATTTTCATCAGGTAACCTTGCAAAAAAGCTAGTATAAATCTGGCGAAGTGATCGAAAAGGCTTATTTCATGATGGTCGATTGAAATGATAGAATACTCTGGACGGGACAACCTATCCAGGGGCTGAAACGAGATGAAAGGACTATTCCGTGTCCAGAGAAGACGATCTGCCAATCATCCCAGACACTGCCCCGTCGGAGCGACGTGTCGGCGACCGTCGCCGTTATTCAACAGACCTTGAAACCTTGGAGAATACATTGGTAACGGGCGACCGGCGCCAGAAGGTCGAGCGCCGGAATGCACACCACTGTATTGTATGTGGAAATACGTTTACACGAGCCAATGGCTTCCAGCGTGTCTGCAAGCCTTGTAAAATGTCTGGCCTGCGCATGGGACAACCCGCCGGAACGCTATTCTGAAGACAACTCAGCTATGTCAGCGGGCCGTTATCGTGGCCGTCAGGTAAATCGTGTTCAAGTGCCCGGCTCAGGAATCGACGACGGTAGGCGGCAACCAATCCGGTCCCATCAATCCCGGGCGATTTTGGTGAACTGATGTGTGAACCTGCGGTCGTCGACAGTCCGACCGATTGATCGTGCGGATTATCTCGCACGTTCGGCAGTCCACGCTGCAATATCTGATCCCAAAACCGAGCTTTCAGGGCATGCCCGTTGTGACCGGCCGTTTCCCGCGGACGCCAGTTGGCGACGGCGGGAACAGCCCCGCCAGTGCCGCCAGGTGAATCAGCGTCAGACAGCCCGACAACCCGGCCCGCTGCGCTGAGAACCATCAGTTCGCGATATCCCCGCCGACCGAGTCCTGCGCCTGAAAACTCCGCATCCAGATCAGAATTCGACTGACCATTACCAAAGGTCCGGAGATAGGACCGGAGGCGTCTCATACGCGCCATTTCAATCGGGTCCTCGATTTCCTGATCCGATAGCCGCCTGACATATAGCGGCGGCCCTGGAGTCAATTCGACTACCGCAGCGTTCTGGTCCAACAACAGTACATCCCGCCACCCGGCCTCACGCAGTCCGTATTCTGAAAAAGCCACATACTGAGGCGTATTTTCTGGATGACCGAGATCGCCACGCAGAAAGGCGCGCAGAGAACGGAACTGATCCATGATATCCGGATCGGAAACATCGGTGTCAGAAACGCGAATGACCAGAATATCCCTGGCACGGTAAGTTCGCAATTTTGAATCGTCGTCCGTTTCCTTCATATAGATCCCCCCTCGACCCTGCAACAAGCGGGGCATACCTGAAAATGCCCCCACCACATCAAAGACCAGTTCCCCGTTCCAGCACCACGATATACCTCCATGAGGCCAGGGCACCAACCCCTCCGATGCGCGACAATAGATTTGCCAGGGATGAATGGTGATACCGTCCACTGTAATCCACTGGACCGCCAGTGTTGCAACAGCCCCACTCCGACCCTCGTCTGGTGGCTCGACCCGGATGCTGACGAGCGACGGTAAAGTATCATCAAAATTCCAGGGAATAGTCACATCCTGAGAAAAAATGTCTGCGTCCTCTCCCGTCAACAGGTCCGGCAGACCCAATACCCAATCGGCCTGTCCCGCGGCCACCGGCGTTCCATCAACCGCAATGACATATTGCGGATCACCAAATTCCGGGGCGCCGGCAATCCGTACGACAATTTTGCCGGAACGATTGCGTAAAATGCCCGGCCTGGGTGGCAGCGGATGCGGCACCAAGGACGTCACCAAAGATAGATGCTCTGGCTCTGGCTCTGGCTCTGGCTCTGGCTCTGGCTCTGGCTCTGGCTCTGGCTCTGGCTCTGGCTCTGGCTCTGGCTCTGGCTCTGGCTCTGGCTCTGGCTCTGGCTCAGAATCGGAACCCGCTGCGGGGGGGCGCAGCAACTGTGTTTCAAACCGCTTAATTTGGTCTGATGCTGGTTGCGGCGAGACACTCAAATGATGGTGTTGCCTTTCGTCGGATATCTGCGGAATGACCACCTCGATCGACGCCATATTGGTCACGAAATCCTGGCTGCCCGCCTCCGTACCACTCATCTTGAAGAGTAAAACTGCCCGCCCGGCCATTTCGACCAGGGGTTGCAGCGCCAGATTCTCAATTTGATCGAGTAACACCAGCCAGTGGCCGTCTCCGGATTTTATACCACCAACTATCCGGGTGTTTTCCGGAACTCCCGTAATCTCAATCGACTCAAGAGTGGCATCGGCATCCAGGATATCCACTGGCACCGTCAGCGGGATTGCCCGAGGGCGGGGCATAATCTTTTCAAGGTGGCGTCGGTCCGGAATCTGGCCCGACCACAACAAGGCGTCCGTCCATGCGATCGTACCCGCAGGACCACGCCCCTCCGGGAAGCTGCAACCATTCTGGTCAGACGTCGTTGCCACACCGATCCCTGGAAAACCGCAAAACCCCGAGAAAAATCTCGCTATCCTGCCGCGTTGATGCGTGTGACCAGCGTACTAACAACCTGATCAACCTGGTCGTTGGAAACCACACAACTGCCAGCACTGGCGTGGCCACCGCCACCAAACTCCAGAAGCATGGAACCAAGATTGGCTTTCGATCCACGATTGAAGATCGATTTTCCGGCCGCGACGGCACAATGCGCCCCATCCTGTTTCGGCTCAATGCTGATAGACGCAACGGCATTCGGGTTCAGGGCATAAACCATAAACCGGTTGACCATATGAATCTTGTCTTCTTTTCTAACATCGGTGACCGCCACTTTTTCCCGTAATTCAGTGCACCGCTCAACCTGCAACTCGCCAAATTCCGAGTTGAACAAATAAGCCTCCACGCGCTCGGCAACGTCCGGGAGAGTCAGAATTTCCTCAATCGGATTATGTCGGCAATAGGTCATCAGTCGGATCATCAGTTCTTCTTTCGAAATCGAAAACTCCTTGACCCTCTCCAGTCCGGTACGCGGATCCAGAACAAAGTTCAACAGAACCCATCCTTCCGGCGCCAAAACTTCCTCATTTGAGTATTGCGCAGAATCCGCCGTATCAACCGCAACCATAAGTTCCTGTGAGATATCCGGGAATTTTTTAGCACCACCATAATAATCAAATACGACACGCGCCGCTGATGGTGCAGTCGGGACAATAATATGATTGTCCCGGGGGCCCACCCGTTCGGTTTCGCTGACATGATGGTCAAAACAGAGGTGCACACCTTCGACATAGGGCAGATTGGCCGTGATATCATTTGCCCCTATCTTGACGTGGCCCGCCTGCATTTCCTGCGGCTCGGCAAATGCAATATCCTCAATCAGTTGCAATTCATTGAACAGCGTTCCACAGACAAGACCATCAAAATCTCTCCGCGTTACAAGTCGATATTTTTTATCCGCCATGTATGCCTCTCTCTTTCCACGCTCGACCCATGCCATCCGGACCCATTCGATTTAAGCCAATAACGCGGCTGGCAGGACCATCTGGCAATTAAAGCGCGACTTATCCGATGGATACAAACTCCATCGTGTAAAAGTAGCAGAAAAATACGTCCGGTCACTATAGTAATTTTTGCTAATCACGGTGTATAAGGGGTGGTACGCTGAAAATCAGGGTTCATTACCGGGGCGTTGTCCCTGATCACTCGAAATAAAGGTGCCGGACATGTCCGACGACAATACGCAAACAACATTGGGCGTGCAGATTGCCAATCAGATAATCAATATTGCCAATGCGCGACTTGAAGACGGTCTGGCAGCCGATGACATCGCAACAGGTCTGCGCCATGCCGCCGCTAATTTTTCCGCCTTTACCTATTTCCGGTCCGAAAACCAGACCCCGGATCCAAACGGAATGGTCGATGAATTTATCAACCTTCTGACCCACTACCTCGACGTTCATCAGCCGACCCAACAACCTGCTCAGGGATTGCATCAACTGGTCGAACAGGCAAAAAACGAGATTTAGGTTTATCGATCCGGGGACAACTGGCAAACATTCTCACGGATCTCATCAACTTCGGTTGCCGACGTTCCGAGGGCGTCGGTCAAGGCGTCAATGACACTGATCTCATCGACGTGAAAATGAACGTCTGAATAGGCCACCCGGTACAGCCATGTCAAAATCAGGTGTTGGCTGTCACGGTCCGGGAAAAGTACCGTTCGCGGCGTACCATAGACTTCCTCAGCCACCACTCGCGCTTCCGGACCAAGCTCTTTCGTCAAAGCATTGATCATTTCGACTTCGCCAGGAACAACTTTCCCATCGACAATAGCGACTTTATGGACAAGCGACAGAAACGTATTTTTCTGGTCCCAGTCAAGGTCCTTCAATTCCAATTCACCCACCTGTCAGCTAGCCCCCAAACATCGTCCAGACTGCATACCATATCCCGGGTCAAACGCAAAGGGAGGTATCCCTTCGCGTCCTTCCGGAACATTGCGAAAGATTATCTTTCGATCAGCGGATGTCGCGAGCATAGGTCTCGACCGGCGGCACAGACCTGATCAGCTTGTTTCTCTGAAGAAACTTTGCAAATCGTTCATACCGTACGCTGTCCAATGCTGCGGGGCGCAGGGCAAACCGCGACAAAGTATCTCGCCAGGCACGCTTGTTGAGTTCATCGTTGAGGTCCTTGTGGGCGGCGATAAACAACTTCCAGCTTTCGTCCGGATGGTTGATCAGAAATTGTATTCCCCGTTCCAGGGCACCCAGAAACCGCACCAGCCGGGCATCTGAAAGTGACGCCCGGTTGGCAACAATAATCAATTCGTCGTAGGGCGGGACACCGTGCTCTTCCGGGTAAAACGCCCGTCCCGGCTTTTTCAGGATATCCATCTGGTTCAGTTCAAAGTTCCGGTAGGCACCAATGACAGCGTCGACCTGCCCGGAAATAATCGACGGCGACAATGAAAAATTGACATTCACCAGCTCAACGTCAGTGAGGCTCAATCCCGATTTTCCCAGCATCGTCCCCAATAATGCATCCTCAAAACCCCCGACAGAATAACCGACCTTACGCCCCTTCAAGTCTGCAATCGTTTTGATCGGACCATCTTTCAGCACAACGAGAGAACTTAACGGCGTCGCGACAAGCGTGGCGATCCGGACCAGTGGAAGCCCTTCTGCGACCTGCATGTGCAATTGTGGCTGATAGGACACCGCCAGGTCCGCCTTGCCTGCTGCGACCAGCTTTGGCGGCATGTTGGGGTCAGCCGGGGCGACAAGTTCAACATCAAGCCCGGCATCAGAAAAGTATCCTTTTTGTTGGGCAATAATCAACGGCGCGTGGTCCGGGTTAACGAACCAGTCCAGCAGGATTGTCAGCTTGTCGGCGGCAAACGCCGGTTGGGCCATCCATCCGGTAAGGATCGCGATGATGGCAACGAATGCCTTTCGAACGACTTTCATGGGGTACTTCCTCTCATCATATCAGTTTGTTATCAGGTTGAAAAATCGGTATTTCGCCACCGGATCAGGCGGTGCATCGCGACATCGACCGCGAAATAAAGCCCGACCGCCATGAATGACAACAGCAGCAGGGCGGCAAACATAATATCCACCTGAACCCGGGCATTGGCATGCAACATCAGATATCCCAACCCGGCGCCGGACCCGACCCACTCTCCGACAATCGCGCCGATCGGCGCAACGGCGGCAGCAACCCGAAGCCCCGACCCCAATGCGGGCATGGCTGCCGGAAGGCGTACGTGGCGTAAAATTGACCACCGGGATGCGTTCATCGTAATCGCCAGATCGATCCAGCCGGTGTCTGTTTGTCGTAACCCGTCATAAAACGAGGCTGTCACCGGGAAGAAGATGATCAGGGTTGCCATCGCAACTTTCGACGCCAGACCGTATCCCAACCACAATACAAGAATCGGCGCCAGGGCGAAGACAGGGATTGCCTGACTGATCACCAGAACCGGCAATAACCAGCGCTGCGCAGGCCGAAAATACGACATAAAAAGGGCACATCCCGTCCCAAGCAGAAAACCGAACAGCAGCCCCAGCAATATTTCCAGCGCCGTAATCACAGCATGATGGGCAAACAACGCCGGTTGTCGGAAAAAAGCGACGAACACGGCAAGCGGTGCCGGCAGAATATAGGGCGGTACATCCGATATGCTGACCAGCAGCTGCCAGGCGATGAAAAGACCGACGACAATCACCAGGGGCCGCAGATTTTTCATCCCGCAGCCTCCGACAGCCGTCGAAGCAACTCGCCCTGTAACGCCAGAATGTTAACGTCATCAACCCGGCGGGGACGTGCGGTGGTTATCTGCAGAGGGTCATCCAGCACTGCAGGCCGGCCAGACATGACATGAATGTTATGGCCCAGCCGCAACGCTTCCAGCGGATCATGTGTTACCAGCAACACAGTGCGTCCGCGCAATGCCACAACCGCCATATCCTGCAGCCTGACACGCGTAATCGCGTCCAGCGCCGAAAACGGTTCATCCATTAACACCACCGGACGGTTTTCCACCAGCGTCCGGGCCAACGCCGCGCGTTGGCGCATGCCGCCGGACAAGGTCCGTGGCAGCGCACGCTCATATCCCGCAAGTCCAACGTCCTCCAGATAACGTCGGCCCATGTCGAGGCATTCAGCAGGTCGTCCCGATTCGCGCGCCCCGCGCAAGCGAGCCCCGAGACAGACGTTTTCAAGCACTGTCAGCCAAGGATATAACAGATCCTGTTGTGCCATATAGGAAACACGCCCGACCAGATCTTGGTCGTCACTGCAGACGACGTCACCGCTGCTGACCACACCATTTTGTGACAGTCCGAGAATCATGCGCAGTAGCATACTTTTGCCAACGCCACTGGGTCCAAGCAGACAGGTCCAGTCCCCCCCCCTCAACGATACCGCGAGATCATCAAACAAAACGCCTCCGGCCCATCCTGCATGAGCATGTCGCAATTCAATCCCGACCGGAATAGCAGTATCAGTTCGTTTTTCAGGGGCAGCAGACACCATGATATTTCGTGCACTCGTTCCTACGCCGGCATTATCCGGATCAGGTTTAGGGGTCGTCTCTCATATAGAGACCTCTCAGCCGGTCGATTGGCTCCCCCCGGTGACAACACCTACCAGGTGCTTATGTCTCGGTCAGATGACGTATTCTATAAACTGAATCCGGTGATGGCGAGACACTTTATGATATTTAATGAGCCGCAGTATATGGAACCGACGTTAATATCAATCGGATCAGGTCAGACTGACGGTTGGTGTTGGTTTTCGAAAAAACCCGTTTCAAATAGGTTCGCGCGGAACTGACCGTCAAGCCACATATGGCAGCCGCCTCATCCAGTGCCATTCCCTTGACAAGGGAGACCGCCAACTTGGCTTCCGAGTCCGTCAGGTCAAAAACGATCTTCACGGCGTCCAGAAAGGGTTCGACCGGATTGTTCGGATCGACGATATACATCACGGCCAGCGTTCCATAAGGATGGGAATCAGCAATATCTCCGACAAACGGGCTCAGGAATACGGACAACGGGCGCAGGTCCCCGGTTCCGGGAAGTGTAAAAAAAAGCCCCTTTTTAGCCTTCTCGGGTTTCCTGAAAAACAGATCGACTGTGGTCTGAAAATCTGCCGAATCTGATCGACATATGCCCCCTGAATCGACGCTCAGGGCCCCGCCATCTTCCAGAACGGCAGCCCCCGCACGGTTGACAAATACCGGCTTTGCCCGCTGATCAATCACGATGACCGCAATCGGCAACTGATCCAGTGCGGCCGCTCCCATACCTGATGAAATACCGTTTGCGACCGCCGTTTTGGAATTCAGGGCCGCCTCGACTCCCTCGACCAGTTCTGGAATAGCAAGCGGCTTGGTGTAAAAACGGAATACTTCTGCGATGTTGATAGCATCCAGCATTGCAGCCATATCCGCTGTTCCACTCAGGATCATGCAAATGGTTTCCGGCCATGTCGAGTTGACTTTGCTGACCAGTTGCAACCCATTCATGCCTGGCATCGTCAAATCTGACACCAGAACATCGACAATACTGTCTTCCATGTGAACCAGAGCAGCCTCGCCTGATTCGGCAAAGATGATCTCCCAATCCGAATACCGGGATCGTAACCCTCTGTTTAAGCCATTCAAAAGGCTGGGGTCATCATCGACAAATAATATTCGTGGGCGCGCTGAAATCATTTGAGGACTATACCAAACTGAATGCCCGATGGGTGCATAAAAATAGATTCCTGTCCCCAAATGGGGATATCAAAACCGGTGATGGTTTTGGAAACTCGAAGCACGAAGGGAAGTTGACAGAAAACCGGCACTATAGACCGTTTGTCAAATGAGGGGTCACGGCACGGCAGGGTGAATCCATGCTGCCCGAAGGGAGACGTGATCTTGCTGCTTCACCATGCACTGTTTTCTTTGCTCGTTCTCTCCCTGAGTACGCTGGTGTTTGTATTTGACAGGCAATTTCCAGGCACACCCTGGGTCGGTGTATTTTATTCACTGATTGTATTTATGGTGGCTATCGCTCCATCCGCCATCTACGCCGTCACCGTATTCGCAATGGCGTCACTTTTACTCATTGCTGGCGGCATTTTTTTTGATCCCGAATTCATGACTCCGGTTCGCCTGGAAAGTCGTTTTTCGGCTTTGATACCTCTAGCAATTGTTTCTTTTATGATTTTTCGCTTTAAAATTGATAGACAGAAATTACAGGAGGCCCCCGTGATATCCAACAGCAATGATGACCTCGTAATCGTCTTTGGGCAGAATGAAGGATCATTCTATCGCAATCATAATTTCGAATCGTTCCAAAAGAAAATGGGTATTGCCGGATATCTCGACATCCTGCCGCGCAATGCCCTTGCACACGTTGCAAAATGTCTCGAAATGGCGATTGAGGGGAAATCCGGCAGTTCTTTCAACATGCCCGGATGCAATCCGCACTCATCGATTTGCGGACATGAAGATGTTACAATCAAGGATCAAACGCTTTATTGGCGGTGGACGGTCTCCAGCGAAGGTCGGCAGGTCATATTCAGAGGAACTGAAACATCTCAGCTCCCAGATGCAACCAGCGCAACCGATCGTCCCGTCGATGTCAAGGATGTGCCAGAATCGGACATCCCTGCTGTCCAGGCATCCGCCACTCACTCCCACCAGCCGGCATCCGTCAATGGCAATTCTCAGAATAACCTGGAAGAGCGCACCCAGGAACTTGAACGGGAAATAGCTGAACATCTAGCTGCCCGCAAATCACTTGCGCAAAGCGAAAAGCGGTTCCGTGATTTTGCCGAATCCGCCTCCGACTGGTTTTGGGAAATGGATTCGGAGCTCAAATTCTCATTCCTTTCAGATAAATTTTTCGCAATTACCAATCTGCAACCTGACCAGGTTCTTGGCAAAACCAGAGATCAGGTCGCCAGCATTTCAACTCATTCCGGCGACTGGTCAGCACATTTGGAAGATCTCAAAAACCGGGTTCCTTTCCAGAATTTTGAATATGGATTTGAAGCACAGGATGGTTCTGTCAGATGGTTTCGGGTCAGTGGCAAACCCATTCTGGATGATGATCAAGAATTTCTCGGCTACCGCGGAACAGGTTGTGATATCACAAACCGTAAAAAGAATGAGGAACGCGTCCGTGTATTGTCGAAAGCAGTTGATCAAAGCCCGTCGCAGATCATCATCACAGACTTGGAAGGCAATATTGATTATGTAAATCCGGCGGTTGAAACCTTTTCGGGTTATAGTTCCGCTGAATTGATCGGGCAAAACCCCAGAATTCTGCAATCGGGAAATACACCTCCGGAAACCTACCAGGATATGTGGGAAACAATTTTGAAAGGACGCGTCTGGCAGGGTGAATTGAGCAACAAGGCAAAATCGGGAGCTCTCTATTGGAGCTTCTGCACCATTTCGCCAGTCAAATCACTGGATGGAAAAATTACCCATTTCCTTGCCTCAGAGGAAGACATGACCCTGCGCAAACAGGACGCTGATTCCCGCGAGGAGCTTGAAAGGGAACTGCAACAAGCCCAGAAACTGGAAGCTGTCGGACAACTCGCGGGTGGAATTGCGCACGAAATCAACACGCCCATTCAGTATATCGGTGACAATCTGCGGTTCCTTGAGGAAACAAATGACGATATCGCACGTTTGATTGATGCCTGCCTGGAAATGAGTTCAAAAGCGCAGGAAGCAGGACATCTGTCAGATGAGACTCAGGCTGTCAACGCCATTTGTGAGGACATTGATCTTGAGTTTTTGCGCGACGAAACCACCAATGCACTAAAACAGTCGTTAGAAGGAACAACCCACGTCGCCAGCATCGTCAGAGCCATGAAAGAGTTTTCCCATCCAGGATCGAAGGAAAAATCTGCGGTTGATTTAAATCATGCGCTCGAGAGCACGGCAACCGTCTGCCGGAACGAATGGAAATACGTCGCGGAAATGGATTTCGATCTTGAGCCGGAATTACCAGCCGTAATGTGCATGGCAGCGGAACTGAACCAGGTATTTCTCAACCTGATTACCAATGCCGCGCATGCGGTCGGTGACAAGGGAGAATCTGAAATGGGGAAAATAAGCATTTCAACCCGATCGGCAGGTGACTCCGTTGAAGTTCGCATCGCCGACAGCGGTGTGGGCATTTCTGGCGAAAATCATGATAAGGTGTTTGACCAGTTTTTCACGACCAAGGAAGTCGGCAAGGGAACGGGGCAGGGATTGTCGTTATCCCAGGATATCATCGTTCGAAAACACAATGGCTCCATTCGCTTTGAAAGCGAACCGGGGGCCGGGACCACATTTATCGTGACCATACCCGTCAATGACCAATCGTCCGATGAAAGGGCTGCCTGATGTTACCGAATATTTTATTTGTCGACGACGATGAACGTATCCTGAGTGCACTTAAACGCATGCTGAGGACCAAGCGGAACGAGTGGAATTGCGACTTTGCCAACGGTGGTCGGAAAGCACTGGCGATGCTCGAGGAAAAGGATTTCGACGTGATCGTTTCCGACATGCGTATGCCGGAAATGAACGGTGCGGAACTTCTGGATGAAGTGCGCAAGAAACATCCGGGGACGATTCGTATCGTGCTGTCCGGATTTGCCGAGGAGCAAAGCGTGCTGAATACAATCTCGTCGGCCCATCAGTACCTTGCCAAACCCTGCGACAAGGAAAACCTGACCGAAACCCTGAAGCGGGCTTTGTCGTTGCGGACATTCCTGGACAAGTCAACGGCCGCCTGCGTGGTCGGGGAAATGAACAGATTGGCGACAATTCCATCCGTGTTGGCGGAACTGAAGGACGAGATAAACAGTCCCGATGCCAGCGTCGAACGGCTCGGTCAGATTGTCAGTCGGGACATCGCCCTGACCGCCCAGACCCTGCGGATCACAAATTCGGCGTATTTCGGGGTGCCGGTCGGTGTCACGTCCGCTGGCGACGCCATTCGTTTTCTCGGAATGGATACCTTCCGTTCGATTGTCCTGTCGGTCGGTATCTTTGATGAATGTGTCTGTTCGCAAAAAGACATGGAAAGTGTGACCGGACTGAACGATGAAAGCCTTGCCATCGGCGCACTGGTCGAGAAAATATGCCAGATCGAAAACCTTGACAGCCGGGCCACCAAGATCGCCATCGCCGCCAGTTCATTGTCTCATATCGGTTCTTTGATTCTGATGACCCAATGGAGTGACCTGTATGACGACATTCTGGTCAACGTCAAGGAAAGCGGCCGGCCGGTTGTTGATGAAGAACAGCGTACATTCAACGTTTCTCACCCTGAACTCGGTGCCTATCTGTTGGGTGCCTGGGGCTTCCCCGAACTGGTGGTGGAGGCTGTCGCCTTCCACCACAGCCCGTCTGAAAGTGACAAGTTCGACTTCGGACCCCTAACCATTCTGCATGCGTCGCAATGCCTGATACGACCGGACTTCGACATCGATCTGGTTGATCAGGTTGACCCGAACATTCTGGATCTGGATTACATCGGGCGTTCCGGTGCAATGTCGAAACTTCGGGGCTGGGCTGACGCCGCCAAATCCCTGCAAACACAGGGGATTCATTAAAATGAAGGACCGTGTACTTCTGGTTGACGATGAACCCAACGTGCTGGCCGGACTCAACCGGCAACTTAGGGGATCATTCAGCATCGTGACGGCCAACTGTGGTGCCGAGGCCATTGAAACGGTGAAAAACTCGGACCCCTTTGCGGTCGTTGTTTCTGACATGCGTATGCCGGAAATGAGTGGCGTCGAAACCCTTAAACAGATCGGCAAGATATCTCCTAACACGGTCCGTACGATGCTGACAGGAAATGCCGATCAGCAGACAGCAATTGATGCCATCAATACTGGCAACATTTTTCGATTTTTCTGCAAACCGTGTCCGAAAGAAGTTATCGAACAAGGCCTGACGGCCGCCGTTCGGCAATATAAACTGATCAACGCAGAAAAAATCCTGCTCGAACAAACTCTTGCAGGTAGCGTAAAGGTACTGACCGACGTCCTGTCCCTGAGTGACCCGCAACTGTTTGAACAGTCTATAAACGTCCGGGCCTGGGCAAAAAAGCTACAGCCGAGGTTGAAGCTGGAACATTCCTGGCATCTGAACCTGGCGGCAATGCTGGCACCCATCGGCCGTGTGGCAGTACCAAAAGAAACCCTACTGAAGGAAAAGAACGGGGCCCCTCTGTCAGCGCCGGAAAAGCAGTTACTCGCCAGAGTTCCAGAAATCAGCCGTGATCTCATTTCCAATATCCCCCGACTGACCGACATTGCCGATATCATTTATTATCAGGAGAAGAACTATGACGGGAGTGGATTTCCGGAAGATCTGATCATGACGGAAAGCATTCCACCGATCTCACGGGTGCTCAAAATCCTGAATTCCCTGGCGTTGATTTCCAAAACATCCACGCCCACGACACTCGAATTCGACGTTCTCGCCCAAAAAACCGGCTCGTTCGACCCGCAGTTACTCAATTTGGCGCGAGCCACACTGGCGACGGAGGCCAAAGCGGAGGAAAGTCGCACCGAAATTCTGGAAATCGACATCAATCTGGTGATGGAAGGTGACATCCTGCAGGCTGACATCAAAAACAGCGATGACCAGCTTCTGCTGGCTTGTGATTATATCGTCTCCGAACCGCAGGTCCGCCGCTTGCGCGGCCTTGCCAAGTTGGGCCAGATCAAGGGCAAGGTATTGGTCAGACGACAAGTCAAATCATCAGCGGCGGTCGCCTGGCACTAGAGCGTATCGTATTTAATTAGATCCATATCCAGCGGCGGCGAAGTAGTTTAGGCATTCCTGCTCTGAAAAGAGGCCACAAACGGGGCCGACAACCTTCCAGAGTTCATCGTAACTTCTTGCTGCGGCCTTTCGGATCAATGTCTTGAGTTTGGAGAATGCCAATTCGATTGGATTGAGGTCCGGGCTGTATGGCGGCAGAAACAGGAACCATGCGCCGATGGATATGGAGCTAATTAAATACGACACGCTCTAGCCATTGTCTGGACCAGAATGACGATGACCTCACCATTCAGCCGACACATCCGGTGCCCTGTAACGGATTGGAAGAAAAGTGGTTAGCCGTTCAAACCATCGGGCAATCGATAACAGTCGGGCGTCCTGACCCGGTCGGCAGGCAATTTGCAAACCGAATGGCAAACCTGCCTTTCCGCTTCCGAACGGAATTGTGATGGCGGGCAGTCCGAGCAACGTCCAGGCCCGACACATGACCGGATCACCGGTTCCTTCATCCATGAGCGGAGCAACATCAAGCGTACTGGGCGCCAACAGGGCGTCAGCATCCCCAAACATTTCGTCGATCCCGCTCAGGCACAAGTCGCGGTGATCGCAAATAATTCTATATTCACGCGCTGTGACATTTTCCCCTTGTATGAGAAGATTTTGCAAAGGTTGGCTGAGGCGGTCAAAATAAACGTACCGTTCATGTGCCAGTTCACGCACCGCCTCAAAGGCCATCAAGTGGGTCTGATGTTCAGCCAGACTTTCGAATGGTGGCGGCACCTTCCCTTCCTGGACGATAGCGCCTGAGTCCTGTGCCAAATGCCCGGCACGCTTCACCACTTCCAGCGCCTGGTCGGTCACCATCTGCCACTCTGGTGACTGCAATATCGCCAGCCGTGGTGGCCATCGGTCCGTTGGTTTTCCGTCAGACAAATTGTCGCGGGTCAGAATTGACGCCACTGCTTGTACGTGTCCGACCGTCTGCGCGAAGAAGCCAACCGTATCCATCGATTGAGCAAGAGACTTGATTCCTGCCGTACTGACCTGCCCCCAGGACGGTTTGAACCCGACAACACCACAATAGGACGCTGGACGAATGGTTGAGGCGGCCGTCTGGGTTCCCAATGCAACCGGAACCATTCCGGCCGCCACGGCCGCCGCCGACCCTGCTGACGATCCCCCTGGCGTACGCGCCAAATCCTTCGGGTTCCGCGTCTTTCCGGCCTTCCAGTATGCAAATTCTGTCGACACGGTTTTGCCAACGACGATCGCCCCTGCCGCCCGCAAACGCGCAACCACAGCGGCATCGGCCGCTGGCTGGTATCCGGTATACAGGTCCGATCCATATCCGGTCGGCAGGTCTGCGGTATCAAACACATCCTTGATCCCGACCGGGACGCCGTACATGCACCCCCTCTGCTCCGGCGTCTGCGTCTCCACTGTCGCCATTTGGCGTTCGACGAATTCCCAGTCAAGAGTTTCAAACGCCCGTATGTCAGGCTCAAGCTGATCAATGTTGGCGCGACATTCTCTGATCATTTCCGCCATGGTCCGACCGCCTGAAATAACGTCCCTGTCAGGTCGCCGCCAACCTTGGTACGACTTTCCGTTTTTCGGGGTATCAGACAACGGTCCGCCCTCCATCGACATAAATCGTCTGCCCGGTAATAAACGCCCCTCCCTGCCCCAACAATAGCAGCAGTGGTCCGACAATGTCCTCGGGAACGCCCAATCTGCCCAAGGGAATTTGGCTTGTGGCTGCCTCGCGAAAGTCCGGCTGAGCAAGATATTCCCGAGTCAAAGGTGTTTCGATCAGGGCTGGTCCAATTGCATTGACCAGAATATTGCGCACCGCCCATTCCCGCGCCAGGACCCGAACAAGTTGAGAGAGACCTGCCTTCGAACTGGCGTAGGCCGCATAACCCGGATTGGCGACGTGACTGGAAACGGAGGCGATATGGATGACCCGGCCTCCATTGTGCATTGCCCGAGATGCCACGCGCGAAAACAGGAATGCCCCTGTCAGATTGGTATCTACACACTGGCGGAAAAGGGCTTCATCAACTTCTTCCGCATTAGCGATGGGGAGCAATCCGGCAGCATTGATGGCGCCATCCAGTCGCCCGAAAGACGTCTCTGTCATGCCGACAACATTTCCCAACGCTTTCTCGTCTGTGATATCTGCCACATGCAATCGGACATCACGATATTTTGAGCCAACCTGTTCCAATGACTGTTCATCCACATCCAGCAACACCAGCGAGGCGCCGCGATCGGCCAGGCCATGTACGATCGTGCGGCCCAGGCCGCCACCTGCCCCGGCAACGAGATAAACCTTTCCTCTGACGTCAAACAGAGGATCCCCGAAGCTGTTTTCATTCTCTGTAACTTCCATTTTGACCTACCCCGACCAATAATCCTCTTGACACCATGCGTTCCATATTATGATACTTTTTGTATCAATATAAAAGAGAATGAGTTTCTCCACCGAGAACCACACATTCCACTTGAGTCTGAAGCGGCCCGGGCCGACTTCGGTTACGCAGGCGAAACAGAGAGGTATTACGCATGAAACCGTTACGCAAACTCCGTTATGCTGCCGGCGCTGCAATGCTTGCCAGCATCGCGACTTTAGCGGCTCCACACATCTCGAAGGCCGCTGAGACCATTCCAATTTTACTGTGCCCCTTCGGGTGTGGCCCGATGGCGGGCGATACGATCCTGATGAATCAGCTGATCAAGTCCGGCTCGGATGTTATTCTCCTGCCACAGGAAACACCGGGATACATGTACAACATCCGGGAAATGGGCCGGACCGAGCGCAAGTGGAAAAACTCCATTTTCAAGACCGAGGACACGCTGATACAGGTGGCATACGCGGGTGGTTCGCCCGAAATGAAAGAATTCCTCCCTGAACCGGTAAAAATTCCGTGGAAGCTGTTATATGGCGAGACATGGTGGGGACAAGGCAAGTTTTTTGGCACATTTGATTGCAGCCTAAAAACGGTAAGTGACCTGAAAGGCAAACGAATTTCACTGGGCCTGCGTGGACAATCTGACTGGGGCGTTTTCGCCAGGCTGTTGCTTTCGGAAGTGTTTGGAATCACACCTGAAAACAGCGATATTCGGCATATGACGCCGGGACAGCTTACGCAACAATTGATTGATGGTGCGACAGATGCCGCTGTCGTTCCGATCGGTGCCGAACCTGGCATGAAGGAATTCATGATTCCAGGTCTGGTACGTCAACTGGAAGCCACCGGCAAAAAAATCTGCTATATTGGTGTAACAAAGGCTGACATTGAGAAATTAAACAAAAAATTCCAGGCGACGTGGCTTCATGTCGACCTGCCACCGAATACACTGCCCGGCCAGACAGAAACGCTGGGCATCGGAGTCAATCGGGCCTACGCAGCGGTTCACCCCACCTTTGATGAAACCAAAGCCTACAAAACGGTTATGGCCATCGCAAAGATTGCACCAAAAATGAAGGAACTGCATGCACTGTGGCGAGTCTGGTCACCCGAGTTGATGACCTGTGGCCTGTCTGAGGAAAATACTCATCCGGGAGCGATCAAGGCCTACAAAGAACTTGGGTGGTGGGACTTGACGAAAAAATGCTCTCCAATGACCTACCCGAAGAGTTAATTGCCAATAAGCCAGAGTATCGGGGAGACATGACCTGCCGCGTCCAAATGCGGCCCATGTCCTGTCTCCCCGTTTTATTTTATTGTGTCGAGCTGGCACAGCTGGAATTTGACAAGGTCTATCTCCATGACAATCTGGAAAAAAATCCGTACCGCCGCAGACATTCCGTTCCTGATCACCGGTGCCGTGATGACCGTCTATATCGGGATTGCAGCGTTTGGGTTTCTCAAAAACTCGTCCGAACATTACTCAAATTTTATTCTCGGGACCTGTATCATGTCGGGACTGATCGGCGTCAGAAATCTGTGTGACGAAAAAATTCTGAACACGTCGCGACGATTTTTCGGATGGCGTATGGCCTTTGCCATTCTTGCACTTGTTACCAGTACAATCGCCATGGGTTACGTCCGCTACAACGCTGTAACGCTGGAACAGACGCAACCTTTTTTCAATGACACAGACATGTTTTTTGGCTGGTTAATGACGGTCTCCATTCTGGCGCTCACGTTGATTCACTGGGGATTATTACTGACGTCGGTCATCGCCATTTCAATAGCCTATTTTTTCCTGGGCTATCTGATCGAAAACCCACTGTTTATGACACCACAATACGATCCTGCCTTTGTGATGAATTATATTGGTCTTGGAACCAATCAGGGATTTTACTATCTGGCCCAGGTCGCAGCTGATTCCGTTTATTTTCTGATAATTTATGCAGCGATCCTGCTGGGTGTCGGCATGCTTGATATGGTTCTTGACGTCGGCAAACTGACCGGACGACGGGTTGCCGGCGGCGCAGCCGGACCCGCCATTATCGGGTCAGGAATTGTCGCGTCGATCATGGGCCAGGCGGTATCCAACGTCGTCCTGACCGGTCGCCTGACGATTCCAATGATGAAAAAATACGGGTATCGGAATTCAATGGCCGGTGCAATTGAGGCGACCGCCTCAACAGCCGGTCAAATTATGCCACCGGTAATGGGCCTCGCCGCCTTCATTATAGCTTCATTCCTCAATAGGCCGTACATTGATGTCGCCCTCTCGGCGATGATCCCGGGCATGCTGTATCTGATTGGCGTCAGCATTGCTGTGATCGTCTACGCCAAACGTTATGATCTGCCAAAACTCACCGACACGGTCGATACCACCCGCATCAAACGGCTGCTCCCGACGTTCCTGATTTCATTTGGCGTCGTATTGTGGCTGCTGCTGGGATACAGATCACCGGCCATTGCGGGCATGTGGGGCGTCATACTTGCGGTATTTTTTTCCATGTTCCAGGGAAAATACCGACCGACCCGCAAGCAACTTTACGAAGCAATTGAAGAAGGATTTTATCTTGTCGCCATTCTGTCATTGCTGTTGATCGCCGTCGGGCCGCTTGGCCAGGTCATGCTGACGACCAACCTGTCTGGCAGACTGGGTTCGGCATTGATTCAATACCTGCCCGATACCAAAATTATCCTGTTACTGGGCGCCATGGTTGTGTCACTCATTCTCGGAATGGGACTGCCGACACCGGTTGCCTATATCATCGTTGCATTGGCATTGGTGCCGTTTATGCAGCAGATCGGCCTTCCTCCCCTTCAGTCACATTTTTTCGTGTTCTATTTTGCCGTATTTTCAACCTTAACCCCACCAGTCGCGGTCAGTGTGCTTGCAGCCGCCAAGTTGGCGGATGCCTCATTTTTGCAGACGGCCAAGGATTCGATGAAGATTGCGCTGACGACTTTCATCATTCCGTTCGCATTCGTCTTTTCGCCTGAACTGATGAGTTTCCCTCACATGACCTGGGATGTCATCCCGGCGATTCTTGAAGTCGTCTTCATTCAGTGGTCCGTTTCAACTGCCTCTTACGGCTACATGTTCCGGCCATTGACCGGTTGGGAGAGATGGATATTTGCGGTTGCAGCAGGCTTCGGATTCCTTGGCATGACGATTGATTCGCAATATCTGTACGCGGGAGGTCTGACGTTCCTTGTTGCTTGCGCCTATAGTAGATCAACCAAAGACCGACGCGTAACCGTCACCTAATCTCGCCTGAATCGGATGATCAGAGGCACGGATCAGGCTGGTTCAATCAGAAACAGTGGCTGATCGAATTCAACCAGCTTGCTGTCGTCCGCCAGCACCGCCCTGACCACACCAGCGCATGACGCCTCGATTGTGGTATACAGCTTCATGACCTCGATCAGGCAAAGCGGGTCGCCAATGCCGACGGCAGAATCAATGTCAACAAAGGGTGGTTCGTCCGGTGATGGACTGCGGTAGAACGTTCCGACCATCGGCGAACGCACCGTCAGCCCGGTCGTTTCCGGCACCGAAGACGGAACCTCGACGGATCGTGGAATTGCGGTGGCAGCCGCCGGAGTGCCCTGATGTTCTGTTGTCGGTCGTCTCCCGGCAGCTGTATCGAGCGGCGGCCTGCTCGCCTCTGCTTCCACGCCGCGGCGAACAACAAGACGCATGCCGTCCTGCTCAAGTACAACTTCTTCACATTGAGAAGCGTCGATGATCTTCAGGATCTCCGCCACCTCCTTAAAACTCAAGGTCATAATATTGCCTCCGAGAAATCCTAACCGCCCGGTCGCCGCTGATAGGTCGTTGCAAGCCGCTCCGCATATGTTTTCATTTTCGGAACGAACCCCAGTGCCTCGTTCAGGGTCATACGGGCTTCCGGAGCGGATATGGCAATGCCACCAAAGCATCTCCCATCCGCATCAATCACCGGCACGGAAACGCATACGACACCATGCATGAATTCCTGATCGTCCGTACCAATTCCGTCACGTTGTATTTCTTCCAGGGCATCGAACAAAAGAAGTGTCTCGGTGATTGTATTGTGGGTATAGGCAGGTTTTGGCATGGTGTTTACCAGCGTATACCGATCTGACTCTGGCAGCCGGCTCAACAGCAATTTTCCGATCGCCGTGCAATGGGCCGGAACGCGGCTGCCAGCGTCAAAGCGCAGCCCGAGTGGCCATTTTCCTTCGACGCGATCAAGATAAATCACCTCGCTGCCATTCAGAACGCCATAATTGCACGTCTCCCCCACTTCCTCCGATATTCCCTGCAGGATCGAATGGCGCAGCGACCGGGGCGCGGATGCCGCCAGCGTTCGGTGGGCCAGCCCGACCAGGCTGCTACCCTCGATAAAACCGGCCTCAAAACCGTCCCGATCCAGAAACCCCATATCGACGAGAAGATTAACAATCCGGTGCGCCGTCGGTTTGGTCATGCCGGTTCGCCGAATGATCTCAGTCATTGCGGTCGGCTCTGAATTCATGGAAATCACTTCCAGTATAGAAAATGCCTTGCCGGTCACGCCAAGTTCGGCCAACTGCTGGTGACGGTCGCCACCACTGCCAAATTTCGGCAGGCCGCTTTTGGCATTGTCGACAACCGTGAATCTTTTCGTCTTTGGGTTCATAACAATCTTGACAGTTTTAGGGTCGGTTCTGCACTATGCCTTCTCACAAAAATGAAATCAACTGTCTTGTATAGTGAGACGCGAGGCATTTTGGCAGACAACGACAGAAGCCGCATATGACCCAGGAAAATTGCTTCAAACGAGTCCTGATCGCCAACAGAGGCGAGATCGCCCTGCGTGCAATCCGCGTCTGCCGGACCATGGGAATTTCAACTGTTGCGGTATATTCGACAGCAGATGCCGCGTCGCCACATGTATGGGCTGCCGATCAGGCGGTCTGCATCGGACCACCCGCCGCCCAGATTAGTTATCTGTCCATTCCGGCCCTGATTCATGTCGCCGTGGAAACCGGTTGTGACGCGGTTTATCCAGGGTACGGCTTTTTAGCGGAAAATCCTGTTTTCGCGGAGAAGTGCGCGGAAAATGGTCTCAAATTCGTGGGCCCGTCCGCAGAAACGATCCGCACCATGGGCGACAAGGCCAGGGCACGGGAGATGGCCGTCTCCTATGGTGTCCCCGTCGTCCCGGGTTCGGACACCGCCTTTACAGATGTTGCCGAGGCGCTGGCGGCGGCCAGGACAATCGGATATCCGATGCTGCTCAAGGCCCGATCAGGGGGTGGCGGGCGCGGCATGCGGGTGGTCACCCACGAAGACGAATTTGCGGCAACATTCAGCCAGGCCTTTCGAGAAGCCGAAGCCGCCTTCGACGACGGCGCACTTTATATCGAACGTTTTTTTTCGGCGGTCCGGCATATTGAAGTACAGGTGCTGGGCGATGGCCAAGGTGGATCAATCGAGTTCGACGAGCGTGATTGCAGCGTCCAGCGCCGACATCAGAAACTGGTCGAGGAATCCCCATCGCCCGTCGTCGGCCCGGAACTGCGGCGTGAATTGCTGGGCGTCGCGGCAAAACTGACCCGGGGAATTCGGTATGAAGGAGCCGGCACGATCGAATTCATCTTCGATCCGGAGGCAGGGAAATTCTTCTTCATTGAAATGAATACCCGCATACAGGTGGAACACCCGGTCACGGAAATGCGAAGCGGGCTGGACCTGATTCGGGCGCAATTCGAAATCGCCATGGGACTCCCTTTGCCGGAATTCGACCCTGGCACCGCACCCGGCGGTCATGCCATCGAATTTCGCATCAACGCGGAAGACTGGTGCAATGATTTCAGACCTTCGCCGGGCCGGCTCGATGTCTGGCAGCCTCCGAAGGGGGCGTATGTGCGTCTGGATTCAACCGCCTATCAAGGCCAGCGCATCTCTCCCTTTTATGATTCAATGATCGCCAAACTGATAATTCATGGTCGTGACCGGGCGGAAGTCCTGCAGAGATCCCGGGCCGCCCTGGCCGGGTTTCAATGTGACGGCATTTCAACGACTATCGGATTTCACCGGCACCTTATCAACCACGAAGCATTTCTGTCCAATCGTGTTCATACCCGCTGGCTCGAAACAGAATTTTTTACGTCCCCGCCGGGAGAGAGTCCCTCATGACCCGAACTGTTCGATTGATCGATGTTACCATCCGCGACGGTCATCAATGCCTGTGGGCGACCCGCATGACCACGGCCATGATGAAAGAAATAGCGCCGCGACTGGACGCTGCGGGGTTTGAAGCAATTGATTTGGTCGGCGGCGCCGTCTTCGACGTTTGCGTCCGGTTCCTGCGCGAAGATCCCTGGGAACGCATGCGCATCCTCAATCGCTGGATCACAAAAACGCCGCTGATCATCCATACCCGCGGGCAAAGCCTCTTCACGTTCGAATTTTTCGCTGATGATGTGGTGGCCTTGGCGGCCGAACGATTTGCAGCCAATGGAATGCGCTATCATACGGTCTATGACGCCCTGAATGATGTCCGCAATCTCGAAATTCCGATCCGTTCGGCCCGGGCGCACGGTATCTACACGGTCCCCGGACTGGTTTACTCCGACAGCCCGGTCCATACGGACAGTTATTATACGAAAAAAGCGTCCGAACTGGTCGGCATCGGGATTGACGCCCTGTTCATCAAGGACCCGAGTGGCCTGTTGACACCAGAACGGATCGCGACGCTGGTACCGGCCATCAAATCCGTGATTGGTGACCTGCCCCTGCAACTGCACGGCCATTGCCTGTCCGGTCTGGGACCTTACGTGGCATTGCAGTCAATCCAGTACGGGGTCGACGTCGTTCATACGGCGACCCCGCCGCTGGCCAACGCCGCTTCACATCCGCCAACCGACCTGTTTGTCAAAAATTGCCGACGGCGGGGATATAACGTCGATATTGATCTGACGATGATTGCAGACGTGGAAGAGCGGCTGAACTTCATCGCCGAACAGGAAGGCAAACCGCTCGGCATGCCCCTGCCATACGACGAATTCCACTTCCACCATCAGGTCGCCGGTGGAATGATTTCAAACCTGCACGTCCAACTGGCAACCGTCGGCCTGGAAGACCGGATCGAAGAAATTCTCGAAGAAGCGGGCCGCGTTCGCGCAGACCTGGGGTATCCGATCGTCGTCAGCCCGTTTGCCCAGTACATCATTACGCAATCCGTATTGAATGTGATGGCGCTGGACCAGGGACAGGAGCGATACAACACAGTGCCCGATGAAATCCGATTATATGTCCGGGGAGGGTACGGTGAGATTGCCGGCAAAATCGAGGAAAACCTGTATGATAAAATAACCCGCGGCGCAAAACCGATTGTCGAGCGACCGGGTGCACTGGTCGCCCCGGCCCTGCAACGGATTCGAAAAACCCGCGGCCCGTTTGCCTCGGATGACGATCTGTTGCTTGCCGCTTTCTACGACGACACCCAGTATACCGCCCTGAAACAGGCCGGACCGATCAACACAGACTACACCTTGATGGACACGCCGCTGCTGACCCTGGTCAAGGGACTGGCCGACCGTCCGTCTGTAAAGTCCTTCCACTTCATCCAGAACAGTAACGACCCCGTGCGGAGTGCCGAAAATGTCTGACCCCTGTATTATCACCGTCGCGATCACCGGCGCACTGCCCACCAAATCGGACAACCCGGCTGTCCCGGTTACCCCGACAGAACAGATCGAGTCAACCCAGCAGGCGTTCGAGGCCGGTGCCTCGCTGGTTCATATCCACGTCCGGGGGGACGATCAGTCCCCCAGCTCGGACCCGGACAAATATGCAGCCGTTCAGGAAGGCGTAAAAAAACACTGTCCCGGCATGATTATCCAGTTTTCAACCGGCGGTCGCGGGCGCGATCAGGTCAAACGCGGAGCCATGTTGCACCACCGTCCCGACATGGCCTCATTGTCGACCGGGTCCGTGAACTTTCCGAACGGCATCTATGAAAACCCGCCGGACTTTGTCGATGGGCTCGCTGCCCGTATGCGGGATCTCGATATCAAACCGGAAATCGAGGTATTTGATGTAGCCATGCTGTACAATGCGGCCAATCTGGTCAAACGCAGCCTGCTTGCCGCGCCGGCGCATGTGCAGTTCGTGATGGGGATCCCCAATGCCCTGCCCGCCCGGCGTTCGCTGCTGGAGTTTCTGTTGTCCGAATTGCCACAGGTGTTGCCGGGTGCAACCTGGACGGCAGCCGGTGTTGCCCGCCATCAATTTAACGTCAACAAGTGGTGTCTTGAACTGGGCGGGCATTGCCGCACCGGACTGGAGGACAACATCAAGTTTGACCGCGACCGGCTGGCGACCAGCAACGCCGAGCTTGTCGGCAAGATCGTTGACGTCGCCGCGCAATATAACCGCCACCCGGCAACGCCGTCGGAAGCCCGGCACATTCTCGGCCTGACACAGCACGCCTAACCGGTAGCATTCACCTGTCATTTACCCGGCCTGATCGCATTTTAATATAGACCGTTCCATTGATTTATGGAACGATCATGGCATGTATTGTGAATCCGGGATGGACCATGCCTGACTGAGGTGGTCCCGGAAAACCGGACAGTTGTTTAAGGTGTATTCCGCCCATTGATGGAGGGATATAAAATGACGACACGACGCCGTTTTACAGGAGCCTTCAAAGCGAAGGTTGCGCTTGAGGCGCTTCGAGGCGACAAGACGATCCAGGAGATCGCCACCCGACATAAAGGTGCACCCCAACCAGGTCAGCACCTGGAAGCGCCAGGCGATGGACGGTCTGGGCGCGGTGTTTTCCAATGGTGCCGACAAGGCCCGTGTGGATCATGCAGACGAGGTCCACGACCTCCACGCCAAGATCGGTCAGCTGACGGTGGAGCGGGATTTTTTGTCCAAAGGGCTCAAGCGATGAGCCGGAATGAACGCAAGGCGATGATCCGCCGCGATTGCCCCGGCCTGAGTTTGAGCCGTCAGTGCGCTCTGCTGTCGATCAGCCGGTCGTCGTTCTATTACGCGGCGAAGGTCGAGAGCGCCGGGAACCTGGCGATGATGCGGCGTATCGACGAGCTGTTTCTCAAATATCCTTTTTACGGCTCTCGCCAAATGGTGCGTCAGCTGCGGCGGGAAGGTGTCTACATCGGTCGCCATCGTGTTCGGCGTCTGATGGACTGATGGGTCTACAAGCGATCTGTCAGGCCCCACGAACCAGTGATCCCCATCCGGAACACAGGATTTATCCGTATCTTCTGGGGAATCTGGTGATCGACCGCCCCAATCAGGTCTGGTGCGCCGACAT